>Ga0105047_10013301_pt1 | contig 13158 bp, 13 predicted proteins | sample MAT04_FD_78384 | JGI IMG/M metagenome (GOLD analysis project Ga0105047, IMG submission 78384) | Freshwater microbial communities from Lake Fryxell liftoff mats and glacier meltwater in Antarctica - MAT-04 (megahit assembly) | ecosystem: Environmental > Aquatic > Freshwater > Ice > Liftoff... | reverse complement strand
GGATCTGCTCACTCGCACCGTCAACCCGTCGATCGCCTCGCACGGCGGCACCATCACGGTCGTCGATCTGACCGACGGCGTCCTGTCGATCGAGATGAGCGGAGGATGCCAGGGCTGCTCGTCATCGACTGCCACCCTCCGCGACGGCTTCGAGACCATGGCTCGCCTCGTCGCCCCGGAGATCACCGCCATCATCGACACCACCGACCACGCCAGCGGCACAGCGCCGTTTCATCCGCCAGGGTCGTCGCCGTCGACCAGCACCAGTCCCATCGCCATCACCCGCAGTGCCAACCACAGGAGCCACACACCATGAGCACCATCGAGATCACCAGTGCGCCCGCCACTCGTCCAGTGATCAACCTCACCGAAGAAGCAGCCACCAAGGTCGCCGAACTGATCGCGGCCGAAGCGAGCGACGAAGAGCTCGGCCTCCGCATCGCCGTCAGCGCCGGCGGCTGTTCGGGGTTCTCGTACGAGATGTTCTTCGACCCCGAGACCAACCCCGACGATCACCTTGCAGTCTTCGGGACCGTGACGGTCAAGGTCGACTCGGCGAGCAGTCAGCACCTCCACGGTGCCACCCTCACCTACAACGGCGGCATGCAGGGAGCGGGGTTCAGCGTCGAGAACCCGAACGCCACCCGCAGCTGCGGGTGCGGCAAATCCTTCTCGTGACGGGTGACGCAGGGTCGGTCACCGACACCATCGGCCGTCCCATCAGGGACCTCCGCATCTCGGTCACCGATCGCTGCAACTTCCGCTGCACGTACTGCATGCCGAAGGAGGTCTTCCATCGCGACTTCCAGTATCTGGCTCGTTCGGCACTGCTCGACTTCGATGAGATCGAGCGCGTCGCCCGGTCATTCGCCCGCCACGGAGTGACCAAGCTGCGTCTCACCGGCGGCGAGCCGTTGCTTCGCAGGGGTCTCGAGGATCTCATCGCCCGTCTCGCCACCATTCCCGGGATCGACGATCTCGCCATGACCACCAATGGCGCCCTCCTCGAAAGGAAGGCCTCGGGGTTGGCCGCGGCTGGGCTCCGGCGGGTGACCGTGAGCCTCGACTCGCTCGACGACGCCGTCTTCATGGCGATGAACGACGTCGGTTTCTCGGCCCAGCAGGTGCTCGACGGGATCGCTGCTGCGGCTGAGGCCGGGCTCGGGCCGATCAAGATCAACATGGTCGTCAAGCGCGGCGTCAACGATGCATCGGTGGTCGACATGGCACGGCATTTCAAAGGAACCGGCCACACCCTTCGTTTCATCGAATACATGGACGTCGGTTCTACGAACGGCTGGCGACTGGATGACGTCGTCACCGCCGCCAGCATCGTGGACGTGCTCGACCGCGAGTTCGGTGTCGAACCCGTCGCGCCGTCGTATGTCGGTGAGGTGGCCACGCGGTGGCGGTACCGCGACGGCAGCGGGGAAGTCGGGGTCATCGGATCCGTCACGAAGCCCTTCTGCGGCAACTGCACCCGGGCTCGCCTGTCGGCCGAAGGCGTGCTCTACACCTGCCTGTTCGCTGCCGGCGGCACCGACCTGCGCGAGTTGGTCAGGAGCAGCCACGACGGGCGCACCGTCGACGAGGCACTCGACGAGCGGGTCCATCGACTGTGGAGTGACAGGACGGACCGCTACTCCGAGACCAGGTCGTCGTTCACCGAAGGGTTGAGCACCGGGCTCACCATCCGGCCCGCCACCCGTCCGGCCAAGGTCGAGATGAGCCACATCGGGGGATGAGGCTTCGGTGGACTGTCGTACCGTGATCTCGAAGAACGCCTCTCCGAACGCGGCGTGACTGTTGATCACGTCACCTGCTCCGGTGGGTGCAGCACTTCACCCCGATCCTGATCGACGCAGCCGACCCGAGGCGATACATGGTTGGTGACCGCTGCTTCGTCGACGAACCTCCGTGCCTCCGTGAAGGTGTCCGGCGTGTGGCGCAACGTCGAACCGGCGATCTGTGCTCGTGGCGTGTCTCCGAAATGACGAGCACGTCTTTGCGCGCCCAGATCGCGGTAGCTACGCATGGGGACGCTCCGCTATCAGTGATTTCCGATAGCGAATGTTGGTGACGGTCACTCCGAGGATCTCGTCGGCGGAGATCGCGCCATCCGGTGTCCACCCCTCGGACTCGTAGAGCCCGCGTGCCCGTTCGTTCTCGGGGACCACCCAAAGAACCGCCTCCGGATAGCCGGACGCGACAAGTGCCTCTGTCACGTCACGCAAGAGGGCTCGACCGATCCCCCTTCGCCAATGAGCGGGGTCGATGTTCATGGCATACAGCTCACCGCACTCGCCTGGATGCGTCGATCCTTGCTCCTCGCCGAAGGCGGCGAAGCCCACGACCTCACCTGTCACGACCGCTACGAGGATCGGCGGCAGGTCGGTGGGCGAAACGCGGCCACGCCAGAAGGCGATCCGATCGTCCGCTTCGAGGTCGTCGAGGTACTCGTCGGGCATGACGCCCCGATATGCGCCTTGCCACGCTCGGACATGAAGGCGGCCCATCGCGACAGCGTCGGCGTTCGTCGCATCTCGAATCAGCACGTCCTCGACGCTCACCCAGGCATCGTGGCCGGTATGTGCATTCGTGGCAAGCGAACGGGCTCGACCACGCCAAGCGACGGCTGATCGTGTTCTTCCAACACGCCGCCAACGCAGACATCGCCGAACTCACCCGACTCGCGAAGACCGTCGATCGTTGGCGTCACGAGATCCTCGCCTTCCACACCACCGGCGGAGCATCGAACGGACCCACCGAAGCCGTCAACCTGATCATCGAGAAGAGCCCGATTCCCGGCGTTGATCGGCCTCGCCGTCGCCACCGGTGCGCTGGCGGTGGCCGTCTCGGCGCTCTCCTGGTCTTCGATCTTGGCTTGGGTCTCGCCACACCGAGCGTGCTCACCGCAGGGATCGAGGCCGCACCGAATTCGCGTGTAGGCCCGGCGTTGGGCGTGCTCGCAGCGAGACGCTACGTCGGCAGCATCTTTGCGAGCGTGCTGTTCGGAGTGCTCATCGCGGACAGCGGTGCTCTGTCCGTTCCCCGACGCCCGCTGATCAGGTCGGCTGGACTCGCCGCCGGCGATAGCGGTTCTCCTGGCGGAACCCGAGAGCAATGAAGATGGTGACTGCGGCGAAGAAGAGCCCGAAGATCAGCGGCCGGTCGAAGCGGGCGATCGGCACGGCCGACAGCGGCAACGTCGCGATGGCGACCGGAGTCTTGTTCGATTCGATGTTCAGCGTCCAGGGATCCTCCACCGGGTTCGCATCGCCCTTCGTGCGCACCACGACCGTGCCGTCGGAGCGGGTGACGCTGACCAATCGGTGGGCATACAAGGTTCCGCCCGCTGATGGCATCGGCAGCAGAACCACCTGCCCCACTTTGAGGTCATTCGTCGATACCTGCTTGATCACGAGAACATCACCACGGTGCAGGCGTGGGGCCATGCTTCCGGTGAGGACCCGTGTGGTCGTGACATGCCCCACGGTCACCAAGATCGCCGTGCCCAAGCACGCGATCGCCGTGAGGGCCAGCAACGCCCCGCTGGTGGCGCTCCAGAGACGGCCGATGGTGGATTCGGATCGCTGTCCGGTGAACCTGAAGGACTTCATGGGATCTCCTGTGTGAGCAGAGCGGGCTGGATCTGGGCTCGGTGTCAGGTGTTGAGCGTCGAGCTGGGTCGGATCTGTGTCTGGCTGACGGTGACATTGATCGTGCTGCGGAAGTTCGCCCCGGGGTTGCCCGAGCTGACGATCCGAATGCTGAGGAACTGACCCGTGGACAGTCCGACCGGTGAGGCAAAGGTTCCGCTGGAGACCGAGCCCAGGAGGGTGATGATTCCTGAACACGTTGAAGTGACAATGTCCCACGACCCGTTGACGCAGGCTTCGAAGGTCAGTGACGGAAGCTTCGTGCTGCCACCCGTATTGTTGACGGTCGTCACAGTGAATGACTGGCCCGCAAGGTTGACGGTGCCGACGTTCACCAGTTCCACGAACGCCAGGGGAGTTCCCTTGCTCACCGACCAGTCGATCGCAAGCGCGCCGACCGTCGTTGTGGTCCCAGCGGGCCTGGCGACGGCAGACCATACGGCCGAAGTGGCTGTTACTCCTTGGGCCATTGAGGCCGTGCTGCCGGCGGAAGCCGGAAATGGGACCGACAGCACGACCAGAATGCTCATCAGGAAGCCGGCGATGAGACTCGGCGCGGGATTCGTGCTGCTCGTCATGGTGGACCTCCCATCGGGCTATTTTTGAGAATCGACGATGCGGGCGCCGAATCGGGGGGTGCTGGTGGAACCGGCACCCTCCGAGGCGGCAACCCACGGTTCTGTTCGCTGATCAGGAGTTCGTCGAGGTGGCAGTGCGCTGCGTCTGGAAAAAGGTGAAGGTGAGGTTCGCCGCACCCCCCTGAACGCTGGCCGTCGGCAGGACGCCATCGACGGTGGTCTCGGACTGGTCGGGGAGTGCCGTCTGGATCTGAAGGTTGAGGCCACCGCCCGGGCTCAACGTGGTGGTCGTCAACGCCTGGGCGGTGGCGAATGACGACAGCGCCGTCGCAGCGATCTCGGACTTGCCGGCGACACCGGCGCACAAGCCGGTTGCCTGGGTCCAGGCCACCGAGCACGACTGAACGGTGACCCTGAGCGCCTTGGTGGCGACGGGAGCGACGCCGTCGGTGATCAACGTCTGTGTGCCCGACGATGCGATGGTCAGGGTCAGACCCTGGCTACCGAGCGTGCCGCTGTTGGTGAGGCTGACGTAACGGTTGACGACATCGCCTGGGGCGAGGTTGGAAATGTTGGAGCCAAAGCCGGCGCTGGGACTGGTCGCCGACATCGTCAGCCTCAGCGTGCCGGCATCTGCGGTCTGTGGGGCGGCATTCGACGTGGTCGCATTCAGGCCGGCGAGCACGCCGGTACCGGCGATTACGAGCAATGACAGACCGATGATGCCGCTCGCAGCGGTACGCCACGACAATCCGTGACGGGACTTCTGGGTGTTCATGAGAGGTTCTCCTTGGTAATCGCCCGATAAGAGGGGGTGTGGAGAATCTCGCTGAGCCCCGTCAGCTCGCGTTCACGATGAGGTCAAGATGAGGTCATGAAGCCCGCCGTGTCCGACCGGGTGTGCGGCTACCGGGTCGGAAGAGCCTTGCGGCTGGCAAGAAGGGACCCGGTCGCAGCGGCGGGCATCGGCCTGGCGTACAGGTAGCCCTGGACGAGATCGCATCCGAGAGCGTCCACGATGTCGTGTTGTGCGGCGGTCTCGACGCCCTCGGCGGTCACCTGCAGCCCGAGGTCGTGGGCGAGCTTGGTGACGGACGGCCGAGTCGTGGTTGGTTGGAACGTGTCAGTGACTCGTCGCAGGACACTCAGTGCTGCACTGGCACGTCGGGTTCCTGTTGTGTCTGCAGCCATCGCAGGACGGTGGCGATGGCCCAGGTTCGTGGTGATGCTTCACGGTCCGGGACAGGTAGGCCACCCCACAGCCATGCTCGATCGGCTGCAAGCTTCTCGATGGTTGATCGTGATGCCGACAGCAGCCCTGACAAGCCGAGGGTCGTGACGTGTGTGTTCATCATTCGACCCACCGTTCGGCTCTCGAACTGTGGGGCAATCGCCCCCGGTCGCGGCGAACGACGACGCGGAGCACTGACGAGTCGGCGCCGGCCGGTTCGTCGACCCAGTCAGTGCTCGGCGATGCGGATGTTCCATCTTCGCCTTCCCCGCCGCGGTTCGTGTCGACGCATGAGCCTCACCGTGGCGTGAGTTCCGCCGACGGGTGACCCCGTGTCGAACGCCAGCTGTCCTGGTCGGCGGGACTCGGATGGCCTACCTGGCGGTGCGGGCCCTCAGGCCGGAACGATGCGCTGCTCTGAACGCCGCGAGGTCGACTATTTCCGCAGGGGTAGAGACGTTCATTCCCGCCCCGCCGCCACGGGAATCTTGTCCGGATGACTGAGCAGGATTGAACCCTAGCGGTGTGATGGCTTCCGGGTAGGCCGTCTCCAGCGCCTGGGTGAGCAGGTCGTCGAGGTTCGTGGCATCGAGCGGCGTGCCGGACGGGGTCGTGAACAATTTCTCCCGTCGGGCGAACATCAGCTCGCTCTGCAGCCATCGCGTCGGGTCTGCCCAGCGCGAACGCGGCGTTGCAGCACCCGACTCGAGCTCCGCGATCCGCAGCAGGGACCGGGCATGAGCCGTCTCGATCGCTCGATGTCGTCGAACGTCAGCTGCCGCCGCGCGTCGCGATAGCTGGGAAGCCTTCCAGTGTCATTCGGGCCAGCACCGGCGACGGCAGGGTCGAGTTGATTCGGCCGGCGACGACGCTTGCGCGCAGCAGACCGCAGCGACACGTCGATCGCAAGCCATGGGTCCGCGACGACCGCCGGCGGATACATCTCAGCGGCGTAGCTGAACACCCGGCGCGCCAGGATCTCGAACTTTGACATCGTGGCCCCCGACGATGCCCGGTCGCCGCCGTCGCCGTCGCCGGTCGGGATGCGCCGTCGAGCGGTGTGGGCGACACGCAGGTCGCTCGTCGTGATCTCGTACAAAACGAGCTCGCGGCCACTCGGGTGCCGAGGCAGGAGGCCGGCGAGGATCTTGGCGGCGGATCGCTGCTGGTTGACATGGACGCCCTTGCTGGTTTCTTCGATGCTGTCGCGGACGTGCGCCTCGAAGAACTCGCGCACCGTCATCATCGCCGCAACCGGGTCGAGCCCGGGCGGTGCCACCGGTCCACCTGGCCGGGCGGAACCAGCGGTGACGAGAGCCGTTTTCGCGGGAGCTGACGAACCTGTGACACGCAGCTTCGGCCGAATGGAGCCCAGCGGCCAGCTGTCGGCACCGACCGGGGTGCCGTGGCGGCACGCAGCGGCGAGCTCGTCGTAGGCCGCCCGAGCCGCGGTTGCCTTGGTCGGGTCGAGCAGAACGCTGCAGAAGTTCGCTGCGTCCGACACCCGCCACCGCAACCGGAGATGGGTCATCTCCGGGTAGCGGCGCCCATCGAGAACTGGTCGGCCGGCGTCGTCTTTCAGTTCGCGACCCTTGGCGTCGACACCGGCGAGCTCACGAACGAACACCACGGTCTGGGTCATGACGCGACCGCCACGGCGAGACGCGTCGCGACGAGCCAGGCGTCGACCGTGGAGATCAGCCAACGGCGGCCCTTGCCGCACCGTGTGCGGACCGAGGCACCGATGTAGGTGGGTGCGGGCAGACCGCCCGAACGCCACGCCTCCCGGGCGCACAACACCATCACGGTGCGGTGGCTCTTGCCGATCATCGCCGCGAGCCCGGCGGCGTCGACGACGAGGGGGATGGGGACTCGTCCGGTCGCATCGGCACCACCGTGCGAACGTGCCAACAGGGTGCAAACGCGACCGAACTGCTGTCGCGCCACACCGGCGGCGGCCACGATCGACCATGCCGGCCGCGGCGGCGGCGGCGCCGGGCGTCGCGGCGGGCGTCGCGTTGGGTGTCGGGGTTTCGGTGAACTCGGGCCGCGAGGCGGTGGGGAGTGGTCACGGGTGGTCATGGGCCTTTCCGGCACTCATGACCGCTCACCTCTCGAGGTACACCTGGCAGCTCACAAAAGAGCCACCACCAGGGGCGATGCGGAAATCCTCGTGGAGCCCAGAGAGAGAATCGAACTCTCGACCTTTTCATTACGAGTGAAATGCTCTACCGACTGAGCTATCTGGGCGCGGTCAGCGAGTCTAACGAGCCCGGATCGGTGATCACACGGCAATCGGCACAGTGAGCGCCGGGGAGCCGTCGGCCCGAGCGACGCACAGCAGGGTCGACGCGATCTCGACGCCCGTGGCCGCTCGTAGCGCTGCAGCGTAGGCGTGGAGTTGTGGGCGATATCTCTGGGCGAGCACCGCCGGGGTCTCGAGCACGTGGTCGGTCTTGAAGTCGACCACCACGAACCGGCCGGCCTCGGCCCACACGGCGTCGATGATGCCGTACACGCCCTCGCCTTCGACCTCGGCACCCACGTACATCTCGCGCCGGACCGTGCCGATGCGGGCGGCGGTGGCCATCCGTGTGAACGCATCGCTGGTGGCGATCGAACGGACGAGTCGTTCCACGTAGGCGTGGAACCGCTCGGGAACCTCCTCGGCCCGGCACTGCTGGCCGACGAGGTGGGTGACGAACGGGAGCGGATCGTCGAATGGCAGCACCTGGACCACGCCATGCACGGCTCGCCCGACCCTCGTACCGTAACGGCCGATCTGGTCGGGCAGGGCGGCGAACGAGCGTGGCGGCTTGCTGTGCACGCTCTCGCCCGACTGGGGGCCGTTGTCGTCGGTCTCGTCCACCTGCGCCTGCGCCCCGTCGATCGCAGCGTCGACCGCCGCGTCGATCGCCGCCTCTCCGGCCACCTCGTCGGTGATCCCGTCGGCGATCGGGTGGGCGATCGGGTGGGCGATCGGGTGGGCGGCGGCTGCCAGCGGCACGGCCACGGGCGCGTCGTCGTCGCGATGGCGCATCTGGGTGGCCGACCAGCTCGAGCGCACCTTCCACTCGGTCGCTCGCGCTGGTGGGCGGTCGACATGGTCGTCGAGGTCGACCACGGTGGGTGGATCGACCGCACTGAGGAGCGGCAGGTCGATGGCCGGCCCGGTGTCGGGCAGGAACGGTTGCATCTCGGCTGCGCTCGTGGACGAGGAGCGGCGCCCGTGATGCAGGCACAGCACGAGGTGATCCTTGGCCCGGGTACAGGCGACGTACGCGAGGCGTGCCGCCTCGAGCCTGCTCTCCACCCGGTCGTCGACGGAGCTGAAGCCGCGAGTGGCGAGCTTCCCGAACTTCATCTCGAGGGTGCGATCGCCAGCAGCAGCGGTGATGAACGAGGCGCGCACATGGTCGCCGCCCGGGCGTTGGCGACCCATACCGGCGACGACCACGATCGGGAACTCGAGGCCCTTCGCCGCATGCACGGTGAGGATGTGCACGGCGTCCTCGTCGGTCTCGTCGGTGGTGACGTTGGTGCGGTCGTCGTTGTCGACGCGCACCGCCACCCATGCCAGGTACTCGCCCAGCGACCCACCGGTCTGCTCGTACCACCACCTCGCTTCGTCGAGCACGAGCCGCAATCGCCGCCACGTGGTGGTGTGCGCCCCGTCGACCAGCGAGGCCGCATGCGATGCGCTGCGCCGGGCGATCTGGTCGAGCAGCTCGGGCATCGGGGTGCGGTGCCGGGCGTCGGCCCAGCCGCGAAGCGCCATGAGCGCCTGCAGCACGGCGGGGTGGCCCGGGCGATCGGCTGGGGCGTAGAGGCTCCAGGAGCCACCTGCGTTGCGGTGGGCCACCAACTCGGTGTCGCTGATCGCCAGCAGCGACGTGCGCAGCGCCGTCACCACCTTGATCGGCGACGCGGTGTCGTTCACCGCGGTGAGGACCCGCAGCAGGTCGCGTACCTCGCGGGTGTCGTACAGCAGAGCACCGCCCTCGATCACGTAGGGGATGCCGGAGCGGCGCAGCGCTGGCTCGAGGTGGGTGAGGTCGGCCCGGGTACGCACCAGTACGGCGATGTCGCCATGGCGGGCCGGTCGTTCGTCGTTGTTGCTGCTGCTGGCGCTGCGCACGGTCCACGATCCGTGTGCGGCGATGATCGCCCGTGCGATGTCGCGTGCCTGGGCGCGGGCGGCCCGATCGGCGGGCACGTCCATCGCCTCGCCCACCACCGAAACGGTGGCAGGTGCATCGGCGACGTGGGGGTCGAGCGCACTGAACGGCACCTGGCCCGCTGCGGCGTCGGCGGCGAACCAGTCGCGGAACAGCAGGTTCACCCAGTGCAGGACGCCAGGCCGTGACCGGAAGTTGGTGGTGAGCTGCAGCGGCGTGAGATGTTCGAGCTCGTGCAGCCGAGCGAACAGCCCGACGTCTGCCTCGCGGAAGCCGTAGATCGACTGCTTCGGATCGCCGACGGCGAACAGCACCGGCGTGTGCTGGGCGTGTGCGTCGGTGTCGTCGGGCACGGTGAGGGCCTGCACGATCTCGTACTGAACCACGTCGGTGTCCTGGAACTCGTCGACGCAGAGGTGATCGATCTCGGAGCGGAGACGCCGACGGATGTGCGGGTGCTGGGCGAGTAGCCGCCGGGTGAGCACGAGGATGTCGTCGAACGACAGGCTGCCGCTCTGGTAACGGGCATGCGCCTCGTCGAGCACCAGCGGCACGAGCACGTACACGAGGTGCCGCACTGCCGTGTCGTGCAGGATCGACTTCACCGAGCCGAGGCAGGCCTTCACCTCGTCGCGAACGGGTTTGCCGTCGGCGCCGCCCGTGGTGCGCAGGTTCGCGGTCGGCACCGTCGCCAACGCATCGGTCATGGTGGCGGCGGCGAGACAGGCATCGACGGCGGGGAGCAGGTCCTGCACGAGGCCGCGCAGTCTCGGTGGCACGGTGTGGTCGACCGCTCGGTCTCGGATCCGTTGGAGTGCCTCGTGGCAAGACTGTTGCCAGGGAACGGGCGGGGCGAGCACGAGCTCGTCGAAGCGGTCCCACTGTTGGTCGACGAGGGTGATGAGCGCATCGATGTGGGTGATGCCGTTCTCGGCCACCAGCACGTCGATCGCCTCGCGCAGCGCAAGGTCGTCGAGCTCGCTGATCCGTTCGAACATGCGGTGACGGATGCGCAGCGCCCGGTCGCGGATGTCGGAACCCGCAAGCAGTTCGTCCTGGGTGGCGAACACCGGAGGCAGCCCCGCCTCGAGCGGGTGACGACGCAGGATGCCGAGGCAGAACGAGTGGATGGTGCCGACGGTCATCCGTTCGACAGCGGCGGTCATGTCGGCGGGCAGCTTGACCCTGAGCTTGTTGACCAGGTCGCGGGCGGCGCGCTCGGTGAAGGTGATCGCCACGATCCGCGACGGGTCACCATCGTGGGCGAGCACCTGCTCGAGGCGGCGGATGAGTGTTTCGGTCTTGCCGGCGCCCGCGCCAGCGGACACCACGAACGAGGTGTCGATGCGATGCACCGCCTGGTCGCGTGCGGGCTGATCGGCGAGCTGGGGCGCTGCGAAGAGGTCGAGCTGGTCGGCGCTCACGACCCATCCCCCGGCACCAGCGGACCGAGCGTACCGAAAGCGTCCCGCGGGTCGAGATCGTTCTGCGGGTCGTCGTCGGGCTGCTCGTCGTCGAGTTCGCCGCTCCACTCGATGCGTCGCTGGTTCATCTCGAACGTGCCGAGACCATCGGGTGCGCAGACCTCGCACCCCCACGTGCCCACCTCGCCCGGCTCGAACGAGCCGGCATGGATGGCGTCGGCGATCTCGTGCATGCGTGCGTGCAACTGTTCGCGTACCTCGGGGGTGAGCTCGAGCCGCACGTCGTCGGCCGACCCGGGCCGCCCGACGAAGCGATAGGCCGACTCGGTCACGGGTTCGCCGAGGAGCTGCTCGACCGCCCAGCCGTAGAACGCCAGCTGGAGCTTGTCGCGGTCGGGGCCGAGTGGCTCGCGCGGCGTGATCTTGCGGAACTGCGTGTCGAGGCCCGACTTGAGGTCCATCACCCGGATCGAGCCGTCGGCGAGTCGGTCGAGCCGGTCGATCGACCCGCTGAAACGCACGTGGTGGGCCCCGTCCGGTGAGGTCCACTCGGCGGCAGGACGGCCGCCGTTGCTGCGACGGCCGAACGCGAACTCGGCCGCCACGGGGATGACCTGGTCGCCCAGCTCGATCTCGAGGCCGCGGTCGACCGCGCGCATGATCTGGGCGCGGCGGGCTCGCCACATCTCGGGGTGGCCGAGGTGGTGGGCGGCCAGCAGTGGTGCCGCCAGTTCGTCGAGCACCTCCTCGGCCCGCGCTGCGACGGCAGCCACGTCGGCGTCGGTGGTGATCCACGGTGCATCCGGGTGGGGGTGGGTGTCGAGCCAGTGCTGGATGAGGTGTTCGAACACGGCGTGGATGAGCGTGCCCTTCTCGCGTGCCTCGATGTCGGTGATCTCCGACGGATCGGTGTCGTCGGTGCGTGCCTCGAGCACACGTGTGACGAAGTACTTCAGTCCGCACCCGACCCACTCCTCGAACGAGGTGATGCCCACCTCGGCCGGCGCGCCGGAGGCATCGACGCGAGCGAAGGGGTGAGCGTGGCCGAGCTCACCCACGTGCCCGTCGTACTCGCCCGGCTGCGGTTGCGCCCGGGCGGTGATGGCGCGTCGGCGCCGCGACAACCGGGGTGTGCTGCGGTCGGGATGGCGGGTGAACCACTCGTCGGCGTCGAGCCAGGCGGTGTGGTCGGCCTGCAGTTGGGCGGCGTGCGACGCAACGTGTTCGTGCACCGCAGGCAGGGTGGCGAGCACCGGAGACGGGTACAGCTCGCCGCCAGCGCGGATGTCCCACCGCGACCAGGTGACGGTGACCGAGGTGGTGGCGCCGTCGAGTGCGGCGAGCAGGCCGCGCTCGTCGCGCAGTGGCCGGTTGGCCGGCCCGGTGAGCACGCCCAACGGTTCGGCACCGTGCTGGCGGGTGAGCACGAGGTCGTCGGCCACCCGACCTGGCAGGAGGTGATCGTTCGCCCCGACCACGAAGGCGTGGTCGAAGACCGCACCGGTGGCGCCGACGATCTGGTCGACGAACACACCGGCGCCCTTGCTCTCGGTCGTGACGACGTCGGAGTCGAGGAAGGCGCCGACCAGCCGACCCAGTGTGGTGGTGCGCAATGGGAGCCCGAACTGGTCGATCTCGGCCAGCAGGGCGAACACGCCCTCGAGCTGCTCGGCCGCCTCGCGCTGCCAGGTGGGATACCCCACCCAGGTGTCGAGCCGCCATTCGACGGTGCCACAGTGGGTGGTGAACCACGCCTCGAGCGCCGCGGCCACGTCGGGCCAGGTACGGGCGGATCGCACCGCATTGCGGTGGATCCGCTGAACCCGCACGAACCCGACGAGCGACCGGTGTGCAGCGTGATCGCGGTGCTCGGGATCATCGGGCAACGCGGCCTCGAAGCTCGACCAGTCGCGCTCACCGACGACGCCATGACGCTGCGCGAGGCGGTTCCACCGGTCGGCGCGCCGGGCGACGGTGCGCACCACCTCGTGACCCTCGTCGTCGACGTCGGACACGCGACCGAACGGCGCGAGTCGGGCGAGCTCGACGAGCGTTCGCCGGTCGAGACCATCGGTGACCAGCGACATC
>Ga0105047_10013298_pt1 | contig 13160 bp, 15 predicted proteins | sample MAT04_FD_78384 | JGI IMG/M metagenome (GOLD analysis project Ga0105047, IMG submission 78384) | Freshwater microbial communities from Lake Fryxell liftoff mats and glacier meltwater in Antarctica - MAT-04 (megahit assembly) | ecosystem: Environmental > Aquatic > Freshwater > Ice > Liftoff... | reverse complement strand
CCTACCCACTCACCCCACTGGCCCCCCCCCGCAGGCTGACTGACGCTTGCGCTCCCCCGGATCGTCTCACCTTCCGCCAAGCACATCCGCAGCAGCACGTCGCGCACAAAGGCCGGGTCCAGTTCGAGAATTAACCAGTCCTATTCACCAAGCGCACCCGCTCCCATGGGATCCGCCCGCACGAACCGGGGAATCTCCATCAACCAGTCATTCGGAGGTCCAGGCGTATGCCTCTCGCCGCGCAAGCGGCTGAGGATGTGAGTGCTCATTCCTTCCCAGGCAGTGGTCCATTCCGCCGGCGCGAAGTGGCGCGCAGGGCTCCAAAGCTTGAACTGCAGATTCCCCCGCTCCGGAATCGCCAGTGCGACGGAGAGAAACAGCTTCGCATTGGGGCTTTGGGCGCTCCAGTTCACGATGCGGGCCGCTTAGGCCGCCTCGCTGCCCGCCGGCGCCACCTCGCGGGGAAGAGGGTTGCAGCGTGGTGATGGCAGCGTTTAACTCGGCGTCAAAGTCATTGCTCGGCCCGGCTCAACTCGCCGGTCTATGGCAACTCGGCCATCACCGCGCCCAAGACAGCCAGCACCCCGATCAGGCTGCCCGAAAACCACGCGCGCCGCTTGATTTGATCGAAGTCCATGCGAATCCACTTTCTACCATAGTCGATCTGCCGGACCAAATCTTGGTAAATCCGCTGTAAAGATGGTTAAAGCTCTTCGTGCGTCCAGACGGTGAAGCGCTCGAGCAGATTAGGCCCGAAAGTAGTGGTGATGGCCACGTCGCTGGCATCGCGCCCATGGGCCATCAGGATGCGGCCGCGGCGCGGCGTGTTGTTGCGTGGGTCAAAGGTGTGCCAAGCGCCGCCGAGGTAGACCTCAAACCAAGCGGCAAAATCCGGAACGCCCCAGGGCGGCGGCGTGCCAAGGTCGCTAAGATAGCCCGTGCAATAGCGCGCGGGGATATTCATGCAGCGGCAGAAGGCGACCGCCAGATGGGCATAGTCGCGGCAGACGCCAGTGCGCTCATTGAACGCCTCGTAGGCCGTGCGGGTGGCGCGGGCATTCTGATAGTTGAAGTAGATCTGCGCGTGAACGAAGTCGCAAATGGCCTGGACGCGCCGCCAACCGGGAGGCGTGTGGCTAAAGAGCTGCCAGGCGATCTCTGAAAGGCGATCAGTCTCGCAATAGCGGCTGCCCAGAAGAAAGACCAGCGTCTCCTCCGGCAAATCCTGCACTTGGTGCTGGGGGCTGTCGGGCCAACAAGGGTCCGGCAGGCCGCTATCTTGAATCAGCCCTTGGCCCCGGAGCCGAATGCGGCCCGCCGGAGCCAGGATCCGGTGGCACCAATTGCCGAAGCCGTCACGGTAAGCGGTGATGGGGACGGGTGGATCGGTAGTCAACTGGTCGGGGATGATGAGATCTGAGGCGCGGGAGTAGTGGATATTGACCAGCAGGATCATGGGGGTGTCCTGCGGACACTGGTAGGCGAGTTCGTAGCCGACCCGAAGCCGGAGACCTGGATTTTGGAGAGGGTTCAAGAGAAGCTCATTCGTGGCAACCACCAGCGTAGCAGGCAATTTGAGTGCCAATGGAGGAGCAAGCTACTTCGGCGGAAAGTCGAAGGTAAGTCTCAGCTCGCCTTTGGCGGCGACGGCGAGCGGCTGCGTCAATTCGCCCAACTTCTCGTGCCAGACGGCGACCGCATAGTTCCCGGGTGGCAAGCCGTCGAGACGGAAAGCGCCGCCAGCGTCGGTGATCGCGAAGTATGGATGGTCCATCACCGCAATGTAACCGCGCATCCAGGCGTGGACGTTGCACTTCACCGGAATCATCACCTCGGGGAAGCCAAAGCGCCGTTCGAGGTCCGGGGCGCCGGGCGATTGCTGCTGGTTCCATTCGCGGTTGTTTTGCGGCTGCGGGTGGATGTTATGCGAAACGGGATCCGCATTCTTTACGGCCAAGGTTTGGCCCTTGCGTAGCGAGAGCACGCGCGGCACAAACTGGCAGCCCTGTTGCTTCAACTCCACCGCGGTGGTGGCCGGAGCGAAAGTTTTCCCTTCGAGCCCGCTCTTGATGTAGACGAAGGCGTGGGCCAAGCCCCTGGACTTACTCACTACCAGTGACTCGTCATAGACCGGCTTCGGGTGCAACTTTTGGCAATCGGCCTCGGCGTCCATGCTGATCATCTTGGCGGCCGGTACGGCGCCCGAGTAACTTACTCGGCCGGTGAGCGTGGAAGCCGTGGCTGGGTCCGGCTGGAAGTAAGTGACCGGCGGCGAAGTGGCCGGCTTTTCCGGCGCCTTCGTACAGGCGGTCAGTAGTAAGCAGAACACCAACCCGCGGCGCTTCACTTCGGCAACTCTCCGGTGAGCGATTCAAGGAAACTCACTAAGTCCTCACGTTCCTGTTTGGTTAAGTGACTGAGGGCCTTAATTTCTTGGTCCAGGTGCGGATTGGCATTGCCCCCGCCGACATAAAAATCCACCACTTCCTTTAGTGTTTTCAGGCTACCGTCATGCATATAAGGTGCGGTCAAAGCGACGTTGCGTAAGATGGGCGTGCGGAATTTTCCGTTTTCTTTGCCTAAATCCGTCAATTCGCCCGCAGGACTAAGCCCCACGCCTAAGTTATGGAACTTCATGTCGCTGAATAGGGCGTAAGTTTCTTCAATGGTATGGCAAACGACGCAGTTGCCGCGGGCCGCATCGGTAAATACACCCAGGCCGCGCTTGGCCTCGGGAGAGAGAGCATCGGCCTGCTTCCCAAAAACAAAGCGATCGAAGGAAGAATTGCCACTGACTAAAGTGCGTTCGTAAGAGGCGATGGACTTACTCATCAAATCCACGGTGATCTTCACGCGTGGCCCATAGGCTTGCTGAAACAGCGCCACGATCTCCGCATTTTGCGTGAGCGCCTTTTCCAGCCCCTCAAGCGAGTGGCCCATCTCCGCCGGATTCATCATGGGGCCCGAAGCTTGGTCTTCCAAAGTCCGCGCCCGGCCGTCCCAGAACTGGTCAGCGTTGAAGGCGGCGTTCAGAATCGTCGGCGCATTGCGCTTCCCTTTCTGCCCGCGAAGGCCCATCGACACTGGCTGGCGATCTGTAAAGGCTAAGGCCGGATTGTGGCAATTGGCGCACGAGAGAGTACCGTCGGCCGACAGTAACGGGCTCTCGAAAAGCTTCTTACCGAGAGCTACCGTCTCCGTCGTCGGCGGATTGTCCGGGGGGATCCGCAGGCGGGGCAACCCCAACGGCGTTGGCAGAATCAGCGTCTTGCCCACCGGCTTGGTGGGCGGCGCGGTGCAGGCGGCCAGCCAGGCTAAGCTCGCTAGCGCGAGACCGTAATTACGCCCCATGGCTTGTCTCCTGCCTTCACTTTGCGCAGCACCGTGTTGGTGGCCAAGTCGATGACGGAGACGTCATTCGACGGGCCGTTGGCGGTGAAGAGCAGTTTCTCGTCGGGCGACAAGGCAAGTCCCCAAGGCCGCTGCCCGGCTTCAATGCTGGCCGTGATCTTGTCGGTGGCCGTATCGATCACCAACACCTTCTTGCCGCGGCCGGTGCTGACATAGAGCGTCTTGCCATCCTTGGTGAGGGCCGTACCCATCGGTTTCAAACCTTCGCCCACGGGCAGCGTGCTGAGCTCGGTTTGCTTCACCAGGTCGAGCACCGAAAGGGCAGCATCGTTTTCGTTGGTGACGTAAGCGCGTAAGCCATCGGGTAACACCGCAACCGAACGCGGACGCCGGCCGACTTTGATTTTCGTCAAGCTCTTGAACGTCTTAGTATCGACTACCGACACCGTGCCCTCATTCTCCGAGGTGACGTACACCTGCTTGCCGTCCGGGCTCACCGTGACGCCTTCCGGCTCTTCGCCCGTGGGCACACTCGCCAGCACCTTACCGTCGGCAACGTCGATGATGCTCAGCCCGGACGCATCTTCGTTAGCCACGTACATCGCTTTGCCGTCGAGACTAAAGGCGAACTGCTCGGGATCGGAGCCGCCAAAGAGTTTGCGGACCACCTTGCCTTGCGCGATGTCGAAGACGCCAATGCCATCAGCGGACTTGTCCGGCGGGGGCAAGGTGCTCTCATCCACGCCGGGAGGTGCAGCGGGCGAGCCGCTCAGGGCCACATAGATCATGCCGTTCAAAGCGTGAATGCCGCGCGGGCGCTTGCCCAACGGGATGGTGGCAACGGCATTGGGTTCGTTTGGATCGATCACCGTCATATCGCCGGAGCCTTCGTTGGTGACGTAGACCAGATAGGTCGATTTCGGCGGGGTCGGCTTTTCGGCGACAGCTTCCGGAGTCTTGGCACAACCGGCCAGCAGGAGAAAGGTAATCAGGGCAACGGGCAGTAGATGAGACATAGATTTAGTAGGCGATGCGATCTTTCTTCGCGTCGAGCATAACAGAGTCGAGGCCCGGAACTTTCTTGAGGTCGTCGAGCGACTGAAAGGAGCCGTGCTGCTCGCGGTAAGCCACCACCGCTTTGGCCTGCGATCGCTTCAGCGTCAGTCCGCTTTCAAGTTCGATCGCCGAAGCCTCATTCACCTTCACGCGGGCGACGTCCTCGGCACCGTAGTGCTTGCTGAGGAAATCGAGCACCAGGGCGTATTCGCCGTCGGTGGCCTTCATGCCGAAAGCGTTCATCTTGCCCATGGTGGTCTGCCAGCCATTCCGGTCCTGCCGGAGGGAGATGGAGCGGGCCACTTCGTGGCACTGCTTGCAGAGCTTCTCGGTTTCATCATGACCGGGGCCATCGGGCAACATAGGCACCTGCGCCCACAAGGAACCGGCAAAGAGTAACGCGGCTAGGGACTTCATGATTCGAGTTTATTGCACCACACGGGTCTTGCGATTGAGGTAGTCCATCAGCAGGTATTCGCCCAGGTTGTAAGGGTTGGTGAAGTACGCCTTGCCGCGGCAAATCTCTGAGACTTTGCGGACAAAGTTCACCAGGTGAAAGTCGTTGGCCAACATGAAGGTGTTGATCATGATGCCTTGGCGCTTGCAGCGGCCGACTTCCTCAAGGGTCTTGGCGATCACCATCGGGTCGAGCCCGAAAGCGTTTTTGTAGATGCGGCCATCATCGAGCGTCATCGCCGAGGGCTTACCGTCAGTGATCATCACGATCTGCTTCATGTCCTTCTTCTCTTGCGCCAGCAGTCGCTGGGCGAGGATCAGGCCGTCCCGGGTATTCGTGTAATAGGGGCCGACTTGCACCCGGGCTAAGTCGCCGATGCGCATCTCTTCGGCGGTGTCATGAAAGAGGACGCAGCGAAGGCTGTCGCCCGGAAACTGCGTACGGATTAAATGGGCTAAGGCGAGCGCGACTTTCTTGGCCGGCGTAAATCGATCTTCGCCGTAGAGAATCATCGAGTGGCTGCAATCGAGCATCACCACTGTGGCACAAGAGCTTTGGTACTCGCTCTGGTGGACGTGTAAGTCGCGGTACTCGAGTTCGAGCGGCACACTAAGTCCTTCGCGGCGGAAGGCCGAAAAGAGCGTTTCGCTCACATCCAAGTTCATGGTGTCGCCGAACTCGTATTGCTTGGAAGCGCCGCTCGTTTCGACGCCGGTGGACAAGTCCCGCGTATCATGGGCGCCGAAGCTGGCGCGGCCCAGCGAACCGAGTAAGTCCTTCAACGTCTTATAACCCAGGAAGTCCACCGTGCGATCGGTCATCTCGACGCGCAAGTTATTCTGCTGCTGACCTTGGCCCGCGGTGCCCACGCGGGGCGAGTTAGGCGGCTGGTCCACGGTGATGTAGCCGTCGCTCGAGAGTTGTTGAGCCAGGCGTTCCACTAACTGGTCCATTTGCTCGGCGGTCATGTTCTGCATGCGCTCGAGCATTTCGCGGAGTTGATTCTCGTCAAAGAGTTCGCCGCTTTCGAGCGCGCGGCGGATGGCCTCTTTCAGGGCCTCCATGGAATTGGAGCTAAATTCGTCAAAGGGCATGAACTGCATCTCATAACCGCTCTGGAGAAAGAACTCGGAAAGGGCGCGCATCAGGTCTTCGGAGTCGATTCCGAAGTCTTCGCCGTTATACTTGGTGTAATTCCATTTCATCGGAGTCCTTTAATTGAACTGACGTTTCCGGCGCGGGGTTTCGTCCGGTGCCGGACCTTCACCCGCGGGCTTACTCTCTTTCATAAAGCCGCGCTCGAGCGATCGGCTGATTCGTTTGAGCGAATACAAGCCCTCTAAGATGAATTCGCCCGCCGCTGCCCGGGCACCGACGCTGATACCGGACTTCAACTTAGTCGTCTTTTCCATCAGACCCTGAATACCTTCCAACTCCTTGAGTAAGTCGGCATTCGAAGCTTGGTCGTCCACCTTGATCGCACCACCCAGGTCGAACCATTGGATGACCTGACCAAAATTGACGGTCTCGAAGTGCTTGTGAAAGGTCTTGGCGACGGCGAGGCGAATTAAGTCACGGGCCACAGAATCGCTGCCCTTCAGTTCGCCTTCGTACTCGAGTTCCAACTTCCCGGTAATGGAGGGCAGCGCCGCGTATAAGTCGGCCATCCGCGGTACGGCTTCCGTATCGCCGGTAAGGACGGCGCGACGCTCAGCGTTCGAAACGACGTTCTCCATCACCGTGATCGGCAAGCGCTGTGAGACGCCGCTGCGCTTGTCCACCTTCTTGTCGTCGCGCGCCGTAAAGGCGACCTGCTCGACGACTTCTCGCAGATAATCGGGCACGTGGATAGTAATACCACCCCGATCCACCCAGGCCTCTTGCGCGGTGATCTCGATGCCCTGCTCCACCGAAAGCGGATAGTGCGTGCGGATCTCGCTGCCGATGCGGTCTTTGAGCGGGGTGATGATCTTGCCGCGCGCCGTATAGTCTTCGGGATTCGCGGTGAAGACCATCAGCAGGTCGAGCGGCAAGCGGACGGGGAAGCCTTTGATCTGCACGTCGCCTTCCTGCAGGATGTTGAAGAGGCCCACCTGGATCTTGCCGGCCAAGTCCGGCAGTTCGTTCACGGCGAAGATGCCACGGTTGGCCCGGGGCAACAGGCCGTAGTGGATCACCATCTCGTCGGCAATGTCGTGGCCGCGCCTGGCGGCCTTGATGGGGTCAAGGTCGCCGATCATGTCGGCAATAGTGACGTCGGGCGTGGCCAACTTCTCAATGTAGCGGTCGGAGGCGGTTAGCCAGGCGATGGGCGTTTCGTCTCCCTGGGCGGCGACCAGGTCGCGGCCGTAGCGCGAGATCGGCGTATAGGGATTGTCGCGGACCTCGCTGCCGGCCACGTAGGGCATTTCGGCATCGAGTAGCGCGGTCAGCATCCGGGTCAAGCGAGTCTTGGCCTGGCCGCGCAAGCCCAGCAGGATGAAATTGTGCTTCGAGAGCAGCGCATTCACCACCTGCGGCACTACCGTCTCTTCGAAACCCAACACTCCCGGGAAAAGCGGCCCGCCCGCTCGCAGCTTGCCGATCAGGTTCTCCCGCATCTCGTCGCGCACGGAGCGGTTTTTCAACCGCACCTCGGAAAACGCGCTTCGTTTCAGTTCGCCAAGGGTGGAAGGTTTCGGCATGAGCAATTACACCGATGATACCCCCGTTTCCGCGGATCGGCTTTATTTGGCCGGGCAAAAACGGCGGAATCTCTTGCGACCCCCCGCCGCCTGTGTTATCCAATAGCTAATACCCGATCTGAATTTGCGCGAGGACCCCGCCCCATCATGGAATCCCCCATCCGAAAAGCCGTGCGCCCCCCAATCGCCGCGGACACGCTGAAATCTTCAAAGTCTCCCACCCAGGCACCCATCAAAAAACAGGTTCCACCGGACCAGACCTATGCCGAAAACTTCTATTATTTGAAGCAGATGCAAGGCAAGACGTCAATGGTGATTGTCTTGCAAGATGGCGAGAAATTAACCGGTGTCATCGAGTGGTACGACCGTACGTGCCTCAAGGTAAACCGCGAGGACGGCCCCAATTTGATGCTCTTCAAATCGTGCATCAAATATATGTATAAGGCGGAGTAGGGGCTACTGGCCCTTCAGTTCCAGCCGGTATTTGCGGCGCTCGCCCGCTGCGGCGTAACGCCGAATTTCTTCCTCACTCTCTGGGATCGCCTGGGGCACCGGCACGCGATTGCCTTCGGCGTCGATGCCCACGAATGTGAGGTACGCCGACGAAGTGTGGCGGATGCTGCCCGTCCGCAGGTTCTCGACGAAGACCTTCACGCCCACCTCCATGGAGGTGCGAAACACGCGGTTGACGGTGGACTTCAAGATGACCAACTCGCCGATGTGAACGGGGTGAAGGAACGTCATGTGGTCAATCGAGGCCGTCACCACCGGGATGCGGGCGTGACGCATGGCGGCGATCGCGCCACTGATGTCGACCAGGTGCATGACGCGGCCACCAATCAGATTGCCTAAAGGGTTGGCATCGTTCGGCAGGGCCAACTCGGAATATTCACTGCAGCTATCGCGCACGGTCCGGGCTTTTTCCATGCCCTTATTATCGCTAGGATAGAGTGATATGTCCGCGCGAATTGAAGCTCTCACCCAAATGCTGGCCCAAGATCCGGCCAATACCTTTGCCCGCTATGGATTGGCGATGACCCACCTGGGCGAAGACCGGCCGGAAGACGCCTGGAGCGAGTTCCAGATCCTGCTCGAGAAGAACCCCGACTACGCCGCTGCTTACTTCCACGGCGGCCGGGCGCTCGAAACGCTGGGCCGTTTGGACGAAGCACGAGCGATCTACGAACGGGGCATCGCCGTCACCACGCGAACCGGCGACGGGCATACGCGGTCGGAATTACAGGTGGCTTTGGACATCCTGGGCTAAACCCGACGTAACTGATTCGAACCCCATACGTTATACTTGGGTAGGAGGGCTCGACTCACTTGAACACGCGCCTCAAATTTGTCTTCGTCGGCGTCACGACGCTTTTCGCGGCCGCCCTATTGGTGGGCCAGGTGGTTGGTCGCGCCAGCAACCCGGAAGATGCCTACCGGCACTTGGCCGTTTTTACCGATGTGCTGTCGCGCATTAAGAGCGAGTACGTGGAAGAGCCGGACATGAAGAGCGTCACGATTGGTGCCGTTAATGGCCTACTCGAAGCGGTTGACCCCTACGCGAGCTACCTCAATGCCGACCAATACAAGCAGTATTTGAAGCAGAAGGATCTGAAGAAGGCGAGCGTCGGTCTGGTACTCTCGAAGCGCTTCGGCTACATCAGTGTGGTGGATGCGATCCCCGGCTCGGCCGCCGATAAGGCCGGTTTAACCACCGGCGACATGATCGAGACCATTAACGCCGTGGCCACGCGGGACATGCCGCTGGCCTTTGCGGAACTCCTGCTGCAAGGCGACGCGGGCAGCACGATCGACCTTTCGGTGTTGCGCGTGCGCAAGCCTGAGCCCACGAAGATTACCCTGACGCGCGCCATGGTGGTGCTGCCGGCGATTACCAGCAAACTACTGGCCGATGGCGTGGGCCATATCCGGGTGCAGAGCCTGGAAGACGGCAAGACGGCCCAGGTGGCCGCGGCCATCAAGGAGATGGAAAAGCAAGGCGCCAAGAAGCTGGTACTCGACCTGCGCAATTCCGCCTTCGGCACGCCCGAAGAGGGCGTAGCTCTGGCGAATCTGTTCCTCGACAAAGGGCTGATCACTTATTCGCAAGGCCAGCGCTATTCGCGCAAAAACTTTGAGGCCTCGGCTTCGAACCAGATTTGGAAACTGCCGCTGGTGGTTGTGACGAATCGTTCGACAACGTCGGGCGCTGAAGTGGCTGCCGGTGCATTGCTCGACCTGAAGCGCGCCGAAGTGGTGGGCGAGCGCACCTATGGCGATGCAGCGAAGCGTGAAGCGATCGGCATGGAGGATGGCAGCGCCGTCATTCTGGCGGTGGCGAAGTTCTACCACGCCAACGGCAAGTCGATCCAGGAAGCCGCCGTGGTTCCGTCGCGCGTCGTGGTGGACACGTCGGCTGCGGCTCCCCCTGAAGACGAGGATGAAGATGGCGCGGTGCCGGAAAAGGGCCCGCCTACCAATCAGCCCAAGGTCAAGGATCAACCGAAAAAGGCAGATGAGGACGTCATTCTGAAGAACGCCCTCGAAGTCCTGAACGGCACCGCCAAAGCGTCCACGCCCGCCCGGGTGACAGGCCGCGCCACGGACGCCGGATAAGTCATAGCATGCCCCTTTACGAGTATCTTTGCGAAAACTGCCAGAAGAAGTTTGAAGTGATTCAGAAGTTCTCTGATGAGCCCCTCCAGGTCTGCCGTCTGTGCGGCAGCGGTCCGGTAGAGAAGCAGATGTCGGCGCCCGGCATCCACTTCAAGGGCTCCGGCTGGTATATCACGGACTATGCGAAGTCCGGTGGCTCGGTCCCGGCCAGCGACGGCGGAAAGGCCGACAAGGCGGAGAAGGCCGGCACTCCGGCTCCCGCGGCAACAGAAACTAAGACCGACACTAAGGCCGGCACGCCTGCTGCTTCGGCAACTCCTGTCCCGGCGCCGGCCCCGGCTAAGCCCGCGGCTAAGGCCGACTGAAGCGATCAGGAGGCCAGTGTGCCGATCCCCAAGGCTGACGGTACCAGTTATCTGTTGACTGTCGCCAAGCAGTGATCCAATCGGGCACTCCTCGACTCGTCACCACCATGACTAGGGAAGTTCACGACGGACACTTTGTCCAGCCGCTTCCAATAGTTGACTTCGTAATTTCATCAAGACGTTGCCGCTGAACCGGGAGGAGATCGACTTGTCCAGTTTCGAAAATCGGGAACCAGCCAAGAAGCGCGCCATTAGCCGATCCCGTTTTTGCGAAAACCAAGTCCAATTCCACTGCTGGAGATCGAGGGTCGGGTTCGCAAATCCGTGGTCAATCTGGCAGGTTCTCCAGAGTAACCGGAAAATCACGTGCCAAATTCAATAGCCAAGAGGCAATATTAGGCTCATCGCGAGCGTCCCTTCATCCACCCCATTGTCGCATCCCAGCCGAGTAACCCCGCCGTGGCGCCCAAGTGCTCCACGGTGAGCGCCCCCACGGCATTAGCCACCTCACCGGCCTCGAACGGGTGCAGCCCGCGCGCCATGGCGGTCAGGAAGGCGCCGGCGAAGCAATCCCCTGCCCCGGTGGTGTCGACGACGTTCACCGCGTAGCCGGCCACCTGAGCCGCGCCCTCGGGGGTCGCCACGTAGCAACCGCCCGCACCGAGCTTCATCACAAAGAGCGGCACGCTAAAGGCTGCGGCGTTACCCGCTGGATCGTCCAAGCCCGTCAGCATGCGCGCCTCATCTTCATTGACGAAGAGCACGTCAAGATGCGGCAGGCAAGGCTCCAGCAGTTTCATCCACTCACCGCGCGAATCCCAGGCCGTATCGAGCGAAGTGGTCAAGCCGGCGGCGCGGGCCCGTTCGAGCGTCGCGGCGGCCAAGGGCCTTAGATGAGGCAGGGCAAAGAGATTGGCCAGATGGTAATGGCCGCAGCCAGCGAGCATCGGCGGGGGAAAGTCGATGCCTTCCGCGAACACATCGAGGCTCGCGCCGGGCAGGTGCAGGAAGGTGCGCGCCCCGCTGCTTTGCACCAGGGCGATGCTGGTGGCGGTCGGCCGCTCGCCACTTTCGAGATAGGTGAGGTCAACGCCCGTGGCCAGCAAACGGGCGCGGCAGGCCTCGCCATTGGCGTCCGGGCCGAGACGGCCGAGGAGACGAGCCTGCCCGCCCAGAGCGCCGATGGCGGCGGCCGTGTTGCCGCCATTCCCCCCGAGATGGTGCTCAATGGACTCCACCCACTGCGTGGTCCCCCAAGTGACCTGCTCCACCGGCCGCACCACCATATCGAGCACCACATTGCCGGATACCAGAATGCCTACGCTCATCGCACCCTCGTGCCACCGGCCAAGGCTTCCAGGAGTTCGAGCGCTACGGGCAAGCGGCCGGTGACGCGCCGTCCTTCGGCCCTTACTTCGGAGCCGCTCAGGTAGCGGGAGAGCTCACCGGTTTTCAATAAGGTGGCGAGGTCTCGCGCCGTCGCCGTGGCCGACTTGGCGTCGTGGTTTTCGAGCGTGAAGCGCAGTTCCACCGAAGCGGGCAAACGCGGGGTGAGCCAGAGGGAAAGTCGCTCCACGCGGGGCAAGTTTTGCAACAAGGGCACTTCGCTGGGCCCCAGCCCGGTCGCCCAAATCGGCGACCCCAGGAAGTCACCCTTCAAGACGGGGGCGTGCGCGGCGAGCAACTCGCGCGCATCGCCCGACCCGCTGGCAAAGGCGTACACCCCCTCGCGAATCGGCGCAAAGGAAATCGGCGGCGCACCCGGGACATAACAATACTTCGCGGCGCAAACGCCCGTGCTCTTCAGGGCATAGGCTTCGAGGCGTGCGGGATCGAAACGGCCGGCGATCACCGCATACTGGGCGGTACCGCGCCGCGCCATCACCACGGCGTCGAGATGTTCACGGTAATTGAAGCCGCTCTGCGCGACGAAGCGCTGATAGTCGGCGTCTTCGGTGCCACGGGCCCCGGCCAAGCGCTCCAAAACGCCCGTGCGGCGCATTAGTTCTACATCGAGAAAAGCGTAGATCTGCGCATCGCCCGGCAGATGGCGCAGTAAGTCTTCGGCGGTACGGCTCGTGCGGACGCGGCTCCAAGCCAACCATCCTAAGACCAAGCCCAGCAAGGCCAACACGCTGAGCAAGACGGGCCAAGTTTTCGGAAGTCGATTCACCTTCCGCAGTATACCCGCTCATCCCGCATGAGTGGCTCGCGAAGCGACGGCCGGCATCAAAATCCGCCCCCGCCGCAAGGCGAGAGCGCCTTTGCGCTCCATCTCGTTCAACACGCTGGAAGTGGTTTCGCGCGAAGCGCCCACCAGCAAGGCCAGTTCGGCCTGGGTGAGTGGCACGCCGTACCAGTCACGGTCGGTGCCCACCTTCGGCACCAGGGGACAACTGGGGGCCAGATGCTCCAGCATGGCCAGGATTCGCTCCTCGGTACTCACCCGCACCAGCCAGCGGTAGTTCCGCTGCTCCCCTCGCAGTCGCTCGTGGAGCAACCAAGCGATTCCCTGCCATAGCTCCTGCCGGCGAGCCGCGATACGGGGGAAAAGGCCCGCCGGGATGCGCAGGACCTCGCCATCCGTCAGCCGGGTTGCCGTGGCCCGATACGCACCGAACCCCAGCAGCGACT
>Ga0105047_10013296_pt1 | contig 13161 bp, 12 predicted proteins | sample MAT04_FD_78384 | JGI IMG/M metagenome (GOLD analysis project Ga0105047, IMG submission 78384) | Freshwater microbial communities from Lake Fryxell liftoff mats and glacier meltwater in Antarctica - MAT-04 (megahit assembly) | ecosystem: Environmental > Aquatic > Freshwater > Ice > Liftoff... | reverse complement strand
TGGGCCGTCTGGTGGCTGAAGCGGCAGTGATCCCATGAACAACCGCCTCAAGGTACTGCGCGCCGAGCGGAACTGGAGCCAGGCCGATCTGGCCGCCGCCCTCGGCGTCTCGCGCCAGACCGTCAATGCGCTGGAGACCGGCCGCTACGATCCGTCCTTGCCACTGGCCTTCAGGATCGCCCGGGTCTTCGGCCACCCCATTGAATCCATCTTTTCGGACACAGGAGCCTGATCATGCTGTCGCGTTCTCAATCCTCGACCCGGCCGCTCGTCGTCAAGATCATCGGCGGCTTCGCCCTGGCCGCTGTCGGGGCCCTGATGGGGTACGGTTTGGCCAACGCCCTCCAAGGCAACCGTGACGCGCCCTGGGCCGACAGCCTGGCTCTGGCCATGGCCGTGGCCCTGCTTACCATCGCCGGGCTCAGCGCCATCACCCTGGCCCTGCGCCCCTCGAACATCCCGAGGGGTTGCGGGGTCCTGCAGATCATTGTCTTCCTGCTGGCCGGCGTCTTGTTGCTGGCCCCCATGTACGCCCCGGCGTTCGCCGCGCCGGATATCGTCTTCGGCGGCGTGGTCCTGATCCTTGCCGTCCAGACCGTCGCCAACGTCATGCTCTGGCGCGCCGCCGACGAGATGCTGCGCCAGGTCATTTCGGAAACCGGCGCCATGGCCTTCTGGGCCCTGCAGACCGCCCTGTTCCTCTATGCTGCCGCTGAACGGCTCGGCCTGATCGACACGATCAGCGGCTGGGGCCTGATCGGCATCGTGATGGCCGTCTATCTGATCGCCTCCATCGTCGCCGCCGCCCGTCGCGGTATCGCCTGATCGTTCGCCTGCCCCTCCCTCCCGAACAACCGATCGAAAGGATCTCACCCATGACCTTCGCCTCTCGCCTGAAGTCCACGACCGCCGCCGCCGGCCGCGCCGCCCTCGGTGCCGCGCTCGGCCTCGGCCTGACCGTCGCCCTGCTGGGGGCCGCGCCCGCGGTCGCCTTCGCCCAGGAGCCCGCCGCAGCCCCGGCCGCCCCACGCGCGGTCCTCCCGGCCCAGGGTCAGGGCCCCGCTCTGTGGACGATCACCGACGCGGACTCGACCCTCTATCTGTTCGGCACGGTCCATGTGCTGCGCCCCGATACCGCCTGGGGTTCGCCCCGGGTGGACACCGCCTTCGACGCCAGCGACCGCGTCATCCTCGAGATCTCCAACCCCGACGACCAGGCCGCCATCCAGCCCCTGATCCAGCAGTTCGGCATCTCGCCGGCCCGGCCCCTGTCCAGTCTGCTGACGGCCGACGAAATCGCCCGGCTGGACGTGGCCGCCGGCGCGATCGGGGCGACCGCGGCCCAGCTCGATCCCCTGCGGCCCTGGCTGGTGGCCCTGTCGCTGTCGCTCGCCCCCATGCTCAAGGCGGGCTATGATCCCCAGTCGGGCGTGGAGCTGATCCTCAAGGCCCGCGCCGAGGCGGCCGGCAAGCCGGTCACCGGGCTGGAGACCATCGACAAACAGGTGAGTATCCTCGCCGGCCTGTCCGAAGAGACCCAGCTGGCCTTCCTGCGCGCCGCGCTCGATTCCTATGACGATGCCACGACCGAGCTGGACGCCCTGGTTACGGCCTGGGCCGGGGGCGACGTGGACACCATCAACCGCCTCGGTGTGGTGGAGATGCGCGAGACCTCGGAAGAGATCTACGAGGCGCTGCTGGTGCGCCGGAACACCGACTGGGCCGACCAGATCCAGACCCTGCTGGCCGGGTCGGGGACCGTCTTCATCGCCGTGGGCGCCGCCCACCTCGCCGGCGACGACAGCGTGCAGGACATCCTCGAGGATCGGGGTGTCGAGGTGCTACGGCACTAGACCGGGACCCCGAGCCCCTCGACGGAACGGCCCGGCGGCAACGCCGGGTCGTCTCCGGCTTGTACCGGGCGGCTGGAGCGGGCGGCGGGAATCGAACCCGCACGAAAAGCTTGGGAAGCTTTCAGGCTACCACTACATCACGCCCGCAGAGCCTTGGGGCAACCTAAAGCAATCTGTGCCGGGCTCAAGGGCCGTCGACCCGTCAGTCCGCCCGGTAGACCACCGCGCCATCTACCACCGTGAGCACGGCGCGGCCGTTCGGGATGGCCGCCGCCGGAACCGTCATCAGGTCGATGTCGAATGCGGTGAAGTCGGCCCGCTTGCCGACCTCGATCGTGCCCAGCTCGTCTTCGCGGAACGACGCGTGGGCCGGCCACAGGGTGAACATTTTCAGCGCCGTGGCCCGATCGACTCCCTCGGCCGGTCGCCAGTCCGGACCCTGGAATCCGTCCAGATCGCGGCGCGCCACGGCGGCATAGAATTCGATCAGGGGATCGCCCCGTTCCACCGGTGCATCCGATCCGCCGACCACGATGACGCCCAGATCGACCAGACTATGCCAGGCATAGGCCCCATCGAGGCGGGCGTCGCCCAGCCGGGCCGGGGCGAAATGGAAGTCGCCGATGGCGTGGCTGGGCTGCATCGAGGCGATGATCGGCAGGTCTGTGAACCAGTGATAGTCCTTGGGTCTGAGGATCTGGGCGTGTTCGATCCGCCAGCGCACGTCCGCGCCATTCGGCCGCTCGGCGGCGGGAACGGCCACCAGGGCCGCCTCGTACCAGTGCGCCACCTCGGTGTTGCCCCGGTCCCCGATGGCGTGGGTCGCGACCTGGATGCCGGCGCGCAGGGCCTGTTCATAGAGGGGTACGCTCGCCTCGGCGGTGGTCTGCATCAGGCCGCGGGTTTCCGGCGCGTCTGTATAGGGGTCGTGCAGGGCCGCGCCGCGTGAGCCCAGCGCTCCGTCGGCATAGTATTTGACCGAGCGGGTGATGATCCGGCCGTCGGCAGCGCTGCGTGGACCCGACGCGAACAGGGCCTGCGCCCCGTCCGGCGTCACGCTGTTGTAGATGCGCAGGGGGGCCTCGCCCGCCTCGGCCATGGCTTCCAGCAGCGGCACGTCCCGCCAAGGCGCGCTCATAAAATGGACGCCGGTCCAGCCATAGCGGGCCTCGACCGCAAAGCCCGCGCGATAGGCGGCGCGGGTGGCGTCCGGATCGGCCTGGGGCATCAGCGGAGCCAGCAGCTCTTCGGCCGCGTCGACGAACAGTCCCGTGGGCTGTCCGTTCGCGCCCTTCAGGATCTCACCGCCGAACGGGGCCTCGGTCCCTGCATCGATGTCCAGGGATGCGAGGGCGGCCGAAGAGGCGACTGTGGCATGGCCGTCCGCGCGCTGGAGCAGGACCACCCGGCCCGGTGCGGCGGCGTCGAGATCGGCGGCGGTCAGGAACCGGGCCCCGTTCGCGCTCTCGGGCCAGCGGGTCTCGATCCAGCCGCGCCCGATGACGGCACCCTCGGGGTGAGCCTGCGCCCAGGCCGTCAGCCGCGCCATGGCATCGATGACCGAGGTTGAACCCTCGAGGTTCAGCGTGAGCTCGCGCCAGCCGATGCCGTCCAGATGCGCGTGCCCATCGGTAAAGCCGGGAAACAGGGTGGCACCGGCCAGATCGATGATCTCCAGCCCTGCGGTCGAGGGCGCGCCGGCCGCCGTGCCGACATAGGTGATCCGCCCATCCCGGGAGATGACCAGTTCAGCCACGGGCATGGCCTCGACGCCAGTATGGATGGTTCCGCCCCGGATCAGCAGGTCCTGCGCCTGTGCGGGAAGGGCGAGAGCGACGAAGGCGGTGGCGGTCAGCAACGATCGAAACATGGCACACCCGGACTGGCGGAAAACAGACTTCATGTTCGAGCCGGTGCGCAGGGTGACGTCAAGGGCGCGATCCCAGACCCCCTCCCGTCGGGAGAGTGGGAGAATTCAGGCCCCGGGCACGCCCACCACGTCGTCGACCGATCCGGTGGTCACCGGATGATAGCCCGGTCGGGTCTGCGCATAGATGCGGGTTGCGATGGGCCGGCCCCAGTCACCCTCGGCCCAAAGAGAAGTGAACAACGGCAGGACGAATTTGCGCCGACCCTGGCTGGTCAGGAACCGCTCCAGCGTCGGGACGGCGGGCTGATAGCGATGGGCGACGGCGATCTGCAGCCACTGGAACAGCACCTCGGCATTGCCCTCGGCGCGCAGGTTGAGTGTCGTCTCCAGATCGGCCAGCTGCTGCGGTGTCAGCCAGTCGCGCGCAGCGGCAGCCCCTTCGGGACGCCAGGCCAGGAAATGCTGGCGCTCCTGCGTCGACCAGCGCGCCCACGGAATGGCCGAGGCCGGGCCCTTGCTGACGAAGAACCCGTTTGCAGCCGTGTCGACGGCGGTCAGGGCGGTGGAGACCGGGGCCACGGCATTGGACGGCAGGCCGGGCTGATAGACCCAGTTGTCCAGCTGCAGCTGGCGTTCCAGGGCGGCGTCGTCCGGTCCGACCAGGTTGGCGCGGATGTCGACGAGGAAGCCGGCGGCCGTCATCGGCCGAAAGGCGTTCCGCTCGAAATAGCCCTTCAGCCAGGCGTCGAACCGCTCGCGACCGACGATCCGTTCGATGGTGCGCAGGAAGGCGGCACCCTTCTCGTAGGGAATATCGTTCAGCCCCTCATCGGGGTCGCGGTTCTCCAGATCGACGTGCAGCCGGGTGTCCAGCGCCGGCATGTCGGCCAGCGAAGCCTGAAGATCGTTCCAGCCCAGAACCTGCAGCATGAGGGCGCGGTCGCGGCCATAGACCGCCTCCATGATGCGGTTCTCGAAATAGGTGGTCGTGCCCTCGTTCAGCCAGATGTCGGCCCAGGTGGCGTTGGTCACCAGATTGCCGGACCAGCTGTGAGCCAGCTCGTGGGCGACGAGCGACACCAGGGACTTGTCGCCCGCGATCACGGTCGGGGTCGCAAAGGTGAGGCGCGGATTCTCCATCCCGCCGAACGGGAAGGAGGGCGGCAGGATCAGCAGGTCGTAGCGGCCCCAGCGATAGGGGCCGTAAAGCGTCTCGGCGGCATCGACCAGCTGGCGCATCTCGGAGAATTCGGTCCGGGCGGCCTCGAGCCGGCCGGGCTCGGTCCAGACGCCGACCCCGTCGCCGACCGGGGCGAAGGCCAGGTCGCCGACCGCCAGCGCGATCAGATAGGGCGGGACCGGGTTGGTCATGCGAAACCGGTAGCTGTGCGTCCCCTCACCGGCGGCCTCCCCGTCCGGCGTCAGCATCTCCGCCGACATCACCGCCTTCAGCGCCTCGGGCACTGTGATCGTGGCGGACCAGGTCTGGCGGATGCCAGGGCTGTCCTGGGTTGGCACCCAGGTCCGGGTCAGGATCGCCTGACCCTGGCTAAACAGGAAGGGCTGGCGCCCGCCCGCTGTCTGGGCCGGGGTCAGCCACTGCAGGGCCGCCGCATCCGGGCGAGTGGAATAGGTCACCACGATTTTCTGGATCGTGCCGGCCTCGAACGCGGGGAGTGTGACGCTCAGGGCCTGACCCCTGATCGGATCCTCGTCGCCCAGGGTGAAGGTAAGGGCCTTGCCCCCAGCGTCCGCGACCGAGCGGATGTCCAGATTGCGGGCGTCCAGAATGACCTGGGTCGCCCCGGGCTCTCCGGTCACGTCGAGAGTCGCCGTGCCCGACAGGGTCCGGGTCGCAAAGTCGGCGACGAGGTCGAGATCGACGTGCTTGACCCGGGCGACCTGAGGCTGCGCGAAGGAGTGGATGTCGCGTTCATAGGTCACGGCCGCGCTGGCCGAGGCGGGCAAAGGCGGCATGTCGGACTTCGGAGTGGACACCCCGCAGCCGGACAGGGCGGCGACGATGGCGAGTGTGGAAGCCATGGCGGCAAGGCGGGCGCGGGACATCAGGCAACTCCGGGACGTTTCGGCGCGGAAGGAGCGCTGAAACAGTGGCGAGATCAAGGGGGGCGAGTGAACAAAGCCCCGTCCCGGAGGGACCTATTGCACCGGAACCGGCGTCGGGTTTTTGGCAACGAACAGCCGGCCCCGCTCGGCCAGCAGCACGAAGCCGAGCGCGGCGATGCCGCATCCGGTGATCCCCAGCGTCATGGGCACAACGCTGCCGTCGAACTGCTGTCCGATGAGCAGGCCGATCAGGGAGCCGATGATGGTCGAAATGAACCCTTGGGCCGAGGAGGCGGTGCCGGCAATATGGCCCATCGGCTCCATCGCCATGGCCCCGAAATTGCCTGCCAGCAGGCCAAAGCAGAACATGGTGAGACCCTGCAGGATGCCGAAGGTCCAGATCGTCTCATGGCCGCTGAGGGTCACTGCGGCATGCAGGGCCCCGAAGCCGATAAAGCCCAGCAAGGCGGTATGGCCAATCAGGCGCGACCCCAGCCGCTCCACCAGTCGGGCGTTGACGACCGCCGCGATGGCGATGCCCCCGGCGATCAGGGCAAAGACGGTGGTGAAAAGCTCCGGGGCCTCGAACACGTCAAAGAAGATCTGCTGTGACGAGTTGATGAAGGCGAACAGGGCCCCGGTGACCGCCGTCATGGCCAGAGTGTAGCCGATCGAGATGCGGTGGGTCAGCGCCTCGCGGAAGGCCAAGACGATGCGCCGGGCCTGGATCGGCAGCCGGTCCGCCGGGGCGAGGGTCTCGGGCAGACGCAGGCCGGTCCAGATCATCAGGGCGATGCCGGCGAAGGCCAGAACGCCGAAGATCGCCTCCCAGGGCGCGACCAGCAGGATCGCCTGGCCCAGGGATGGCGCGATCACCGGCACGCCGAGGAAGACGAGGAAGCTGAGGCTCATCACCCGCGCCATGGTGCGGCCGGAATAGCGGTCCCGTACGATCGAGACGGCCAGAACCCGGGTCGCGGCCGAGCCCATACCCTGTCCGATCCGCGCCAGGATCAGCGTCTCGAACGTGGGGGCCAGCATGGCGATGAAACTGAAGATGACATAGATGCCGACCCCGACCATCAGGATCGGCTTGCGGCCAAAGCGGTCGGCCAGCGGGCCGTAGACAATCTGCATGCCGCCGAAGCCGAGCAGATAGGCGGTGATCACCCATTGCCGACTGTTGTCGCTGGCGACCCCCATCGCGGTGCCGATGTCCGGCAGGGCGGGCAGCATGGAATCGATGGCCAGAGCGTTCAGCGCCATCATCAGGGCGATCATGCACACGAACTCGGGAAAACCCGGGCCCCCGGGCTTCGCGACGAGGTCGGGGGTGGGTGCTCTCATGCGAAGCAGATGACCGTCCCGACACACGCCCGCAACCGTACCGGCGTAATATTTCGCAACTGCGAGATGACCCGATCCGGTCTTCATCGCACGGAACCAAGGCGTTCGTGGATCGGCCCCAACGAGGGGACGGCCGTCTTTAGTCCCGCGTCGGGCTTCGCAAGGCGCGGTGCCGACCCTGTCCCAAGGGCCTCTGGCAAAGTAACAGCCATGGCGAGCGAAGAAGGGACAATGCGAATGAAGGACTGGGTGATTGGCATCATCGGCGGGTCGGGTCTGTACGATCTCGACGGCCTGACCGATCGGGAAAGGCTTAGGCTGGACTCGCCGTGGGGTGCGCCATCCGACGATCTGGTGACCGGGTCGCTGGACGGCGTCCGTCTCGTGTTCCTGCCTCGCCACGGCCAGGGCCACCGTCTGCCCCCCAGCGCCATCAACGCGCGCGCCAACATCGACGTGCTGAAACGGGCGGGCTGCACCGATCTGGTTTCGGTGTCTGCCGTCGGGTCGCTGAGGGAGGAACTGCCCCCCGGGACGTTTGTCGTGATCGACCAGTTCATCGACCGGACGGTCGCGCGACCGGCCTCCTTCTTTGGTCCCGGTCTTGTCGCCCATGTATCGTTGGCCGATCCCGTTTGTCCGGTCCTGTCCGCTGCAGCAGCGACGGCGGCGCGGGCGGCGGGCGCGACGACGGTCGAGGGCGGGACCTATGTCGCCATCGAGGGACCGCAGTTCTCGACGCGGGCCGAAAGCGAGCTTTACCGGGCCTGGGGCTGTTCGGTGATCGGCATGACCGCCCTGCCCGAGGCCCGGTTGGCCCGCGAGGCGGAGCTGCCTTACGCCAGCGTCTGTATGGTCACCGACTATGACTGCTGGCGCGCCGACACGGCCCATGTCGAGGTCGCCGGGGTGCTGGCCACGATGAGAGCGAACGCCGAAACAGCGCGGCGGATGCTGGGTGAACTGGTCCGGGGCCTGCCGCAGACCCGACCCGCCTCACCCATCGACACGGTTCTGGATCAGGCCGTCGTGACCGACCCTGCATTTCGGGATCCGGACCTTACGCGCAAGCTGGCGGGGATCTGTCCCAGACTGTTCAGCGCCGACCCTGCGCCCTGAGGTAGCGCTGCAGCGACAGCCCATCATCGACGTCTTCCTGCACCCGCAGCAAAGCGATCGGCCGGTCCCCGACCGCAGCGACGGTGTCTGCGAGCGCGTGTTCGGTCGACCAGCGAACCCGGTCGAACGGAAGAGGCTGGCGCGGCCAACGACGCAGGCCGATCAACCAGTAGCCGCCGTCCCGGGCGGGTCCGAACACGGCGTCGTGGCGGCCGAGGGCTGCGAAGGCGTCGGCCACATCCCGACGTGTCACGGTCGGGGTGTCGGCTCCGATAATCACGACCGGCCCGGGCGGCAGGGCCCGCACGACGCGGCCCATCCGGTCGCCGAGATTGCCCGGTCCCTGGGCGATGGCGCGAGCGGGCGCGGTCCAGTCTGTCGGCCGGTCGGGCGAGACGGCGATCCACAGGACCCAGCGCGGGTCGGAGCCGAGCGTGCGACGCAGACGATCCAGCGAGGCCCGGGCGAACCGCAGCGCCTCCAGATCGCCGACGTCGGCGGCGAGGCGGCGCTTGCCCACGCCATAGCGAGGCCGGCGCGCGAACAGCACCAGATGCCGGTCAACGGCCATAGAGCAGCGCGATCCGGGTCGGGGTGACACCCAGAAGATAGAGGGCGAGACAGGAGAGGTTGAGGCTGCTCTGGCGGATCCAGCCGCGCCGCCGCCAGCGCTCGGCCGAGGTCACGGCGGCACCGTCGAGCAGGCGAAGACGCCGCCGACCCAGTCGCCGCACCAGATCGACATCCTCCATCAGCGGCAGGCGGGCGAAGCCACCGATCGCGTCATACAGGTCGCGGTGGATCAGAAGCCCCTGATCGCCATAGTGCAGCGCCAGAACCGTGCCGCGCAGTCGGACGCCGAACTCCAGCAGCCGGGCCTGCCAGGCCGGATCGTCGAGCCGAAAGCGGAACACCGCCGCCTGCCCGACAGCCTCCGGCTTGGCGATATGGTCGGCCAGGGCGGCCCAGGCTGCGGCGTCGGGCCGGGTGTCGTCATGCAGGAACAGTCGCCATGGCGCGCTTGAGGCCTCGGCCCCGAGGGCGAGTTGATCGCCGCGCCCGGGGGGCGAATGCAGGACGCGCGCGCCATGGGCCTGGGCTGTGGCGACGGACCCATCGGTCGAGCCGCCGTCGACGACGATGACCGCTTTCACCGGCGGAAGGGCGTTCAGGGTCCCGGCCAGGTGCCCGGCACCATTGAGCACAGGAATGATCACATCGAGGGCGTCCAGCCGGGGAGGCGGCGGTGACGTCACGTGGCGCTGCAACTGGCACCCCCCAGCACGCAGAACTGGGCGCAGAAGGGATGATTGAGCTGAACCCGCCCCGAGGCCTCAGCAAGGGTTCGGCCCAGTTCGAACTGCGGATCATAGGGCGTCAGGGTGCAGGCGACGACGGCGGCCTCGGCCGCGCCCCTGCGGTGGACGACCATGCGGCTGGTCGCGCACATCATCTGCGCAGGTGCGCGGTCGAGAATACTCCAGCAGGCCTCGGTGATCTCGGGAACCGCACGGTCCGGCTCCATCTCGGGGAACAGCACCAAAGCCCCCGGATCCCCGGCATTGACCGGCAGACCTCGCAACCGGAACAGGGCGGCATAGCCTTCGCGCGCTGCAGCTTCGCTCTCGTCAGCCAGACGGCGGCCGGCGACGGCGACACGAAGGTCGCGCGCGACAAGCCAGTCCAGACCTTCCCACGCCCTGTCCCATGAGCCGGTTCCGCGCTCGGCGTCGTGCACGATCCCGGTGTGGTGGTCGAGACTGACGCGAAAGGTCAGACGCTCACGATGGGCCAAGGCCAGATCCGCCAGCCGCTCACCCCAACGCACCATCGGACGCATGGCGTTGGTCAGGACCAGGACCTCGTGGCCCGCCGCCAGCGCGGCATCAAGCATGGCAAGAATGTCGGGGTTCATGAACGGCTCGCCGCCCGTGAAGCCGATCTCGCGCGTCGGCAGGTCTGCGTCGGCAATCTCGGTCAGATAACGGGCGACATCATCCAGCGTCAGATAGGCCAGTGCGTCGTTGGTCGGCGAGCTCTCAATGTAGCAGTTGACGCAAGCGATGTTGCAGAGGCTGCCGGTGTTGAACCAAAGGGTCTCCAGTCGGGTCTGGTCCACCGAGGCGCGGCGTGATCCATCGGCGGTGACGAAGGGATCGACGAACCGGCCGGGACCGGCGGCGTCGCGACGGGTGGCGAAGGGCGAAGCGAGTGTCATCGTCATTGGGTCCCTTTTGACAGTCGCGGCTCCCGCCTCCCAGAGCCTGTGCGCGATTTCCCTAACCATTCGGCCTGCGGACGGGAAGGTTTCAACGGGTCGCGAGGTCGCGGGCGCTGGCGTAGCGGTGCCGAACGTGGAACGCTGCCGTGAAAAGGAGAACTGCATCATGTCCTGGAGATCCAAGAGCGCCGGCCTCGCCCTGACGGTGTCGCTGCTGCTTCCCGTCTGGTTCGTGGTCTCGGCCCTGGGGGTGAAGTTCGGGCTCTGGTCCTGGCAGTTCGGGCTCGGGGTCCTGATTGTACAGTGGGGGCTACCTCTGTTGATCGCAGCCACAGTGGTCGCCGTCGTCGCCCTGATTGCGCTGCTGGTGCGCAAGCCCCGCCGCGGTTGGCCGGTCGCCCTGATCGCCCTGATCATCCCCGCCCTGGGTCTGGGGTATCTGGGCTGGATCAAGGCCCAGTCGGACGCGATCCCGCCGATCCACGACATCTCCACCGACATCGTCGATCCGCCGGTGCCGAGCGCCCGTCTGTTGGCCCTGCGATCTGCCGAAGAGGCCAATCCGGTGGTGGACATGACTGCCCCGCTGACCGCCGCCCAGGCCTATCAGGGCGAGGGTTTCGCCCGTTTCGGGGACAGGAGTCTCGGCCAGGTCGGGCAGGAGGCTTATCCGATGCTGCGGACGAAGGAACTGGCAGTTTCGCCGGCCGCCGCCTTCGCTGCTGCGCGCGACGCGGCGCGGGGCATCGGCTGGACCCTCGTCACCGAGGATGAAGCCGGCGGAACCCTGGAAGCGACGGCCGAGACCTTCTGGTTTGGGTTTCAGGATGACGTGATAATCCGGGTGCGCCCGGCTGCCGGGGGTCAGGGATCGCGCATCGACGTCCGGTCGATCTCGCGCGTCGGCCTGAGTGACCTCGGGGCCAATGCCAAACGGATCGAAGACTATCTGGCGCAGGTATCAGCCGAACCGGAGGCCTGAGAGGCAGACGTCGCCCCGGGCACCACCGGCCGCACCGTTCGGCCGAACTTTTTCGGTCGGCCTGCATTCCGTTCAAGCGTGTTCGCCGCCGCCGCCGCCGCCGACCGCGCGCGCCACCCTGCCCGGATCACTGCCCGATGTTTCTTCGAGGACCTGCCGAATGGACCGACGGTCAAGGTCGCCAATGACGATCCGATCCGCGCGACGGCCTGAATGACGCTCCGCCGACTTGTGCTGGTCGGTGCGGGGCACGCCCACCTGCATCTGGTGCGGGAGGCAGACCGGCTGCGCGCGGCGGGGCTGGCAGTGACCCTGATCGCACCGCCGCGGTTCCACTATTCCGGCCTCGCCAGTGGCGTCCTGTCCGGGGCGCTGCCGATCGGGGCGGCCGAGATCAATGTCGCGGCCCTCGCGGCGGAATTCGGCGTGCGACATCGGCCAGAATCCGTCAGCGGCATTGACCGCACTGGGCGGGTCCTGACCCCGGCGGACGGCGCGCCCGAGCCCTTTGACCTTCTGTCCCTGAACATCGGCAGTGTGGCGAATGACCCGCATGCGTTGGCCGCCCATGCCGGGGTCTGGCCGGTCAAGCCACTGGCGAACCTGTTCGCCCTGCGCACCCGGCTCGAAGGTGAGATCTCCCGGGGTGGCCCGGCACCGGGGATGGTGATCGCAGGGGGCGGCCAGAGCGCCCTGGAGATTGCCGCCAGCCTGTGCGGCCTGTTCGAAACCGCTGGACGGCGCCCCGACGTGACCGTGGTCTCCCCGACCTTCGGGGGCGGCCTGCCGGCGGCCGCCCGCGACCGGTTGCTGGCGTCGCTGAGGGCACGGGGGGTCGCCTTCCAGACCGGTGCCGTCGTCGGGCGCGAGGCGGGTGCCTGTCGACTGGCCGACGGCGCGACCTTGCCATGTGACCATCTGGTGCTGGCGACGGGTCTTATAGCCCCGCCCCTGATCGCCGGTCTGGGTTTGCCCGTCGATGGTGATGGACGTTTGAGGGTGACAGCGACCCTTCAATCGGTCGGCGAAGCGACGCTTTTCGCGACCGGAGACTGCGCCGTGATCGCCGACTCCCGACGGCCGGCTGCGGGGGTTTTCGGCGTGCGTGCCGCGCCGGTCCTGCTCGACAACCTGGTGGCGCTGGGCTGCGGTCAGACCCTTCGATCCTATCGGCCTCAACGGCGATGGCTGTCGATCATGGACCTGGGCGATGGCTCGGGCCTCGCACATCGGGGCCGGTTCTGGTGGATGGGTCGCCTGTCCCTCCGGTTGAAACGTTATCTCGACCTCGGCTTCGTCCGGCGCATGCGAGCGCCACCCCAAACGACAGGAGAGCGACCATGACGACCTATGACGATCTCAGCGCTGTCTTCATCAACACCAGCCTGAAACGGTCCAGCGAGCCCTCGCACACCCAGACCCTGATGGATGTCGCCATCGCCATCATGAAGGCCCGGGGGGTGAAGACCACCACGCTTCGTGCCGCCGATCTGGACATTCCACCCGGCGTCCAGCCGGACATGACCGAACACGGCTGGGACAGTGACGGCTGGCCCGCGGTGCAGGAACAGGTGATGGCGGCCAACATCCTGGTCATCGGCACGCCTATCTGGCTGGGCGACAAGTCGTCGATCTGCACCCGGGTGATCGAGCGGCTGTATGGCTATTCCGGCAAGCTCAACGACAAGGGCCAGTGGGCCTA
>Ga0105047_10013294_pt1 | contig 13162 bp, 13 predicted proteins | sample MAT04_FD_78384 | JGI IMG/M metagenome (GOLD analysis project Ga0105047, IMG submission 78384) | Freshwater microbial communities from Lake Fryxell liftoff mats and glacier meltwater in Antarctica - MAT-04 (megahit assembly) | ecosystem: Environmental > Aquatic > Freshwater > Ice > Liftoff... | reverse complement strand
CGGTCGATTTCCTTCCGTTTTCCAAGTTGACACAAGTCAACTTAGCGCCGCGCGTGCGCAGCTTGCTGGAAGCGAGCTACCAAGCGGCTTGGCCTAAGTTCGACGAAGCGGTTGCGCGCGCGCTCGATGACCTGGATCAGGAAATCTTCAAGCAAGCCGAAAAGTCCGCCAACGTTAATGACCAGAATCGCAACTATGAGGCGATGCGAGAGTTTCGGCGCCGCCGCGCGGATTTCGTGTTGGCCCTGCGCGATTTGTTGCAGCAAGGAATCCTCGCGCTGGTCGATCCATCCCTGGTGAGCGTGTCGATACCCCCTGTCCCGGTGAGGCCTGCGCGCACTGCTGAACTGAGATTGGTCGAACCGACTGAGCTGGAGCAGGAATTGGTGCTCACTGAAATTGCAGCGCGTGCCGAGATTCGGGCCAACGCGCCTTTGTTGGGCTTGGCATACCGCTTCGCTGTCATTGCTGGCAACCCGCTGCTGGAATTTGAGAATGTGCCGTTTGGTCCGCATCAGCTCTGTCACGCAATACGCGCCGCCGGTAAACGATTTGATGTCGCCATTGCCTACCGATTGCGTCTGTTTAGGCACCTGGACCGCAGTTTTTTTGCCAATCCGGTGCCCTTCTACGAGGCACTGAACCAAACGCTGATCGAACATCGCGTGTTCCCAAACTTGCAGTTTGCAGCCCGCAGGCAGTCACCAGCCGCCAATGACAGCCCGACGGCTGCAACGACGACAGCCGAGCTCCCCGCGTCGGCGCCAGCACTCGCCGTTCGGCCCGAAGAGACGCGGCCAGCGTCGGAGATTCCCGCGCAGTCAGCACCAGCGTTGCCGAAAGAGTTCCGCAACAGCCCGGCTGCGCAGGCTTTTTCGAAATCGGTCAATACGCCTGCGCCGGAATTGCTGCGCGCTGTCGGCGCGTCGCCGATGGGCGCCGACGCGGCAGTCGATGCGCAGTTCTTCGCCACCTTGCGTGAGCTGCTTTCCGGTCGGCGCGGGGGTTCTGAAGCGGTCGATAGCGCGCGGCCTGTCGCCGATACGCGTGACGTGCAGTCAATCCTGACGGTGCTGCAATCGCAGCCCGCAGCACCGGTGATGGTCGGGGGGAAGTGGGTCAGCCCAGGCATCGCGCACATTAAGCAAGACATGATGAATCAACTGCGCGCGCTGTCTGATGGCGTGCCGCAGCGTTTGCGCGAGGAGGACGCAGACACCATTGATCTCGTTGGATTTCTTTTCGACCATCTATTGTCTGACTACCAGCCGAACAGTTTGAGTCATGGTTTGGTGAGCCGACTGCAAGTCCCTTTACTTAAAGTCGCACTAAAGGATAAGAGCTTCTTCACGCGGCGCAATCACCCCGCTCGGCAACTACTCAATACCATCGCTGAAACCTCGTCCTATTGGGTGGAGGATGAGGAACAAGACCGGCCCGTCATCGAGAAGATGCGGGTGGTGGTGGATCGAGTCATCAATGAATTTGATGACGACGTTAACGTCTTCGACCAATTATTCGACGACCTGAATAAGCACATGGGCGGCCTGCAAAAGAAGGCCGATGTCGCCGAGCGCCGCCACGTGGAAGCGGCGCGCGGTCGTGAAAAGCTGGACTTGGCGCGCGCTGCGGCGCAAGAGGCAGTAGAGCAAAGAATTTTTGAGTTCGATCCGCCGATTGCCGTGCGTTCGCTGCTAGAAAGCACGTGGTCGGACGCGATTTCCTTGTCAATGTTGCGCCAGGGGATCGACAGTAAGCTCACGCGCGAACGGCTTGACGTCGTCGATCAGCTCTGCGGACTCTTCGCGCCGGGTCGCACTTTAGCGCAGCGTCAGCATGCGCTTGACGAATTGCGTGGACCGCTGGAAGACGGTTTGGGGGCAGTCGGCTTCCACGAAGACGCGATCTCGAAGGTGTGCAAGGATATCGCGGCTTTGCTTGAGTCTGCCGAGAACGCAGACTCGCTGCCGGTCGCCAGTCCCGGAATTGAGCAGCTAGTCAAACAGAATCCACGTCTGGGGGAAGATTCACGATCCGCTGTAGCCACACCGGCATACGCGCCGGAATCAGCGGCTCCAGTAGATGCTGCGTCGACGATCCTGCAGAATTTGCGCAAGGCTGAGCCACTGCCGCTCGGACCCAAAGAGCGCAACATGGTGGAACGCGTGAAGCAGCTACCCTTTGGCACGTGGTTCGACTTTACTGTCAATCAGCAAGGCGAGCGTCATCGCCGTAAGCTGTGCTGGTTCAGTCCCGTGACGGGGCGCTGCCTGTTTGTGAATCCGCGGGGAGGCAAGGCCGAAGAGCGCATGATCGATCAGCTTGCGCGTGATTTACTGCGTGGCAATGCGCACGTCGTGGAAGAGGCGCATGAGAAGCTGATCGATCGCGCCTGGAAGGGCATCGTAGGAATGCTCAAAGGCGTCGGAATCGGTCAAAAAGATGTCGTTCAGGCGCCAGTCTGATCGCGTGCCACTCTCGCATTCACTTGCCTCAATGATCTGACAAGGATTTGTTCGATGGTTGCCAGACGCTCAGTTCGCAAGCGCACCGCCGAGGTGATTATTGCAATCAACGCGATGACCGGCGAAACCATCGGGCGTATTGGCAATCTGTCTGTGGACGGCATGATGCTGATCAGCCAAAAGCCAATGCGCGAGGAACAGCTATTCCAGGTGCAGTTTCAACTGCACGATGCGCATTGGGCACTGCACCGTTTTGAAGTGGGAATTCAGTGCCTATGGTGTGATGAGGCGCGAACCGAAAACACTTTTTGGACCGGCTGCAAGCTGATTGATGTTTCCGAAGCCGAACAAGTCGTTCTGGATGCCTGGGTGGAGCGTGCGTTAGAGACCGTCGCCTGATCGGCTAAGTGCCGGACGGTTGTCTTCATCTACCCTCGGCGCCTAAGTCTTCCAACTGCTCGGTTGAGGCGTCCGGCGCGGCTTCGGCATCCGCATCGCCCTCATCCATGCGTTCGGTTTCAACCGTGGGCGTCGGCGCGCTGCTCGCATCACGGATTACTTGCGCTTCGGAGGCTTCGTAACCAATGTGGAAGGCGGCGTATCCGGGTAGCACGACCTGATTCAGGGCCATGCCCAGAATGCGCCCTCGAATCGGGGACACCAGTTCGCGGGTTTCGTCATTCAGCGGGTTAATAATGCGTCCCAGCCGTTGGCCCTGACGCACACGATCACCCAGCGCCACATCGGCAAACAGCATCCCTGCGGCCGGCGCGCGCACCCAGCGCGACTCATAGAAAATGGGCTGCGGTTCGCGCCACATGCGCACCCGTTCGGTCATGCCAAAATTATTCAGCAATGTTTCGATGGCAGTGACGCCATGCTCGATCTCAGTAGGCTCAAGACGTACCGGTGCGCCCAGTTCGAAGGTCACAGAGGGAATGCCATGATCAGTTGCTGCGCGCCGCAGCATGCCGACGGCTCCGGGGGTATGTAAAACCGCTGTTGCTCCGAAGCCGCGCGTCAGTTCGACTACCCTTGGGATGCGCATATCGCCGCGAACCTGTGGCAAATTCGCGCGATCAAAGGAGCCGGTGTGGAAGTCAATGACGGCGGTACAGCCCTTAACGATGCGGGTGAAGAAATCGTGCGCAAGACGTGAGGCACTGCTGCCGTTCGGGTTGCCGGGGAAAAATCGATTCAGGTCGCGCCGATCGGGCAGGTAGCGCGAGCCACGCGAAAAGCCGGCCATGTTGACGATCGGCACGCCCACCACAGTGCCGACCACTTCTGCCGCGTCCAAGGTCGACATCACGCGGCGAATGACCTCAACACCATTGAGCTCATCGCCATGAATGCCACCAGTAAGACAGAGTACCGGGCCCGGCTGCTTGCCGTGAATGACCACAATCGGCACATCCATCGGATCACCGATAAAACTCGTGCCGGCGCGCCACATCACGCGTTGGCGGGTGCCGGGTTCGACGCGCTGACCCAAGATGGTAAAAGCGGGATCACTTGGCTCCGCTGCGATTACGTCGTGTTGTTCAAGCGGCACCGGAATGATCAGTGGTTGGCCGACTGACGGCATTTTCGCCGCGGCTGTCGCATCACCGGGCACAGCGCCAGGAACGACGATTGCGCGCGCGCTCGAATCTGCCGCGGACACGCTTCCGGCCGCAGGCGCAGTGGCTTCTGGCGGCAGTGGTGATTGCGCACTGGCAATCACCGCCACGGACAACGCGAAACTCAGTGCGATTGACGACAGCGTGCGCACAGGCCGTAGACCTCCACCGTCAAACGTCGTGGCTCAAAGCCCTGCGACTCCGATTGCCGTTTCAATTGATCAACCACGCCATTTGCATCCAACTCCAGCGTCTCATGGCATTCATCGCACACCAGAAACTGGCTGCCGTGCTGGCCGCTTTCGGGGTGCGGGCACGGTACGTAGGCATTCATGGTTTCGAGCTTGTGCACGAAGCCGTTGTCCATCAAAAAGTCTAAGGCTCGATACACGGTCGGCGGTGCAGCCGCCGCGGAGCTGTGATTGTGCAGCTTGCCGAGCAAGTCATAGGCTTTCACTGGCCGCGGGCTTTCTGCGACCAATTCGAACACCCGACGGCGCAGATCGGTGAAGCGCAACCCACGCTCCAGACAGGCGCTCTCTACGCGTTTGATCATGTCTTCGCCGCCGTGGCGGTGATCTGGGTCAGTGCACTGCATCGCTATCTGCGGTTCCGTGTCGAAGCTTAAGCACTGTGGCTGGCGGAAGCATGCATGCCACCGGCACAGGCATTGGCGGATGCGTCTAGTCTATCGTGCATTAGCAATAGCAAGCTTAGCGTACGCCTGTAGCAGGCAGCGTTGTTGTTCAGCGAGTTCGCGCTTTGCCGCGCAGGAAAGCTGCGGCATCATGCGGAATTCCGGGCGGGTGATCTGAATTTAGCGCGATGCCATCATCGGCGCTGCGCAGTTCATGCTGTGCTGATCGCGAGCTTCCGCGCGGATGGGCTCGAAGGCGGACGCAATTCTTTGCAAACACATTCCAATACAACAAAAAGGTTGGCGCATGGCAAACCACGATATTCGCTCGGCGAAACGACCGGACCCCGATCAGGTTCTCGTCGACATTGCCGACTACGTCATCGGTCACGAAATTATCTCCGAAGAGGCGCTAGAAACGGCGCGCAATATGCTCGTCGACAGCCTCGGTTGCGCGATGCTGGCGATGAAATTCCCCGAGTGCGTGAAACTACTCGGCCCCATCGTGCCCGGCGCGACGCTCAGCGATGGCGCGCGCGTGCCTGGAACCTCCTTCGAGCTCGACCCAGTGCAAGCCGCGTTCAATATCGGCACGCAGGTTCGTTGGCTGGACTTCAACGACACTTGGCTGGCCGCGGAATGGGGCCATCCGTCCGACAACTTAGGCGCTATTTTGGCGGTCGCGGACTATGTCTCGCGCTCCAATCGGCGCGTCGGCAAGGCGCCACTGACAGTGCGTGAGGTACTGGTGGCGGCCATTAAGGCGCACGAGATACAGGGCTGCTTTGCACTTAAGAATAGCTTCAACCGCGTGGGCCTCGATCACGTCATTCTGGTGCGATTGGCGAGCACGGCAGTCGCGACCCTGTTGTTTGGGGGCTCGCGCGACGACGTGATCAACGCGGTCTCGAATGCCTTCATAGATGGCGGCGCATTGCGCACTTATCGGCACGCGCCGAATACCGGTTCACGCAAGAGTTGGGCCGCGGGCGATGCGTGTCGGCGCGCAGTGACGCATGCGCTGATGGCGATCAAGGGCGAGATGGGCTATCCGTCTGCGCTGACGGCAAAAACTTGGGGTTTCTACGACGTCTTATTCAAGGGCAAGGCCTTCGAAGCTGAGCGTAGCTACGGCAGCTATGTCATGGAAAACGTGCTGTTCAAGATCAGTTTCCCTGCGGAATTCCACGCACAAACCGCGGTGGAATGCGCGATGACGCTACATCCTCTAGTAGCCACTCGGTTGGACGATATTGAGCGGATTCTGATCGAGACCCAGGAAGCCGGCGTGCGCATCATCGACAAGACCGGACCGCTGGCAAACCCGGCCGATCGCGACCACTGCATCCAATACATGGTGGCGGTGCCGCTGATTCATGGGGCGCTGGATGCCGGACATTACGAAGACTCGGTTGCCGCCGATCCGCGTATCGACGTCTTGCGCGCGAAGATGGAAGTCACCGAGAACGCGCAATTTACGGCGGACTATTTTGATCCCGCCAAGCGCTACATCGGCAATGCGATCACGGTGTTCTTCAAGGACGGCACGCAAACCGAGCGCGTCGCCGTCGACTACCCCATTGGCCATCGTAAGCGTCGCGCCGAAGGAATCCCCGTGTTGCGTCGCAAGTTCGAATCCGCCCTGCGCGGTCATCTGGCGCGGCGCCAAGTGGACAAAATTCTTCACATCACCAACGACACCGATGCCTTGGACGCCATGCCGATTGACACCTTCATGACGTTGTTCATTGTCTAATAACGATTCAGGTTAAATGTTGCATAATGATTCATGTGAATAGATGAGAAGCGCCGGTGGTGGGACGCGGTGTGGCTCGGGGTTTGGTTCGATATCAACTGGAGATTAAGTATGAAAAAGACGTTGTTGTGGACCGCCCTGGCGGTTGCCGTTTCGCTGCCGCTGACGGCAACTGCCGCCCCGCGTGAAGAGGGTCAGTGGTATATCTCGCCGATGATCGGTATCGCGCAAGCAGACGATGATCGCCTGTCTGATGACGGCATGTTCTTGGGCCTCGGCCTTGGCTACGTGTTCAAAGAAAATTGGACCTTGGAAGGCAATGTCGGCTACCACCGTTTCGACGAAGATTTCAATGACGGCGAGCCGTTGGAATGGCGTCAATTGAGCATCGGCGGTTCCGTCCGCTACTTGCTCGACTTTGACAATGCGCACCCCTACTTCGGCTTGGGCTTCGGCACTGGCCGCAATAAGATCGAAGATTCCAACGTCGACGATTGGGGCTATCAGATCGGACCGATCATGGGTTTCGAGTGGGATATGACCGATTCGGGCGCCTTCCGTTTTGAAGTCGGCCATAAGTACACCGATTTTGACAACGGCGGCAACGACAATGGCTTCTGGGATACCACCGTATCCGTTGGTTTCACGCATTACTTCGGTGGCACCGAGCGCATGGAAGTCGCACCGGATCCGGTTCCGATGGCGCCTGAGCCGATGCGTGCGCCAGAGCCGACGCCTGAGGCACCCGCGCCGAACCTGCCGGTGTCGATCGCGCTGAATGGCGTGAACTTCGACTTCGACAAGTGCACGCTGCGTTCGGATGCAATCGCGATTCTCGACGAAGCGGTTCGTGTGCTCAACAACAACGAGATTCAGGTTGAGCTCGCCGGCCACACCGATTGGGTGGGTAGCGATGCGTACAACCAGACCTTGTCTGAGTGCCGCGCGAAAGTGGTCGGTGACTACTTGAACGAGAAGGGCGTTTCCGGCGGCAAGATCGTTTCGGTCAATGGCTATGGCGAGTCCAAGCCGATCGACACGAACGACACGGCCGAAGGCCGCGCGCGTAATCGTCGTACGGAGCTAAACGTCCAGTAATGGGCTTAAGCTTCATCGAGTGAAAAAAAGCCCGGCCTAGTGCCGGGCTTTTTCGTTCTAACTTCTCAAGCGCTGGGTCAAGGCTGCTGTCGGCGCGCTGCTAGTGTGGTGTCCTGTCTAAGTTCAACAATATTTCCGACGGATCGCGTCGTCAGACAAGGCGCGAGCTTAGGCGGCATGCCAAGCGATCAAACGCACACAATTTGTTGCGGGCCGCGACCGAAGCACCTAGCGCATCTACGGCGCCGACCAGCAAGGTAGCTTGGCGGCGAGCGACGCGGGAATAGTTAACGTAAATTGGGGGACACCGCCTTAGAATTCGGGGCTAAAGCCACCTCGGAGCGCGCCCATGAGCCCACTTTTTCGCCCGCATTTGCGCACATCGGTGAGCCCCGAGGAATGGCAAATCCGCGTTGATTTGGCGGCTTGTTATCGTCTGGTCGCACTCTACGGCTGGTCTGATTTGGTGTTTACCCATATCTCGGCAAAGTTGCCGGGGCCGGAAGAGCACTTTCTGATCAATCCCTATGGCGCCTTATTCGAAGAAATTTGCGCGTCCAGCCTGATCAAGATTGATCTGCACGGCAATGTTGTCGGCGATGCGCATTTTCCGGTGAATCCTGCCGGTTTCATGATTCACAGTGCCATCCACGGCGCGCGCCACGATGTGGTCTGCGTACTGCATACGCATACCGTCAACGGTATCGGTGTCTCGGCGCAGGCTGGCGGCTTACTTCCGATTTCGCAGCAATCGATCTTTGTGCTGTCGAGCCTTGGTTACCACGGTTATGAAGGCGTGGCATTGCGCGATGACGAACGTCCGCGGCTGGTGGCTGACCTCGGCGACAAGTCGTTCCTGATGCTGCGCAATCATGGATTGCTGACTGCCGGCGGCAATATCCCAGACACTTTTCTCGCCATGTATCTATTCGAGACCGCCTGCGCGATTCAGTTGCGCGCGCAATCAGGCGGTGGCGAGTTGCTTAGCATCCATCCGCTGATTCTGGCGACCGCGCAGCAGCAGGCAGCGCAGGTCACGCGCCAATTGGGTGGTGCCTTGGCGTGGCCGGCGCTGCTGCGAAAACTCGATCAAATAGACCCAAGTTTCCGTGACTAGGATTGGATGAAAGAAGCTGGCCGCCAGTCGGCAAGCGAAAGGACAGGCAGACCATGGCGGATGCGTGCACGATCGCATTGATCGCTGGGTACGCCATCTTCGAAAGATGCTGACAAGGCTCGGCATGACGAGGGTCGACGATCATAAATCTGGCAGCGAGCAGCTCCACCTGGATTGCCTTCAAAAGCGACGCAGCGTGGCATCAATTGATCGGTACCGCGCATTGCAACCTCACTTGGGCTGATCGATTCGACCAGTGATTCCGGCACGCCTTCGGCGCCAACAGTTTCGAGCCAATGGAAGGTGACGCGATAGCTTAAGCAACAAGCCCCGCAACTAAGACACGGATGGCTCATGCCCGGTGGCGTCTGCGAGGCTGCAGCCGCTGAGGCGCCACTGTCCGAATGGACGAGCGCGCGCGGCGAACTTGAGACATACACTCCACCTCGTTCTGACACCGGGGAGGGGATATGAACACACTCATCAAATTTTGCGCCGGATTTGGCACCGCACTTTTTATAGTCGCCAACGCATCGGCTGCCTGCGTTGATAATGTTGTGCTGGTGCACGGGAATGCCGGTTCACCATCGGATTTCAATAACACCTATAACGAATTACGGGCGCGTGGTTACAGCGCATCGCAGATCTATCGGCCTTCGTGGGGCAGCAAAACCTGCGCCGCCTGCAACGACCACTATGGCAGTGAAGAAACGCCCGTGGCAACGGCGCTGACCCAGGCGCGCACAAGTTCTTGCACCGGCAAGATCGACGTCATCGGTCATTCCATGGGGGTGACGCTGGCGGCGCGCGAGATCGGCGTATTGGGTATTGCCGGATCCGTGCAAACCTTCGTTGGCATAGCAGGCGCCGTTCGCGGTTTGTGGAGTTGTGGCAGCTATCCATTCAATGTGTTCACTAGCACTTGCGGTGCTTGGGGCTTATCGGTGGGAAATCCCTTCGTGAGCAGTCTGCAATCGCAATCGTTCGGAATGCGCAAATATTCGATCAAGTCGTGGTCGGATCAGATCGTCTGCTCCACAGGCGTCTGCACCGTGGGCGGAGTGCACTCATCAATCATTCCGGGCGAAAACGGCACCTACACCTTCGTGCTCGGTCATTTTGGGCTGCAGAGCATGACCGCCATCACTCAGGTGAATCTGATCCAGTAAGTTCGCTCGACTCCAGGCGCGCGCCAGGCGGGAACACCAGAAACCCGTGTGGCGCGGGCCAGTAGAACCATAATTCACGCTGGCGCTCGAAGGCGTCTAGAAAAAGCCGGTTTAGCGCTTCCACCAGCGAACCCAATGACTCGGTATGCGCCAGTTCAATCAGGTGTAAGTGGCGTTGGCCGCTGACCCAATCCATATGCACATCAAAGCAACGCTTGGGGCCGTGAAGTTCCAATGCGAGTTTGAGCACGCCGGATCGCCACCAGCCCTCACGTTCACCCGGAAACACAATCGGCACCAAGCCAGTCCCGGCGCGTGGCGGCGTGTCTGCTGCGACACAGACCAAGCCTCCCGCAGCAATCGTCTCGGCAATTCGTGCACGCGCGCCACCGGTGCCGATGCCCGGATTGCCGCACACCGCGGCCACCATTCGCAGCCTAAATCGCATGTAGAGATAGCGTGTCCAGCCGACGCCGAGAGGTCGTTCGCTCAATGAGCGATAGACCAAATAGGGCTGATGTCCGGCGGCCCGCAACGACGCCAATGCCGCCAAACCCTGATTGAAATTGAAGAAAAAACATAAGCCTGCAGCGGTCTCGATTTCGGTCGCTCGTGTGTGCGGCATGGTTCGCGCCAATCCACGCCAACCTCGACCAAGCGCGCGAAAGGCATCCGCATGCTCCAGCAGAAAACCAAACCGGAAACGCCGGTCAAAGCCGACATCATCCGCAGCCAGTCCGAGCATTTCGCGCCCGCCGCGGCTGCCACCCACTTCTTCGCGCATCAGCCAGTGCGAGCGCGCGCACCAAGCGAAAAAACGCAAACACCAATGCCACGGCAAAAAAACTGCCACGCCTGGCACTAGCCAAAGCGACAACAAATCCCGAAGTTCTCGTTTGATCGTGGTGAACAAGTGCCAAGGCGTGTGATTTCGGTGAACCCCGAGTCTACTGAGGTTCTGCACCTTGACGGCGTTGGCTATGGCAGAGTTGCGCGCAGATGAGGGACAATGTTTCGCGATACGCGCGTTTGAAATTGACGCGGAAACTAAAGCACCGATAGTCTTCGTGTTCTACTCCGTTGTCCCTAAGCTCGAGGATTCCAAACCATGCGCGTTGTGATCGACCTCACTGATGACGATCTGGAACACTTCCGAGCCGCGATGCGTCGCGCGAAAGAGGCCGCACATCATTTGACACCCGCTGATATCACGGCTTCAGCGCAAAAACTGCTCGACGACACACAGGGCGCGCAGGTGCCGGAGTTCGTCAGCTCGCGCATGAAGCGCTTGGCAACACTGATCGGCATGGTTCACGACACCAATTGGGGCCTCAGTGATCATGAGCGCCACGAGATCCTGTCGGCACTGACCTATTTCGCCGATCCCGAAGACGCGATTCCGGACACCATCCCGGTACTCGGCTTCCTAGACGACGCGATCATGATCGAGTTGGTTGTCGAAGAACTGAAGCACGAGATCGACGCCTACGAAGACTTTTGCGCCTTCCGTACACAAGCGGGCGTAGAGCAGGGCACCGAGCATGCAGACGGTCTGGTGCGAAATGACTGGTTGGAGCAGCGTCAGCAGGAGTTGCTTGATCGCATGCGTTCGCGCCGCTCGCGCGATAACGTCTCGTATGGCAGTCGCGGCGGTTTTTCGCTGTTTTCGATCCGCTGACGCATGAAAGGCGCGCCAGATCGGTATCGGTCAGGCGCGCCCATCGAGTTGCCGAGGGCTTGAAAGCTTCGGCGGTTGTTCGCCGGCTTGAAATAGTCTCTCTGCTGGGATGCTTAGCTGATCTCAGTGTCTGCGGTGCCTCTGCCGCAATCAGGCGGATACGCTTTAGTCGCCGCCGCCGCACCCTCCGCAGCCGCCACCGCCGCCACCGCTAGAATCTGAATCGCTCGACGACGAGCCGCCGTCCGATGAGGATGGCTGACGCACATCGTGATAATGCGCATAGGCAGTGCCACTGAGCGCCGCGGTCCCTAGGAATGCGACCGCGAGTCCTAGCTCGCTGTTTTCCGGTGCCCGCACCTTGCGATCATAGGTGCGCTTGGCGCGTGCTAGCACCAGATCGCCAGCGCAGGTGCGCTTGGGACGTTTGATCAGCGCGACCATTATCGCGATCAGCATGAGGCTACACAGCACGAACAGGAACTCGACCGGTCGGTTGCGTTGTATGCCTATCCATAACTTAGTCACGCCGAAACCGAACACCATCAGCAGTGGCAGCGCACTCGTCCAGCGTGCACGAAACACCTGCGAGTCATTCATCCAAAGTGCGCGCTGCTCCAATCCCAGCTTGATAGAACCCAAATGCGAGGACGCCTTCTTAATCACCGCGGCAGGCTTACCATTGCGCTCGATGCTGCGGCTCACGATGTCGAGCGGTGTCGCCAAATCGTGGCGCCGTCGGATGACTTTGAGCTCTCGCGCAGAAGCATTCCAATCAATGACGCCGTCGGCCATCAATTGCGCAACCGCTGCATCAACGCAGCGTGCTGGGCCATCCGCCAGATACGCCCATTCATATGCGGTGCTGGGTTGACCCCGCGCAGGGCCGTGCTCGCGAGCGTGCCGTCGTAGGCCAATCGCCATCGCCACACTGATCATCACCAAGATCAGATAGAGCCCGAGGAATTCGCGGCCGTCCCAGTCGAAGGGATTGGCAGGCAACGCCGAGGCCCGGCCTGCAATCAACATGGTGGCGCTGGCCACTGCAGTGACGGCAACTATGCGGCCGCCGCGCCAACTTGGACGCCGAATGATCCAATGCCGTTTCTTATCAACGCGATGAAGCACTGGTTTAGGCGCGAACTGCACATGTGATGGTGGCCAAAGATCGTGCGGTGCGGGCCCGAAGTAGCTTTCATAAGCGCCCAATGTCCGGGCGTATTGAAGCCGATGCTTGTCGACTTCGGCACTCCCCCCGCGCGTCGGCATGTGGTGCAAGTCGCGCTGTAAAACCTGCGCGCAAAACTGCTGCCAGTAGTCACGTGTGTGAATCAAATGCAGATGCCAGACTTCGTCAACAGCATCGCTCGGCGTCATCGGGGAGCCGCTAACGCAGCTCAAGAAGCAGTAGCGCCGGTACTCCTCGATCACACGATTGGCGGTGCTCTGATCCCAAGATTGTTCATGCGCAATTCGGCGCACCATATCGGTGCCTTGCTCGGGTTCGTCGAATCGATGCGATTGAATGCGTTGCCAAAGCCGCCGGCTGTTGTCATCCCACATATCCGAGTGTTGTTCCGACATAGCGGTTTCCTCGAGGGGGCTATGGGTAGTTTATGG
>Ga0105047_10013293_pt1 | contig 13163 bp, 12 predicted proteins | sample MAT04_FD_78384 | JGI IMG/M metagenome (GOLD analysis project Ga0105047, IMG submission 78384) | Freshwater microbial communities from Lake Fryxell liftoff mats and glacier meltwater in Antarctica - MAT-04 (megahit assembly) | ecosystem: Environmental > Aquatic > Freshwater > Ice > Liftoff... | reverse complement strand
GCCGAACACGCCCAGCCTCGTGGCCACACGCACGGGCTTTTCCACGCAGGCCTGCACGATCATGTCGGCGGCTTCTTCGGGTTTGAGCAGCGGCATGCTGTCGTAGATCTTGGTCGGTGCCGTCATTGGCGTTCTCACCAACGGCATGTTGACGGTGGTGAAGGTGACACCCTGGTCAGCAAATTCGCTGCTGGCGCAGCGTGTCCAGGCGTCCAGCGCGGCCTTGCTGGCCACGTAGGCACTGAAGCGCGGCGCGTTGACGAGCACGCTGATGGAGCTCAGGTTGACAACGTGGCCCTTCTTCTTTGCCACCATGCCGGGCAGCAGGCCCATGGTGACGCGCAGGCAGCCGAAGTAGTTCAGCTGCATGGTGCGTTCATAGTCGTGGAAGCGGTCGTAGCTGCTCTCGATGGCGCGGCGGATGCTGCGCCCGGCGTTGTTGATCAAGTAGTCGACACCGCCGTGGTCGGCGTTCAGGGCTTTGACCATTTCGGCGCAACTGGTCTCATTGGCAATGTCGGCGCTGTAGCTGAAGACCTGGGGCTTGGCAACGCCACGTTCTTTGGCGTAGTCCTCGATTTCCTTGACGGCCACAGCCAGTTTGTCAGCGTCGCGCGCGCAGATGATGGTGATGGCGCCTGCTTCAGCGAAACGGCAGGCTGATGCCAAACCGATGCCTGATGAACCGCCCGTGACCAGCACCACCTTGCCACCCACCGCGCCCTTGAGGCTGCGGTCGATGAACAGCGCCGGGTCCAGGTGCCTCTCCCAATAGTCCCACAGCACCCAGGCGTAGTCCTTCAAGTTGGGGCAGGTGATGCCGCTGCCTTTGAGTGCCGCGTCCAGTTCGCGCCGGTCATAGCGTGTGGGCCAGTTCAGGAAGGTGAACACGTCCTCGGGCAGGCCCATGTCTTTCATCACCGCGTTGCGAATGCGGCGCACCGGGGCCATGGCCATCATTCCCTTCTTCACGCTCTTGGGAATGAAACCCAGCAACGCGGCGTTGATGAACAGGTTCATCTTGGGCGCGTGGGCGGCTTTGCTGAAGATGTCCAGCACGTCGCCGATGCGGTAGCCCACCGGGTCGACCAAGTGGAAGGCTTTGCCCTGCAATTCGGTGGTGGTGCTGTGGCTGATGTGGTCGATGCACTTGACCACGAAATCCACCGGCACGATGTTGATGCGCCCGCCTTCCAGGCCCACTGAAGGGAACCATGGCGGCAAGATCTCCCGCATGCGCTGGATGACCTTGAAGAAGTAATACGGCCCGTCGATCTTGTCCATCTCGCCGGTGCTGCTGTCGCCCACCACAAAGGCCGGGCGATACATCGTCCAGGGCACCTTGCATTCTTTGCGCACGATCTTCTCGCTCTCGTGCTTGGTCATGAAGTACGGGTGGTCCACCCCCTCTGCTTCTTCGAACATGTCTTCACGGAAGACACCTTCATACAAACCCGCTGCGGCAATGCTGCTGACATGGTGCAGGTGGCCTGCCGCGATGGCCTTGGCAAACTCGACCAGGTTGCGTGTGCCTTCGATGTTGACCTGGATCTGGCTCTCGGCGTCGGCCTTCAGGTCGTAGATCGCGGCCAGGTGGTAGACCGCCCCGATCTGGCCCTTCAAGGCCTTCATCGCGTCAGCACTGACCCCGAGTTTTTTGGCCGTCAGGTCGCCAGTCACCGGTACGGCGCGATCCTCGTTCACACCCCAGTGTTCGTACAGCGCAGCCAATTTGCTTTCGCTGCCGGCCCGGAGCAAAAAATGCACCACAGCACCGGGGCGTGCCAGCAGGGCTTTGACCAGGCGTTTACCGATGAAGCCGGTGGCTCCTGTGACGAAGTAGTGCATGCGGTTTCTCCTCGCAGGACGATGCGAATGTCGAGCCAAGGATAGAGCCGTCTCACTAGACATTTAGGCTGCGCGCCCCAGGGGTGAACCCTATATTTCGGAGCTGTTGTACCGCGCCGTCCTGCTGGTTGTTGCCAGCGTCGACAGGCCCCGCTGAACTGCATCCCCCAAGGAACACCATGGTCAAGAAAATTCACAGCGCCAGCGACTCTGCCGCCGAGCCCACCGCATCCAGCAAGGCCGGCAAGGCCAGCAAGGCCGGCAAGGCCACTGGCCAGACCGCCAGCCACTTGGCCAGCTCGGTCAAGGATTCGGCCCAGCAGATCTGGTTGGCCGGCATGGGTGCGTTCAGCAAGGCCCAGGAAGAAGGCACCAAGGTGTTCGAGAGCCTGGTCAAGGAAGGCATGAGCTTGCAGCGCAAGACGCAGGCCGTGGCCGAAGAGAAGATTGGCGAAGTCACTGGCAAGATGACCGCCATGGCTGGCACCGTGACGGCCAAGGCTGGCCAGAACTGGGACAAGCTGGAAACCATCTTCGAGGCCCGCACCGCCAAGGCCATGAACAAGCTGGGCGTGCCCACGGCCGCGGATGTGGAGGCTTTGATCAAACGGGTTGACGAGCTGGCCAGCGCCGTGGCCAAGTTGGCCAAACAAGCACCTGCCAAGACAGCGGCTCGCGCCCCGTCTGCCAAATCGGTTGCCAAATCGGTTGCCAAACCGACCGTCAAGACAGCGCTGAAGGCGGCGCGTAGCGTGAAGACGGTCGCTACGCCCGTTGCGGCTGCTGCCAAGGCAGCGACAAAAGCACCGGCCAAGCGCGTCGCGCGCAAGACTGCCGCTGCGGCTTGATGCCGCGGGCCGACGCGGCCGCGCCGTCGGTCGGTTTGGCCAGCGGGCGTCTTGCCAAGCCGAGGATCGGCTTGGCCACCCGAGGTTCGGCCAGGCCGAAGATCGGCCTGGCTTTGGCCGGTGGCGGCCCGCTGGGAGCGATCTACGAAATCGGTGCGCTGTGCGCGCTTGAAGAGTCTGTCCCAGGACTGGACTTCAACGCCTTGGACGCTTACGTTGGTGTCTCGGCCGGGGGCTTTGTCGCTGCGGGCCTGGCCAACGGGTTGACGCCGCGCCAGCTGTGCGCTTCTTTCATCGAAAACCGCGGGCCGCGAGCCGACATCGTCCAGCCGACGGTTTTCTTTCAGCTGGCGTGGGGTGAGTTTGCGCAGCGGCTGGCGGGCCTGCCCGGCCAGATCGCGCAAGCGGCCTGGGGCTATGCCGTCAAGGGCCAGTCACTGCTGACCAGCCTCGAATGCCTGGGCCGGGCGCTGCCCACCGGCTTGTTCACGCAGGCGCCGTTGCAAGCGCAGCTTCAGCGCATGTTCACGCAGCCCGGGCGCAGCGACGACTTTCGTCGCTTGCGGCACAAGCTCGTGATCGTTGCAACCGACCTCGACAGCGGCGAATCAGCGCCCTTTGGGCAGCCCGGTTGGGACCACGTACCCATCAGCCAGGCGGTGGCCGCCAGCGCAGCGCTACCGGGGTTGTTCCCACCATTGGCCATCAACGGCCGCTGGTATGTTGACGGCGCGCTGAAGAAGACGTTGCACGCTCGCGTCCTGCTGGACATCGGGCTGGACTTGGTGCTCTGCCTGAACCCGCTGGTGCCGTTTGACGCCACACACGCGGCGCGACACCGCGTACTGGGCGGCGCGATAAAGCCGATTCCGCATCTGGTGCTGGGTGGTTTGCCGGTGGTGTTGAGCCAGACCTTTCGCTCGCTGATCCACTCGCGGCTGGAGCTGGGCTTGTCGGGCTATCGAATCAGTCACCCGGACACCGACATCCTGTTGTTCGAGCCCGATCACCGCGACCCCGAACTCTTTCTGGCCAACAGCTTCGATTACTCACAGCGCCAGCAGTTGGCCGAACACGCCTACCAGTCCACGCGGGCCCATCTGCGTTCGCAACGCAGCGCCATCGCAGCCACGCTGGCACAGCACGGCTTGGGCCTGGATGACGCAGCGCTGGACGATGTGCAGCGGCGCCTTCTTCCAAAACGCCGGGCCAGCCGCAGCGCTACCCTGCGCAGCACGCCGGCCAGCCGTGCCGTGCAGCGGCTCGAAGAAGTGCTGAACGATCTGCAACGAGCCCTGGCCCTGCAGCGCTGAAGGCTGGGCAGCCAGCGGCCTTGACGCGTTGGCCCGCGGCCATCAAGTTGGGCCCGCGTGTGTCGATAAGTTCAGACTGAACCGTCTGCCAATGAAGTCGATGCCGCCCACCCCTGCACGCCTGGCCTCTGCACCCCCTGTCGGGCCAGCCGCGCCGCTGAGTGCGCGCGAGCGGATCGAAAACCGCGTGCGGGGCCAGCTGATGCAAATGGCGTTGCGGGAGCTGTTGGATAAGGTGCGGGGCTCGCGTGACGCGCTCCCGCACCTGGCTGCACTGGAACAAGCCCTGGGCGCTCGCGGGGTGATGGCGGTCTCTGAGGTGGCGCCTCGATGGCGGGCGAAGATGGCAGCGCAGCTGAGCTGCTTGCCCGTGCCCGACGACGACCGTGAACTCAAGGCGCTGCGGGCGTTGTTGGGGGGTGGTCTGCAGAACCCCAAAGCGCTGTGCGCGGACCAGCAACCGGCCCTGTCGGATTTCTTGACCGACAGTCGCCTGCAGATTGGCGAGGTCAGCCACAGCGCCTTCACCCAGGCACTGGCCGCGGTGCAAGGCCCTGTGGCTTGAGGCTCATGCGGGTCCCGCGCGCGAACCGTGCCTGAGCCTGCCTGAATCTGCCTGAAACTGCCTAATAAGCCTGCAGATAACGTGCGCGCAGGTGCGCCTGGAAGTGGGCGGGGTTGAGCACTTCACCACTGGCACGCACGGCCAGCTCATCCGTGGTCCAGCGGCTGGCCTGCAGCCAGATGTTGTCGCGCAACCAGGTGAACACGGGGGTGAGGTCACCGCGGCCAATGTGGGCGTCCAGGTCGGGCAGGGCGCGGCGCATCGCCGCAAACCACTGCGCCGCGTACATTGCACCCAGTGAATAGCAGGGAAAGTAGCCGAACAAGGCCTCGGGCCAGTGCACGTCCTGCAGCGGGCCGTCCTTGAAGTTGCCGCGGGTGTCCAGCCCCAACAGTTCTTGCATCTTCGCGTCCCACAGCGCGGGCACGTCTTCGGGTTCGATTTCGCCTTCGATCAGCGGACGCTCGATTTCGTAGCGCAAGATGATGTGAGCCGGGTAGGTGACCTCGTCCGCGTCGACGCGGATCAAGCCGGGGTTCACGCGGGTCAACAGCCGGTGCAGGTTGTGTGGTTCGAACGCAGCTTGTTTGCCAAAAGCCGCTTGCACCATCGGCGCCAGCCGCGCCACAAAGCCGGGATGGCTGCCCAACTGCATCTCGAAGCTCAGGCTCTGGCTCTCATGCAAGGCCATCGAGCGCGCCTGTGCCACCGGCTGGCCCAACCAGTCGCGCGGCAGGTTCTGTTCATAGCGGCCATGGCCGGTTTCGTGCACGGTACCCATCAGGCTGCCGAGGAAATCGTCCTCGCGGAAACGGGTGGTCATGCGCACGTCTTCGGGCACGCCGCCGCAGAAGGGGTGGGTGCTGACGTCCAGCCGGCCGGCGTCGAAGTTGAAACCCAGCATGCGCATCACCTGGTCGCACAAGGCGCGCTGGCCCGTCAGCGCGAACGGGCCCTTCGGTTCGAGCAAAGGCTGCGAGCGGTGCGCGGCGGCCTGTTTGTCTCGCACCTGTTGGATCAAATCGGGCAGCCACTGCCGCACTTCGCCAAACACCCGGTCCAACAGGGCGCAGCTCATGCCCGGCTCGTAGCGGTCCATCAACGCGTCGTACTTGCGCAGGCCGCTCTGGGCGCTGAGCAAAGCAGCCTCTTCGCGCGCCAGGGCCAGCACCTCGCGGAAGTTGCTGACAAAGCCGGCCCAGTCATTGGCCGGGCGTTGTTGACGCCACGCATGTTCGCAGCGTGACGTGGCGAGCTGTTGGCGCTGCACCAGGCTCTCTGGCAAGGCGTTGGCAGCCGACCACTCGCGCCGTATCTCGCGCAAATTGGCGCGTTGAAAGTCGCTCAGCGGTTCTTGTTCGGCACGGGCCAGTTGCGCTGGCAGGGCAACGTCGGTGCGCATGCGGTGCAGCAGGGCGGCCATTTCGGCCATGGCCGCAGCGCGCGCTTCGTTGCCGGCTGGCGGCATGTTGGCGGCCTGGTCCCACCCGGCAATGCTTTGCAGGTGGCCTAAGTGATGCAGGCGCAACCAGGTGCCGGTGAGGTGGTCGTAAGACGGGGTGAGAGGGGTCATGGGAATCAAACCTGTCGTGGGAGCCGGTAACCAAGGTGTGGCGATTGTGCTGGCCGCCAAGGTTCACGCGATCACGCGCGCGCGGACTCGACCCGCGGCCGCCATCACAGCGCGATCTGCCCCGGGAAGACCAACACCAAGGCGGCGGTCATCGTCACATAGCGCAGGAATTTGCCGATCGCCATGTACATCACACAGGGCCAGAACGGCAGCTTCAACCAGCCAGCCACGGCGCACACCGGGTCGCCCACGCCAGGCAGCCACGACAACAGACAGGCCTTGGGGCCAAAACTGCGCAGCCAATTCAAGGCCCGAGCTTCGAACTTCTTGTGCGCTGCGCGTTCATACAGTGCCTCAGCGCCGTAGCCCATCCACCAGCTGATCGCCCCGCCGATGGTGTTGCCGACAGTCGCCACCAGCACGGCTGGCCAAAACAGCGACGGGTCCAGTTTGACCAGCCCGAACACCGCAAACTCCGAGCCCACGGGCAACAGCGTGGCTGACACCAAAGAGACGACGAATACCGTCGTCAGCCCGAACTCTGGCAGTGCCAGCGCGGTCAGTAGAGAGAGCAGCCAGGCTTCCATTTGCGTGTTGATTATGGGCAGACGTTCAGACACCTCGCGGTAGGAATTGCGCCCGGTATGAAGCGTCGCGGCAGGATGTTGGGTGGCTATACTCGCGCCTCATTTTTAAGCACTTGCGGTGCGTAAGCCTCTCCCATCAGCGCCATGCGCATCGGCCACTTTGTTTTGCCCAACGCGTTGTTCGTGGCCCCCATGGCGGGCGTCACCGACCGGCCTTTCCGCATGCTGTGCAAGCGGCTGGGCGCAGGCTATGCCGTGAGTGAAATGGTCACCAGCCGGCGCGACCTGTGGGACTCGCTCAAGACCTCGCGACGCGCTGACCACAGCGGTGAAGCCGCGCCGATTGCCGTGCAGATTGCTGGTGTGGACCCGGCGGAAATGGCCGACGCGGCACGCTACAACGTCGACCGTGGCGCGCAGATCATCGACATCAACATGGGCTGCCCGGCGAAGAAGGTCTGCAAAGTGTGGGCGGGCTCGGCGCTGATGCAGAACGAGCCGCTGGCGTTGGCCATCGTCAGTGCCGTGGTGCAGGCCTGCACACCGCTGAACGTGCCCGTGACGCTGAAAATGCGCACCGGTTGGTGTGCCACTGAGCGCAATGCGGTGGCTTTGGCACGTGCCGCCGAATCTGCCGGCGTGGCCATGGTGGTGGTGCATGGCCGCACGCGCGAACAAGGCTACAGCGGCCGGGCCGAACACCACACCGTGGCGGCAGTCAAGGTGGCGCTGAAGATCCCGGTGGTGGCCAATGGCGACATCGACAGCCCTGAACGTGCGCGCGATGTGTTGCAGGCCAGTGGCGCAGACGCCGTCATGATCGGCCGCGCGGCCCAAGGCCGGCCGTGGATCTTTCGCGAAGTGGCGCACTTCCTGGCCACGGGGCAGCACCTGCCGCCGCCGTCCACGGCCGAGGCCAAAGCCTGGCTCACAGACCACTTGTTGGACCACTACACGCTGTACGGTGAACACATCGGTGTGCGCAGTGCCCGCAAGCACATTGGCTGGGTGGTCAAAGCCTTGCCCGGCGGCGAAGCTTTTCGTGCAGCCATGAACACGCTGGACGATTGCGCTGCACAACTGCGCGCGGTCGGAACCTTCTTCGACACCCTGTCCGACCAGCACCCCGTGATGCCAGCGGCCAACCAGGACCATCTGTCAAGCCCGGCCCACCCGCTGCGGGTGGCCTGACAACCCGAGTGACGCCGTGAGCAAAAAACAGATCGACGATTGCATCCGCGCCAGCGTTGAGCAGTATTTCAAGGACCTGCGCGGGGCTGAACCTGGCGGCCTGCACGACCTGTTCATCGCGGCGGTGGAGAGGCCCTTGCTCGACGTGGTGATGCGCCAGGCCGACGCCAACCAGAGCAAAGCCGCGGCGTGGTTGGGGATCAACCGCAACACGCTGCGGCGCAAGCTGCTGGACCACCAGTTGATCGACAGCGACGGCAAGTCGCATTCAGCCTGACACTGTCCCCGACGCTCCCCATGACCCCACGCACTGCACTCCTGTCGGTTTCCGACAAAACCGGCATCGTTGAATTTGCGCGCGCCTTGGCCGCGCTCGACGTTCGGCTGCTGTCCACCGGCGGCACCGCCAGGCTGTTGGCCGATGCCGGCCTGGCCGTGACCGAAGTGGCCGAGGTGACCGGATTCCCCGAGATGCTGGACGGCCGCGTCAAGACCCTGCACCCCAGCATCCACGGCGGCTTGTTGGCGCGGCGCGACTTGCCCGCTCACATGGCCGCGCTGGCCCGACACGGCATCGCCCCCATCGACCTGCTGGTCGTCAATCTCTACCCCTTTGCACAGGCCACCGCGCGGGATGACTGCACGCTGGAAGAAGCCATCGAGAACATCGACATCGGCGGCCCGGCGATGTTGCGTGCCGGCGCCAAGAACTGGGCCGATGTGGCGGTGCTGATCGACCCCAGCGACTACGCCCAGGTGCTGAGCGAGTTGCAGGACCCGGCTGGTGTGGAGCGCAGCACCAAGTTCAGGCTGGCCAAGAAGGTCTATGCCCACACCGCTGCCTACGACGGCATGATCGCCAACTACCTCACCGCCCTGCAGCCCGGTGCCGAGAACCTGGCCACCAGCGTGCCGCGGCGAGAGCCTTTTCCGGCCGTGCTGAACCTGCAACTGAACAAGACGCAGGACATGCGCTACGGCGAGAACCCGCACCAAGCCGCCGCCTTCTACCGCGACGCCGGGGCCCCCGTGGCTGGCCTGTTGGCCAACTGGACGCAGTTGCAGGGCAAGGCGCTGTCGTACAACAACATCGCTGACGCTGATGCCGCCTGGGAGTGCGTGAAGAGCCTGGATGAGAGCGGCCGCCACGGCTCGGGCAAGCTCGACACGGCGGCGGCCTGCGTCATCATCAAACACGCCAACCCGTGTGGTGTTGCGGTCGCTGCCACCGCTGCACAGGCCTACGCCAAGGCCTTGCAGACCGACCCGACCTCGGCCTTTGGCGGCATCATCGCGTTCAACCAGATACTGGACGGCACAGCCGCCGGACAGGTGGCCAGGCAGTTTGTTGAAGTCATCATCGCGCCCGGTTTCACGCCCGAGGCGCGTGCGGTGTTTGGGCTCAAACAGAATGTTCGCCTGTTGCAGGTGCCCCTGGCCCACCACACCCAGGCCTTGGACTTCAAGCGTGTCGGCGGCGGTTTGCTGGTGCAAAGCTTCGATGCGCGCAACGTGGCGCCGGCCGAGTTGCGCGTCGTCACCCGGCAGCAGCCGACACCGCAGCAACTGCAGGACCTGCTGTTTGCCTGGAAGGTGGCCAAGTTCGTGAAGAGCAACGCCATCGTCTTTTGCGCCGATGGCATGACCCTGGGCGTGGGCGCGGGGCAGATGAGCCGTGTGGACAGCGCGCGCATCGCCAGCATCAAGGCCGACAACGCCGGGCTGTCGCTGCAAGGCTCGGCGGTGGCGAGTGACGCGTTTTTCCCGTTTCGCGACGGGCTCGATGTGGTCGTGCGCGCCGGGGCCACGGCCGTCATCCAGCCGGGTGGCTCGATGCGCGATGACGAGGTCATCCAGGCCGCAGACGAGCAGGGCGTCAGCATGGTGTTCACGGGCACGCGGCACTTTCGCCACTGAAGCCGGCCGGCGCGCTCAAGCGCCGACGCGAGTTGCCGATACCTAGACAGGGCAAACGCCGTATCCCACGGCGCGCGCCAAGTCTCGCCTGTCTGCCGCATGCCCACGCCGTTTCTTGACACCGAACCCGCCGCCATCGACCCGGTCGACATCATCGGGCCCTGGGAGCAATTCCGGGTGGTCGACCCGCGCAAGTGTCTGGCGGTCCTGGCTCAGGTCAAGCTTGAGCAGTCGCCGGTGACCATCGGCCACGCTGAGGGCCTGTCGCTGGCGGCGTCGCTGTGGTCGGTCGACGGGCCCAACCGGCGTGTCTACTTCAACGTGGATGCGGCCGCTCCCGCTGAAGCCCTGCTGGCCGATGCGCGACAGGCCTGGGCCGCCATGTACCTGGGTGACGTCAAGTTGCAGTTCTGGCTGCGAGGGTTGACGCTGAGTCGAGCGCCAGCCAGAGGCCACGCAGCCGCGGCCACACGCAGCCTGTACGCCGAACTGCCCTCGCAGATGTACTGCCTGCCGCGGCGGCGCGACGTGCGGGTGCGTCACGGCCCGGACGTCGCCCCCTTGCTGCGTTTTGAACACCCGCTGACACCCGGCAGCAGCCTGGTGCTGGGCCTGCTGGACGTCAGCGCCACCGGCTGCGCCATGCGCAAACCCGCCGACACCTTGCCACTGCTGCCTGGCACCGAGATTCGCCAGGTCGAGGTCGAGCTGGATGAGCACACCCTGCTCTTCGCTGACCTTCAGGTGGTGCATGTGAGCGTCATGCCCGGGGACCGCCTGGGCGCCCAACGTGTGGGCTGCACTTGGCAGCACATGCCCGATGGCGCGCGTGAGCGCCTGCTGGGCTGGATTCAAAACGGCCGTCGCCGCCGCGACCTGATGACCCTGACGTTGACGCTGGACTGATCCCTGGCCGGTTTGCGTTCGCCAGCGCTGGGTCAGCGGCTAGCATGCTGTCATGTCGCGCGCCGATCTCATGGGCCTGTTGCTGGCCTTCATAGCGCGCCTGATCACGGGCGCCCAAGGCCACTGGAAGGGCTGCCCGCCGGCAGCTGAGCAGCGCATCTACTTTGCCAACCACCAAAGCCATCTGGACTGGGTGCTGATCTGGGCGGCCTTGCCGCGCGAGTTGCGCGCCGTCACACGGCCGATTGCCGCACGCGACTATTGGACGGCCACGCCGTTCAAGGAGTGGCTCACCACCGAGGTCTTCCACGCGGTCTACGTCAGCCGCCAGCGCACCGAAGACCAAGACCCCCTGGAGCCGCTGGTGGAGGCCTTGCGCAATGGCGACTCGCTGGTCATCTTTCCAGAGGGCACACGCAGCGGCAAGGGCGAGCCCGCCGCCTTCAAGAGCGGGCTCTACCACCTGGCTGAGCAGTTCCCTGGTGTGCGGCTGGTGCCGGCCTGGATCGACAACGTGCAGCGTGTCATGCCCAAGGGCGAGGTGGTGCCGGTGCCGATCCTGTGCACCGTGACCTTCGGGGTGCCGCTGCAGTTGGCGCCGGGCGAAGACAAGCGCGAGTTCCTCGCGCGCGCCCGTGACGCCGTGCTGGCGGTTCGGCCCCACGTCAACTGAACCGGCGCCATGGACACCTTGCGTGAGCTCAGTGTCGACCAGAAGGTGGGCTTGCTGTTCGTGGCATTGTTTGGCGTGCTGACAGTGGCCACGTTGGCGGTGGCGGTGATCGTGGGCCGCAGCACCGAGAACGACGCCAGTGGCGTGCGCCGAGGGAGGCTGTTGCGCGACCTGCGCGCGCTGTGGCTGGGCTCGACGGTGTTCTGGCTGGCGTGGGTGTCAGGCCCGGTCGGCGCGACGCTGGCTTTTGGGTTTTTTTCTTTCTTTGCGTTGCGCGAGTTCATCACCTTGGCCCACACCCGCAGGGGCGACCACCGCAGCTTGCTGCTGGCTTTCTTTGTGGTGTTGCCGTTGCAATACGTCATCGCGGGTGGCCGCTACTTTGACCTGTTCACGGTGTTCATCCCGGTCTACGTTTTTCTGGCGGTGCCCGTGATCAGCGCCCTGGCCGGAGACCCTGAACGGTTCCTGGAACGCAACGCCAAGATTCAGTGGGGCATCATGGTCTGCGTGTACGGCCTGAGCCATGCCCCGGCGCTGCTGCTGCTGGAGTTCCGCGACTTCGAGGGCCGTGGTGCTTTCCTGTTGTTCTTTTTGGTCATGGTCACGGTGGTGGCGCAAATCGCTCAGGAAACCGCCAGCCGGTGGCTGCGCCGTCGGCCGGTGGCCCGCCTGATCGACCGTTCGTTTTCCTTCCGCGCCTGGGCTGTGGGTGTGGGCAGCGCGGCGCTGCTGGGCGCTTTGCTGTTCTGGATCACACCGTTCAAGCCTTGGCAGGCCGTGGCCATGGCGGCCATTGCCGGGGCGGCGGGTACCTTGGGTGAGTTCGTCATGAAAGCCCTGAAGAAAGACGCCGGTGTGCGTTATTGGGGCAACGCTGCCAGCGTCACGGGCGCTGTCGGCCTGCTTGACCGGGTGGCACCGCTGTGTTTTGCAGCACCGGTCTTTTTTCACTCGGTGCGCTGGTACTTCCAGGTTTGAGCATGATTACCCCCAGCTCACTTTATTCGCGCCCCCCGAGGGGGTGTCCAAGTCCCTTGGGACGGCCCGGCGGAACTTGAGATGCGCATCCTCGGCATCGACCCCGGTTTGCAGCGCACCGGCTTTGGCGTGATCGACGCCGAGGGCTCGCGCCTGGCTTATGTGGCGAGCGGCACCATCAGCACACTCGAGGCTGCGCGCGGTGACTTGCCTGGGCGCTTGAAGATCATCTTTGACGGAGTGTCAGAGGTGGTGCAGCGTTATGCGCCTCAGTGCTGCTCGGTTGAGATCGTGTTTGTCAACGTCAACCCACAAAGCACCCTGCTGCTGGGGCAGGCCCGCGGCGCGGCCTTGGCTGCGCTGGTGTCGGGTGGTTTGCCGGTGGCCGAGTACACGGCCTTGCAGATGAAGAAGGCCATCGTCGGCCATGGCCTGGCCAACAAGGGGCAGGTGCAGGAGATGGTCAAACGTTTGCTGACCCTGCCGTCGCTGCCAGGCAAGGACGCGGCTGACGCTTTGGGCCTGGCCATTGCTCACGCCCACGCCGGGGCGTCGTTTGCGGCCATCCAGCGCAGTGCGTCGCTGCAGCGGCGCCAGCACGCCCAGTACGGCAAAGGCCGCAGTTACTGATGGCCCAGAGGCGTTGCCATTTCAGGCGGAAAAAAGCCCCGGCAAGCCGGGGCTGTGAAAAGTCTCAAAAAGAGACTGCAGGAGGACCTGTGAGAAGCCTCAGCTTTTGGCTGTGGCTGTGGCTGTGGCTG
>Ga0105047_10013289_pt1 | contig 13166 bp, 8 predicted proteins | sample MAT04_FD_78384 | JGI IMG/M metagenome (GOLD analysis project Ga0105047, IMG submission 78384) | Freshwater microbial communities from Lake Fryxell liftoff mats and glacier meltwater in Antarctica - MAT-04 (megahit assembly) | ecosystem: Environmental > Aquatic > Freshwater > Ice > Liftoff... | reverse complement strand
CATATTCGCGTTATTTTGTAGCATAATAGTAATTCAAATATAAAGATTATCAGATACAAATCAATTTCCCACATCTGCTTAAAAACGGATAACTGAATTTCCATCTTTTTTAATCAGATTTTCTTGCTCTTATAAGTGTTCTTTGAGTTTATTTTCGGCTTTATTTTAGTAGTATAAAATCCTAAAAAAGGCTCCAAGAAAACTTGAAGCCTTTTATCATTTTGGCTAATGCCTGCTTACTGTTTTACATATACGCTTCAATAGGCGCACAACTGCAAATTAAATTTCTATCGCCATACGCATCATCTGTACGACGAACCGTTGGCCAAAATTTATTATCTGAAATATAATCTAAGGGGAAAGCCGCAGTTTCTCTAGTGTACGGAAAGACCCAAGCGTCCGAGGTTAGCATCGCTAAAGTGTGTGGTGCATTTTTCAATACGTTGTTAGCATCATCTGCACTGGCAGCACTAATTTCTTTACGGATAGCAATCATGGCGTCACAAAAACGGTCTAATTCGGCTAAATCTTCGCTTTCTGTTGGCTCAAGCATCATCGTTCCGTTAACTGGGAATGATACTGTTGGCGCATGAAAACCGTAATCCATTAAACGTTTGGCAATATCAACTACTTCAATTCCGTTTTGTTTGAATGAACGACAATCGATGATCATTTCGTGTGCCGCGCGACCCATTTCTCCGGTATATAATATTGGGTAATGGTCTTCTAAACGCGCTTTCATATAATTGGCATTTAAGATGGCAAATTCTGTAGATTTTTTTAAACCTTCAGCACCTAGCATTGTAATGTATCCATACGATATTAAACAAACCAAAGCCGAGCCATAAGGTGCAGCAGAAATAGCGGTGATTGCTTGATTGCCTCCTACAGGTATGACAGGATTTGTTGGTAAAAACGGAACTAATTTTTCATTTACGCATATTGGTCCAACACCTGGTCCGCCACCACCGTGAGGGATTGCAAATGTTTTGTGTAAGTTTAAGTGACAAACGTCAGCACCAATCGTTGCCGGATTGGTTAACCCAACCTGCGCATTCATATTAGCACCATCCATATAAACCAGACCGCCATTGTCGTGAATGATTTGGGTAATCTCGCAAATAGCACTTTCAAAAACACCGTGAGTTGAAGGATAAGTAACCATTAGAGCCGATAAATTATCTTTGTGTTCAATAGCTTTTGCTCTCAAATCTTCTACATCAATATTACCGTTTTCCATAGTTTTGGTAACAATAATCTGCATCCCTGCCATAGCGGCCGAAGCCGGATTGGTGCCGTGTGCCGATGACGGAATTAAACAAACATTTCTATGGGTATCGCCTTTTGACAAATGATAAGCACGAATGGTCATTAATCCAGCATATTCGCCTTGTGCACCAGAGTTGGGCTGTAACGTTGTACCCGCAAAGCCAGTAACCACATTTAACTGATGCTCTAATTTTTTTAGCATTGTGATATATCCTTCGGCTTGTTCGATAGGAGCAAATGGGTGAATGCTGTTCCAATTTGCCATAGATAACGGCAACATTTCAGCAGCAGCATTCAATTTCATCGTGCAAGATCCTAATGCAATCATCGAGTGATTTAAGGATAAATCTTTGCGCTCTAATTTTTTGATGTACCGCATTAGCTGCGACTCAGAATGATGATTATTGAAAACGTCATGAGTTAAGAACGCTGATCTTCTGTTTAAACCGCCAGTCCAGTCATTGGAACTTGTTAATTCAGAAACTGTGAACTTTTCTTCTGTGGTAGCTTCTGCAAAAATCGCAATGATTTGATTGATATCTGCAATAGAAGTCGTTTCGTTTAGCGAAATAGAAATCGTATCAGCATCAGCATAATAAAAATTCACTTCGTTTTTCTCAGCAATAACTTTTACTTTGGCAGCAGGCGCTTTTACAGAAATGGTATCAAAGAAAGCAGAATTGGTTTGGTAAACGCCTAATTTATTCAAAGCGTCTGTCAAAGTAACTGCAGAAGCGTGTACTTTATTGGCTATATATTGCAATCCTTTTGGTCCGTGATATACAGCATACATTCCGGCCATAACCGCTAGTAAAACCTGTGCCGTACAAATATTGGATGTGGCCTTCTCCCGTTTGATGTGCTGCTCACGCGTTTGCAATGCCATACGTAAAGCACGATTGCCATTAGTATCAATCGTTACCCCAATGATTCTTCCGGGCATCGAACGTTTGTATTCTTCTTTGGTGGCAAAAAACGCTGCGTGTGGACCGCCATAACCCATCGGAATTCCGAAACGTTGTGTGGTTCCAACAACAACATCGGCGCCCATTTCTCCCGGAGAAGTTAATTTTACCAAAGATAAAATATCGGCTGCGACCGCAACTTTAATTTCGTTTGATTTTGCTTTCGATATAAATCCGGCATAATCATTTACCTGACCGTATTTTCCCGGATATTGAAGGATTGCTCCAAAAAAGTCAGCTGAAAAGTCGAAAGTTTCATGGTTTCCTATAACTAATTCGACACCAATTGGCGTGGAACGTGTTTGTAAAACGGATATCGTTTGTGGTAATACTTCTTCTGAAACGAAGAATTTATTAGCCTTATTTTTCTTTTGGTCACGCGTACGAACGTCAAACAATAAGGCCATTGCTTCGGCAGCTGCTGTACTTTCGTCTAATAATGAAGCGTTGGCAATTTCCATGCCTGTTAACTCGATAACGGTAGTTTGGAAATTTAAAATCGCTTCCAATCTGCCTTGAGCAATTTCTGCTTGATACGGTGTGTACGCAGTGTACCAACCCGGATTTTCAAAAATATTTCTCTGAATTACGGCAGGAACAATTGTTGGATGGTAGCCCAAACCGATGTACGATTTGAACACTTTATTCTTTTTACCTAATTCTTGAATGTGATTAAGGTATTCGTATTCGGTCATTGGCGCATCCAGATTGAGGTCGCTTTTCAAACGGATATTATCGGGCACCGTTTCATAAATAAGTTGTTCAAAAGATTCAACTCCAATAGTTTTGAACATGTGGTTAAGGTCACTCTCACGTGGACCTATGTGGCGTATTGCAAATGCGTTTGTTTTCATTAAATGCTAAGTTCTAAGTGTGTTTAGTTGTGCTTGTCCGTTGTAAATCGGTTTTGAATTTAAAGCACACAAAAGTAATTATTAATGTTCTAATTTTAACCTAAACAAAGGCCAATATTTTGAGAATTTTTCAACCAAAAGCGACCCTTATTAACATATTGATTAGTTTTGTGAGATGACGGTTTTTAAGAAAATTATCGATTTTTACATTAACAGTAGCATTCACGTGGCATTGTCTTGCTACTCTTTAGTGCGAATGACAGGGTTTATGTTTGAAATTGAGCATAATAATGCACCTGCTTTTTTCGCTTTTTTCGGAACAATAGTTGGCTATAATTTTGTTAAATATGATGCTTTAGCAAGAACCCAAAAATTACAGATGCGAACCGAATTAAAAGCTATTGCTGTGCTGAGTTTTTTCTCATTTTTAGCTACCGTTTTTTTCTTTTTTAATTTAGGTAAGTCTACAAAAATAATAGCGACTGTCTTTTTGTTTCTGACGCTTTTGTACACTTTACCATTTTTTCCGAATAGAAGGAATGCTCGAAATTGGGCTGGCGTAAAAATTTATATTGTGGCGCTTTGTTGGGTTGGTGTGTCGTTGCTTTTGCCAGTAGTTAATGACGACATTTCTATAAATAGCACCATTTTTATAGTTGGTATTCAGCGATTTATATTAATTTTTGTCTTGGTGTTGATTTTTGAAATCATCGACTTGAGGTATGATGATCCACATTTAAAAACGGTGCCACAACAAATAGGAGTACAGCGGACGAAAGTAGTGGGATGTGCTTTATTATTTTTATTTGTTCTTTTGGAATTTGTAGATGTTAATTTCAGTATTCAAACCTTGCTTTTAAAAATTGGTGTTGCGGCAACTACGGTAGTTTTTTTGCTTTTTGCCAACGAAGAAAAATCGAAATACTACAGCTCGTTTTGGGCAGAAAGTATTCCGATTTTGTGGTGGATTTTAGTCGTTGTTTTCGGCTAAATTTTTAATAAATGTATTTCTTTCGGTGATGAAAGTTGTCAAATAATTTTTAAGAATAAATTGGTCAAACAGTCTGCCAAAGATTCCAAAAGGTGTTTGATATTCGATGGTATCAGTCATAATGGTTTTGCCGTTTTGCTCCACGAAAGTGTGTTCGTGTTTAAAACTTTTGAAGCGACCTTTAACCATCTCATCCACAAAATAATTTGGAAATTCCATTGCAGTAATTTTACTTTTATGTATTTGATATATGCCGAAATGTTTTCCGTACCACGTTACGGTTTCGTTCAGATTAATTAGTCCTGAGGTCACACCGTCAATTGCAGATTCATTTGATTTTGCAGTAGATAATTTATGAATGTCGATGTTTCGGTTTAAATCGAAAACTATTTGTACTGGTGAATTTATTTTGGTGATGAGATGAATAATGGTCATAATTTTTTTTCTTTAAAATCTAAGTTGAAAATGAGTCCAGCACTTATTGATGCTATTGAATAGGATAGTCTAACTTCTGGCATGATGCTTCCTTTTATGATAAAAGTTGTTACAATAACTCCAACTACTACAAATAGAATTAAAAGTAATTTAGCATAAGATGGATTTATATCTTTTGTGGCTAAATAGTAACACAAAAGCGCATATAAAATATAAGTTGGGGAGAGAAAAACAAACTAAAACTATAGATAAAGGATATACTTCTAAAATCCTAATGACCTGATCGGTATCAATAAGTGCAACGAGCACAATAATTTTTGATAGTATCGGGCCAATTAATAGTGTTCCGAACCAATGTTTAAAAAAGTAAGACCAGTTCATCTTTATCATTTATAGTTTATAATGACCAGTCAAATTGTAAATAAAAAGAACTGTATTGACAACTGCAAACAGCACAAATAAGCAATTCATTCCGTAGCTTCCTATTTTAAATAATCTTCTTTTTGGGATTTCATACATTGGATAATAGGCAATTTGCGTGGCGACTTTTCCAACCCAGTATGCTGCAATTAATCCAGTTAAAGCCACTGCCAATGCTGATTGTTCTTTGAGTTCGTTTGTAAATAGAATAGCAATTAATCCGAAAGAAAAATTTAATCCCTGAATGTATCTTCCATACGTTTTGCAAATTTCCTGATTCAAAGGTTTCAGTTTTTTTACATCATTGTACCAATCAAAAACCTGATGACGGATGTAAGGATAGATTAGTGCTGTAAATATCTGGCCACAACCACTTAGAATTATTAGCCAGTTGGGAATTGCTGTGATCATACAAAATGTCTTTTTTGGTTATATATTATAAAGGTAAGATAGAAAATTAAGAATATCGGAATCAAGAATAACCAGTTAAACTCTTTGTCTGTCCAAAGCAGAAAGAAAAGCGCCACCAATCCAAAATAAATATAGATTAATTTATTTTTTGGAAATAAAACCAAAAAGAGTGAGGCCGCAAGAACTTGTAAAGCTCCTGTGACAGCTATTCCATAGAGTCCAAGCAACAGAAACAGCAAAGCAATTATATTGATTATTTGGACTATTTTAAAGATTGTTTTGATCATTATTGGTTATTTTAAACTTTCAAAAAAAAATGAAAGTTGTGATTAAAAAGAAGGTTTTATTTCATAAATTTCAACAAAATCTGCGCCAGCCAGTTGTCTTTGTACTCTGTTATTTTATCTAAAACATTGTCGGCTTTCAGAACAAAATCGTATAATTTTCCGGTTTGATCCACAAAATGTCTTTCTTCAGCCGTAGCATCAGCCTGTATCGACGACACTTCTTTCAAGACTTTCAGAGCAGGTTTAATTTCGCGTTTGCTTCTTTCTTTTGAAATTTTTATAGCCAATTCGTCCAAATCTTTTTCGGCTGTGAAAAATTCTCTTCGTTCTCCAATTTTATATCCCTTATATACAATGCCCCAATCCATCAAGGCTCTTAAATTCATACTGGCGTTACCACGAGAAATCTGCAGTTCTTCCATAATATCTTCCATCGAAACAGGTTCATAGGATACCATTAAAAGCGCGTGAATCTGAGCCATGGTTTTATTGATTCCCCATTGTGAACCAAGCGCTCCCCATGTTTGTACAAATTTATTTTTTGCTTCTTTGAATTCCATACATCAAAAGTAGTTAAAAGTTTTTAAAGTTTCAATAATAAATGAAATTTAAATTTAGCTGTAAATTGGTTGGAATTATAATTCAAAAATTAATTACAAAAACGCTGTTTATTTTTATTTTTTCAGGGTGAGATTAATACATATTAAGATTAAATCGCAAGAATGTGTAAAGAAACCGTTAAAGACTATTTATTGGGAAATAATGCTAATTAAAGATTTTAATTTAGCATTATTAACCTATTAATTTTTAAACATGAATAAACTTACTTTTTTGAAAGGTTTTCGATGGAGTCTAGCCCCTGAATCGATTAAATCTATTTTCTCGCTTTGTTGTTTACTGCTTTTTGTTACACAAAGTAGTAGCGCACAAACTTTAATAAATCCAGCGGCTGAGGGCGGATTTGAAAACGGAACCACATTCGCTGCTAATGGTTGGACCACTGTTAACGACGCAACAAGTACTTGGTCAGTCGGTACCGCACCCGGATGGTTTACTGGTACGCGTGGTGCCTACGTATCTAACGATGCTGGTACTTCGTGGGCGTTCACTAATAATGTAATTAGCCGATCAGCTTTTTACAGAGATGTCACTTTTCCAACAGGAGCAACAACGGTTACATTAAACTTTGATTGGAGAGCTAATGGAAATGATACTAACTGGGATAATTTGTTAGTTTATGTCATAGATACTTCCGTTAGCCCGACAACCGCAGGCCCAACAGGCACCAATACTACAACTACAGGTTGGACGGGATATACAAATGGAACCACAGGTTACTTTTTGTTACAACGAAACGGAACTACAGTTCCTACAACAACTACTGCTGTGACCTACTCGTTTACTGCGGCTCAACTGGCTTATGTTTCTGGATCAACAAAACGTTTGGTTTTTGTATGGAAAAATGATAGTAGTGGAGGAACAAATCCACCGGCTTCTGTTGATAATATCTCTCTTGAAGCAATTGTTCCAAGTTGTTTAGTTCCATCAGCGCTAACCGCTGGATTAATTACTACAACAACCGCTGCAATAACCTGGACTGAACCAGCTTCTTTACCTTCATTAGGATATGAATTTGAGTTACGAACTAGCGGTTCAGCTGGAAGTGGCGCCACGGGATTAGTTTCAACCGGATCAGCACCAGTTGGTACTATGTCGGCTGGTTTAACAGGATTGTCTGCGAATACTAGTCATACCTATTATCTAAGGTCAAGTTGTGGCGCAAGTGATTTTAGTACATGGGCATCAGTCGCTTTTTCGACACTTTGTGATCCACCGAGCATTACTGGAACATCGGCAGGATCTATTTGTGGTCAGGGATCAGTTACTTTAGCAGCAACTTCAAGCGCGGGTGATCTTAAATGGTATGCTGCAGCGACAGGTGGCACTACGGTTGGAACAGGAAGTGCTTTTACAACACCTTTATTAACTACTACAACTTCGTACTGGGTTGAAGCTAGCACACCAGGAAGTTTGATAACCGTAGGTCCTGCTTCACCAACTTCTCAAGGTGGTACAACAGATAATCAAACCATAGCTTGGAATGTTAACTTTACCGTAGTTACAAATACAACACTTGCTTCTGTTGATGTTTTTCCTATATCAGCTGGCCAGACCGGAGCTATTATCGTTAGAAGTAGTACAGGAACGACCATCGCTACTTATCCATACACAACTAGTGTTTCAGGTGGTGCCACAGCACAAACTGTGGTTTTGAATCACGTATTTGTTCCTGGAGATTATCAGCTATATCCAACTTTACCGACTGGGGGCTTAAAAAGAAATACCACAGGCGCAATTTATCCGTATACTTCTGCTGCAGCAAATATTACTGGTAACGGTTTTTCTGCAGTTTATTATATGGGCTTCTACAATTGGACTTTTGGTGCTAATTGTGCTTCGCCTAGAACCGAGGTTATTGCTACAGTTTCTGCGGCACCTACAATAGCATTAAGTACAAATAACACTGCTGCTGTTTGTGCAGGTCAATCTAGCGCTGTAGTAATTCTTGCAGTAGGTTCGACCAGCTATAATAATTATGTGTGGTCACCCACAACAAATGTTACCGGAGATGCATCTATAGGCTGGACATTTAACCCAAATGCAACAACAACATATACATTATTAGCATCACAAACTTCAGGAGCATTATGTCAAACTTCTGCGAGTTTAACTGTAAATGTGAACCCAAATCCGACTGTGTATACTTCAGTTTCTAATGCGACTATTTGCGAAGGAACATTTTCAACGTTAACGGCGACTACTGATACTGCTATTCTAGGGAACGTTACACTGGGTACTGGAACAACATTAACAGCTGCTACAGCACAACCAACAGCATTCTGTAATCGTTTTAAACAATATTGGAATCAAACTATTTATACAGCAGCGGAATTGCAAGCCGCAGGCTTAAGAGCTGGAAATGTCAATTCTATCACCTATAACATCACCACTTTAGGAAGCGGAACAAATGTAACTAATTTTGAAATTAGAATAGGAACAACTAGTAATACAACAACCACTTCTTTTATAACTACTGGCTTATCACAGGTTTTTGGACCTGCAACTTATGCTCACACAGTAGGGTTGAATACAGTTACTTTTGATACCCCTTATAACTGGGATGGAATTTCTAATATTGTTTTAGACGTTAGACAAGTAGGAGCTGATAGCACTAATAATGCAAATACCTATTATACAGCAACGCCTTCTAATATGACAATTTCAGCAGTAACAAGTACAGCTCCAGCTACAAATACGATTCAAACTCTTGTGTCAACAGCAGCTGTAACGCCATCACTTTCATTACAACGATTAAATGTTGTTTTTGCTGGTCAAGTAGCCACAACAGGTGCAGGAACCCTAGGATGGACATGGAGTCCAGGCGCTTTAACTGGAAACGCCGTTACGGTTTCGCCAACGGTAGCAACAACATATACCGTTAGAGGAACTAATGCAATTACAAGTTGTTTTACAGAAGCTAGTGCAGTAGTTGCAGTCAATTTGGCGCCAGCTCCAACAGGAGATAGTATTCAAACTTTTTCAGTATTTAATTCAACTGAAGCAACTGTTGCTAATTTAGTAGCTGTAGGCAATATTATTGTTTGGTATGCAACGCAAGCTGATGCATTAGCTCAAGTTAATCCATTAGCGTCAACAACGGAGTTAGTAAATGGTGAAGATTATTTTGCGATGCAAACAACTGCCCAAGGATGCACAAGTGTTGCTCCTTTATCGGTTACTGTAACGGTTACGCTAGGAAATTCTTCTTTTGAATTACAAGGATTAAAATACTATCCAAATCCGGTGACCAATGTGCTGAATTTAGAATATACAGGAACAATTATCAGCATTGAAGTATTTACTATGCTAGGTCAAAAAATTGTTTCAAAAGACGTAAGCGAAATTTCAACTACGATTGATTTGTCTGATTTGGCAAGCGGTTCTTACTTTGTAAAAGTAAAGGCTGAAAACGGATCAAAAACAATCAAAGTGATGAAAAATTAATCGTCTAGTTTATTGTATACAAAACCGTCTCAATACGAGGCGGTTTATTTGTTTTAAAAAATAATTGTTTTGCGAGTTATCTCTGGTCGGGCTGTCCGCGCTTCTATCCGTAACGCACAGGTATAAAAAAGAAACTCGAGCGTTAACTGTGGTTGGTATGTCTAGAATTTCTAATAATCTAATCAGTCTAATTAATCTAACCAGTTTAAGAAGTCTAAATCTTTTAATTTATCGTTTATCGTCTTTAGTGTAATTTGAAACACCTTCAATAGCAATCTCTTTACCTAAAAAATGAGGTTTCCGGTTTCGTGCCACATCAATTACAGACTTTAAAATTGTAAAGTATTCTCTAAAACAAACGTATTTATAATTATTGTATTTACCAACATTTGCAGAATAGCCAACCGATTTTATTCCAAGCTTGTTGCCAATATAAACTGCTCGATTCAAATGATATTCTTGAGAAACCAGTATAGCACGCTTAATTTTAAAAATGTGCTGCGCGCGATACATTGTTGAATAAGTATCAAATCCGGCGTAGTCTAAAAATATTTTTGTGGTATCAACTCCTTTTTCATAACAATACAACTTCATAACGGTTAATTCATCGTGTTCGTCATTTCCATTGTCCCCAGAAAGCAAAAGTTTTATAACTTTTTTCGAATTGTACAACTCAATTCCCTTATCAAGTCGGTCCTTAAGATATTTGCTGGGTTTGTCACCTCGAATTCCAGCGCCAAAAATAATTCCAACAGTTTCATACGGAACTTCACTAAGTGAATGGTAAACTAACGAATCGGTTTCCGACTTTACAAACAAGTTTACGCCAATAAGAATGCTTAATCCGAGAATTACTAAAGCAACTAATTTTGTAAAATGTCTTTTGAAGAATTTTTTCATTTGAAATTATCCCAGTTATTAAATTAAAATAGCTAAGTAGTCTAACTATTCTACGATGTCTAAATCAATCCCGCTCTTTTCAACAACGCCTCAGGTTTTGGTTCTTGACCGCGGAATCTTTTATATAATTCCATTGGCAATTCTGTTCCGCCTTTTGACAATACGTTTTCCTTAAATTTAGTTGCAACTTCAACATTAAAAATTCCTTTTTCCTGAAAGTAAGAAAATGCATCAGCGTCCAAAACTTCGGCCCATTTGTAACTGTAATAACCTGATGAATAGCCACCAGCAAAAATATGTGAAAACGATACACTCATACAATTTTCTGCAACATCGGGATACAGACTGGTTCCTTCAAAAGTTGCTTTTTCAAATGCTTTAATATCTATAACTTCATTTGGATTATTGCTGTGGAATGCCATATCTAAAAGCCCAAAACTCACTTGACGCAATGTTGCGATTCCTTCTAAAAAGCTTGCGCTTTCCTTGATTTTATCGACAAATTCCTGCGGAATAATTTCTCCCGTTTCATAATGTTTAGCAAACAAAGCCAAAGCTTCGGGTTCATAACACCAGTTCTCCATAACTTGACTTGGCAATTCTACAAAATCCCAATAAACCGATGTTCCAGATAAACTTGGATAAGTTGTATTGGCTAACATACCGTGTAAAGCGTGCCCAAACTCGTGAAATAAAGTCGTTACTTCGTTAAAAGTTAGAAGCGAAGGCTTACTGGCTGTTGGTGGTGTAAAGTTGCAAACGATCGAAACATGTGGTCTTTCGTTAACTCCTACTTTTATATACTGTGGTTTGAACGACGTCATCCAAGCGCCATTACGTTTTCCTTTTCTTGGAAAAAAGTCAGCGTAGAAAATCGCAACTAATTGTCCTTCGAAGTCTAAAACCTCAAAAGTCTGGACGTCTTCATGGTATTTTTCAATATCATAAACTTCATTGAACTGGATTCCAAATAATTTTTCTGCAATTTTAAATGCTCCGTTCAAAACGTTTTCCAGTTGAAAATAGGGCTTTAATTGTTCGTCATCAAAATTAAATAATTTTTGTTTTAGCTTTTCCGAATAATACGCGCCGTCCCATTTTTCCAAATGATTAATTCCATCTAATTCTGTAGCGAAGGCCGTTAGTTGCGCAAATTCTTTTTCAGAGGCTGGTTTGGCTTTCAATAATAAATCATTTAAAAACGATTTTACTTTTTCTGGATTCTGAGCCATTCTTTCTTCTAAAACAAAATCAGAATGGGTTTTATAACCTAATAGTTTTGCGCGTTCAAAACGTAATTTGACAATATTCAACGTAATTTCCTGATTATCAAATTCGTTGTTTTGAAATGCTTTTTTTCCGGCTGCGATGGCGATTTCTTTACGCAGTTCACGATTGTCGGCATAGGTCACAAATGGAATATAACTTGGATAATCTAATGTGAAAATCCAGCCGTCTAAATTTTTAGATTTTGCCAGATCCGCAGCAGCTTCAACGGTGCCTTCAGGTAAACCTTTTAAGTCAGTTTCATTAGTAATATGCAACTGATAATTATGAGTTTCAGCCAAAACATTTTCACCATATGTTAGTTTTAGTTTGGCCAGATTGGTATCGATTTCGCGTAAACGTGTTTTTTTATCTTCGGACAGCAAAGCTCCGTTTCGGGAAAAGCTTTTAAATTTTTTGTCTAACAAAGTGGCTTGTTCCGGATTTAAATTCAGTTTATCTTTTTGTTCGTAAACGGTCTTTACGCGCTTAAACAGGGCTTCATTAAGTGTAATGTCATTGCTGAAAGCTGTTAATATAGGAGAAACATCTTGTGCAATTTTCTGCATTTCTTCGCTCGTTTCAGCTGAATTTAAATTGAAAAATATTGACGATAGTCTGTCCAAAGCTTCACCTGAAAAATCTAAGGTTTCGATTGTATTTTCAAAAGTTGGCGCTTGCGGATTGGTGGTGATAGCATTAACTTCAGCTCTTGCTTTGGCGATGTTTTCCTCAAAAGCCAGTTGGTAATCTTGTAATTTAATTTGGGCAAAAGGAGCCGTATTGTATTTGGTATTGAATGTTGACGTTAGGATTTTCATTTGATTTTGGAAAATTAGACGCAAAGTTCGCGCGGGTTTACGCAAAGTTCGCAAAGTGATATGATTAAAATGTCTTTAAAATTTAAGACTTGAATGTACTAGTGACCTAGCCCAGATAGTAGTGGAAATCCTTTTATTTTTTTCTTTAAAAAATAAAAGATTGCAACGGATAGCTGGAAATAGCTTCTAGAACAATTTATTTTTTAGTTCGTTTGCTGATTTATTCACCGTTTCTTTCAGGCTTTCTTTGTAGGCAATGATTTTGTGCTGTACTTTTTTATCATGACTTCCGATAATTTGTGCTGCTAGAATTCCGGCATTTTTGGCTCCGTTCAACGCAACTGTCGCAACAGGAACACCGCCTGGCATTTGAAAAATAGATAAAACCGAATCCCAGCCATCGATAGAATTACTTGATTTTATTGGAACTCCGATTACCGGTAACGGCGACATTGAGGCTACCATTCCGGGTAAATGCGCTG
>Ga0105047_10013288_pt1 | contig 13166 bp, 13 predicted proteins | sample MAT04_FD_78384 | JGI IMG/M metagenome (GOLD analysis project Ga0105047, IMG submission 78384) | Freshwater microbial communities from Lake Fryxell liftoff mats and glacier meltwater in Antarctica - MAT-04 (megahit assembly) | ecosystem: Environmental > Aquatic > Freshwater > Ice > Liftoff... | reverse complement strand
TCATGCGCGCCGGCGTGTCGACCCATTCGCTGTGTGCGTAATATTCAAGCTGGTGCGCCGCGCGCACGTAGATGATGCGCGAACTGTCAAAGCCGGGTGCGGAACGCGGCGGGTTGACGACCAGAATCGGCGCCGCCGTTGGCCCGCCGCGCCGCGCGGCGCGCTCGATGCGTGAATCGTTGCGGGCACCGTCGAGCGAATAAAAAGACGGATGCTCGCTGGCCTTTGGCGTCAATAGGCTGCAGCCGGAAAGCATCAGGAGCGCTGTTGTCGTGGCGAGCCACCGTTGCCGCGAGTGAGGTAACGTGTTCATTGTCGTCCTGTATCTGCGTCAATTCTGCGCTGTAAAGGTCATCCGATTATTCGCCAGGGCCTTCCGGCACCGGCCGGCGGCCGAACAGCAGGCCGGCTGGATTGCGCTCGGTTTGTTCGGTAAGGCGTCGCAGCGAAGCCGAAAGTGCAGTCAATTCGCCGAGCAGACGTTCGAGTTCTGGAATCGTTTCGGCGGTAAAACGATTGACGTCGGCGCCGACCGCGTTCACCGTCTTTCCGGCGCTGGCGCTCAAGTGCGCCACCTCGTCACCCATCCGCTCGACGGCGGCGGCACTGCGGCTCATGCGCTCCAGTACGGGTCCGATCCCGGCCGAGGCCCGCGCGGTATTTTGCAACGTGCGCGCGGCATCGCTGATCCCGGCGTCGAGGACCTCCCTGCGCGCCGCCAGCGTATGCGCGACGGCGGCGATGTCGGCCAGCGCAGTCTTCAACGCCGTTTGGTTTTCCGGGCTGAACAGGGCGTTAATGTTGTTCGTCATGCTGTCAAGTTTGGTCAGGGCGTTAGTCAGTACATTTTCGACGCGCGCGCTGAGCGAGGGCTTGGTGCGGATTTCCGCATACTCGCTGCCTGGGCGCGGGCGTAGCGGGGGAGAATCGCGAGCGCCGCCATCGAGTTCAACGTAGGCGATGCCGGTCAGTCCCTGCGTTTTCAGGACGGCAACGGTGTCTTCCTTGATTGGCGTTCCGCGTTCGATGGCAAAGATCAATTCGACGCGTTCGGGATTATCCCGGTTAAGGCGTATCTCGCGCACCTTGCCGACGTCTACGCCCTTGAACTTGACCGGTGCATTGACATTGAGGCCGGCGACCGACTCATCGACGGCCGCCAGGTAGAGATCGTAATTCTTCTGCCAGCCGCCACCCGCCGCCAGCCACAGAATCGCCGCCACGAGCGCGGCGCCGAGCACGATGACGAACAGGCCGACAAGGGCATAATTAACCTTGGTTTCGATGATCGGCTCCCGCTCTGTGCTGGTCGTGCGCTTCGCTTGGCGCGGGCGCGTTGTCCTGCTGCTGGACGCGCGCCGCGCGCCCACGCGGGCCCGTAAAGAATGCCCGTGTGGCCGGCCGGTCGTCGCCTGACAATTCGACCATCGAGCCGACAGTGAGTACCTTGCCGTCGGCGAGCACGGCAACGCGGTCGGCAAGCTGCCACAAGAGATCGAGATCGTGGGTGATCATCACGATGGTCAGGCCAAACAGGTCGCGCAGTCGGCGCACCAGCTGGTCGACTTCACCGGCGCTCTCGGGGTCAAGGCCGGCGGTCGGCTCGTCGAGAAAGAGCAGTTCCGGATCGAGGGCAAGAGCGCGGGCCAGCGAAGCGCGCTTCATCATGCCGCCGCTCAGCTCCGAGGGGTATTGAGCGCCGACTTGGGGCTGCAGTCCGGTCATCGCCAGCTTCCATTCGGCAATCTCGTCGATTAGCCCATCATCGAGACCGGTGTGCTCGCGCAGTGGCAGGCCGACGTTTTCCTTGACGGTGAGTGAGCCGAACAAACCGCCATGCTGGAACATCACCCCCCAGCGCTGGCGTAGGGTGAGCGCCTCAGCGGCTGAAAGCCCCTGCAAATCCTTGCCGAGCACGCGAATCGAACCGGAATCGGGGCGGTGCAGGAGAATCATTTCGCGCAATAGCGTCGATTTGCCCGAGCCGCTGCCGCCGACCAGCGCGAAAACCTCGCCACGGTTAATCGAGAGGTCGAGCTCGTCATGGACGACACGTTCGCCAAAACGCGTCGTCACCTTGTTCATCGCGATGATCGCCGACTCGGCGGCCGGCGCGCCAGGCGACGGTCGGCGTCCGGCGGCGGTGCCGGCCGGCAGGATCGAACCGCTATCCACGGCGGGAGACTGGAACACGGCCTGGTCCATGGCTAGAGGTCCAGCACACTGAAGGCGATGGAGAAAAGCGCGTCGGCGACGATCACCAGGAAGGTTGACTGAACGACGGCGCGCGTGGTCTGCCGGCCGACGCTGTCGGCGCCGCCGTGCGTGCGAAAACCCTGGAAACAACCGACAACAACGATAATTGCCGCGAATACCGGCGCCTTGGCTATGCCGATCAGAAAGTCGCTGATGCTTACCGCCTTAACCAGACGATCGAGGAATTCGTCAAACCCGACGTCAAGGCGCATCTGTCCCATCGTCATTCCGCCAAAGACGCCGAGGACGTCGGCGAAAACGGTGAGCAAGGGCAGGGCAATCAGCAGCGCGAGCATTTTGGGCAGCACGAGCACCTCGAGCGGCACCATGCCGAGTGTACGCATGGCGTCGATCTCTTCGGTCACCGACATTGTCCCGATCTGCGCGGCGTAGGCGGACCCGGAGCGACCCGCGACGATGACGGCGGTGATCATCGGCGCGAACTCACGCAGCATCGAGAGCCCGACGAGGTCAGCGACAAAGATGTTGGCACCGTATTGCCGCAGCTGTTCGGCGCCCTGGTAGGCGACGACGATGCCGAGCAGGAAGGAGAGCAGGCCGACAATCGGCAGCGCGTCGAAGCCCGCCGTCCGGATATTGAAGAGGATCGGGCGCCAGCGCAAACGGCTCGGCTGCGCGAGGCATCGGGCGAGGGCAACGGCGCTCTCGCCGACGAAGGCAAGCAAGGCCACGACTTGCGTGCCGGCGGCGGCGGTTCGCCGGCCTAGCGCCGCGAGCGGCGAAGGTCCGGCGCTATCGGTCGGATCCGGCCGGTCTTCCGCCGCGCCCGCATGCTGTGCAACGACGGCAAGCAGGTCGGCGTGTTCAGGGCGCAGACCGTTTGCCGCCCGAGGGCTACCCGCCGATGAGCGGTGCAGCAGCTTCTGCAAGAGCCAGGCCCCAGCCGTATCGAGCGCGTCGATCCGTGAGCCGTCGATTATCGTCGTGGCATCGACGGCGAGAGAGTCAATGCGCTCGCCTACGCGACCAAGCCCGCGGGCGGTCCACGATCCTGACAAGGCAATTTCGTGTGGGGTCGCCTGGGTAATCGCGGCGGGAGTGATCGAGAATGGGCCCATGGAGCAGCCGAGAATAGGGGAAACGCCGACCTGAGTTCGTGCGGCATCGCACCGAATCGGAAAGGGCTGGGCACTAGGATGAAGGTGTCGATGAGGCTTTCGGCGACGGTTCGCCGGCTTCGCTTGGTGCGGCGAGTTGTGCAACGGACCCGGCTGGACTGCCGGTCATCAACGAACAAGGAGACCTATAATGCTTTATACAGTTGCCGTCATTCTGCTTATCCTCTGGCTGCTCGGCCTCGTGACGTCCTACACCCTCGGTGGCTTCATCCACATCCTTCTCGTCATCGCGATTGTTGTCGTTCTGCTGCGCGTCATCAGCGGGCGCAAGCCGCTCTAGGTTTTTTCGGAGGGACTGCGCCGGAACACCATCCACGGGAATGATGGCCGGCATCAATCGGCGACCCAGTTGCGCGTGCGCTCGACGGCGCGTTGCCAGCCGGCCATCAAGTCCTCCCGCGTGCTTGCCGACATGTTCGGCGTAAAGCGCCGCTCGGCTTGCCACAGCTGCGCCAGTTCCGCTTCATCGCTCCAGAATCCGACCGCCAGTCCGGCGAGAAACGCTGCGCCGAGTGCGGTCGTTTCGGTGACCCGGGGGCGCACCACTTCGACGCCGAGCAAGTCGGCCTGAAACTGCAGCAAAAGGTTATTGCGCGCCGCGCCGCCGTCTACACGCAATTCACTCACGTTTCTGCGCGCATCGCGTTGCATTGCGTCGAGCACTTCGGCGCTTTGAAACGCGATGGCTTCGAGTGTTGCGCGCGCCACATGCGCGCGATTGGTGCCGCGCGTCATGCCGAGCAAAGCGCCACGCGCGTGCGGATCCCAGTACGGTGCGCCGAGGCCGGCGTGCGCCGGGACGAGGAAAACGCCGCCGGTATCCGGCACGCTAGCGGCCAAGCCTTCGATCTCGTCACTGTGGGCTATCATCCGCAGTTCATCGCGCAACCATTGCACCGCAGCGCCGCCCATGAAGACGCTGCCTTCGAGCAGGTAAGTGGTTTCCCCGCCGTAGCGCCAGCCGATCGTGCTCAGCATCCGGTGCCGGGACGGCAGCGGCTGGGTACCGGCGTTCATCATCAGGAAGCAACCGGTCCCATAGGTGTTCTTGGCCATCCCCGGGGTCAGACAGACCTGGCCGAAGGTCGCCGCTTGCTGATCGCCGGCCATCCCGCCGAGCGTCATCTGCGCCCCGAGCAGTGTGGCGTCAACCCGGCCGATGCAGCCACTGCTATCGACGACACGCGGCAGCACGGCAGCCGGAATGTCGAGCAAAGCGAGCAATTCTTCGTCCCAGCAGCGGCGATGAATATCAAAAAGCATTGTGCGTGAGGCGTTCGATGCGTCGGTGACGTGCTCGACACCTTTCGTGAGATTCCACGCCAGCCAGCTGTCGACGGTACCAAAGGCGAGCTCTCCGCGTTCGGCGCGATGGCGCGCGCCAGGGACGCTGTCGAGCAGCCAGCGCAGCTTGGTCGCCGAGAAATAAGGATCGATCTCGAGGCCGGTCTTGCGCCGGATCAACTCGGCGTGGCCGGCAGCGACGAGTTGCTGGCACAAGCTCGCGGTGCGTCGGTCCTGCCAGACAATTGCCGGCGCCACGGGGTCGCCGCTGGCGCGCTCCCAGAGAACGGTCGTCTCGCGCTGATTCGCGATGCCCAGCGCAACGACCTGCTCGGCCGCGATCTGGCTCTCTTGTAGTACGCGGCGGGCGACGGCAAGTTGCGTTTCCCATATCTCGACGGGATCGTGCTCGACCCAGCCGGGTTGCGGATAGTGCTGCGTCGTTTGCTCTTGCGCCACGGCGCGCAGTTGGCCGTGGCGATCGAAGAGGATTGCGCGCGAACTCGTCGTTCCCTGATCGAGCGCGAGTACATAGCTTTCCCTCATGGCGTCTCCTCCGAGCACGGGCACAAACGGCATGATGGCCGCTGCGCCGTGCCGAGCGATCATTATGCCGCGTAGCCGACCGCTTGGCGTCGGCCGTATTCCTCGGCCGCGCGGGGATCGTATTGTTTCGCTAATCGCCTGCTCAAAAAGTCGGCTTGCGTTTAGAATTCAGTCTGGATATTGAGGGGGACACCTGCGTGAGCCAGACAATATGGGAAGCGGTTGACGTGTTTCGCCACGCAGTCAGCGCGGGGGCGATCGGTGAACTCAATTTTCCGACCAGCCTCGATGCCGGCCGGCGAGTGTTGAAGGCGGTAGGCAATCCCAACGTAAGCGTTTCCGAACTCGCTAAAATCGTCGTTGCCGAGCCCTTGTTGTCGGCCAAGGTGATTCGGCTGGCCAATTCGGTTGCGCTCAATCCGGGAAATCAAACCGTCGTGGACGTGCGACAAGCGGTTCTGCGTGTTGGCCTCGATCCGATCAAGGCGCTGGCCATGGTGTTGATCATGGAACAGTTGCGCCAGTCGCAACGGCACAGCGGCTGCCGGAACCTCGCCGACCGCTTGTGGGAACGCAGCGTCCATGTCGCTGCGCTGTCTTACGTGCTGGCGCGTAAACTGACGACGCTGAACGCCGACGAGGCCATGTTCGCCGGCATCGTGACCGATCTCGGGCGTTTCTATCTGCTCTCGCGCGTAGCCGATCATCCTGTCCTGCTTGAAGACGTCGTCGTACTGGCCGAAACGATCAGCGACCTTGCCGACGACGCAAGTCAAATGGTGCTCGACAAACTCAATCAGCCGACTTCGGTCGTCGCCGCCGTTCTCGCCTCGCGTCGTTTCAGTGGCAGTGTGCCGCCGGCGACGCTCGGCGATATCCTGTTTATTGCCCGCGCCGTCTCGCCGTTTCGGGATCCTTTCGAAGAACTCGATTCGCGTCTGGCGCAGGCGGCCGACAATGCCGTCAAACTAGAACTCGATCAGGGAATGGTCGCGGAGGTGATCGCCGCTTCGGGCGATGAGATTTATTCAATTGTCATTGCTCTGGAAAGCTGACGGGCGCGCCGTGCATGCGTAGTCACCACGCATGCCATCGTTTCGTAGCGGCGCCTGGCACCTTTAACATTACAGCGAAATCCCGCGGAGCGGACTTGGACCGATCAGACAAACAGGCAACACGGGTTCATACGAGCCTGATACCGATCCGCTGGGGCGACATGGACGCTTATCGTCATGTCAACAACACGGTCTATTTCCGGTACATGGAACAAGTCCGTGTCGAGTACCTCGAGCGCATCGGGCACGCGGTAAGACCTGGCGGACGGGCGCCGGTGATTATCAACGCCAGTTGTACCTTTCTCATTCCGCTGACCTACCCGGGGACGCTCGAGGTCAGCATGTTCCTCGGCGCTCCCGGCCGTAGCAGTATTGCATCGGCTTACGAGATTCGTGTGCAAGCAGACGAGAGACTGTACGCGACCGGTTCGGCGAAAATCGTGTGGACCGACGTGGCGAGCGGAAAATCGGTGCCTATCCCGGACGATTTGCGCGCGCAGCTCGAGCGCCAGGACGCCTGAGCGACGGCACGGAACCCATCGACCTCGGCGTAACGTTATGCTTGCCTTTTGTCTGGTGCTGTATAAAAATACAGTATCACACCCGGGGCGGGACAATGGCCAAGCTGACATCGCGACAACAGGAAATCCTCGACTTCATTCGCAGCACGCTCGAAGTGCTCGGCGCACCGCCGACCCGCGCCGAGATTGCCAACGCCTTCGGCTTTGCTTCGCACAACGCCGCCGAGGAGCACCTCAAAGCGCTTGCCAGGAAGGGCGTCATCGTTCTCGAACCCGGTTCGGCGCGCGGCATCCGGCTAGTCGAGCAACTGGGCCTGCCGCTGATCGGTAGCGTCGCCGCCGGCAGCCCGATCATGGCGGTTGAAAACATGCAGGGGCGTTACGCGCTCGACGCCAATCTCTTTAAGCCGCGCGCCGACTTCCTGCTACGCGTTCGTGGCCTGTCGATGATAAACGCCGGAATCCTCGACGGCGACCTGCTCGCCGTGCATCGCAGCAGCGACGCGCGTAACGGCCAGATCGTCGTTGCCCGGCTCGACGACGAGGTTACCGTCAAGCGTTTCCGTCAGCACGGGGCGATCGTCGAACTGATCGCCGAGAATCCCGATTTCGCACCCATCATTGTTGACACCCGCGAGCAGGCGTTAGCCATCGAAGGCATCGCCGTCGGACTGATCCGCGGCGGCGAAGCCATGTAGCGGTCTGGCAGACTGTCGGAGTCAAACCGAGTCGGCGGAAAAAATTGGGGCGGCAGTTTATCTTGGCCCGTATTCCTGCGCGAATAGAACGACTTTTGTGCGACAAATTGCTTGAAATTCGTGCACAACTGCGCTCGCCTCGCGCATCTTTATTGGTTCGGCGAGATCATGTTTGAATTCGTCACCCCGGCGAAGGCCGGGGCCCAGGTGAGAAACCTATGCCCTTCCTGGATTCCGGGCTCTGCACTTACTTCGGTCGCTTTCGCCGGAATGACGGTCAGATCATACTTCTTGTCGCCGGATCAATAGTTACGGCATAACCAAGAACTTAGCCGTCACTGACCTTCGTTTTCGCTTCGGCCCACTAAAACTGACAGGCTGTTAGGGCTGGTCCTTCGGTGAGTACTGCCGGAGCAGCGCAGTCGTTTGCGGATGCCTGTTCTGTATGGCGTAGGACAGCGGGGTTTTTCCTTCGGCGTCCCTGCTCAGCGGATCGGCGCCGCGCTCGATGAGAAATTTGCTCAGTTTCGGCTGACCGGTTGCCGCCGAATAGTGCAGCGCGGTCTGGCCGACGTCGGATTTAGCCTTGATGTCGGCATTCTTGTCGAGCAGCAGTTCGACCAGCTGCCGGCCACCCGATATCACCGCGGCATGGAGCGGCGTCATTCCGATCCGGTCTTTGGCGTTGATGTCAGCGCCGCGGGCGATCAGCAGTTCGCTGGTCCGCGGACGGCCGTAGAAGGCGGCAAGGTGCAGCGGCGTCATGCCGAGCACATCGCGCGCGTTAATATCGGCGCCGGCGTCGAGCAGCGCCTTGATTTCGGTGAGATCGCCGGCGATCGCCGCTTTAGCCAAAGGCGATTCGGCGACCGGCGGCGCTTCGACTTTTACCTCGGAACCATTGACCTCGGCTGTCTTGTCGCATCCGGCGATGCTCAGCGCAAGCGCCGCGACGGTCAGCGCAGCGGTCAGGCGACAGGCCTGCGCGATCTGCGCTGCGCGTTGTGCGATGTGGCCGATGATCGGGCGTCGATTCATGGATGTTGGCGTGACACGGGTCGGTGATTAAGTCGCCAATCATAAACTATTGCGACGAAAATGGCGGCAGCAAGCTGAGCGCCGCTTCTGTGCGCTGGCGCAATGGAGCGCGCCGCTCGGACGGCGTCAGGCGAGAGGGGCTCCCGAATGCCGGACGCCCGTTGTGACCGGGATAATCTTCATCTGTCGGTACTGCTGTGCCTTGGCGCGGGGGGCCGGCTGCTGCTTTCCCCTTTTGGCGCCCGCGCTTTTTCGGCTACAATTCGCATTTCCCGCTGCAGAACTTCTTATGACCAAATACGTCTTCGTGACCGGCGGTGTGGTGTCCTCGCTCGGCAAGGGCATCGCTGCCGCATCCTTGGGTGCGATTCTCGAATCCCGAGCCATCAAGATCACCCATATCAAGCTTGACCCGTACATCAACGTCGATCCGGGGACGATGAGTCCGTTCCAGCACGGCGAGGTGTTCGTCACTGAAGACGGCGCCGAGACCGACCTCGACCTCGGGCACTACGAGCGCTTCACGAGCGCCAAGATGGGCAAGCGCAACAACTTCACCACCGGGCAGATTTACGAGACGGTGATCAAGCGCGAGCGGCGCGGCGAGTATCTCGGCAAGACGGTTCAGGTCATCCCGCACATCACCGACGAGATCAAGGCGCACATTCAGCGGGGCGCCGAAGGCGCCGACGTGGCGATCGTCGAAGTCGGCGGCACGGTCGGCGACATCGAGTCTCTGCCCTTCCTCGAAGCGATCCGCCAGATGGGCTTGCAGACCGGGCGCGGCAACGCCTGTTTCATTCATCTCACGCTGCTGCCTTATATTCCGACGGCCGGCGAACTCAAAACAAAGCCGACGCAGCACTCGGTCAAGGAATTGCGCGAGATCGGTATCCAGCCGGACGTGCTTTTGTGCCGCGCCGACCGCCATGTCCCGGACGACGAGAAGGCGAAGATCGCGCTGTTCTGCAATGTGCAGCGCGAAGCAGTCATCGAGTGCCTTGACTCGGACTCGATCTATAAGATCCCGGCGATGCTGCACGATCAGATGCTCGACGAGATCGTCTGCCACAAGCTCAATATCCTGGCGCGCGCTGCCGATCTCACGCTGTGGAAGAATCTCGTCCATTCGCTCGAGCACCCGGAGCACGCGGTGAATGTCGCCTTTGTCGGCAAGTACGTCGATCTGACCGAATCATACAAGTCGCTGACCGAAGCGATGGTGCACGCGGGTATCTATACGCGCAGCAAGGTAAAAGTCCATTACATCGACTCCGAGGAGATCGAGAGCAAAGGCTGCGCAGTGCTCGAGGGCATGGACGCGATCCTCGTTCCGGGTGGTTTCGGACGACGTGGCACCGAAGGCAAGATCGCAGCAATCCGCTATGCACGCGAGAACAAGGTTCCCTACCTCGGCATTTGTCTAGGCATGCAACTGGCCGTCGTCGAGTTTGCCCGTAATGTTGCCGGTATGACGGAGGCACACAGTACCGAGTTCGAAAAGGCCTCGCCTTTCCCGGTGATCGGCCTGATCACCGAATGGCAGGACGCCTCGGGCAAGCTCGAGAAACGCGACGAGAACTCGGATCTTGGCGGTACCATGCGTCTCGGTGGCCAACTGTGCCATCTCGGTGACGGCACCCTGGTTCGCGAAATCTACGGTAAAGCGGAGATCGTCGAGCGTCACCGCCATCGCTACGAAGTGAACAATACCCTGCTTGGCGAACTTGAGGCCAAGGGCCTCATCGTCGCCGGACGGGCGCCCGGAACCGACCTCTGCGAGATGGTCGAACTGCCCAAGGCGGGGCCGAACGCGCATCCGTGGTTTGTCGGCTGTCAGTTCCATCCGGAGTTCACCTCGTCGCCGCGTACCGGGCATCCGTTGTTTAGCTCCTTCGTTCGTGCGGCAATCGCGCATCAGGCCGGTGAATGAAGCTGTGCGGCTTTGACGTCGGGCTCGAGCACCGCTTTTTCCTGATTGCCGGGCCGTGCACGGCCGAATCGCTGGCGCTCTGCCTTGAAGTCGCCGGGCAGATGAAGGAGATCTGCGCGCGGCTCGCCATCCCTTACATTTTCAAGGCCTCTTTCGACAAGGCCAACCGCAGTTCAGGCCAATCCGAACGTGGCCCCGGGCGGGACGCCGGCCTGCGCATGCTGGCCGAAGTGCGCCGCCAGATCGGCGTGCCGGTGCTCACCGACGTCCACACCGAGGACGATATCGCGGCGGTCGCCGAGGTCGTCGATGTCCTGCAGACGCCCGCTTTCCTCTGTCGACAAACCGATTTCATCCACGCCGTCGCCCGCTGCGGCAAGCCGGTAAATATCAAAAAAGGGCAATTTCTGGCGCCCGGCGACATGAAGCACGTCGTTGCCAAAGCGCGGGAAGCGAACGGCGGTTCGGACACGATCATGGTCTGCGAGCGCGGCGCGTCGTTTGGTTACAACAACCTCGTCTCTGATATGCGCAGCCTGGCGATCATGCGCGAGACAGGCTGTCCGGTCGTTTTTGACGCGACGCATTCGGTGCAGTTGCCGGGCGGGCAGGGCAGCGTCTCGGGCGGCCAGCGTGAATTCGTCCCGGTGCTGGCGCGCGCGGCGCTGGCGAGCGGCGTCGCCGGGCTCTTTATGGAGACGCATCCGCGCCCCGATCAAGCGTTCTCCGACGGCCCGAACAGCTGGCCCTTGCAGCGCATGGAAAGCCTGCTCAAGACGCTGGTAGCGGTAGATGCTGTTGTCAAGGCGGCGGGCTTCGAGGAACAAAGTCAATGCCGGCGTACCTGCTGATCGAGGCGTGCGTCGGCGATCGGCAACGCTCCGACGCTTACCTGGCGATGGTCGAACAGGCGATTGGCCGCTACGACGGACGGATACTCACGACGGGCGGTGAAATCGAAGTGCTCGAGGGCTCGTGGTCGGCGCCAGAGCAACTGCTTATCGTCGCCTTTGACTCGGCTGCACAGGCCAAGACGTTCTATAATTCCCCTGAATACGGCACTGCGCGTGCCGTGCGGGAAGACGCGGCGATCATGAATACGCTGGTCGTCGACGGTTTGCCACTTTGATAAAGGAAAAAATATGAGTTCTGTTGTCGATGTCATCGCGCGCGAAATTCTCGATTCCCGTGGCAACCCGACGGTCGAATGCGACGTCTTGCTCGAGTCGGGCGTCATGGGCCGCGCTGCTGTGCCGTCTGGCGCGTCGACCGGCTCACGTGAAGCCATCGAATTGCGCGACGGTGACGTCACGCGTTACCTCGGCAAGGGTGTCACGCAGGCGGTTGAGCACGTTAACACGGAGATTGCCGAAGCGATCATCGGCCTTGACGCGCAGGAACAGGCTTTCATCGATCAAACGCTGATTCAGCTTGATGCCACCGAGAACAAATCGCGTCTCGGGGCGAACGCCATGCTCGCCGTTTCGATGGCGGTCGCCAAAGCCGCCGCCGAGGAGTCGGGCCTGCCGCTCTATCGCTATTTCGGCGGATCCGGTCCGATGCAGATGCCGGTGCCGATGATGAACATCATCAACGGCGGCGAGCACGCCAACAACAGTCTTGACTTCCAGGAATTCATGATCCTGCCGGTCAGTCAGAACTCGTTCCGCGAGGCCTTGCGTTGCGGCGCCGAGGTCTTCCACGCGCTCAAGAAATTGCTCGACAAGAAGGGGTTTTCGACCGCGGTCGGCGACGAGGGCGGTTTTGCGCCCAATCTCGGCAGCCACGCCGAAGGCCTGCAACTCGTCGTCCAGGCGATCGAGGCGGCCGGATATTTTCCCGGCGAGGACGTGCTCATCGGCCTCGATTGCGCAGCCTCCGAGTTCTATCGCGACGGCAAATACCACCTTGCCGGCGAAGGCCTGCAACTGACTTCGGCACAGCTCGTCGATTATCTCGCCAATCTGGCCGACACCTTCCCGATCGTTTCGATCGAGGACGGCATGGCCGAAGGCGACTGGGACGGCTGGAAGCTCTTGACCGAGCGTCTCGGAAAGAGCGTGCAGATCGTCGGTGACGACGTTTTCGTCACCAACACCCGGATCTTTAAAGAAGGCATCCGCCAGGGGATCGCCAACTCGATCCTGATCAAAATCAACCAGATCGGCACGCTGTCCGAGACCTTCGCCGCGATTGAAATGGCCAAACGCGCCGGCTACACGGCGATCATTTCGCACCGCTCGGGCGAGACCGAAGACACGACCATCGCCGATATAGCGGTCGGCATGAACGCGCTGCAAATCAAGACCGGCTCCTTGTCGCGTTCGGACCGCGTCGCCAAGTACAACCAGCTGCTGCGCATCGAGGAAGACCTCGGCGATACGGCCTCATACCCCGGGCGCGAAGCGTTCTACAATCTTCGCTAAAGAGTAAGGAGCAAGGCGTGCGGAGGCGGGAGTAAAGCGGGGGAGCGGCCATTGCTTGTGCTCTTTACCCCTCACATCTCACTCCCGACTCTAGACTGAACCCATGCGCTGGCTTTCCGCCGCACTGCTCGCCCTGCTCCTTCTCCTGCAATATCCACTGTGGCTCGGCAAGGGCGGCTGGCTACGCGTCTGGGAAGCCGACCAGCAATTGCAACAGCAAAAAGACGGGTCCAAAAAGCTTGAGGTGCGTAACGCCGGGCTGGACGCTGA
>Ga0105047_10013287_pt1 | contig 13167 bp, 6 predicted proteins | sample MAT04_FD_78384 | JGI IMG/M metagenome (GOLD analysis project Ga0105047, IMG submission 78384) | Freshwater microbial communities from Lake Fryxell liftoff mats and glacier meltwater in Antarctica - MAT-04 (megahit assembly) | ecosystem: Environmental > Aquatic > Freshwater > Ice > Liftoff... | reverse complement strand
TCACTGGTGTTTTTGCGGTGCCACGCCCACGCGCTGCGCGCGGGCGTGCTTGTTGCCGTATTGAAAACACGCCCGCGCGCAGCGCGTGGGCGTGGCACGGCTGAAACGGGTGCATTCTGCTAGTCCAACCGCAGCATTTGCGACCGACGACACACGAAATTCACGCGTCAAAATACCTGAACAAATATTACCTTATTTTGGTTTTTTGGATGGTAATCCATCAGTAAAGTCGATAACATCAAAGCATCGGCATGTGACAATCTGCCCGCCGTCGATGTGTTGCCTTACGTCCTGCCCGCCTGGAATTCGCTGTGCCAAGGATCATTCGGCCGAGTTTGGTGCTGTGCTGGATCGGACTTGCCGCGGCGAGACTGACGCCATGCGAAGCTCTTGCCGAAGAACATGTCGTCACCGCGCTCCGGGTGGATCCGCCTGCGTTGGAACTCCAAGGTCCGCAACCGCGATTTCAATTGCTGGTGGATGGTGATACGCCGGACGGCCGGATCGTCGACCTGACGCGCGATTCCACGTTTCGCAGTTTAACGCCGGAACTCTGTACGGTTTCGGCCGGTGGTGTGGTTACGTCCCACGCCGATGGGGCAGGGCAGGTCGAAGTTGTCGCCGCGGCCAAAACGCAGCTCGTGCCCGTCACAATTCGCGAGGCTCAAACGCCACGCGGGTTCCATTTCGAGCGGGATGTGGTCCCCATTCTCAGCCGGTACGCCTGCAACGGTTCGGGCTGTCATGGGAAAGCCGAGGGGCAGAACGGGTTCAAACTGTCGGTGTTTGGTTTCGATCCGCCGGCGGATTATGCCGCGCTGTTGCACGAATCGCGCGGCCGCCGGGTCTCGAAGACGCAGCCGGATGAGAGTCTGTTGCTGACGAAAATCAGCGGTCGCGTGCCACACGGCGGCGGCGTACGGATCAAGCCGGATTCGCTCGAATATCAATTGTTACGCGGTTGGATCGCCGCCGGCGCGCCATTCGGCACGGCTGACGATCCGCAATTCGTGTCGATTGAACTTTCACCGAAATTCCGGCAGATGACGGCCGGCGGGATGCAACAATTGCGGGTCATCGCCACCGATTCACAAGGCGTGCGGCACGATGTCACGCCCCTTGCCAAGTTTCAAAGCAATCACGATGGGTTGGCCTCGGTCGATGAAATGGGGCTGGTCTCGTCGGGAAAAAATCCGGGGGATGTCGCAGTAATGGCCGCATTCCTCGGCTTTGTCGATGTGTTTCGCGTGCTGATCCCGCAAACGGAATCAACCGACGGATTACCGCGACCGGCAGTCATCAACTTCATCGATGAACTTGTCGATGCCAAGTTGCAGCGATTGCACATTGTCCCCGCGGGGTTATGCAGCGATGCGGAGTTCCTGCGGCGCGCGTCGCTGGACATCACCGGCGTACTCCCCACCGCGGATGAGGCACGAATCTTCCTGGCGGATACGTCCCCCGAGAAACGCGCGAAACTGGTCGATGTCTTGCTCGAGCGGCCGGAATTCGCCGACTATCAGGCACTGCAATGGGCCGATTTGCTGCGTGTCGATCGCGATAAGCTGGGTCGCCGCGGGGCATATGAGTTCTATCGCTGGATTCGCGAGAACTTTCGCCAGAACCGTCCGTTTGATGAGTTCGCCCAATCGCTGATTACGGCAGATGGATTGTTGACGCAGGAGCCGGCCGGTTATTTCTACCGTGTGCTGGCACAACCCGGCGAACGGGCGGCGGCCGTGTCGCAGGTGTTCCTCGGCGTGCGGATTGAATGTGCCCAATGCCATCATCATCCGTCGGATCGGTGGAGTCAGCGGGATTACACGGCGTTTCAATCGTTCTTCGTGCAACCGCAGTTCAAGCCCACGCCACGTGGCGAACTCCTCTTCGCGCCGGACAATGCGTCCGAACTGACGCACCCGCGCAGCGGCGAACCGGTGGGAGCTTCGCCGTTAGCGGGAACCCCGGTCGATAAATCGCCGGCGGGAGATCGCCGGGTGGCACTGGCCGTGTGGCTGACCGCGCCGGACAATTCCCTGTTCGCGCGGAATCTCGCGAACCGACTCTGGGCACAATATCTCGGCCGAGGCTTGGTCGAGCCGGTGGATGACGTGCGCATGACGAATCCCCCTTCCAATCCCGAATTGCTCGACGCGTTGGCCCAGCATGTGGTCGACCGGAAGTTCGATGTGAAAGCGGTGATCCGCACAATCGCGGCATCGCGGACGTATCAGTTGTCGTCGGAAACGAACGTCACGAATCGGCATGACGAGCAGAACTACTCGCGGGCGTTACTGCGACCGCTGCCGGCGGAAGTGCTGTTCGACGCCGTCTGTCAGACCACCGGCGTGGCGGAGAAATTCGACGGCGTCCCGATGGGACCGCGGGCCGTGCAGTTGTGGGATAGCCAGGTCTCGCACGAATTTCTCAAGGCGTTCGGCCGGCCGATGCGCACCACGGCTTGCCAATGCGAACGAATCGGTGAGCCGAATGTCGCACAGGTTTTGAAGGTGATGAACTCACCTTTGATCCAGGACAAGCTGTCGCATGCCGACGGTTCGGTCGCCCGGTGGATGAACCACGCGGGGGACGACGAAAGTCTGGTCGACGAAGTCTATCTCACATTTTTCAGCCGCACGCCGGACGATGCCGAACGCGCGGCCACATTGCAATTTTTGCGGCAGCATGCAGGGCAGCGACGCCAGGCGCTGGAAGACTTGGCCTGGAGCCTGATGAACACGACAGAATTTGTTTTTCAACATTGATATTGAACCTATCGAATCGCGAATTGGCGAAGACGATAACCCTCACGCTTGCGATTTCGCACAAATTCACGAAAGACGGCCCATGACAACTCACCGCTCCTTCTGCGACGGAATCACCCGGCGGAACATGCTGCGTATCGGCGGTGCCGGACTGCTCGGCTCGACCCTCACTCTGCCCGATCTGCTGCGGCGATCCGCGTATGGGGCGGATGCCGGCGCGCGGGACGATGTCTCCGTCATCATTCTCTTTCTGCACGGCGGATTGAGCACCATTGACACGTTCGATTTGAAGCCCGAAGCCCCGGCCGAATTCCGGGGCGACTTCGCCCCCATCGCCACGAGTGTTCCGGGCCTGTCGGTCTGCGAGCATCTGCCGAAACTCGCCCAATCGGCCCATCGTTTCTCGCTGATCCGCAACTTCACGCACATCAATTCCGATCATGGCCCGGCCGATCATTACATGCTCACCGGCTACCGACCGACCGCCTCGTTCAACCCCAGCCTGAAGCCGAACAATCAACGGCCCGCGCATGGTTCCATCATCGCCAAACAACTCGGCCCGCGCGGCGGTGTGCCGCCGTATGTCTGCCTGCCGGTGATGCACCCCTCCTGCGGGCCGGCCTATCTGGGTGCGACCTCCGCGCCGTTCGTGGTGGAGGCTGATCCGAACTCGCCGAACTTCAAAGTTCCCGATCTAATGCCGCCACTGATCGTCGATGCGGAGCGACTCGAATCCCGCAAGACATTACTTAACAGTGTCGATCGTTTTCGCAAAACGGGCGATGTCGCCGCGAACGCCAAAGCGGCGCAGCGGTCGAAATTTCAGGAAAAAGCCTTCGAACTGGTGACCTCGACAGCGACCCGCAAGGCCTTCGATCTCGGCTCGGAATCGGTTTCGCTGCGGGATGATTACGGCCGGACAACGCTCGGTCAGTCGTGTTTGATGGCGCGTCGCCTGGTGGAAGCTGGCGTCCGCTGCGTGACGATCGATCACCATAACTGGGACACGCATTATCACAATTTCCATGTACTCAAGAACGATCTGCTGCCGCAACTCGACACGGGCCTAACCGGATTGCTTCGCGATCTGGACGAGCGCGGCCGATTGGAAAAGACGCTGGTCGCGGTCTTCGGCGAATTCGGTCGCACGCCGCGCGTGAATAAAGATGCCGGCCGCGATCACTGGGGGCCGTCGAATACGATTCTGCTAGCCGGCGGCGGTGTGAAGCCGGGGTTGGTTGTCGGCAAAACGAACTCGCTGGGCGAAAAACCGGATGGCCCGTCGTACGGACCGGAAGACCTTTCAGCGACCATGTTTCATCTGCTGGGCATCGACCCGGCGATGGAATTCTACACGGCGGAAGGCCGCCCGGTGCCGATCTCGAACAATGGCCGCGTGATGCAGGACGTGCTGGCATGAGGTATGTTTGGCCGGTTGATTTGTGGACGGTACGGTCCCGCCGATGTCATCGGCGGGCTTTGGTGGCGCTGTGCGCGTGGACGATTTGCTTGTGGACGCTGTGCTCCGCGCCGCTGTTTGCCGAAGTGCCTGGCACGGCGTATATCTTCCCGGCGGGTACACAAGCGGGATCGAAAATCCCCGTGCGGGTCGGCGGCTATTATCTGCACGACTCGGCTCCGTGGTCGCTGACCGGCCCGCACATCACCACCTCGCCGCACTTAACGCGGACCGACAAAATCTGGTTTGAAGGCCCGCTGATCACTCAGCCGGCGTCGCAGGGGAAAGAAGATTATCCGTCCGATTACCTTGGTGAAGTCACGGTCGATGTCGCCGCGTCGCCGGGTGTGCGCCGGTGGTCGGCGCGAACCGATCAAGGGGTGACGCCGGGCCAACCGTTCGTGATCGGCCGCTTCCCGGAAGTGACCGAGCAGGAAACGGACGGCGCGCCGATTCCCGTCGGTGTCCAACTTCCGGTCACGATCAACGGCCGGATTTTCCCGCGGCAGGATGTCGATGTCTGGACATTCGACGCCGCGGCGGGACAGACGGTGACGTGTGCCGTGCTGGCCGCGCGCATCGGTTCGCCACTGATTTCGCGTTTGGAGGTTCATAGCCCGGATGGCCATGTGTTGGCGGAAGACCTCAGCTCACTCGCCGGTGACGCGATTGTGCAGTTCGTCGCACCCGTCGCCGGACGATATGCGGTTCAAATTCACGATGCGGAATTCGGCGGCCTGCAGCACTATGTTTACCGCCTGCAAATTACCGCGGGACCGTTCATCAACAGCGTCTTTCCTCTTGGCGGTACGCCGGGTGAAACATTGACCGTTCAACTTCGTGGCGTGAATCTGCCGGCAACCACGGCCCAGATCACGCTGCCCGATATGCCCGGTCAGATTTTCTGGTGGCATCCGGATGGAATGGCGTCCGGAGAACTCGGGATTCCGGTGGATGTCGCGGCGGGGAGTGCGGTGCGGGAGGTTGAGCCGAACGATGAGGCGGTGAACCCGCAAGCGGTTGTGGCGGCGGGGGATCAAGAGATTTTTCTTGATGGTGTGATTGAGAAGCCGGGGGATGTGGATGGTTTTTCGTTCGAGGCTAAACCGGGCGCGCCGGTGCGAATCGCGATCCGCGCCGCGAGCCTGGGGTCGCTGCTCGATTCCGTGCTGATGGTTCTTGGTCCGAACGGCCAGATGCTGGCGCAAGCCGACGACATCAACGGCAGCCCGGATGCGTCGTTAGCGTTCACACCCAGTATGGAAGGCCGGCATCAGATTCTGGTGAAAGACCGCATCGCACATCGCGGCGGACTGGACTACGCCTATCGGTTGCAGATCGCTGTCGGGGAAGAACGACCGGCCGTCCCTTTCACGCTGAAAGTGCCCGTGGATGTGCTGAATGTCGATCGCGGCGGTAAAGCCGTGTTGCGGGTCGATGTGCAGCGGTTCGGTTTTAATGAGCCGATCGAGTTGTCGTGTCCCGGTTTACCCGCCGGGGTGACCATGACCGGCGGGACAATCGCCGCTGGAACGAATCAGGCCAATCTGACGTTTGATGCGGTTCCAACCGCGAAACCGGGCGGGCAATCGCTGCAAATCATCGGCACGGCGCAATGGAATGATCAGGAACTGCGCGCCGTGGCGATGTTGCCGGCGCAGCTCGGCGAATCGCCGCGAGACACACTGGCCTTCTCGGTGAATGTTCCCACGCCGTTTAAGTTGTATGCGAAGTTCGAGAGCAAGTTTTCGCCGCGCGGGTCGGTGTATGTGCGGCATTACTTCATCGACCGCAAGGGGTTCGCCGGTCCGCTGGAAGTCAGTCTGGCTGACCGACAGAACCGGCATCTCCAAGGGGTGACGGGGCCGAAGATTGTGGTGCCGGCCGGCGTGGATGAATTCGATTATCCACTGCTGTTGTCGCCACGCATGGAACTCGGCCGCACCTCGCGGACGTGCTTGATGGCGGTCGGGGATGTACCGCTGGAGGATGGGACCACGGCGAAAGTCGCGTTTTCCTCGCAGGAACAGAACGACCAGATCATCGTCCTCACCGGACCGGAGCGGATGGAAGTGTCACTCGATCAGAAATCGCTGGTGGTCGCACCGGGCCGGGTGATGGAACTCGCGGTGACGGTGCAGCGTGAGGGACAATTATCGAATCCAACCACGGTGGAACTCATCTGCCCGCCCCATTTGCTAATTGCCCGTGCGCAGCCATTCACTCTGGCCGCGACGGAAATCACCGGCCGCCTGACTGTGCAGTTCGAGGAGGGGGCGTTCCCCGCGATCAACATGCCGCTGACAGTCCGCGCCACCACGCAGGATGAACGGGGCTTGCCCGTGATCTCGGAGACGTTGCTGGAAATCGTGCCCGTGCCGGTTACGAAGTGAGGGTGAGTGGTCCCGCCGTCGCCGACGGCGGGCTTTGGGGGGATGAACGCACGGTGCTGGCACGCGTCATTCAAATCACCGATTGCCATGTGATGACCGATCCGCTCGGGGCGATTCGGGGCGTGCCGACGCGGGGCACATTGGAACGCGTCCTGTCAGCGGTGGAACGGAATTTCCCCGACGCCGACCGATTGATCATCACGGGCGATCTCACCCACGACGAAAAACTCTCGACCTATGTGTGGCTGCGCGAACGGCTGCAACCTTGGATTACCCGCTTGCGCGTCATCCCCGGCAACCACGATGATCGCGGGCTGATGCGCGAAGTCTTTGGCGACCGATTGTCGCCGGTGGCGTTCGATCGGAATGTCTTCATTGATGAAATTCTCGGCTGGCGATTGATCGGCCTCGATTCCCATGTGCCGGGGAAACTGCATGGTGAATTGGGGCTGTCGCAATTGTCGTGGCTGCGGGCGGAGTTGGAGCAATATCCGCATATGCCAACTTGCCTCTGCCTGCATCATCCGCCGGTGTTGGTTGGCAGCGCCTGGCTGGATCGCATCAATCTGCTTGATGCCGCCGAGTTGCTGGAGATCGTGCGGGCGTTTCCCCAGGTTCGCAGCGTGTGGTGCGGCCATGTCCATCAGGAGCGAACAATGCTCGACGGGAACGTGTTGTTGTTGACGACCCCTTCCACCGGCGTGCAGTTTCGGCCGGAGACAAAAGCGTTGGAAGTGGCTGACGCTCCGCCGGGATTCCGCGTCATCGAATTAGTTTCGGCGGGCCGATTCCAAACTCGGGTCGAGCATGTTGTGGCACGGTAAGCAGGCTGGTCACCGCGTCGTTGCGACCGCGGGGTTGTCCGCAAATCCTCAGAATCCCAGTCGGAAAGATCGCCAGAACGACCGTCTGGACGGTAAACTGGAATGATGATTTCTTGCACCCTTGGATGCCGTGTGATGCTGAAAATAGTTCCTCTCCTGATGGCCCTTGGTCTCGGGTTTGCGCCGGCGGTTGGGGCCGAAGAGCCGGGAGATTATGAGCGGCACATCAAACCCGTGTTGCAGGAGCGCTGTTTCGCGTGCCATGGGGCGCTCAAGCAGGAAGCGAATCTAAGGCTCGATACGGCTGCGCTCATGCGTCAAGGGGGCGATGCCGGGCCGGCGCTCGTTCCAGCGAATGCCGCGGGGAGTTTGTTGCTGCTGCGGATCACGGCGCGCGACGAAGCGGAACGCATGCCGCCCGAAGGCGAACCGCTCAAACCCGCTGAGATTGAGGCGATCTCGGCGTGGATCACCGCGGGGGCACTTGCGCCAGCCGATGAAATACCGGAGCGCGATCCGCGCGATCACTGGTCGTTTCGGCGTCCCGTGCGGCCAGATCTGCCCACGGTGGCCGATTCCCGCTGGTCGCGAAATCCGATTGATGCGTTTATCGCCGAGAAACACGCCACGCACGGCCTCTCGCCGCAACCAGTCGCCGACAAGCGGACCTGGCTGCGACGTGTCACGCTCGATCTGATCGGATTGCCGCCGACGCTGGCCGAGCAGGATGCGTTTCTCGCAGATAATTCCGCAGAGGCGTACGACGCAGTTGTGAACCGTTTGCTCGACAGTCCGCACTATGGCGAGCGGTGGGGCAGGCACTGGATGGATATCTGGCGCTATAGCGACTGGTGGGGACTGGGAGCCGAGGTTCGCAATTCGCAGAAGCACATCTGGCATTGGCGGGACTGGATCATCGAGTCGCTGAATGCCGATCAGGGCTACGACCAGATGCTCCGCGAGATGCTGGCCGCTGACGAACTGTACCCGAACGATCTGGAAAAACTGCGGGCCGGCGGGTTTCTCGCCCGGCAGTACTTCAAGTTCAATCGCACGAGTTGGCTCGATGAAACGGTGGAGCATACGTCGAAAGCGATGCTCGGCCTGACCTTCAACTGTTGTAAATGCCACGATCACAAGTACGACCCGATTTCCCAGGAGCAATATTATCAACTGCGGTCGTTCTTCGAGCCGTACCAGGTTCGGACCGATGCGCTGCCGGGCGAGATCGATTTTGAAAAGGATGGCCTCCCGCGGCCGTTCGACTGCAATCTCGAAGCGGCGACATTTCTGCATATCCGCGGCGATGATCGCAATCCCGACAAGGACCGCCCGATCACGCCCACCTTCCCGGCGTTTTTGAACTTTGACGAATTTGCGATCCAACCGGTGGCGCTGCCGCCGGAAGCGTATCACCCTGGGCTGCGGCCGTTTGTGGTGGACGCCTATCTGCAGCAGGCCGAACGGCAGATTGTGGCCGCGAAAGCCGCGCTTGCCGAAGCGAACTTGAAACTGGCCGAGGCTGAGGCAGCATTGCAGTTCGCGGATCAGAACCCGGCCAATCAATTGCCTGCCGACGCACTGCATGCCTTGCGCGGAGAGATCATCATTCAAGACGATTTCTCCGTTGAGAAAACGGATGTTTGGGAAATACAAACCGGTGCCTGGAACTATGCCGACGGCAAGCTCAAACAAACTTTAGCCGGCGACAACCGCGCGGCGATACGCTTGAAACGGACGATCCCCGCTGATTTCGAGGCCAAACTGAATTACATTCCCACCGGCGGCACCATGTGGAAATCGGTCGGCATCAGTTTCGATGTCGTCGAATCGAACGAAGTCCTGGCGTATCTCAGTGCCGTTGCCGGCGGGTCGAAATCACAAGTCGCCACCAAGCAGAATGGCAGTTATGTCTATCCGCCGCACGCGCTGCAGGTCCGCCCGGTGGAATTGAACCAGCCGCACGAAATCCTGATCCGAGTCCGCGGCAATTTGATCAACGTCCTGATCGATGGCAGCCCCTCGATTTCCTATCGGCTCCCTGCCGAGCGGCGTGCAGGGGCGTTGGAATTGATCACGTATGATGCCGAGGCTGAATTTGTCTCGTTTGAATTGTGCGCACTTTCGCCGAATGTGCGGCTGACGGAAGATTCCACTAGTTCCGCTTCGACTACAACTGCGGTACTCGTCCCGGTCGAACAGCTCCGCTGCGCTGCCGAGATTGCCCAGAAGGCGTTGATCACAGCCGAGCGGCAACCACTCTCAATCCAAGCCCGTGCCGCCGCCGATCGGGCGAAGCATGCGCAGCCTTCGCCGAGCAACTTGCCGGAGTTGATTGCGCAGGCCGTGAAAGCGGAACGGCTCGCCGTCGCGGCGAAGGCGGACGAAGATATCAGCCGGGCTGAACTCGAATTGCTCAAAGCGCCACCCGAGAAGAAAGCGGATGTCGAGAAGCAAGTGATGGCGGCGCGGATGGCTCGCGAAACGGCAAGCATGTTGGCGACTCAACCGGGAGAAATTTACACGTCACTGGTGGGTTCGTTGAAAACACTCGAAAATAATTTGGAAAACGAGGATTCCCGCCGGAAGCCGTTCCCGCAGACCAGCACAGGCCGGCGTACCGCTCTCGCCCAATGGATCACCGACCCGCGACATCCGCTGCCGGCGCGAGTTTGCGTGAATCATTTGTGGGCCAGACATTTCGGCAAAGGGCTGGTCCCGACCGTCTTCGATTTCGGCCGCAAAGGGACGCCGCCGTCGCATCCGGAACTGCTCGACTGGCTGGCCGTTGAACTGGTGGAGCACAACTGGAGCATGAAGCACATCCATCGGTTGATCGTGACATCGGAAACTTATCGCATGACATCATCGAAGGTGGGTGCGAACTCGCATGCGGTGGCGGCGGACCCGGAGAATAAATTTTTGTGGCGGATGAATCCGCTGCGGATGGAAGCGCAGTTGGTCCGCGATGGGTTGCTGCATCTGGCGGGGGAACTCGATCTCGCGCGCGGCGGGCCGTCGATTCCCGTCAGCGACGAGACTTCCCGCCGTCGGAGTTTGTACTTCGTCCATTCGCATAACGAACATCAAAAGTTCCTGTCGATCTTTGACGATGCGAGCGTGCTGGAATGCTATCGCCGCGCAGACAGTATTGTCCCGCAGCAGGCGCTGGCATTGGAGAACAGTTCGCTCGCCGGGGTGATGGCGGAGAAGATCGCCGGGAGAATCGGCCTGCAAACGCCGGATGCGGACTTCATTCGGCAGGCGTTTCTACTGGTGTTATGCGATGATCCGAACGCCGCCGAAGTTTTGGCTGCCACCGCTGCGCTGACTCGTTTGACGACGGCTGCAAAAACGGCCGGCCGTGCCGATGCGGCGGCTCAGGCCCGCGTGAACCTGATTCAGGCCTTGCTCAATCACAACGATTTCGTCACGGTGCGGTGAATACAAAAAGGCAATGAACCACGAAACATACGGAAGGCACGAAAATGAGTAATGATCAGAGTTTGATAGAAGCTTCGTAGTCAAGCATATGCAGGCTCAGGCCGACGAGTCTTATGCCATTGTTTGTTTCGTGTATTTCGTGTGTTTCGTGGTTAAAGTCTTCTGTTTTTTCTGGGTCTACTGCAATGACATCGCAATCTCATCTCCATCGCGGTTCGCAGCGTCGCACATTTCTGGCCGATGTCGGTATGGGCTTCACCGGGCTGGCGCTGGGGTCGATGCTCGCCCAGGATGGTGTTTTGCGGGCGAATCCGGCGGGAACCTGGCTGCCGCCGGATGGGCAGCCCCATTTCACGCCCAAGGCGAAGAGCGTCATCTGGCTGTTTATGAACGGCGGAATGTCGCACATGGAGAGCTTCGACCCGAAGCCCGAGCTGACCAATCACGCCGGCAAAACAATCGCCGAGTCGCCGTTCGCGGACACGCAAGACCCGGAGAAGTTGAAGCTCGCGCGCGTGACAGTGGTCAACGATGCCAACGGCCAGCAGCGAAATAAGCTGTACCCATTGCAAGCCGGATTTCGCAAGCACGGCGAGGCGGGGATCGAACTGTCGGATTTGGTGCCGCACATGGGCAGCTGCATCGACGACATCGCCGTCATCCGGTCGATGTACACCACCGACGACAATCACGGCGCGCAGACCCAATTCCATTCCGGCCGGCACATGCTCGACGGCGAATACCCGACGCTGGGAGCCTGGGTCCATTACGGCCTGGGCACGCTGAACGATAATCTGCCGCAGTTCATCTCGATGGGGAACCGCGAATACTGGAATGCGAAGGACGGCCATTATCTCGGCCCGGCGCACGACGCCATTCCGATTCGTGTCGATCCGGCGAACCCGCTCGATTTTGGCAAATCGGCCCGCGGGTTGACGAACGACGAGCAGCAGATCGGCTTTGATCTCGTCGGGCAGCTCAATCAGTTGAAAGCGGTCGAGTATCCCGACGACCCCGCGCTCGCCGCGCGAATCAAGGCGTATGAACTCGCCTTCCGCATGCAGACCTCGGTGCCGGAAACACTCAAGTTCAGTGAGGAAACCGAAGAAACCCAAAAGCTGTACGGCCTCGACGATCCGGCGACGAAGGACTTCGGCATGCAGATGCTCGCCTGCCGGCGGTTCGTCGAGCGCGGCGTGCGGTTCATTCAGGTGCAGCACGGCGCGGGCGGTGCCGGCGTGTGGGACGCGCACGGCGGACTGAAGGCGAACCATGAGCGGAACTTCATGGCCGTCGACAAGCCGGTGGCCGGTTTGCTGAAAGACCTCAAGCAGCGGGGTCTGCTCGAATCAACCATGGTGGTCTTCGCCAGCGAATTCGGCCGCACGCCCGGTTCGCAGGGAGCCGACGGCCGCGATCACCATATCTTCGGATTTTCCGTCTGGATGGCCGGCGGCGGTCTCAAAGGGGGCCTCGCCCACGGCAAGACCGACGAGATCGGTTTCCACGCCGTCGAAAACCGCCATTACGTCACCGACATCCACGCGACAATCATGCAGCAGATGGGCCTCGATTCCCGCCGCCTGGAAATCCCCGGCCGCAAGCGATTGGATATCGACCACGGGAAGGCGATTGCGGAAATCATCGCATAACGAATGCCGCTTCCACTCCCTCTTGAGGCATTGGTCTCTACACAAGTCAGAAATCCCCTCTCGCAAAGACGCTAAGGCAGAGAGTTCGCTAAGAGATTTCTTGCTTATCAAACCTGACATCGCGATATCAAGACGGTCGGAAATTCATGCTTTCTGCTAGAGATCCTGCTCGAATTCTTGGCGAAACTTTGCCTCTTTGCGCCTTTGCGTGAGATGCCTTTCCAAGATGTGTAGATATCAATGCTCTTGGGAAGAGTGAGGCCGTTTCAAACGTGCCACGCCCACGACCGGAAAAAACAACTCGCCGCTTGTGTGATGGCCCTCGCCGTCGTTCATCTGTACACTCTGCCGGTACATCCAATCACAAGGGGGCTGCCGAGTGTCGGATACCGCGGAATCGTTGTCGCCTGATCTCCCCGAATTCATTACCCGCTGGGCTGGCTCGGGCGCTTCCGAACGGGCCAATTATCAATTGTTCCTGTCGGAACTCTGCGACTTCATTGGCGTGCCGCGACCGAATCCCTCCGTCACCGATGTCGCCAAAAATGTCTACGTCTTTGAACGGGACGTGAAGTTTCAGAACACCGATGGCACCACCAGCGACGGCCGGATCGATCTGTACAAGCGCGG
>Ga0105047_10013286_pt1 | contig 13168 bp, 12 predicted proteins | sample MAT04_FD_78384 | JGI IMG/M metagenome (GOLD analysis project Ga0105047, IMG submission 78384) | Freshwater microbial communities from Lake Fryxell liftoff mats and glacier meltwater in Antarctica - MAT-04 (megahit assembly) | ecosystem: Environmental > Aquatic > Freshwater > Ice > Liftoff... | reverse complement strand
GCCTGGCATCATTATTTAACAACCATTGGGATGAAAAACCGACTGGGTATGCACGGTTTGCCGTTTTGCTGGCTGCAAGCGGTCAACACGTTTAGAAGCCCATAGCCGCTGGTATTATTCGGTACGGTACCCATCGGCAGCCCTCCGCAGGTCTCATTGGTGGAAAATGAGGTCGTTGTTGATTGAAGAAGCGTTTCTGTTGCAGTAATATCCCGGCGCAAAGTGGGAAACCTAGACCAAAGTAAAGCGACTGCGCCGGCAACGTGTGGAGCGGCCATCGAGGTGCCTGTCATAGAGGCATAACTATTCATATAACTGGAATTGACACTGACCGCGGGGGCAATCAGAGCGGGTTTTAAATAGGAGACGGCACCGTAATCTACTGGTCCTCGGCTGGATTGTTCATAGATTAATCCGGTTAAAGCATTGATCCCGCCAACCGTAAAAACCAAAGGCTCTATGGCTGGAGGATCTTTTATCGTGCCGCAGGTTGTCGACGAACCGCTGTTCCCTGCTGAAACTGACATAAAAATGCCAGCGGCGTGCACGGCAACAACCGCATCATGCAGACTGTTGGCCGTACATAGTTCATTAGGTGGACAACTGTAGGAATTGTCGATCACATCCGGGCGCAAGTCAGGGTTGGGGTTGTTACCGTTCAGATCGGTCGGCGCAATAAAAAATTGCAGGCAACCGATGTAAGTGCTCGGCCGGCCAACCCCGTTGTCCATGTTACGACAGCCGATCCATTTTGCATCCGGGGCCATGCCGATCTGGCGGCCCAGGCCGTCATCGCCGACTATGGTGCCGACCGTGTGGGTGCCGTGACCGTAATCATCACATGGCGCAGTTGTGGGAGGAATTCCACATACATTGAATGATCCTGGGTTGACTGGGGTGCGAATCGCATCCCACCAGTTGTAATTGTGATCGGCAGTTGTCCCATTCCAGCCGCGGTAGTGCGATTTCAGCGCCGGGTGATCCCAGTGCACGCCGGTGTCGGCGCTGGCGACGACCGTCCCATTGCCTTTGATTCCGGCTGCCCACAATTCGGGGGCATGTACCAGGCTCAGACCGGGTTCGATCGCGGATGGCGCCACAGGAGCCTGGATGGCATCGGGGGTTTCAAGCGGAACGGTGAAAGAACGGTCAGATTCGATGTAGAGTACATCCGGGCGGGCCGCCAGGCTTTCCAGCAGGGACCGGTCGCCGCTGACGGCGACGACGTTGACCAGCCAGTAGGCGCGAAAGGGGATGCCCGCTGCCGTCAACTGGGCGCGCACGCCGCCCTGGCTGCTCTGTGCCTGCTGAATGCGCTGTTCGACCTGCTGCAGGGCGGAAGCGTCGGAACTGAACGGGGCCGGCCCGGCAGTGGGCTCCTGCAGGCGCACCAACCACTGGGCGTTGGACCCATCGGCCAGTTCCTGCCACACGCGCGGATCGATTTCGGCACGCAGAACCGGGGAAGCAAACACAGGTTGGGCCAAAGCCAGCAGGCTCGCCAACAAAATCATCCAAAGGACACGGCGTTTCATATTACCCCTCGTGTTTTACCTGAAACGTGTCAAAATCCCTGGCAACGCTCACATTGGGAAAAATCGCCTGGGCTTCGGCCAGTACTTCCCGCTCGCGGTAGCGGCGCGAAATATGGGTGAGCAGCAACTGGTTTACCCCGGCGTTGCGGGCCAGCTCGGCGGCCATACGCGCGGTAAGGTGACCAAACTGGTGCGCCATATCGGCTTCCTGCTCGAGATAGGTGGATTCTATCACCAGGGTATCGGCCCCGCGTACCGTCTCTACCAGGCTATCCACTTCGCCCACGTCGCCGATATTCACCAGGCGGGTGCCCGGGCGAAAATCTCCCAGCACCATTTCCGGAGTAATAACACGCCCATCGGGCAGGGTCACCGCCTGGCCGGCCACCAGGTCGCGCCGCCAGGGGCCGGGCGGAATGCCCAGCGCTTCGGCTTTTTCCGGTAAGAATGGCCGGCGGCCCTTTTCGTCAAATGAAAACCCAAGGCAGTCGGGGCCGCGGTGCTGCACCGGAAAGCAACTGACCGTGAAATCTTCGCCTTCAAAAAAGATGCCTTTTGAGATGGGCCGAAAATGAATGGGCATGGGCGCAGTAACGCCGCGCAGCACCACGCCGTAGAGCAGGTCGTGAATGCGCTCGAGGGCGTTGCGCCCGCCAAAAATTTCCAACTGGTCAATGGTTTCCCAGCGCATAAAGGTAGAAAGCAGCCCGGCCAGCCCCAGAATATGGTCGAGGTGGCTGTGGGTGATCAGAATGCGGTTGAGCCGCTTGAAACCGATTCCCGACTGAAGAATCTGGCGCTGCGTGCCTTCGCCGCAGTCGACCAGGAAACGGTATTCGTCATGCTTGATCACCTGGGCGGGTAGATTGCGTTTGGGCGAAGGTGCAGAGGCGGAAGTGCCGAGGAAAACGATCTCAAACAATGCGGTGCTTGTCCTTTCACGAAGAGTGATTTATTTTACCCCAACAAGAGCGCCTTAGCCTCGAATGGCGGCTTTCTCGTGCCAGGTGTAACAGGTTGGCAGGTTTTGTGGGGCGGCACAGGCAAAAATTGGGCATTTTGCCCCCGATTCGTAAAATTGCTTTCAGGTATAATTACACTTGAGAGAATTTACACTCAACAAATCGCTGTAGATTCGGTTTCCAACGTATTCGGCGGAAAATCCCCTGTGCATTGTGGAGGAATGGATGGAAATTACCCATGTGAAAGTTCAAAAGCCGGAAGATACCAATTTCATTCTTGGTCAGTCTCATTTTATCAAGACCGTAGAGGATATTCACGAAGCGCTGGTGAATGCGGTGCCCGGGATAAAATTTGGCCTGGCTTTCTGCGAGGCTTCGGGGCTGTGCCTGGTGCGTTGGAGTGGTACCGATGCCGAAATGGTTGAACTGGCCCGGCAAAATGCCCTGGCGGTAGGCGCAGGCCACAGCTTTTTCGTCTTTCTGGGCGCCGGGTTTTACCCCATTAATGTTCTTAATGCAATTAAGAGCGTTCCCGAGGTATGTGGCATATTTTGTGCAACAGCCAATACAACGGAAGTGGTGGTGGCCGATAATGGCAGTGGGCGGGGCATTCTGGGCATCATCGAAGGCTCAAAGCCTAAAGGCATTGAAAGCGAAAAGGATATCGCCTGGCGCAAGGAATTTTTGCGTACCATTGGTTATAAAGCCGCATAATTGTTCCCGCGCATGGGAACAAACCCCGGTTGTGCTGGTTGATTGGCTGTCGGAGTGTTGTGAGGCATCTATTGTCCGATTTTTTGTTTGAAGGAGCATGAGCAATGAAGAAAGCCCTGATTCTGGTAATTCTGGTGGCACTGCTATTGACAGCGTGCATCCAGCAAGCGACCCCCACCGCCACAGACGCCGAGATGGCCACTAAGGTTGCGCTGATTTTGACCAATATGCCGTCCGCAACCGGGCAGAGTCCCAAGTCGACCGCGGCCACCCCCGGCCTGCCGACGATTGCTGTGACGGGTACGAAGGCGATCACCCAGCCCGCCGCGGCCGCCAGCGCCACGCCGGCTGCCACCAGCCTGGCCACCCAGGTTCCGCCGACTGCCACCAAGGCGGGCACCAGCGCGCCGACCACCGCCGCGACTGTGGCTGCGACCGTAGCCGCGACCGTGGCGCCTACCAAGGCGGCCACTGTGGCTGCCTCAGCTACACTGCCGGCCGCCACCGCCACAAGCGCCGCCCCGGCTGCCACGGCTACCCCGGTCAGCGGCGACCCGCGTACCAGGCTGGGCACACCTACCTGGACGGATAAGATGAGCAACGGCAATAACTGGCCGACCGGTGTGGACCCCTCTGGCTACACCCAGATCAGCTTTCAGAACAGTTATATGGAACTGACCAGCTTACAGGCTGTCGACGGCTGGCGTTTGACGATCGACTCCTTAACCAATGCGTATATTGAAATGTCCGTCAATTCCGGCACCTGCCTGGCCCAGGACCGCTACGGACTGGTTGTGCGGGTGCCCTCGACTGCCAATGCCAACCGCGGCTATTTGCTGGGTTTCACCTGCGATGGCAAGTATTCCATACGCAAGTGGGACGGCGCGGCGAACAGCATGACCAACCTGGTCAATTGGAAAGCCAATGCGGCCATTAACGCGGGCGCAAATAAAGGCAACCGCCTGGGCGTGATGCTGCAAGGCAGCAAGATCAGCCTGTATGCCAACGGCGTTCTGGTGGCTGAAGTGACCGATGGCACCTGGAGCGCGGGGAACTTTGGCGTATTTGTGGGCGCGCACGAGTCTGGTCGCTTCACCCTGCGGGTGGATGAGATCAGCTACTGGAATCTGCCCTAATCCGGGGAAGTCCTCAGGAATAAAAAAGCAGTGGGTCGCAACGCGACCCACTGCTTTTTTATTTTGCTGTAACGATGATCTCAGGCCCAGGCTTGCTGGATCTTCAACGTCGCGGCGAGAATGTCATCCATGTCTGCGTGGCTGCCCAGGAAAGGTGTCTGGTTGATCCAGATGGTTTCGCGCCCGGCCTGTTCGGCAGCCGGTAAAACAGGCGGGGTGCCGCTGATGGTTTTTCGAATGGCTGGGGAAAGGTGCAGCGGAACGTAGCCGCTGCTGATGGGGTCGATGCCCTCCGCGACCATGGCACGCAGGAACTCTTCACGGCTGTGCCCGCCAAAATATTGCGATTGGTAGCGCAGCAGGAACAGGTGGTTCGAATTGGCGGTGACGCGCTCGTCAGCGGTCAGCGGCACCAGCCCGGGCATTTCGGCCTGCAGCAGGCTGTGCAGATAACGCACATTTTCGGCACGAATGGGCATGTGACTGGGAAAACGCTTCAATTGGGCCTGCAGAATGGCGCCTTCCCATTCCGGCAGGCGCATATTCATCCCCAATACTTCATGTTGATACCAGGCGCCGTTGCGCACCCGGCCGACATTGTGAATCGACCAGCAGCGTTCGGCCAGCACGGGGTTATTGGTGATCACAATGCCGCCTTCACCGGCAGTAATATTTTTGCCGGCCTGAAAGCTGAATGCGCCCAGTTCGCCAATGGCCCCCACCCGCCGCCCGCGCCATGCGGAGCCCCAGGCCTGGCAGGCATCTTCCAAAACAGCCAGGCCGTGTTTCTGTGCCACCGCCAGAATCGCATCCAGGTCCGCCGGACGTCCACCGAGATGGACCGGCACAATGGCGCGGGTGCGCGGGGTGATGGCGGCTTCAATTTTGGTGGCGTCGAGGTTATAACTGGCCAGGTCGATATCTACGTACACCGGGCGCGCGCCGGTTTGAAAAACCGAACTGCTGGTGGCGATGAAGGTATATGGGGTGGTGATGACCTCGTCGCCCGGCCCGATTTGCAATGCGCGCAGGGCCAGTTCCAGTGCCGCGGTGCCGTTGGGCACGCAGATGCCGAAACGGGCATGCTGGAATTCGGCAAACATCTGCTCGAACTCAATTACCTTGCGGCCACTTAATGTGCCCCATTTTCCCGAATGCAGCACTTCGAGCAGCAAATTTTCTTCTGTTTCATCAAAAACCGGCCAGGCCGGAAACGGAGTACAGCGAACGGGGGTGCCGCCATCAATTGCGAGTGTGTCGGGCATTACTTTCCTCATAAGTGAATTAACTTGCGGAGCCGCAAGCCGAAAAGATCATTTTTGCGTAATCCATATCCGTGTTTAGCGGCTGCTAATATTCGCGGCTGCTGATGCGCTTGAGCTTATCCAGGCGGTGGTCGGCGGTGATGCGGCGCACGGTGCCGGTCAACCCGCGCATCACCAACGAATCGGTGCGCGCGCCGTTTGCGTAATAATCCACACCGCGCAGCAGGTCGCCGGTGGTGATGCCAGTGGCCGAGAAAAAAATATCGTCAGATGTAATCAGATCCTGCAAGGTCAGAACCTTGTTGAGATCGTAACCCAGTTCTAGTCCGCGGCGAACCTCATCATCACTCTGGGCAATCAGCCGGCACTGCATACCGCCGCCCATACAGCGCAGCGCGCAGGCAGCAATCACGCCTTCGGGCGAACCGCCGATGCCCAGCAAGACATCGATGCCGGTTTCCGGCAGGCAGGTCATTAATGCCGCTGCCATATCGCCATCGGGAATCATGCGCAGACGTGCGCCAGCGTCGCGTACAGCGGTGATCAACTCCTGGTGGCGCGCGCGGTCCAGTACCACCACGGTCAGATCCTCAATATCTTCGCCTTTGACCCGGGCAATTTTTTTCAGGTTGTCCGCAATCGGCGCGTCAATATCGATGACATCGCGCGCCTCCGGGCCAACCGCAATTTTATCCATGTAGAGAAACGGACCCGGGTTAAACATGCTGCCGCGTGGGGCCATGGCCACCGCGCAGATGGTGTTGCCCAGGCCTTGCGCCAGAGGGCGGGTGCCGTCGATGGGGTCCACCGCAATATCCACTTCTGGTGGGACGCCGGTGCCCAACCGTTCGCCGGTATACAGCATCGGAACTTCGTCTTTTTCGCCTTCGCCGATGACGATCACACCATCCATTTGAATGGAGTTCAGCAGCAAGCGCAGCCCTTCTACCGCGGCCTTATCGGCGGCATTTTTATCGCCGCGGCCCATGAAGCGGCCAGTACTTAACACAGATGCTTCCGTCACCCGCACCAATTCCAGGGCCAGGTTGCGGGTCGGTCGGGGATTGATCAGTTCATCCATCGCACACCCTCGGCTTATAATAAGAATAGGGTTATCAGGTAGTAACTTACTACCCCGGTCCACAGGGTGGAGTCGAAGCGGTCCATCACGCCACCGTGCCCAGGCAAGATATTGCTGGTATCTTTCACGCCAAACTCGCGTTTTAGCAAACTCTCAAACAGATCTCCCAGAGGCGCAGTGAGTCCTATTACCATTCCCAGGATGGCGCCTTTTAGCGGAGTGATCGTGGGCACCTGAGACTGGGCGAACCAGGTCAGCCCGATACTCCATGCCATGGCAAATGGCAGACCGCCAAAGTAACCCTCCCAACTTTTGCGGGGCGAAACCCGCGGCGCGATGCGATGTTTGCCGATTTGTGAACCGACAAAGAAAGCACCCACATCGCCCAGCCAGGCCGCCGGCAGCGCAGCCGCTACCCACCAGATGCCATCCGGCAGGTTGCGCAGCGGAATGAGGTAGCTGCCCAGCCACCCCAGGTAGACCAACCCGGTCAGGCTGAGTGAAAAGTTGCATGCAGGCTGATCCTGACCGAGTTCATATCGGTAGACTGAGATGGTCATCACGGCCAGAACCAGCATTGAAAAGGTAAAGTCGTTGCGTGGGTTACTAGCAAGCTGCTGGACGAGGGACATGAAAACGATGCCACCGACCAGTAGGATGAGTGAGGGGGTAAATCCGCCGTTGCGCAGCATGCGCCAGTATTCCCAGCCGGCAATCCCCAGTATGGTGGTGATGGCAATGGCATAGGGCCAACCACCGACGTAGATTGTCAGGCAGGAGAGGGGGAACAGGATCAGGCCAATGACCACCCGCTTAAAAAGCATTTTGATTCCTGACGACCTGACTCGAGGTTTTGCCAAAACGCCGTTCGCGCCGGCTGAATTCGAGCAGCGCCTTGTAGTATTCATCCCGGTCAAAATCGGGCCATAAGGTGGGGGTGGCATACCATTCGGAATAGGCGGTTTGCCAGATTAAAAAGTTGCTGCTGCGCATTTCTCCCGAGGTGCGAATTACCAGGTCGGGGTCGGGAATGCCCGCGGTATACAGGTATTGGCTGACCAAATTAGGGGTAACCTGTTCCGGTTGAACACCTTCCGCGATCATGCGGCTGATGGCATAGGCAATTTCATCGCGCCCGCCGTAATTCCAGGCCAATTGCAGTTGCAGCAGCGTATTGTCGCGGGTTAATTGCATGGCTTTAAAAACTTGTTTCTGCAGTCCTTCAGACAGGCGCTCCAGGCGTCCGATGTGCAGTAAGCGGACGCCTTCGCGATTCAGTTCGTCCAACTCGCGTTCGATTACATCTGCCAGAATCGACATCAAACCATCCACCTCATCCTGCGGGCGGCCCCAATTCTCAGTCGAGAAGGCATAAATCGTCAAATATTTAACGCCAAACTCCACCGAAGCCTTAATAATGCGGCGCAGGTTTTCGGTGCCGGCGTGGTGTCCGGCAATGCGCGGCAAACCGCGTTTTTTGGCCCAGCGGCCGTTGCCATCCATAATAATGGCGACGTGTTGCGGAGGGTTGGTCAGAGCAGCAGCAGGTTGGTTCATACCGATGAAGGTGGTTACACCTCCATAATCTCCTTTTGTTTCTTTTCGCCGATGGAATCGATCGCCAGTGCCATGCGATCGGTCACTTTTTGCAACTCTTCTTCTGCGGTCTTAAGATCGTCTTCTGAGATCAGTTTTTCTTTTTCATACTCGCGCAAGTCTTTCATCAGGTCGCGGCGCACGTTGCGAATGGCTACCCGGCCTTCTTCCGCCCGGCTGTGTACCATTTTTACCAGGTCGCGCCGGCGATCTTCGGTGAGCATGGGCAGGTTGAGGCGGATGGCCTTGCCATCGTTATTGGGGGTCAGTCCCAGGTCTGAAGCCAGGATGGCTTTTTCGATTGTCTTGAGCATGTTTGCTTCAAAGGGGCGAATCATCAACTGGCGCGGTTCTGGCACGGTGATGGTGGCCAACTGCATCAGAGATGTGGGAGTGCCATAATATTCCACGTGCAAACGCTCTACCAGCGCGGGGCTGGCACGCCCGGTGCGGATGCTGGTGAGGTCTTCCTCAAGGAAGGTAAGCGCGCCCTTCATGCGGGTCTCGGCCTCTTTAATGGAATCTTTGATCACCTCGTTTGTCATAGTGACCTCCTTGAAAGGCATGGGATGGTAAGTTAACGGTTAAAGGATACCTTAATTTTCAAAAAAAAGCTATCAAAAGCGATCAATTCACCACCAGCCTGTCTCGGTCCGGTCTGGTGGCAACGGCGCCTGCTGGCTTTTGCTAGGGAGACCCATTCTGTGCTTACGACCTGCAAATGTGGGAAAATGAAAAGCAATCTTATTCTGATCTTCACATTATCTCAACAATTCGCTGTTATTCTTAATGAGAGAGTTCAACGCTCATTTTAGGAAATGAACTTATACAAACACCTTTGGAGAATAAAAATCTATGTTCCGTAAACCTGCTTTTTGGATCGCGCTCGTGTTGCTGTTGGGTTTGGCGGGCGGTGGTTATTACTATTACACCACCACGATTAAGGCAAAACCAGTCACCGCCACCGTTCAAACTCTGGCGACCTCGGTCGTGCGTCAGGGCAATATTGTAATTTCCGCGGTCGGTACGGGCACCCTGATCCCGGCTTCATCGGTAGACCTGGCTTTCCCAAAGAGCGGTGTTTTGACCGAAGTGAATGTGAAAGTGGGCGATCAGGTCAAGGTGGGGCAGGTGCTGGCCAAGCAGGGTAATTTGCAATCGCTGCAGATGACGATTGCCAATGATCAACTCAGTATTTTAACAGCGCAGCAGACGCTGGACGACCTGTATAAGAATCTGGAATCGGACCGCGCCACCGCGGCGGCAGCGCTGGTGACTGCCCAAAAGGCCATGGTCAACACCACCTACAACCGCGATATTTACCAGACGCAGCGCTGTGACCCGGCTGTTATCACGCTGTATTACGGCGATTTGGTGAATGCCCAAAATGCGTATGACAAGGTCAATAACGATTTTCTAACCTATTTTACCCAGTATCCAGAAAATGATGCGCGCCGGATTAATGCGTACGCCAAGCTATATGCTGCCAATACGGTTCTGCAAAGTGCCCTGCGCAACTACAACTATTGTACCGGGCGAACCGACACCGCGACCACAGTAGACCTGACGGCGCAAGCCGCCGCCGCCCAGGCCACCTACAACACCACCAAGGCGACGGTGGATGCCCTTAAAAACGGGCCGGATGCAGTGAAACTGGCGCAGGCTCAGGCCAAGTTGGATCTGGCTAAAATGCAGTTGACGGTGGATCAACAGAGCTTGACCGACACCACCATGGTCTGCCCGCTGGCAGGGGTCGTGACGGCGGTCAAAGCGCAGGTGGGCGCCACCTTCAGCGGTACCCTGATTTCGATTGCAGACAACCTTCACCCCATGATCCAGACCTACATGGACCAGGCGGATCTGAATAACTTTGGTCTGAACTACGCCGTGAATGTGACTTTTGATGCCATTTCAGACAAGACCTTCACAGGCAAAGTGACCCAGATCGAACCAGCCCTGGTGACGCAGCAGGGTGTTGCTTATGTGCGCGGTACAGTGGGTCTGGATGAATCGGCGATCCCGGTCGTTTCCAGGCTGCCCAGCGGCATGTCGGCTTCGGTGCAGGTGGTCAGTGGTCAGGCCAATAATGCCCTACTGATCCCGGTTGAAGCCCTGCGCGAACTATCTGTGGGTAACTATGCGGTATTTTTGGTGCAGGCGGATGAGAAACTGGTTCTGACCCCGATTAAAATTGGTCTGCAGGATCTCACCACCGTGCAGGTACTCAGCGGTTTGAAAGTCGGTGATGTCGTCTCGCTGGGTACTGCGACTACCAAAACGACGACAGGAACAACAAAATGAGTCAGGAGCCCATCATTGAAATCACTGATTTGTCCAAGGTGTACGGTGCTGGAGACATTCGCGTAGTTGCCCTGGATCATATCCGCCTGAAAATTTATCCGGGTGAATTCTTGGCGATCATGGGGCCGTCGGGCTCAGGCAAATCAACCCTGATGAATATTCTCGGATGCCTGGATCGTCCCACCAGCGGTACGTATATACTGGCGGGCGAAGATGTGAGTAATCTCAACCGGGGGCAGTTGGCGATCATTCGCAACCGGCGGCTGGGATTTATCTTTCAATCGTATAACCTGTTGGCGCGTACTACCGCGATCGAAAATGTGATGCTGCCAATGGCCTATGATCGTAAGGATCACCGCTCGAATGGCGACAAGCAAAAAGCCGCCATGGCATCGCTGGAATTGGTGGGTTTGAAGGACCGCGCGCATCATGTGCCCAACCAGCTCTCCGGCGGGCAACAGCAGCGCGTGGCGATTGCCCGCGCGCTGATCAACCAGCCGGCGCTGATTATGGCCGATGAGCCTACCGGTAACCTGGATACCCATTCCAGTTTGGAGATCATGAACTTGCTGGGTGAGCTTAACCGCCAGGGCCGCACGATTGTGATGGTAACCCACGACCAAGAAATTGCGCATTACACCAAGCGGATTATTTTCATTCGGGATGGTAAAATCGAATCGGACCGCCAGAATGGACAGATCCCGGTGATGCGGCGCGAGGTACAGCATGAATCTCTTTAGCATCTTACGGGTTGCCTTTAAATCGATTGGCAGCAATAAACTGCGTACTTTTTTGACCATGCTGGGCGTGATTATTGGGGTCACCGCGGTGATCATGATGGTTTCGATCAGTACCGGCACCGAAGCGACCATCGCGGAGAACATCAACAGCCTGGGCGCCAACCTGATTTTTATTTCGCCCGCGGCGCAGACCTTTAGCGCCGCGCGCGGCCCGCGCACCACACTGGTTTATACGGATGTACAGGCGCTTCAGAACGGCGTGACCGGTATTTCGGGCGTTTCGGTGGAACAGCAGGCGCGGCAAACGGCCAAGGCCGGTCAGATCACCGTGGATGGCGTAACCCTGCTGGGCACAACCATCGGTTTTCAGGATGTGCGAGGCATGACGGTGGCCTCTGGACGGTTCTTTAATCAGACCGAAACCGATAAAAAAACCAAAGTGGTGGCGCTGGGTTCCAAAGTTGCGATGCAGTTGTTTGGCACGCAGGACCCGATCGGCCAGTATGTTACCCTTGGCACGATCCGGATGGCGGTGATCGGGGTGATGGCGGAAAAAGGCTCAGTCGGTGGGGTCGATTTTGACTCGCGCATCTATGCGCCTATCACCACACTGTTTCAATATTTTTTGAACAATCAGTTCGCGCGGCTGCAAGGCGATTCGGTCAACCTGATCTATGTAGCAGCGACAGACAAGAGCACGATCAATGATGTGATTTTCCAGATCAACACGTTGCTGTCGACCCGGCATAAGGTGGCGGCAGACGCACCGGATTTCACCATTCGTACTCAGCAGGATATCATCTCCGCCCAGGAATCGACCACGTCAACCTTCCGTACCCTGCTGGCAGGTGTGGCTGGGGTTTCGCTGCTGGTGGGCGGGATTGGTATTATGAATATCATGCTGGTTTCCGTCACCGAACGCACGCGTGAGATTGGCATCCGCCAATCGGTAGGCGCCACCCCCGGTGATATCCGCTGGCAGTTTCTGGCTGAGGCGATGATCCTGTCTTTATCAGGCGGTGTGATCGGCATAGTGGTGGGGATCGCCGGATCGTACCTCTTTGGACGGTTTGGCGGTATGCGCACGGTCGTTTCGCCGGCGTCTATTGTGCTGGCCTTTGCGGCCTCGGCGGTCGTGGGCATCTTCTTCGGGTTTTTGCCTGCCAACCGCGCCGCCGGGCTCGACCCGATTGTAGCGTTGCGCCACGAGTAAACAATGCCGCCACCTGCTGGGGTGGCTCAATTGGATTATTGTTCGAATACGAGGACTAAAATGAAAACAAAGTTTCTGATTTTCTGCCTGAGTGCAGCATTAATTCTATCAGCGTGCTCCACCCCGGACGGGGCGGCTACTTCAGCCGCGCAAGCCGGAGCGACCGCTACCCCCGGGATTCTTTCGGAAAATTATAGCGGCGCCCTGCCGGTCAATTCTCAACTGGCCCTGGGCACCATCAAGCTGAAAGACACGCCGGATGCCATTACTGCAGAACAAGCGGCAGTGCTGCTGCCCCTCTGGCAGGCTTTACAAACCTTATCCACCAAAACGACGGCCTCCCAAATTGAAGTCAATGCGTTGATTGGGCAAATTCAGGAAACCATGAAACCCAACCAATTGCAAACCATAGCCGGGTTCAAACTCACCCAGGCCGACACGCAAGCGGTGCTGCAGGCATTGGGTGGGGCAAATGGGTTTGCCGGTCGAAATGGTACGCCGGTTGCCAGAACCCCTGGCGCCACTGGTGGTAACCGCGGCGGCAATGCCGGAGGTAACTTTAACGGTCCGCCAGATGGCGGGGGCGGTCCGGGCGGTTTTGGCGGTGCCATTCCGGGTGGCGGCG
>Ga0105047_10013282_pt1 | contig 13170 bp, 10 predicted proteins | sample MAT04_FD_78384 | JGI IMG/M metagenome (GOLD analysis project Ga0105047, IMG submission 78384) | Freshwater microbial communities from Lake Fryxell liftoff mats and glacier meltwater in Antarctica - MAT-04 (megahit assembly) | ecosystem: Environmental > Aquatic > Freshwater > Ice > Liftoff... | reverse complement strand
TGGTATGGTGAGGTTCTGTCCCTATGATGTCGCTCTTGTGCAGGTAATGGCGTGCTATTCCTTCTTTCGTGAGGGTCGTTTCGTATCTCAAATCATCGCATTCTCGCGTCTCAAATACCCTCCTATTCGAGACGATGGTATGGCCATCTCAACACCGACGATCGAATCGGTGAATTCCGTTTTAGAATTCGCGATGAAGGGCTGTTGTCCGCAAAAGCATCTGTCAGACCTATGGTCAGAAGTTAGAACCGTGTTCGTCACGACTCTGCTTTCACGCTCACCGAGCGTAAGATGTCAGTCTGCTCTCCCGATCGTTCCCAACTGAGATCCGGCAACAGCTTCCAATGCGATGCGTGCGGCACCTAACGCGGTGGCCTCAGAGTGTTGTGCCACCGTCGTAGGAACTCCTGACGCTGTCGCGACTAGTTCGCTCCAAAGCGGGCTTCGTGCTCCGCCTCCGAACAGGCGCAACTCCTCGACCTGAATCCCAAGGCTCTTCAAGATCTCCACATTTGCGGCAACTTCTCTAGCCACACCCTCGAGTACGGCTCGCGACAGATCTGCGGTCGTTGTTCCGAGGTGCAACCCAGAAAATGAACCCGATGGGGAACTCTCTGGATCTGAGGTACCAGGCCCAGCAAGGTGGGGGACGAAGATGACACCATTTGCTCCAGGTGGCGAATCAGCGGCAAGACTCACGGTCTGAGCCGGCGACATCGTGCGTGTTCGACCGGAACTGAACAATCGTGAGAGCCACTCGATGCATGCACCCGCCGCAGGCACCACACCTTCCAGGACCCAGGAATTCGGATTCATATAGGGTGAAAGCGGAATTCGCTCGAGATCATCCACCAGGGGGCGGTTAGACCACCCACTAATCGCGGCCGCCGTGCCCATTGAAATAGTGGCCACTCCAGATTTCAGCCCGACAAAGTGGGCGGCGCACTTCTGATCCTGCGATCCAAGAACAACTGGTACTCCGGCAGGTAGTGCGAGCGCCTCGGCTGCCTGGGTGATGAGTGGACCCACGACGGAACCCGCCCACGCAAGTTCCGGCAGCTGCTGTATGCTCAGTCCTGCCCACGCAAGCAGTTCATGGGACCACTCCGCGTTGAGGACATCATAGCCATAGGTCCCCGCTGCGATCGTGTGATCGGCAACTGCCCGACCAGTCAGCTGCTCTGTCAGGTACGGCAACGGTAAGAGCCAACGCGCCGTTCGTGTATAAAGATCTGGCTTGTGTTGCCGAATCCATGCAATCTTTGGAAGGGTATAAGCCGCGTGCGGACGGCGACCGGTGAGCGCATAGAGGCGGTCATTCGAAAATGCGGAGACAAGCGCGGCAACTTCGTGGGTCGCACGCGTGTCGAGCCAGTTAATGCTTTGATGCAGTGGAGCTCCATCCCGATCAACAGGAACGACTGAGATTCCCTGGGTGGCAGCGCAAAGTGCAATAACTCGATGCGCAGCTCCCGATCGACCAATCGCTGTTCGAACGGCGGTCGCGACGCTTCTCCACCAATCCTCTGCATCCTGTTCAACTCCACCATCCGGAAGGTAGGTCGTCGGATACGGAACGACAGAGAGGGCCAGGAGTTTGCCATCGGCGCGAACGACTGCAGCCTTGGCGGAGGTCGTGCTGAGATCAATGCCGAGGGTAACAGGCAGTCCTCGCATTATTGTCAAATCAGCCAGCAAGCAAAGCGAGTCAATGTCATGACATTGACTCAAGCCGGGCCAGCAACTCCGTGGCAGCCTGTACCAGAATCGCTCCGGCCCCCTCTCCGATGAGCGTGACGGCAGGTTCGTAACCACCCTCGGCGTAGGCCACGGCCGTAGGGACATACCCCAAGAGTCCGTTGGCATACGCGACAATCATCGGGCATGGCCCGGGCGCACTGCCCATGATGGCGAGACCTAGTTCGACAAAAAGCTCGACCGGCAGTCCGAGAAAACGAGCCGGTCCAACCGAGATGGCCTGGAATTCACCTGCGACCTCGCGAGGAAGCGGTCGCTCACGAGCCTGCCGTGCATAGCGAACGGTGTGGTGGGCACCGAAGGTCGTCACCTCTGCGGTGCGGACGAGAGGAGCAGGCGCTCCCTCGTTCCGCAGCCGTTCAAGTTCTGCATCGGCAACACGAGCGAGTTCGATCGCATCTTCCAGTTCCGGCAAAACACGAAGTGGCAAGTTCACCTGCTCGCTGAGAGATCGAGGGATGACCGGCGCGTCTGCGACGGGACGCCTCGCAAGACGTTTGGCGACCCGTTCCGCTTCTGCCGCAATGATGTCGCCAAGCCGCTCCGCTTCTTCGAAGGAAGGCGCACGTCTGGTACCACGCGTACTTTGGTCACCCGCGGAACCAGTTGCGTAGAGAACAATCACGGATTCACCAAGTCTGCGGTTGATTCCTGTTCGCACTCCCCAGGCCAAGTCACTGGTGACATGGAGGTTTTCCGCTTGGAGAATCGTCGGATGGCAAGCCACACTCAGGGTGAGCGCACGAAGGTCACCGTTCGCAGAAAAAACGGCAACCACCGGCAATTTGGAATCAGATGCCCCAGTTGCATTCCGGCGGTTCTTCCCAACAGGAGGATCAACATCGCCCCAATCGAATCCAATTCGGCACAGCGTGGCAGTATCTGCCGCACGCGTGACAACTTCTGTGATCACATCAGGAATCATCGCGACATACTCGGCATCCGGATGTCCGATCACGCCTTCATCAAACAATGTTCCGATCGGAATTGAAGGTCCTGAATGGGTATGAGTAACGAAAATCATGATTCGCTCAGGTGCAATCCCTGTCTGGTCGTGGATTTGATTTCGCGCGATAGCCACACGGTCCGCACTGATTGCAATAAGATCGAGTGACACAATCGCGACGCGGTCTTCGCCATCCCCGAAGACCACCGCATTCGTAAACAGTGGATCATGCACACCCTCGGCACGGCGATCGACGAACGGGTAGCCGGACAATTCACTACCGACTGGTGGTGTTATAGCTGAGGACGCAACCCCGAACCGGACTGGATACAGCTGTGACTCGACCTTCATCGGGCACTACCTCTGGGCAGCTGATTGGCGCAAGAGTCTGAATCGACTGGTGGCGGTCCGTCCCGAACCGTGGGGATTAGCGATAGCCGAATTCACGTTCGGTTTCCCCGATAGCCTCATCGATGATTTCCATCGCTTTGAGTGCCACTTCATCTTCCATGATGAGGGGTGGGGACATTCTCAGAATGTGACCGGCCGGGATCCACGCCAACCCGCGGGAGAACGCCTTCTGGTAAACAAGCGACCCTGCTTCAGGAAACGGCTCTTTTGTGACGCGATCCTTAACCAATTCAATGCCAAGAATGCAGCCCTTGCCACGGACATCACCGATAATCGGATGCTCGTCCTTCATCCGTTCCATTCTGGCCATAAGGAGGTCACCGAGCGCCGTGCTCCGTGCGCACAGACCCTCTTCTTCGATGACCTCAATTGACGCAAGGGCTGCGGCGCAGGCCATAGGATTCCCTCCATACGACGTCGAGGCACTGATCTTCTCGACCGCGTCCTTGATTTTGTCGCTGATCAGAATTGCGGTCACCGGAAAGCCATTTCCAAACCCTTTGCCGGTCGTGATCAGATCGGGAACGACATCCCAATGCTCAACACAGAACATCTTGCCCGTGCGGCCCATGCCGACAAGAACTTCATCCGCCATCAGAAGCAGTCCAAGTTCGTCGCAAAGATCTCGTAACGCCGGCATGAATCGATCCGTCGGAATGATGGATCCTGCCCAACCCTGGATTGGCTCAACGACCACTCCCGCCACACGGCCAGTCGTTTGCTGTTTGATGACATCTCTCAGATTCTCGACGCACCGCACTCCACAATCGTCGACATCATCACCCCAGATGCATCGATAGGGGTACGGACCAGGGGCACGAACAAAACCCGGCGCCCGAAGTCCCTGGGTCGAGTCCATGTGACCTAGGCTCGCCGCACCGAGCGTTTTCCCGTGAAAGCCATTCGAGAACGAGATGAATTCAGACTTTCCCGTTGCCGCGCGCATCAGGCGGAGCCCGGCTTCAACTGCCGTTGCGCCACTGTCGTAGAGCTGGACTCCGTTGAGATCTCCTGGCGAGATCGATGCCAACTTCTCCAGCAGCCACGTCTTCACTGGAGTGGTGAAATCATGGCAATTCATCAGCGTCTTCGCATACCTGGCGATTGCCTCGCTCACCTTTGGATGGCAATGCCCGAGACTGGTGACATAGATACCTGAACTGAAGTCGATGTAGGTGTTGCCGTCAACATCGGTCAGCGTGACCCCGTGGCCCTTATCGAAAGCGACGGGAAAAAGACGCACCTGCGTCGAGTACCCCTTCATGTGCTCCGCCGAACGGGCATGGAGCGCGTTTGAGGCTGGTCCGGGAAGCGCCGTCACGATGTTCGGTACGCTCGCCGGGTCGACTCGCGCCCAGTCTGGATCGTACATGAAGTCGGTCATGAAAGAGCTTAATGTCGCGGTCATCGTGTGCTCCTGAACCTTGCGCTCCATCCCTCGGTTCGATGAATGGAGCTATTGACTCAATGAATCCGACTTCGGCTAGAAACGACGAGTCTGAGACAGTGGTGGCAGTCAGGACGCAGATGTACCCCGGTGGATGATTGATCGCAGGGACTGAACGCTCTTCACCGGGTCATCTGCCTGAAAAACATTTCGTCCAACGACGACTCCACGAGCTCCCGCGGTGATCGCGTCATCCACCATCTTGAGGTAGGCCTCATCGCTGGATGCGCGCGGCCCGCCCCTCATCAGGACCGGAACAGGCACATCCGACGTGATCCGTGCAAAACTCTCGGGGTCACCGGTGTAGTTGCTTTTGACGACCGTGGCGCCGAGTTCATACGCCATACGGCAAAGTGTCGCGACCAGGGTCGCATCATTCTCATTGGAGATGTTGGGCCCGAGTGGGAGCGGCTCGATCATCAACGGCATACCAAGATCGGCTGATTCCTGCGCCCAGATTCCGATCTGGCGAAGATTGGCCGCTTCCATCGCGTCATCACTCCAACCGGCAATGAGGAAGCAGACTGCGGCGTCGGCACCCACTCGTACCGCATCGGCAGGACTACTGACCGGCGTCCAGAACCCGGGAGTCGGTGCGAATGATCCTGACCGCCACATGTTTGTGGAATCGAGACGAAAGAGGAGGCTGCCTCTCGGCCGTTTCGCGACATGGGGGGCCACCTGCACCGCCTGCCCCGGCGGACACTGGATGGCGTCAACCCCAGCTTCAAGCAGGCGTCTGGCCACCTCGGCGGGTTGATGCAAACCGGGCAGCGGCCCCATGAAGAGCCCATGATCGAGCGCGACCACGATCGTGTTGTTGCTGTTCGGATCGAACAACCGACCAAGTCTCAGTTGAATCCCAGCACTTCGGAGCATCGATCTCGTCTCTCCCTATTCGCTTCCGTCGTCGTAACTCGACGACGATTCTGGAAATGGAGCGATGATGACCGTCACTCCCATCTCTCGAATTCGCTCAATATCCTCTGCTGGCGCATACAGATCGGTAACCAGCACATCGAGGTCGTTGATTGGACCCAATCGCGAAAAGGCCACTTTATTGAACTTCGTATGATCGGCGACCCCGATGATTTGATCGCCTGCCTTCAGTAAGCGCTGTTTTGTTTGCGCCTCAATCATGTTTCCCGTCGAAAGTCCGTGGACGATATGGAGCCCACTGATTCCGGTGAACACTTTGTCGACATGGATCGCTGCCAGAACCTGCTCAACCAGCGGTCCAACCAACGCTCGAGTCGCTTTCCGGAGTGTTCCCCCGGTTACGATGGTTTCTATCTCAGGCGTATCTGCGAGTTCGGCCGCGATGAAGATGTCATTGGTAACAGCCGTCAGCGGCCGAATATGACGCAATTGACGAGCGATGTAGAGCACGGTTGTGCTCGCCTCAAGAAAGACAACCTCACCCGGTTCGACCAGTGCGGCGGCGGCGGCACCGATCGCCTCTTTTTCACGAACGTTTCGTAACCGCTCGAGCTTCGAAGGTGGATCGGCACTCAGACCGGTTGTAATCGACGCACCACCTCGCACACGACGCAACCATCCCTCAGCCGCAAGTACCGAAAGATCCCGATTGATCGTGGAAGCCGACGTTTCGAGGATGTCCGCCAACTCGACAATCGACGCAGCGCGGCGCTGCTGAAGAACTTCGAGAATGCGTTGTTGCCGTTCAGCCGGAAGCATTTTGTTCTCCCCAACGATCATGAGAACACCAACGCCGATAATAGCCTACGGGTATCCGCACAACTGTGCAAGTTGATGCATCAATGTGAATCATTTGCGCCAATACCTGGGTTCGATTTCGCATGACAAGTCACAGATTTGAGTCACCCCTAAAGAACTATTGATTGTCACCCCGCGGAAAATCCGCCGATCCGCAACGATGTCCTCATTTCGAACGCAGAAACAGAGAGCAGGGATGTGTGTTGTGTCTGACTGCGGGATGGACTATGAGAGTCACCCCGGGAGATTTACGGATTCGTTTGTGTCCATATTCTTGCATCGTTTTGAACGGTTATGATAATATCAAGCTCACGGTGAAACAAAAGAAGCGTCATTTCGGCGGACCTGAGCATGTACCTCTACAAGTCTCCAATTCCGTCGTTCAGCCATGAGGAATTGTCATGACGGGCTCAATGCGCCGGGCAGTACTGACCGCGACACGAACATTTGAAGTGGAAGATGCACCAATCCCTGCCGTTGAACCCCTGCACGTTCGAATGCGGATCCAGGCGTCAGGTATCTGCGGTTCAGATCTTCATACGTATCTCGGCGAAAACCCAGCAGTCAAGACACCGGTTGCTCCCGGTCATGAATTTGCGGGCGTGATTGATGCCCTCGGCGAGGGTGTTGAATCCATCGCGATTGGTGATCTCGTCGCTGCTCGGCCGTCGGTTCCCTGTGGTGAGTGCGGATACTGCCGTAAAGGTGACGAACACCTCTGTGACCGTATGCGATTTGTTGGCGGTCTCTACTACGACGGAGCGTTCGCGGAATACGTCGTCCTTCCGGCTGAATGCGTGACCGCAGTTGATCCATCGTGGAACCCGGCGGTGATTGCGTTCGCTGAACCGACTGCGGTCGCGGTGCATACGGTCGCGCTCCCGGGTGATATCAACGGAAAAGATGTCCTCATCATTGGGTGTGGAACGATCGGGCTCCTGGTCGCACAGGTTGCGCGGTTGGCGGGCGCACGCGCATTTGTCACCGACCTTGTTCCCGCCAAGGTTGCACTCGCCGTTGAGCTCGGCGCCATTGCCGCTGACCGTGACCCGGACGACCCAAGTCGCTTCGCTCCAGCAGTCGGGGAGGCATTTGACTGCGCGTTCGATTGCGTCGGATTCAACACAACCATGGCCCAGGCGCTGACATCCGTGCGGAAAGGGGGAACGGTCGTTCTGGTTGGTGTGCCGATCGAGCCTATCAAGCTCGATCCATTGACTGTGCTGCTTGGCGAGCGGCGCCTAATTGGATCCTACATCTATCGAAACGATGAGTTTGCCATTGCGCTCGATCTCATTCTCCGCCAAGACGTGAAGATCGAGCCACTTATCACCGCCAGTTACTCACTAGAGGAGATTGGTCAGGCATTTGAACTTGCGGTCGCTGGGAATGAGCGAGTGAAGCTCATTCTGGTGCCATAACTGTCCATTGGGATCGTCGGAACATGGAGGATATCGCATGAGATCTCGTGAAATTCCAGATCTTTCGAAACTGAGCAGTCGTCGCTTGAACCGCCGTCATTTTGTCGCCGGCTCTGCGGCGCTTGCCACCGCCCCCTGGATAGGAAACCTGCCGACCGTTCGAGCCCAGGATGGAGCACAGGAGCTTCATGTTGGTCTTGATGGTGAGCCGACAAACCTTGACGCCACGTCGCCAGCCGAAGACCTCGTTCAATACGCGTCCTCGCAGCAGATCTTCGATTCACTTCTCACATATAGCTTTGACGGCACAATGTCCGTTCAACCGAACCTGATCGAAACCTGGAGCTGGACTGATCCACAGACCTTTACCTTTAAGCTTCGGTCAGGCGTGCGCTTCCACAACGGTCGTGAAATGACGACCGACGATGTGAAGTTCACCATCGATTACATCAAGGATCCGGCAAATGGCTCGAGCATCGCGTCCTTTGTCGACCCAGTCGATTCCGTTGAGATTACCGACAGCCTGAACGGTGTCATCAAACTCAAATTTCCATTCGCTCCCCTGGAAACCTATGTCCTCCAGAAGATTTTCGTGGTTCCGCAGGAAGCGATGGACACCATCAAAACCGCTCCGATCGGCAGCGGCCCGTTCAAGTATGAGGACTGGAAAAAGGGCGAAAGCCTCACCCTCGTCAAAAACCCCGATTACTGGCAAGTCGGGAAACCAACCCTCGATCGATTAGTTTTCCAGTTCTTTCCGCAATATCAGACACAGGTCAGCAGTTTCAAGTCAGGCGATACTGACATCATTCTTTGGTTGAACAATGCTGATGCTGACCCGTTCAAGAGTCTGGAAGGCACCAAGATCGAAGAGATGGGTCTCTTCGGTAACTTTTATGTGCATATCAACGTGACCCAGGACCCGTGGACCAATATCAAACTTCGAGAAGCAATCAAGTACGGCGTCGACAAGCAGCTTGTACTGAATACTGCACAGCTCGGATTCGGTTCGGCGGTCGATATCAACGAACTTCCCGACAGTCCCTTCTACACGCCTGACTTCAACTACACCAGGGACGTAGAGCGTGCCAAGGCACTCATCGCGGAATCAGGTGTCGGTGATTTCTCAGACGATCTCATTATTCCAAATACACCGACTGAGGGTCCGATTGGCGAGGCGGTGGCATTTTCTCTGTCGGAAATCGGACTGGACATTAAACCGCTGAAGCTGGATGTGCCGCAGTACATTGAGCGGGCATTCGTCAACAAGGATTACGGCATTGGCATCGTTGGGTACGGAGGCGTGCCCGATCCAGACTTTTACGATTACCCGTATCTCCATACCGATGGTTCGCTGAACATCTTCAAGTACAGCAATCCAGATATGGATGCCGCGCTTGAGAAGGGACGGAGCAGCACCAGTCTCGAAGACCGACAGGCTGCGTACTACACCGTCATACAGCGAATGGCCGAAGACATTCCCATGGTCTGGCTCATCAACGAATACCGCTTCACGGCGATCCGTTCGAACGTCGAGGGATTTCAATGGAACCGGTCCAAGTACTACAACTATCTTGATGCAAAGAAGGTTTAGCCCGCGCATCTACCAACGCGGACAGGAAACCTTATCTGGAACGTGGTAGTCATTCTGCGGCGCGATGGGCCAAGGTGCCCATCGCGCCGTCGCCACAACTCCCCGACTGCATGCCACGCCAGTGCGAACTCAGGTTGGGGGAGGTCAGTACATGGTCCAGTATCTCTTTCGCCGGGCGCTCCGATTTGGCGGCACCTTGCTCGGACTTTCGTTTCTCATCTTCATGCTGACCCGGCTTATTCCTGGCGATCCAGCGGTACTTATGCTTGGACGCGGTGCCAATCCTGAAGCGGTCGAAATCCTGCGCCAGAAAATGGGTCTGGATCGCCCGGCGGTGCTGCAGTTTTTCTCCTGGCTTGGCGAAATGCTTCAGGGTAACCTCGGTACCTCAACACGGCTTGATCTACCCGTCTCAGAACTGGTGCTCGAGCGGTACCCACGAACACTCTCCTTCGTAATCTTCGGGTCGATCGTTGCGATGACTTACGCGTTGGTGACTGGATTACTTGCCGCAAAAAGACGAAACAGTTGGATCGATTTTCTCGTTACCACTGTGTCGCTCTTCGGCATTTCGGTGCCAACGTTCTGGCTTGGAGTTCTCCTTGTGCTCTTCTTCTCAGTCCGACTGCAATGGCTACCAGCGTCTGGATACGTTGGACCAACAGAAGACTTTGGCGAATACATCAAGCATCTCCTGATGCCTGGTTTGGCACTGGGACTCTCAGTCGGGTCTCTCATGAGTCGAGTAGTCCGATCCAGTTTGCTTGATGCGCTGAATGAGGGCTATGTGGCAGTCGCCCGGGCAAAAGGGCTTTCCGAGCGGGTTATCATGACCCGCTACGCGCTTCGCAACGCACTGGTGCCGATCATCACGATATTTGGAATCCAGTTGGGGTACATGCTCGGTGGGTCAGTCATTATCGAGCAGGTCTTCACTTACCCCGGTATCGGTCAGCTAATAGTTGATGCCATTTTCCGGCGTGATTACCCACTTGTTCAGGCCGCTGTACTCGCATACGCGATCACGTTCTTACTGGTCAATTTGCTCACCGACCTTGCGTATGCGTTCGCCGACCCTCGGATACGGCAGGGAGGTCGATGAACCGCCCACAAGTAAGACCCATTCCTCAGGCCGAATCTCCAGTGCAGTTTAGAGAACCAGCAGAAACGAGAACATTGGCGAGACGGCCATCGCAATTTCAGCGTGAACTTCACCGGGCACTTGGCAACAAAAAGCTGGTTGTGGGTGGACTTCTTACCCTCTTCCTGATGGCAGTTTCTGTGCTGGCTCCTTTAATCGCTCCATACAAGCCGGATCAAATGAGCGCCGCGCCGCTTTATGCCCGACCTGGAGGCGATCACTTTTTCGGCGGTGATGAGTTTGGTCGCGATCTCTTTAGTCGAATGATTTACGGCACCCGAATTTCCCTCGGTGTTTCCACAATCGTTACGAGTATTGCCCTGCTGACCGGGGGGGTTCTCGGAATGCTGGCCGGGTTGATCGGCGGACGCATCGACAGCGTTATTGGAGGTGTGACCGATCTCCTTTTTGGGGTACCCACCGTGTTACTTGCGCTCTTTGCCGCAACCATTTTGGGACCGGGATTGAATACCGTTGTGATCGCACTGAGCATTGTTTACATACCTCAATTTGCCCGCGTGCTCCGTGCCGCCACGATCGATGTGTCACATCGCGAGTATGTGATCGCGGCAAAAGCCATCGGTGCAAAACCTATGCGGGTTGCGCTGTCACATGTCCTGCCGAACTGCCTCTCTCCGCTGATTGTGCATGCCGCGCTCGTTATGTCCCTGGTCATTCTCGACGAGGCCGGCTTGAGTTTCATCGGCGTTGGAACCCAGCCTCCTACACCCAGTTGGGGCATCATCATGCGACAGGGTCTGGATTACCTCTCGCGGACGACATACCCGGCAATCATCGCGGGTGGTGGCATCTTCTTCGCAGTCTTTGCCTTCAACCTCCTGGCGGATGGACTTCGTGATCACCTCGACCCTCGTCTTCGGGGCAGGTAGAAAGAGCAATAAATGCGAGCGATTGTTTTCGACAACCCCGGAAAAATGTCCCTGGTGGACATTCCTGAACCAGTCGCCGGCCCCGATGAAATCCTCCTCCAGGTTGATGCGGCTGGTCTCTGTGGTTCCGATATTCACGCATTTCTGGGGGCGTTCCCTGCTCCATTTCCATATGTGCCAGGTCATGAAGTCGCCGGTACCGCGATTGCCGGTGGGGGCAATACCGATCCCCGGATGATCGGTAAGCGATTTGTCGTCCATCCACTGCGGCAATGCGGACACTGCGATTCGTGTCGCGTCGGCCGCATCAACTTCTGCAGTGATCTCAGCATTTATGGAGGCAATCTCCAGGGAGGCTTTGCCGAGCGGGTGGCAGTCCACCAATCCTGTTTGTACGAAGTTCCAGAGAACCTTTCGAGTGAAGAAGCGGCATTTGCCGAACCCCTTGCCTGCGTCTTGCACGGGTTGGGCCAAATCGGTGTCGAAGCCGGAGACCGCGTGCTCATCGTCGGCGCAGGTTCGATCGGTTTGCTCCTTCTTCAAGCCGCAATCTCCTCGGGCGCCTCCCGGGTTTCGATCGCTGATCTCGTTCCAGCCAAACTTGAAACCGCCCGGATGCTCGGTGGGCATGCAAATGATCTCTCAGTAGATACAAACAAACATGCCTTTGATCTCGTCATCGACGCCACAGGCTCACCTTCGATTGTTGGCGGACTAACCCGATTCGCTCGCGATGGTGGGCGCATCCTCTTTTTCGGCGTTTGCCCGCCTGATGCCACAATTCCGCTCGCCCCGTTCGATATCTTCCGGCGGGAGTTGACGATCGCCGGTTGCTTCAGTCTTGTTCGCGAAATCGGTCCGGCTTTGCGCTTGATCGGGAGTGGTGCAGTTCGTGTTGCACCGCTCATCAGTGCGAGGCAACCGCTAGAGGGGCTTGAGAAAGCCCTTTCCTTTCACGACCATGGTGGTACCACGTCTGATATCAAAACGATGATGATTCCCTCACTCCATCCCTAACGCAGGTCTTCGACGAGGTGAGAGGATTCCTTGCTGGTTGAGCTCGTGGCACCTGAAAAGAGCTCTATTCATTCGGATGAGTTTTCGGAGCATAAGAAGAGGAGATCACCATGCAATTGCGGACCGGGTTGATTGGAGCAGGAATGTGGGGACGCACACATGCGCTTGCCTACCACGACGATTCCCGAACAAAATTGACGGCCATTTGCGATCTTGATGAGGCAAAGGCGAGGGCACTCGCTGCTGAGTTCGACATCCCAAAAATCTATCGTACCGCCGAAGAACTCGCGGCCGATTCCGAACTGGATGCGATTTCTGTTGCCACACCCGACTTTGCCCATGTACAGCCAGCACTTGCCGTCATCAACGAAGGAAAACCGCTTCTGATTGAAAAGCCACTCGCAACCTCCGTTGAAGATGCCGTGCTCATCAGCGAAGCCGCCGAAAAGGCAGGCATTCTGGCAATGGTCGATTTCCACAATCGGTTCAATCCTCAATTTGACACTGCGAAAAAGCGAGTGATTGATGGAACGCTTGGGCAGGTGCGCTACATATATGTGCGCCACAGCGTCACCCGGGCGTTCCCGCTGGACATGATGAGCTGGACGAACCGCTCATCATCCCTCTGGTTCATCGGAAGTCATTCGGCAGACATTGCCCGTTGGTTGATGGATGATGAGGTGATCGAGGTCTACGGCACCAACACCGGAGGGGTTCTGCAAAAAGAAGGATTGGACGTTGCGGATCTTTGGGTGTCCGTTCTTCGCTTCAAAAATGGCGGAGTTGCGGTTCTTGAAAATGGATGGAG
>Ga0105047_10013280_pt1 | contig 13171 bp, 2 predicted proteins | sample MAT04_FD_78384 | JGI IMG/M metagenome (GOLD analysis project Ga0105047, IMG submission 78384) | Freshwater microbial communities from Lake Fryxell liftoff mats and glacier meltwater in Antarctica - MAT-04 (megahit assembly) | ecosystem: Environmental > Aquatic > Freshwater > Ice > Liftoff... | reverse complement strand
CTATGGCAGCGCCTGAAGGAATTGTCCAATTGTATGTAAGAGCATTTGCAATAACAGGCACAGTATACACAACGCCCTGGGTTCCGGCGCATAGGGTTGATGTACCGGTAATTGTACCAGCTGAAGATGGTTTTGGAGCCACTGTAACGTTGAAAACAGCAGGCTCTGTGGCAGCGCAACCCAAACTATTGGTGTAGTTTACACTTACAGTCTGATTGCCTCCGGCACTCCATGAAACTGTAATTGCATTAGTGCCTGAACCTGTAGTTATGATGCCGCCAGATGATACAGTCCAAACATAGTTAGTGTTGTTAGGTTGTGTATTGTAAACAGCAGCTGTTGACCCCTCACATACAGCATCAGGACCGGAAATTACCGGAACAGGAATTGAGAATACAGTTACATCTTGAACTGTTGGCTGTGAAGCTTCGCACCCGGAAGCATTTTGATAGTTTACAGCAATGTAACGTGAGCCTGCTGAACCCCAGTCAACTGTAACTGTATTGGTATTAAGACCTGCAGTAATTATTCCTCCGTATGATATTGTCCACGAATAATTCAGGAAACCCGGTTCAGTTGTATATGTTACACCTGTTGACCCGGAGCAAAGCTCAGCCGACCCTTGAATAGAAGGTGCCGGAGATAAATCAACATTTACATTAAATGTGGCAGGAGCGAGTCCCTGGCAACCGGAAGTATTGGAATAATTTACACTTACAGTTTTGTTTCCGGTAGTATTCCAGGTAACGGATATTGAATTTGTGCCCGTTCCGGCGGTTATTGTACCTCCTGCAGAAACTACCCAGTTGTAGGCTATATTACCAGCCTGAGTAGTATATAAATTACCGGGGACTAACGAACATGCAACTGAAGAGCCTGTAATAACAGGGACTGGAGTAGTATTTACAGTAACATTAAAGTTTGGCGATGGAAGGCCATTTCCATAAGTATTGGTTCCATATACGGTTATAATACCTGATGCGGCAACACCGGAAAAATTAACAGTAATGGAATTGGTATTGGCACCTGTTGCGATGGTAGCACCTGCAGGCAATGTCCATACATATCCGGTTGCATTGGGAATCGGTGCAACTGAATAAGCTACCCCGCTTGCTCCCTGGCATACAACAGAAACCCCGGCAATAGTACCGGCAACAGGAGGTATAGAAATAACGTTAACATTATAAACTGTCGGGTTAACAGCAGTACATCCGCTTGTGTTGTTGTAGTTTACACTAACGGATTGTATTCCTGCGGTATTCCATAAAACAGTAACTGTGTTGCTTGTTGAAGTTCCACCTGATGAAATAGTACCGCCTGCTGAAACAGTCCATACATAATTGGTCATACCTGTTTCGGTTGTATATATTTGTGTTGTTCCTACACCTGCAGGGGTAATACCCGATAAGGTTGGAACTGGCAGAGCATTCACCGTTACATTATATACTGCTGGTGTTAAAGCAGAGCAAGAATTTGCATTTGAATAATTTACTGATACGGTTTTTGCTCCTGGATTAGTCCAGTTTACGGTTATTACATTAGTACCAGCACCGGCGGTAATTGTTCCTCCTGCTGATACTGTCCAGATATAACCAGCCATACCGGCTTCTGTAGTGTATATATTGCCGATGGACAGGGCGCAAACCGCTGCTGGTCCGGTAACTGTCGGAACAGGTAACGAATTTACCGTAACATTATAAACTGTTGGAATAAAAGCGGCACATAAGTTAGCATTTGTATAATTTATACTTACTGTTTTCGGACCCGTTGTATTCCAGGATACATTTATTGCATTGGTTCCTGCACCTGATGCAATAGTTCCACCTGCCGATACAATCCATGAATATCCAATCATACCGGTTTCTGTTGTATAAACATTCCCGGTTGAATTTGCACAAACCGTTGACGGTCCGCTGATGGTTGGAACCGGAAGCGGATTAACAGTAACGTTATACACAGTTGGATTGATTGCAGTGCAGGTATTGGTATTGGTATAATTTACCGATACAGTCTGGGGTCCTGCAGTATTCCATGTAACAGTAACTGTATTACTGGTGGCATTGCCTCCGGCAGTTATAGTGCCATCCGTAGATATTGTCCAGGTATAACCAGTCATACCGGCTTGGGTTGAATAAACATTACCTGATGAACTGACACAGGCTGTAGCAGAACCTGTGATAACCGGAACCGGTAATGGGTTTACTCCAACGTTATAAACAACAGCGCTGGCTGCACTGCACGAACTGGCATTGGAATAATTAACACTTACCGATTGAGATCCGCTTGTATTCCAGGTGACTGTGATGGAATTTGTACCACTTCCTGCAGTAATTGTTCCGCCCGCAACTGACCAAAGGTAGCCTGACTCTCCTGACTGAGTAGTGTAAACATTTCCGGTTGAATTAACACATGCAGAAACCGGGCCGGAAATTGCCGGAACCGGCAATGCATTCACAACCATCGAAGTTATAGCTGACGAAGCCGGGTTTCCTGCAGTACAACCAAGCGTTGAGTTCATCACAACATATATAAGGTCGTTGTTAACAGGTATGTAAGAATATGAATTCTGATTGGTTCCGACTGGCAATGTGTTGAGATACCATTGGTAAGAAGGTACACCACCATTGACGGGTGAAGCGGTAAAGGTAACCTGAGAGCCCGAGCATATCGGGTTCTGACTTGGATTTATACTCACACTTACAGGAAATGAAGTATTCACACTCATTGTAACAATATTGGATGAAGCAGGATTTGAGGTATTACAAGCGAGGGTGGAGGTCATCACAACATACACCTCGTCGTTATTCGCAGGGGTGTAAGTGTAAGCCGATGAATTGGTTCCAGCCGTTGAGCCGTTTACCCACCACTGGTATGAAGGGGATCCGCCGTTAACAGGACTGGCAGTAAAGGTAACCGGGGTTGCGTTGCAAACAGGGTTGCTGCCGGCTGATATAGTAACACTAACAGGCAGATTAGGATTTACTGCCATGTTAAGACTGTTGCTTGTTGCCGGGCTTCCGGTTATACAACTTGCATTGGATGTCAACAGCACTTTCACAGCATCATTGTTTAAAGGCACAAAACTAAAAGTTGACAGGTTCGTTCCAACTGCCAAATTGTTCACATACCACTGATATGCAGGAGTTGATCCTCCATTTATGGGTGTGGCAGTATAAGTTACCGCAGTTCCTGCACAAACAGGGTTGTTACTTGCTGCGATGCTTACACTTACCGTAATCGGAGTAGTAACACTCATTGTAATGATATTGCTGGCAGCAGGGGTGCCGGTGGCACATGTTGCATTGGAAATCATCACCACTTTTACTTCATCATTGTTATCAGGTACATAGCTGTATGCAGGCATATTGGCTACTGCCAAAACATTATTGACAAACCAGTTGTAAACGGGTACTGTTCCGCCATTAACTGGCGAGGGTGTAAATGTAACAGAGGTTCCCTGGCACACAGGGTTGGCATCGGCCGAAACAGTAACACTCGCTGTTATTGTTGGGTTAACTGTCATCGTAATTGTGTTTGAAGTAGCCGGGCTACCTGAAGCACAAAGAACGCTGGATGTCATTGTAACGTTTACCATGTCGGCTGATAAAGGAGCATACGAATATGTATTCTGGTTGGCTCCGACAGGAGTTGAATTTACGTACCATTGGTAGATTGGCGTTCCACCGTTGGTTGGGATAGCTGTATAAGTAACCACAGAGCCACTGCATGAAGGATTTAAATCAGCAGAAACTGAAACACCTGCTGTGCTAACAGGTAATACTATCATGGTAACTATGTTTGAAGTAGCAGGGTTTCCACTTATACAACCAGCAAGATCAGAAGTCAGCACAACCGAAACCTGGTCATTGTTGGCAGGTGTATAAATATAAGTTGCCGAACCTGCGCCTGTAGTTGATCCGTTTAAATACCATTGGTAAGCAGGAATTGTCCCGCCATTTACTGGTGTTGCTGTATATGTAACTGGGGTTCCTGCACAAATATTATTTTCACTTGCAACAATGCTTACGCTAACCGGAAGAGAAAGTGTTTCAGTAACTACCGCAGTTCCTGTCATGGGAGTTGTTCCGTTAGTATTTGACCCGCTTACAGTGTATGTGCCAACAAGCTGGTTTCCAAATGCTATGGCAGCGCCTGTACCTGCAAAGGTCGGAACTTGTGCAATGCCACCTTTGAACAGGGTATAAGTTACTCCGGTTTCAGAATTTGCCAAACCAACAGGTAAGCCTCCTGAAAACTGGCAATACGCCCCTCCGCCTGTAACAGCGAAAGCTGTTGGTGGAGGACCCAGAATAGTAATATTTACAGCGGAGGAAGTTGTCGTTTGGCCATCATTGTCAGTCGCAATGGCAGTAATAATATGACTTGCCGCTGTTAAACCGGTGTATGATGCTGAATAAGGAGCTGTAAGATCTATACCAATCGAAGTACCATCAACAAAAAACTCAACATGGGTAATATTACCAACTCCATCGTTTGCATCAGCAGTAATGGTTATCGGTGTACCGGCTGAAAAAGACGAATTATCTGCAGGAGCAGTAATGCTTACCGTAGGAGGCACAGGCACAGGTAGAAAGGTTTGAGTAAGGCTGGGAATTGTTAGTTCAACACCAGTCGGGTTACTTAAAACATAATTTTCGGTTCCGCCCAGAGGTGTTCCTATTTGTATATTTATTTCAAAGTGAAAGATCCCGTCAGTAGTGATCTGTGCAATTAATACCTTATTGTTTGCAGGAATAGGTCCCGGAGCACCCGCTAAACATGCCCATGCACCGTTAGTTACATTAAAAATATTTCCATTTGTTGTGCCATCGCCAAAAACGCCGATTACTGCATCAAGACCTAGTGTTATTGTACTGGGAACTGTTCCGATGTACATTCCATCCTGCACCGTTAATGGAATTCCTGCCTGGCCAGCATTGTTTTGCAGTAATTGTGGAATATTCGAGTTTACGAAATTACCAACACCGTTATCTTCAACTTTAGGAATACCGTTATAACCGTTACAAGCTCCACCGGTTGTTAACCAGGAATCGAGCATCACGGTATTCTTCTTTGTGTTATTGGCACTTATAACCGGTATGGTTGTGCCGTAATCGGCCTGGTTAAAAAATTCTGTTGTTGTAGTCATCACCAGCGGGTGTAAACCGCTGCCAAAAATCGTTTGAACCTTGTAGCCAGGGAGCATGTCAGCGTATAATCTGTATGTTACTGATCCTACTGGTAACGGAGGATTACTGTTAACAGCATCAATTGCGTCTGTAACATAGTATCTCTCTACAAAGATATTTTCAAGCCCGTTTTGAGCCTTAGACAGAATCGCAAAAACGGAAAGACAAAGTACTAGTAAAATTTTTTTCATTATAAATTATTTTAAAAATTCCTGACATTATTAGATTGGTAATCTGGCGTTTTGAGTCTTCAGAACATTAAAACCGTCACAGTCTTTTTACAACTTTATCATCAGATTTTAATATTCGGATGCATCAATAGACTTGTTTTTCAGCCAACATAAACTTGCATTTCCAGGTTGGTTATCATATTAAATTGTATCTGTTTGCATTTTTGCTGAATTCAGCTAAACATAAATTTCGCTTTATGTTTCCTTTAAATATTGAATTGGACATTCTTTTCCCGCACCCGTTTTTATCTGAGTGAAACATATTGGAATTGAAACTGCTGAATTGAAAACACCTGCAATTAATGATAGAAAGCATCTATTTTTCAAAAGAATTTTGACATTTAAAATGTCACTTCAGTAGTATTACTGAATTTTGCAAATATAGACGGCCAATATTAACAGAATAAATCCTGTATGTTAACTGATTATTGATTATATGTTAAGCATTCAGCTGAAACTGAAGCCCGATTATTAAAGTTGCATTTTATTAGAGTTTTAGAGAAATAAAAAATGATAGCTAAAGATGTATTTGATCAATATTTAAAACTCGCAGCAACTTATTTCTTTTGTTAAAGCATGAATAAAAATCTGGAAACAGCAATAATTTTCCGTCTCCATAGCTTTCCCGAAAATAGTGTCAATTTAAACACACTTGGTTTTGAAGCAGACATATAAAAGACTGAGCCTATTTAGCAACAATAACTTTTATCATTTTAACAAAACTGTTATTGCTTATTTTCGCAATGTAAACTCCATTTGCAAAGGCTGATATATCAAGTGTCTGGCTTTGGTGTGCATAAACAATTCGATCAGAAAAAATCTGTTTACCGTTAAAGTCCATAATTTGAACCTTCGAATCTATAGGAAGTCTTATATGCAATTCGTTAGAAGCCGGATTGGGATATACCAACACCGAATTCCCGGCAAAATTCTCAGTTATTCCAGCATTACTTTCGAGAAGAACTATTTTTGCCGGCTTACCGTTAACCAATGCTAAAACTCCGCTTATGCCGCTATGGGATAGCGCATCATTAAATCCCTTTTGCGAAAACAGTAAAGATGCTGTGTTATCCTTTGGAATAGGAGATAAAGAATAGGAAGCAACATAAATCATATTTTCTGAAGAGTTGTTATTCCAATTCAGATTAAGGTCGTATTTACTTTCAACTGAATGCACGGTAACTGCTTTATCATTTATTGCCAGGTTAAAGTCGAATGAATGAACATCTTCACTACAATTTAAAGAAACAGGAATTGTAATATAATCACCCATAAAAGTGGTTTTCGACAAATCAAAAATGATTTCGGAAGCGGTATCCGTTGTTGAACTTTTAAGTACACCATCGGGTGAAATTGAAGCATAGGTGTAATCAACATCAGCCAGTAATATTCCTACATAGGTTTCATTCTGAATTATAGGACAGGTAGTTACGTTAAATATGGGTACAGCCTGGCAAACAGCAACCGGCGGAACTCTATATTTCGAATAGCCACTGCCATCATCTTCAGGAAATGTAGTTGAAATCAGGTAATTCAGGTTGTTTGCAACTTCATTTATAGCAACGAACGACCAGTCTTTACCTGGTGCATCAGCCTGGCTGAATTCTGGAATCTTCCCAACTGATCTTAACATAATCTGAGTTACATCACCCGCTGTTACTTTTCCATCGCGATTAACATCCATGGCAATCATCTGGTAATTAGTAGGAAACCAGTTTATAAGCGAAGTACCTTTAACTGCTGCCAACGATGTAAGGTATGCATCCTGCGCATTTATAACTGACTGTACATTTGTAGTGTTGGCTATATCCCTTCTGATATCTATTGAAGTTCCATTTGAAATGTTGTATATGAAATTACCCGATAAATCAGGCTGTACTTCAGGAGCAGAAGTGCCACAACCAAATATACCTGTGCTTAAATAAGTTCCGGGATTAAGAGGATCAAATGCAATTGGGCTAAAGTCGCTCCAGAATTTAAGACTTCCAAAAAACTGGTTCTGCTGATATGTATTTAAATTACCTGGTGAACCTGTTTTAGTTATTGAAGTCGTAGGATAACTTTCAATGATTTCAGTAAATGAGAATTCCGAAAAATCAGAAGGCTGAAAGTTTGTGGTTTTAGCAAATCCAATACAGCACACATTACCCGAACCATTGAATGATGCGTTAACCGGAGCATTAAGATTGAAGTAAATTGAAACACTAATCCGCCCTGCAATTGCATCAACCGAAGTGATATAATCTGTAACATATTCCGGAAGATGCCCCACCGGCACAATGGAACTTATCAAATCGGAACTAACTGTTATAATACCTGTAGGAACAACTTTGGCTTTGTCATATTGAACTGTAAAGTCGTATCCTGAAACTCCGCTAACAGCCGTTATTGTAGATATTGGCATACAAACTGATGGGATATTACAAGGCTGCGAAACAAAAGTAATTTTATAAGCAGCACTAAAATCGGTGACAGTAACATTTACTACCTGAGATAGTGTAACACCTCCGCTGTTGTCGGTAGCATTTGCAGTAATATTCATTGGGCCTACCACCACCGGGGTGAAAGTAAAACTGTAAACTCCATTTACAGCATTGCCCGAACTAAGCAAACCAGTTCCAATCAGAGTTGTACCATTATAAAATACAACAGAAGTTATTGTTCCATCAGCATCAGAAGCTGTTGCAATCAGTGTTAAAGGTGTGTTTATGGCTGGTGTTGCCCCATTAAGAGGTGATGTAATTGCTACAGAGGGAAGCTGGTTTGCATTTAGCGTACTTGACAAATAAGCAGAAGCTAACGCTATCTCATCGAATTGTGAAGCTTTACTAATTTGAGAAGTAGTTTCCTTGCGTGCCGATGCGATTAAAAAGTTCTCATTATCGAAAACTGAATTACTTTTTACGGAAGTGGAATTATAAGTTAAATCACTACTATTTCTGCTTTGATTTAATTTTGGCTGATATGATTTTTCTGCTCTTATATTCTCATACCCATTGTGTGCCTGAACCCAAAAGCCCAGAATCGAAATGTAAAATACAAGTATATAATTCTTCATATTATCCTTTTATTCAAAAGTGAGGAGGACTTGTGTTTTTGCTTTTGTGTATTTTATTATTAGAAAAAATAGTAACAAGGAATGATTTTTTTTATATCTCATCTCTGGTAAATTAGTAGTACCAAACAAAACTCATTTCTATAGTTTTACATTTTAAGTTCAAACAGTGAAAATTTATTTTTATGGATAAGTATAGGAATATTCCATTATTTGTTACTCCACGATATTGCTGCTAACTAAGCCACAACTTTTCGAAACTTATCGAAGTAGATGTTCTGCAAATTCCACAGAATTTAAAATACAATCTTTTCATGAAAATCCCGGCTTTGTAATTATCTGTATGCGACAATACATTGCAAAAGTAGTTTGTCAGTGTTAACAGAATAATTCTTTTGTATTATGTTTTTGTTGAATAAAAATTGTATTAAATAAATTCATCAAATCAATAAAGCATTAAATACTGCTACCGGGGTATTTAAAAAATGTCCATTTTAATATTCAAATATTGATGTATAATACTACCTATTTTAAACCCGGATCAGTTCCATGTAACCCTATTTCCCGTTTTGCATAACATATGTTATTTCGAACTCGAACCAACCGATTTAATATAATTAAAAAAACCCCGGCTGTGAGCCGGGGTTTCTTCATCTTAAAAAAACTAATATGAAAACTACTATTTAATAATCACTTTTTTAACACTTACAAATTTATCGTTGAAGATTTTAACCATGTAAACACCAGGTGCAAGGGCAGATACATCTATCGTTTGCTTTTGGTTAGCGTTTACATTTTGTTCTGCAACAACTTGTTTGCCGTTTAAGTCTGACATTTGAACTTTTGCATCAACCGAAACCTGTACATTCAACACGTCAGAAGCCGGGTTAGGATATACCTGAACTGAATTTTCAATTTGGCTATCAGTTATACCGGTAGTTGCATCAATAATAACCATATGAGCTGCAAGTCCGTTTACCAATGATAAAGCTTCTGTAAGGTCAGTGCGCGAAATTGAGCTTACACCGTTCAGGGTTAAAATCATGTTAGCAGTGTTAGCAGTTGGCATAGGGCTCATGCTGTATGAAGTAACAAGCAACAGTTTATCAGCAGGAATATAATTCCAGCCAATATTTACGTTACTGTTTTGACTTTCTATTGAATATACTGATGCAACCATGTCGTTGATTACAAGCTGAAAGTCGAATGAATTAACAACTTCACTGCTGATCAACGAAACAGGGATACTCATATTGCCGTTGCTGAATGTGGCTTTTGATAAGTCAATAACAATGGATGCGGTATCTGCTGTAGCATTTTTAAGTCCTATACTTGCAGGAGCTGTAGCATAAGTTCCATCAACATCACCAACTAAAATACCCATGTAATTTTCAGTACTGATTATCGGACAAGTACCAGCGTTTGTTACAGGTACAGCCTGGCAAACAGCAACAACAGGAACTTTGTATTTCGAATAACCGATTAAATCGTTTTCCGGGAAAGTAGTAGAAATCAGGTATGCTGCATTGCTGGCTACTTCGGTATTAGCTACGAATGACCAATCTTTTCCCAAAGAAAGTACCTGGCTGAATTCAGCAATCTTAGCTATTGCTCTTAAAGATATCTGTGTGGCATCACCTGCAGAAACAGTACCATCGCGGTTTACATCGGCGGCTACCATCTGGTAAACCGAAGGTGTCCAGCTAATAGAAGCTGTGCCTTTAACTGAAATCAGTGAAGTTAAATATGCATCCTGACCATTGATTACTGGTTGTACACTGGTTGCGGGAAGTATATCTCTCTTAATATCAATGGTAGTTCCATTCAAAATGCTGTATGCAAAGTTACCAAGCGCATCAGGTGTAACCGCAGGAGTGTTTAAACCACAACCAAGAATATTGGTAATTAAATTCACACCAGGGGTATAACCAATTGGACTTAGGTCGCTCCAGAATTTCAGACTACCTGCAAAATTATCCTGCATATAGGTTGTGAAATTGCCTGCTGATCCTTGTTTTGTCTGGGTTGAAGTAGGATAACTTTCAATGATTTCGGTAAATGAGAATGCTGAAACAGACGTTGAAGGCAAGTTGGCTACTTTGGTGAATTCAACACAACAAACATCGCCCATACCATTGAAAGAAGCTGTTGAAGGAGCATTACTGTTAAAGTATATAGCAATGTTTATTTTTCCGGCAGCTGCATCGATGGATGTGGTATAATCAGTCATAACTTCAGGAAGCTGGCCACCTAGTATTGCAGCGATCAGAGCAGAGCTAACTGTAACATTGCCTGTTGGTACAACTTTCAGTTTGTCATATTGTACTGTAAAGTTATAGCCGGTTACACCAGCTACCGAATAGGTTCCGTTTGTAGCCAAAGGCATACATACTGCTTCAATATTACATGGCTGTGAAACAGCTTTGATTTGATAATTAGCATTCATATCAGTAATAACAACATTTACAGGAGCTGATGTAGTAAATGCTGTTCTGGTATCAGTAGCTTTAGCTGTTAATGCAACTGGTCCTACAGCAGCAGGTGTATAATCAATCGAATATGGAGCTGTCAGGTCAATTCCTAATGAAGTACTTCCGGCAAAGAATTCAACCGAAGTTATTCCATCACTATCGGTTGCAGTTGCAGTAACCGTTAATAGAACGTTCAATGCTGGTGTTGCACCGTTTACAGGTGACGTAATTGCAACTGCAGGAGGAATATTGGCATTAACTGTAATTGTTACAGGAGCCGAGGTAGTAACTGCATTGTTGTTGTCTTTAGCTTTTGCTGTTAAAGAGTGAATTCCAATAACCGAAGAATATGTAGCTGCATATGGAGCAGTTACATCAGGAGCGCCTAATGATACACCATCAACAAAAAATTCAACTGACGAAACGGTACCATCAGCATCAGCAGCTGTAGCTGTAATGTTAACAGCATCAGGTGCAATATATACTGTACCAGCGGTAGGAGCAGTAATGCCTACTGTTGGAGGAGCATTACCTACATTGATAGTAACAACAGCGGATGTTGTAACGTTGCCGTCGTTATCAGTTCCTATAGCAGTGATTGTATGGGTTCCGGTAACTGCAGGAGCAGAATAGGTTGAAGTGTAAGGAGCTGTAAGATCAACACCAACAGAAACACCATCCACTTTGAATTCAACCTGGGTAATAGTACCGTCAGCATCCGTTGCAGTTGCTGCAAGCGCTACAGTGGAACTAAAAGGGAAAGTCTGGCCATTAGTAGGAGATGTTACAAAAACTACTGGAGGTGCAGGAACAGGATAAAGGGTCTGAATAAGACTTGGAATTGTAAGTAAAACGCCTGTAGGGTTGCTTGAAACATAGTTTTCAGTTCCACCTGAAGGTGTTCCGATCTGGATATTTAATTCGAAATGGAAAATACCATCGGTAGTTATTTGAGCAAGCAACACTTTATTAGTTGCAGTAGGTCCTACAGCACCAGCCAGACATGCCCATGCACCATCGGTTACAAGAAATGAATTACCGTTTGCTGAACCATCGCCAAAAATGTCGATTACTGCATCAAGACCTAGTGTTATAGTACTGGGAACTGTTCCAGCGTACATACCATCCTGGGTAGTTAAAGGAATACCTGCCAATGGATCAGCATTTTGCAAAAGTCCGTTTGTATTTACAAAATTGCCAACACCATTATCTTCGGTTTTAAGAATTCCGTTAAAACCGGCACAAGCTCCGCCTGTCGATAACCATGAATCAAGCATCACGGTATTCTTTTTGGCATTGGTTGCGCTAAATGTTGGTATTGTGGCTCCGAAATCAGTATTGTTGAAGAATGTTGTGGTAGTGGTCATCAATAATGGATGTGCCAGGGTAATACCGGATGCATTGCTACCATAGATTGACTGAGCTTTGTAACCTGGTAACATATCAGCATAAATCCTGTATGTTACTGAGCCTACCGGAAGTGTTCCGGCACTACCTGCTGCATCAGCAGCGTTTGATACGTAGTATCTCTCTACATATATATTTTCGAGCCCATTCTGCGCCTGTGCGAATAAGCCGATAAAGAGGCAAAATATAAATATTAACTTTTTCATGTGGTTATGGTTTTAAATATTTTTCTATACATTTAGTTTAATTATTGATTGACCTGTCCGAATTTACCAACGAAAATATTGAAGTCACCAATGTCGGTTGAACCGTCGTTGTTTAAGTCAGTTGGGTTTGATGACTGTGAGGTAAGAACCTGAGCAAATGCCCATTCGCTTAACCAGCTGCCTTTTGTAGCATCAAATGCACCTCTGTAGTTAACGGTTGAAAAGAAACCATCAGCAGGAGCTGTCATTGAAGAAGCAATATTCGTAGTAGGTGTTACATGGAATGAATTGTTGCTGTAAGAAGCATTTGCTGGTGAAGCGTTCCATGCCCAGTTGTAATCGATACCAGGTACCGAAGCAACAACAGCGTTTCCGTCAGATGTAAACTGAGCTAAATCAGCAGCTGAAGCGGCTGTAGCTGCTTTGTAAGTTTTTGGTGTACCACCTGTTGTAAGAGCGCCTAAAGTAATATGATATGCCTTAGTAGGATTATTACCAAAACCAACAAATGTATTGTTTCTTACTTTTAACGAGTTTTTAACAGCAATACCAGCTCCTGAGTTGTAAACGTTATCAGCGTTTGTCCAGTTATCATATGCATCTCCTTTATTGG
>Ga0105047_10013275_pt1 | contig 13174 bp, 6 predicted proteins | sample MAT04_FD_78384 | JGI IMG/M metagenome (GOLD analysis project Ga0105047, IMG submission 78384) | Freshwater microbial communities from Lake Fryxell liftoff mats and glacier meltwater in Antarctica - MAT-04 (megahit assembly) | ecosystem: Environmental > Aquatic > Freshwater > Ice > Liftoff... | reverse complement strand
TATTCTGATGGATGTCATCCAAATGATTTTGCTAAAAATTCAGTTTCCAAACACTTTGTAAACAATAATCCTTCTGCCGCAAATGGTGGGGGCTTCAACAGCGGAGGTGTAGCATTCTCAGGTAATGTTGGGTCAGGATGGAGTGGTGATCACATTCAATTTGAAAATTATTTTATGGATGCCTTGTATAAATTGGATGTTTCAGGCAACAGTACTAAAGTATCGGGTTTTCATGATTATGATAATGCAAACTATCATATTGGATATTTAAACTACTGGTCAGCATTTGCTAACGGTTCTACAAATAAATCGTACTTAAAAAACCGTAATCTTTTAGGAGATCCGGAGATGATGGTATGGACTAATACGCCACAAACTACTTTAGCTGTAACATCAAGCTATTCAAGTTCGGCTCAGACTCTTACAGGAACAATTTCAGGTATTAATACTAGTTTTTCGCCTATGCTGGTGGTAACTGTAACAATTTGGAAAGGGACAGAAATCTGGCAGACACAGAATATTACATCTACCACAGCTAGTGTTGCATATTCATTCTCCAATGTTATTGCCGACACACCCGGGAATATTACTGTAACTGCCACTGCGCATAATTATATTCCAAGTATAAATCTTCTCAATGTTCCTGCAATAAGCGGAACTCATCCCTACATGACGAGCAATACAATTGATGATGATAATACAGGTGGAAGTCATGGAAATGGCGATGCGCAACCCGATGCTGGAGAAACAATTCAGTTGCCTTTTACGTTAACTAATTCCGGTAATACAACAGCTTCCACAGTTACGGCAACATTAAGTTGGAAAGCGAATGATTATCAAACGCAGAGTGGTACAAATGCTACAATTACGATTGGAACCAATACAGCCAGTTTCGGTAACATTGTGGCATCCGGAACGGGAAATAATAATAGCAATCCTTTCGTTTTCACTATAAATAAAACTGCTTTTGATGGGATCACACCTCGTCCATTAACTCAATACATTAATTTTACATTAAGCACTTTTGTAAATGGAGTACCTTTTTCAGCCAAACCATTTATACTACAAATTGCAGAACCTAATTTGATAAAAGGTGAAAATAGTGTAACTGGTTCACTAGCCGCAAACAGTTCAAATCAATTAACAATAAAACTATACAATACAGGTCTTTCACAGGCAACAGGTCTTACAGCTATATTATCGAAAAATGCCGATCCCTCAAATAACATTACAATAACAAGTACAACAAGTTCATATAGCAATATAAACGGGTCTTCCAATATGCCTAATTACGGTACAAATGCCAATACCTTTAATTTTAATGTTGGCAATCTTGGTTCATATAACAACAATGAAACATTCAATTTATCAGTTACAAATAGTTTTGGGAAAATATGGGCTTTTACAAATTTTAATCTCACGGTACCGGTGGCCACTTTCACAACACATAATACCGGTAGTCTTACTTCTATAAATCTTTCCTGGACATGTAATATTACCTCGCCATCAGGCGATGCAATCCAGGGTTACAATTTATACAGAAGGTTAACATCAGTTGGAGGAGCATATTCGAAAATTAATACAAGTCTGATACCTTATCGCATCTATTTGGATGATGGGCAAGGGACACCTTTAAACCAACTCACGTCTTACGATTATAAACTGACTGTTGTGGATATGAATGGAAATGAAAGTATTCCTTCAAATCTTACTAATTCTATTTTTTCGGTTTCAACCTCATTACCATTTCATCCTGGCTGGCCTATAACGCCATCTTCTACACAAATAACAGATAGTAGATCATATGGATCACCTAATGTTTATGATGTGGCCGGTAACCAAAATAAGGAAATATTTTTTAGTACTGGATATGACCAGGTTGGAGGTGTATGGGCATTTAACAACGATGGATCAAGATGGTATAGCTATGATGGGAATGTGACAAATAAGGAAGGTTATTTGAATTTTAAGTGTGGGAGTTCTGCAGCTCCAGCAGTTGCAGATATTGATAATGATGGGACAGTAGAAATGGGAGTAACAACTCACGCAGGTGGTGCTACCGGCGGGATACCACAGAGCTTATTGGTTTATAAAACAATAGATGTTAATAGCACTCCACCATCAAATCAGCCTACTGGTTTTCCTGTATCAATATCTGGTTGGGACATGAATCAAAGTGCTGTTTTTTCAGATATAAATAATGACGGACAAATGGAAGTTTTGACAAATGATATGAGTGGTGGTGGTGTTAAAGTCTTTAACAAGGATGGTACTACATATTTCGGTATTGGCTGGCCTGCGACAGGGTATGCTTGTGGTTATAGTGTACCTGTAGCATTTGATTTTGATGATGATCTCAAGAAGGAAATTGTAATTGGATGTACCACTTCGACTACCAAATCAGCAGGTATATATATATTTAAAGAAAATGGGACTAATTATGGCTCATCAAATCCTGTTTACACTCCGGAAGCAAACTACAGAACTGATTTCCCTACTGTAATTGCTGACATTGACAATGATGGAACGCATGAAATAATATTCATTTCTGCGTATAATACTACAGCGAGAATATTTGCAATGAAACCAAATGGAACTTTTATATCCGGATGGGATCCTTCGGGTACTTACCCAACATTTTCGCTTTCGTTAAATGTTTCTGTTGGTGATTATTATGGTCAATTCTGTCCAAGCCTGTCTGTTGGTGATCTCAATAAAGATGGATATCTTGAGGTAGTATGTGGAGATAATGGTCATTTGTATGTTTGGAGTCATACCGGTGGCAATCCAATGACGACGATATCCATCCCAAGTTATTCTTCCTATTATACAAAGGCACCGATACTTGCAGATATTGATAATGTTAATACTGATCTGGAAATAGTAGTTACTGGTAAGGATCCAATTACAACAACAGCAACCGATATTTATGCCTATAAAATGAATGGATATCCAGTTATTGGATTTCCTATCTATATTCCAGATGGTGTATTAAATTCTCCTTGTATTAATGATATTAATAATGATAAGAAGAATGAATTAATCGTCACTTCGGGCACAAATTTTTATATTTGGGATTCGCAGGGTTCAATCATCAACAATGTGTATGGTTGGAATAGTTATAGACACGATAATTATAATAGTGGGATATCATATAACATGGCTGATGGCTTTTTATACGATGAAGACGTCTATCTTCAAAATATCACTACAAGTTCAATTTCTACCGATATGAATAGATATTATTTCGGCAGAAATGTTTTAATCGGAAATGATGTAACAACTCAAAAAAGCAATGGAGATGTAATATTTTCAAACGGTACAAATATTATTGTAGAAGCAACCAATTCTGTTTTGATAAAAAACAATACTACAATTCCAGTAGGATGTACTTTTGAAATTAAATAAACTTCAGACATCTCTGGCCCGAGAACACTAACTACATACAAAGCCGGCAATGCAAATTAAGAGCGTACCTATAGAACAAAATGTAAATACAAGTATTGCAATTTTTGGTTCCAAATTTAAAGCGGAATATAAATCTATACATAAGTTGGCGCATCTTATTCTCTGATGCATACCTATACAATCAAAATCCAACCTCTTAACGTTGGATGTTTTGAAGAAAATTAATTTCACGTTAACTTACCCATAAGCATCAATCAGATATCTTGAACTAACTTCGCTAACTAGAAAATATAAATGAATAAAATCATTTTAACCTAAAAATAAAAAACCATGAAAACTTTACTCGCTTTATTTTTTTCAATCAGCATTCTGTTAGTCGTTTCGTGTGGTAATGATGACAACGGCAATACAGTTATAAAGAAAGATAAAATATCCGGATTTATTCAAAAAGGGCCTTATGTAAATGGTACTTCCATTGTTATTTCCGAACTGGATGCCAATCTGAGTCCAACAGGAAAAGTTTTTAATACGCAGATTACCGACAATAAAGGTTCGTTTGAGATAACAAACCTGGAATTGAATTCGCGGTATGTTGAATTAATTGCAAATGGGTACTATTTCAACGAAATTACAGGAAAAGTATCGCAGTCGCAGTTAACCCTGCATGCATTAAGCGATGTATCTGATGCGTCAACAATAAATGTTAATATATTAACCGAATTAGAAAAAAACAGGGTAAAGTATCTTGTTTCGAATGGACAATCATTTAAAGATGCTAAGATACAAGCTCAGAAAGAACTGTTGAAAATATTTGAAATTGAGAAGAATGATATTAAACCTTCCGAATATCTTGATATTTCGAAAAGCGGCGACGATAATACCATTCTGCTAGCTGTGTCAGTAATTATGCAAGGACTCAGAAATGAAGCGGAATTATCGGAACTGATTGCAGATATAAGCACAGATATGAAAGAAGATGGCATACTGAATAATGCAGTATTAGGCCAAAAACTGATTAATGATATCAGTCTTGTTAACGAAGCCGATATAAGAACAAATGTTGAAAGTAGGTACTCGGAATTAGGCGTTCAATTAGCGGTTCCCGATTTTGAAAAATATGTAAAACAATTTACAGACAATACAAAATTCCAGCCCAGCAATAGTATTGAATACATTGTTAATGGCGTTTCCGGACCTAACGTATTATCAACCGGCAGGTTTACGTATCCAAGCTATGCTGCTCTAGGTGACACGCTATGCTCAATAAGCGCTAAACTGCCCAGAGGAACTTCGTTAAAAGTAATCGTATATCCTGATTATACAGAAGGAACAACTACCCCTGGTGATTCTTCTTCAACCACAACAATAACTCCTGGCTCGTATTCAAGATATTCTGTTGGATTTAAAGAAAACTCAGGATGGTCATTCAATAATGATTTATATCCTGTTAATGGATCGATGACTTTTATGAGCAACGGGTATGACAGGACTATTGATGCTCAATTTTATCTTGAATTTCATGGTGGCGCAAAGTTTGAAATTTATGAAAATAATCAAACCACACCAACCAGGATTAAACAGATAAAATGGTAAATAAATAATAAGCACACTTGCCACTGGAGAGTCTTTAACGAATGGCTGTAAAACAAACTACCAAATCGGCATCAGACAAAAAGCAGAGCATCTATTGAAGAAATAACTGCTTGGCTGGTGGAGATATACTTGCCAGACTGTCTAATAACTAAATGAATGTTACTGCGAATTCAATATTTGACTTCTTATTCGAACCGATATCTATAGAATTCGCTCAAGAGTAACAGTTTTTAGACGGATTGACGTTACCGCCAAGTGTAAAAAACGACATTCAGACAATTTGCAACTTAAAAACAGAACCAAAGAACTATTGAAAAATGCGATTAAATAAATTGAAGAAATCCTTTAAATCTAATCAATATGACAATTCAACAATTTTTACAAAACTTCTGCTGCAAAGCAGACATTCAAAATCAAGGAAACGTAAACCTTGTAATTACGACAGAAGCTGTAAGACGAAGCGATAATGTTGTGGTTGATAGAGTTAGGACAAACTATGACATTCAAGATATGTCTCAGAAAATCGGTGATAGCCACACTGGAATTTCTCTGATGCCTTTTGACTGGGAAAAAATAGTGGACTATACCAAAAGAGCACATTTGGACTATTTTGCACAAAGAGCACCAATAGACAATTATTATTCATTTGACAAGAATACAAATCCTGACATATCAATTTTTTATCAATAGTTGAAACATTTGGTAAAATCATTTGCAATTTGTACAAGTCAACACACATAACAGAAATGGCAAAAGTGCCACCAAAGAAAATGAACGTCTGTTAGAGACAAAGTAGCAAATTGATAGAAAAATGACTAAAAACAAAGACCTCCGCTACAGCGCAAATCCTTTCGCGTGGTTAAATGACAATAAAAAAAATGCTGTATGAGCTGTAAGTATAAATTGCGTAGTGTTCAAGGAACTTATTTTGTAAATTTTGCTGAGGTGTTCCCGCTTGCTTTTGGAAGGATTAGTGCTTTATAGAAACTAAATACAAGGATTTTACTATATAAAGCCTTAGCTTTGGCCAATAAGCACAAGGATTTTTTATGGATACATAATAAATACCACGCGAAAGGATTAGAGTGGCAGCAAGGAGGCATTGATTAGACAACTTAAAAAAATCAGATTAAAAAACGTTCAATCAAAATACCTTTCTAAATCCATTGCCTATGAGAATTTCCGTACACAATTAGTTTAGTGATAAATATTCACTCATGTAATGATTATCAGGGGAGGATCATAGTTTACAACAAGGCAACCTCTCTAAAGAAAACCTTTGTAGTAAAAAATACCCCACCTCTTACTTTGATCGCGAAATCGTTAAAGAGATGGGGGGAGTTCAACAATTGTTAAACTTTAAACAAAAACGCAAATGAAAACAAAAAGTTGTATGCTAACTGTGTTTTTAGCATTCTTTATCGGATTTACCTGTTTTGCGCAGGAACTAATTGAGAAAAACTTCTTCAACTCCAATAGCAAATTAGGGAGTGATGTGATTATTAAAAAATCAACCATAAAAGTTGACGGAACAAAATCTTACAAAATTTTCGAGATCGAATCTCCTGCCGATGGGAATTATTATTTGAATGCCTGGGTGTCGGGGGCTGAACTTGAAAAATTTGGAAGCGGTAAATTTATCGAATACGAGCTTACTGTCAATAATGAAAAGAATGCTGAATATTTTAAGCCTTCTAACAACAATTGGCATAACGCTGCATATAGTGATCCTAAAACCAAGGAAAAAAAGACCGTTAAGCTTATAAAGGGTTTGAATCAAATAGTTTTTTCATGCAATGCCCCGGCTATACCGGATATTGATTTTATCAGCCTTTCGCAGGATAAAGAGAAGTCCGAGATTCCGGATACCAAATACGCCCAATTTGTTAAGCAAACTGAGCAGGAAATGATAGGCAGGATTGCCAAGCCTATTAATATCCCTGACTCCTTAAATAATCTGAAAAACGGGATCGTATTGTCTAATCCCGAAGGAAACTATGACCATTATATTGGAGCTACTTTCAAATATACCTATTATACTTTGCAATACTTCACTGCCGGGCAGCAGGTATTTATTGCAACAAATGCAACAAATTTCCAGCACGTTCTTGAAATGTTCAGTTATTCCGATCCACAAAGCTACTCATGGATTACTATCTCCAATAATAGCCTTGCATCAATTAATGTTAATATACCAAGTACCGGGTATTATTATATTAAAATAAGATCATGGATACAAAGCCAGCAGGGGCTTGTAAATCTTAACGTTAACGGGCAGAACTATTATACTGATTGTGTTGCTTCGGGTTATTCAGGCTTCCGTTGCGATGCCCCCACGGGCACTTATAACTATTTCACATGCTATATATCAGGCGATACCCGTATTTGGCTCGAAGATAACAGCAGTTTTCCCGGCAGAATTGTAGCATATAATGATGATTATTACGGAACTGGTGATTTTTATTGGCCTCTGGCTTCACGAATAAACAAAAACTTTACAGTACCGATTAAAGGAGCACAGTTTTCCTCATACAGTTCCTATACACCCACCGGTACTTGCGATTACTATATAAAGTGCATGAACAGTAATATCAATTCCTATTTTCCAAATCTAAAAACGGATGATGCAATACAATCTGCACCGCAAAGTAATGTATATAATTGTATTAGTTGGTCGGGAGGTATAACTAATTATTGGGAATGGCCGGGCAATTACTTCTCGATGTATTGGGTAGGCAGCCCGTTAGCTTCTTTTGATAATTTTTATAATTCAATTCGCTATTTTGGTGCTATGACATATTCCCGTACAGAGGCTACAGTTTCTAATAATGCTGTTGATTTATGGTATAATCCTAACTATTATGGTATTGGCCAGGGTGATTATACGCACGGTTCAGTTACCAAATCAGGTAATAATATGCCCCATGGTTATAGTTGGGAGAGCAAACCAGGCGGATTAATGCGAACCTTTCATCCACGTTACGCTTTAAACAATACGTCACCGGGTGGTTATGGCAATGTAAGTTATTATTATAAGCCTACCTCTTTAAAATCGGTTATGTTGCTTGACGAATCCATAGCTAGAGGACTTTCTGTAATTGAAGATGTTGAACTTACAAAAGCTGAAAAGGACATACTTACTGAATCAATAAATGCATTAACAAATAATCAGAAGGATGAGTTTGAGAACAAATACATTGCATGGAAACAAACCTGGGAAAATCCAGAAATTGCAATACAGAGTAATCCGAGAATGTATGCAAAGAATAGAGAATACAACGAACTGATTGATTATTGCAAGGGGCAGGGCAAATCATCATGGCCTTTGATCTTTGATAAGATTCAGCAGGTTGATTTCTTTACCATTAATGCCCTCGAAGATTTAACCCTGGCTGAAAACGAAAGCGTGCTTAATAAAGTTAAAAAAGAAAGCAAACTTAAGTCAACGACAGAATCAGGTGCCGTTATTGTAAGGTCTCCACAAACCATTGCAATGAAATACATTAAGGAATTATTAAAATCATCGCATGATTTTGGTTCAAAAGATGATAACGGTATCATTTATAGTAATTCTATTCATTTCAATGTGTTTCCTAACCCGGTGGAAGCCAAAAGCCAGATTTCATTTAATTTGTCTGTAGAAGCCAAAGTGTCTATTCAGGTTATTGACTTAACCGGCAGGGTACTTTCTGTAGTTGTTAACGAAAATGTGTTGGCAGCCGGGCAGCAGAATTTCGATCTTAACATCCCGCAGAACTTCCATGGCACTTGCCTTGTAAAGTTGCTTGTTAATAATAACGTAAATGTTCAGCTTGTTGTGGTTCCTTAATTTAACCTTTAAGGGATAAGGCTGAAAAACCTTATCCCTTATTAATAAACCTGTTGCCATGAAAAAACGATTCTTTTCCTTATTATTCAGTTTTGCCTTTTTAAGCTATATACAGGCTCAATCTTTTTCTGCATGGATAAATTATTCCTTCAGCCAAAGGGTTAGCGGAATTGATTTTAACGGAAATGATATCTGGATAAGCACACAAGGCGGCTTGGTAAAATACAATAAAAAAACCGCCGAAAAAACGTATTACAACAGAGCCAATTCAAATTTGCCGGATAATAATTTGATAGGGCTATTTGTTAATACCAATGACGAGGTTTGGATCGGAGGCAAATATTATGGAATAGGTAAATTTAATGGGAAACAATGTATAATATATAACGAATCAAATTCCGGCTTGCCATTCGATCAGGCTAACGGCCATATTAAAATTGATAAAAACGGGAATTTGTGGATTGCATCCTTTCGGTGGATGGCAAGGTTTGATGGAACAAATTGGAAATCATGGAAAACAGGTAGCGATATTTCTGCATTTCCAATAATTTCCGACTTTATAATTGATAATAAAGGTGTAGTGTGGCTGTGTTCAACAGATGGCTTAGGCAAAATTGAAAATGACGAATATTCTGTAATTCCCGGATTATATGGCGGTACAAACCAGTGCATGGCATTTGATAATAACATGGGTATATGGATAGGTATCGAAGGCGGAGGTTTATACCAATACACTGGTTCAACTTTTACCAATTATACTACTTCCAATTCCTGTTTGCCAACAAATCTTATTTATTCAATATCATTTGATTCAAATAATATTATGTGGCTGGGAACCACCGAAGGTTTGGTTAAGTTTAACATTTCAACCTGCGTTATTTATAAAACTTCGCAAACCGAAAAGGCTTTGCTCCGGGTGAAGGCTGCCGATAACGACACCATTTGGTGTGGCAGTTTAAGCGGTAAATTGCTTTGTTTTAATGGAAAGGATTTTACATCAATTGATTTATCTAATTCCCCGTTAAAGAATAATTATATTAATGATATTTTGGTTGATAACAGCAATAATACCTGGATTGGTACAAAGCAAAATTTGGTTAAAAAATCAGGCAATCCGGTATTGTCATTATTCGACCGCTCAACATACGCTTTAGCTAAGGATAATACAGGAGCTGTTTGGGCTGCTTTTGGGGCAGGCGATACTTGTTTGCTAAAAATGAGTGCTAATGATACAACATTATTTAATTCCAATAATTCACCCTTTAATTCGGACAGTACTACTATTACTTCGATGGTTGTTGATAACAATAACAATCTTTGGATAAGCTCAATCAGTCATGGCCTTTATAAATATGACGGGCATACATTTACAAATTATACTCCTGACAATAGTGCAATACCTGCTATAAGAATTTCTACATTAATAGTTGATAAAGATAACAACCTTTGGGGTGGATCAGTAAAAGGCTTGTTTAAATATAATGGCTCAACATTTACGGTATGGGATACAACAAATTCATCCATACCAACTAATGTTGTTATTGGTTTAGCTTTTGATGCTGAAAACAACTTGTGGTTTTCGTGTATGGACAAAGATAGGATAATAGGTTGTGATTATGGCGGCGGCCTTACTTGTTTCGATGGTAAAACAATGATTACATACAACAAAAGTAACTCTGGTTTGCAATGCAATACCATCTTGGATGTTTGTGTTGATAGTAACGACAAAATATGGCTTGCTACTTGCGGTGCCGGATTAGTTCATTTTGATAAGGGTGTTGAATGGGTATCATACAATGTAACAAATTCTGGAATTGCAAATAATATTGTTCAAAAAATAAAACAGGATAAAACAGGAAATTTATGGCTTGGCCATATTGATGCCGGTATTTCGGTGTTTAATCCCGATTCGGGTATGGGCGTTATAGAGCAGGAAAATAATAAAGGGGCCTTCCGTAATAACCCTAACCCTTTCAAACATCAAACTACTATAACATTTACTATTGTAGAGAACAATTCTACAGTAACATTAAAAGTGTTTGATATCCGTGGCAACCAACTTGAAACCTTTATTAGTAACAAATCATACAACCCGGGCACACAACAGGTAATTTGGAAAGCCAATAATTATCAACCGGGCATGTATTTCTTTCGCCTGACCATAAATGGTAAAACATTTAACCGTAAGTTTTTAGTTGAATAATTTTTTGTAATTTTACGAGTGGGGAATATAATTCCCTACTCGTTTAAATTTATTTCAAAATGAGATATCTAACAATATTGCTCCTCTTTTTACTAATTTCCTGTAAAAAAGAGCCAATCACAGAACCAAAAAACGAGTTATATTCAGAATGGGAAAACTATTTTGATACTTTGGATTATGAAACACCGGCGAACCGCTACTCTATTATCTCGATGGTTAAATCGGGTGATCATGAACTCATTTTTTCAGCCTTTAACCGATTGGATTTTTCGACTACCGGCAAAATTTCTTTATTTACCTTAAGCAACAATAAGGTAGTGCCAATAGATTCATCACAGTTCTTCACGGGCTATTCTCATTTATCCTTAAATGAAAACGGTATTGAAAAGCACATTTATACAAATCAGGATTACTTGTTCGTGTACGATAAAAACATATCATACCTTAGCGAATGGTCAATAACAAATCTGCATGATACACAACATTCGGCAAGGGGGCAAATTGATTCGAAGGGAAATATCTGGATTAGTTCAAATACAAGAACTATGAATGATGGTCTGCACATGTATAATGGGAAAGCATGGGAAACATGGTTCGAGGGTACAATGATTTATGCATTATGTTTCGACAGAAATGGAATATTATATGCTAGTACCCTACCACATTTGGACGAACGAGGTATTATAATGAAGTACGATTATACAAAATGGGATACTGTAATAACCTGTTCAGGTAGTGCAAAATGGGTGCCATGTATGAGTTTTGATAGAGAAAACAACCTTTGGTTTGGGGTATTGTCAATGAGGGATGTCGCACCCGAATCAGGGGATGGCGTGTATAAATTTGATGGAAAAAATGTAAACAGTTATAGTATTTATAATTCCGGACTTCCAAGTAATTCAGTAATAGATATAGTAATAGATGATAAAGATAACAAATGGATTGGCACATATTCTGGAGGTATTGCAAAATTTAGTCCTGATGGGAATTGGAAAGTTTTTAACAAGGACAATACGCCATTACATTTTAACAGCGTGGAGCATATATTGGTAGATAATAAAAACAATATTTGGTTAACATCACAATTTTTCGGTTTATGCGGGCTAAAAGAATAATAATTCATAAAATTCTAAAACAATGAAGATGATACTATTGCAATGCATAATCATGTGCCTGTTGGTTTCATGCTCTAAAGGAGATGAACCCAAGACGGAAGTTGACAAATTTGTACAACAGGTTAAGCAGGATAAATATATCTCCGATTCGCTTCCGGAGTTTGCGCCCGATGCCATACCTGTTTTGTTAGCCTCGGCCAACGATTTTAATAAAATTACCAAATTCCCTGTTAATCCGCTTACCGCCTTTGGCCCGGCTAAACTAACCGTGGGTGAATGCTTGATGTGGACTATTGAAAACATCAGGCTTAATTATGGAAACTATTCAGCTATAAGCTTCCCATCATTTGTCCCGGAATTACACCCGAAAGATTTTGACATTCAGAGGTTAACTGATATTCAGTTACACGAAGTGTACAAACTGTATTACGATTGGTGGTACAATAATAAGGGAAAGGATTTTGAGGAATTTCGAAAAATAAATCCTTTGCAGGATAGCTCCTATGTTTGGAAGTAGGGATGATGTTAACCGGGATACTTTGTATTTACATTTCCACTATGAAAAATCTATTCTATTCCCCGCTACAGCACGAATCCTTTCGCGTGGTTAAATGACAATAATAAAATCTGCTGTATGAGCTGTAAGTGCAAATTGTATGATGTTGAAGAAGCTTATTTTGCAAGTTTTGCTGAGGAGTTCCCGATTGCTGTCGGAAGGATTAGAGTTGTACATAGTTCTGCTACATAAGGGATCAATGAAGCGCAGGCAAATGCTATTCAAAAAAAACTGAGTGAGTTGTCACGGATGATTGATCCATATTATTTCCCAGTAGTACAACCTGAAATATTCGAGGGAGAATTAGTTTTAATTATTTGGGTTACTCCCGGCTATAAGCGACCATATTTCATATCCGTTTCATATTATTGATTCGTGCCAGATCATTTCCTTAAAATAAAGCACATTGCCCTGGTAGAAGTGCAATAAGCTATATTTTATTCATATTGGTGCACCAACGATATTATAAG
>Ga0105047_10013270_pt1 | contig 13179 bp, 10 predicted proteins | sample MAT04_FD_78384 | JGI IMG/M metagenome (GOLD analysis project Ga0105047, IMG submission 78384) | Freshwater microbial communities from Lake Fryxell liftoff mats and glacier meltwater in Antarctica - MAT-04 (megahit assembly) | ecosystem: Environmental > Aquatic > Freshwater > Ice > Liftoff... | reverse complement strand
CGGGCCGGTTATCGCATCGCACTCGAACTGCCGGGCGATCGTGCCGACGGATCGCCAGTTGTCGGATCAGATGATCAAAGCGTTAGCGGCGCGCGGCGGCGTGATCGGGATCAATTTCTACGACAAGTTCCTCATGCCTCCGGACGAATGCGGAAGTCGCCGATGCAATCTTGCGGACGTGGTGCGGCACGTGCGACACATCTGCGATCTGGTTGGGAATACAAACCATGTCGGCTTGGGTTCAGATATGGACGGCGGCTTGGGGCGGGAACAGATTCCTCATGAAATCGTCACGGCATCGGATCTTCCCCGCATTGCCACCGCCTTGAGCGCGGCAGGCTATTCGGATGCAGATGTTGAGAAAATCATGGGAGGCAATTGGCTCAGATATTTTGCGACCCATCTGCCCGAATGACCTGCGAGGCTAACAACAAAAGCCCAAGAGCCAAGAAGGCAGGAGACAGAAGACGGAAGTAATATGACGGCTTTGCGTCTTTTCGTGCAATCAACACGTAAAAAAGACAAGGCGGCCGAACGCATCTTGGCGGCCGCCTTTCTTGCTTTCTCCCCACACGTTCGTGTGAAATCGCGTGGGTGACAATCCAGATTTAGAAGAACGAAAAATTCGGGCCGAACACTTCACGGGCGCGAATGAATAGCAACCCGAGGCTTGCCGCCGCCATCAGGAAGGCGATTACCGCAAGCACCGTGTACATATTCGCAGACGGCCGGACATAAACCACATCAGCTTGTACTGCACGACTCATGGTAGCTCCGGGAGGAATTTTCTATTTTTGAATTTTGATTTCTGCTGGATGATTAGCGGTTGCGACTGGGCAATCGAAAATCAAAAATCGGAAATCAAAAATTTCCAACTCACTGCGTGCGGACTTCCATGCCGGCACGGACTTCGGGAACGCGGTTGCCGGTCAGACGACCGGCAGCTTCATTCGGTTCGACACTGTCAACCGTCAGCTTGCCATAGAACGCGCCGGTGCCGCGATCGACGATGTTGAATTCCATTCCCTTGGAAACATTGTCAGATGAACCGAGAGAAATCGTGGCGTAATCCAGCGGGCCGATCTTGCGGACTTCGCGAATCACACCATTGATCGCCGGTGCGCCGGCTCTCACGCCGGTGTCTATCGCCAGCACGCGCGAGGGCTCGATACCGGCGTCCTTCAATGCGCCCGACAGCTTGGCTGTCTGGTTACGCGCTTCTTCCAACTGCTCGGACACCCAACGGCGCTCACGCTCGGTGACATCCAGCTTGTTGGTGAGGTCGGAAATGGTCTGGCTCATCTGGGCGGCATTCGTCAGATTCTGGTCGTTCGACGTGCGAAGCGCCACCATCTGTTCCTGCAGCTTGCCCTTGGTGTCTTCCGAACCCTTGAGGGCTTCGGTGAGACGGGCGACATCCGCCTGCGTGAGGGTCAGGCGACTGTTAAGCTCCGCGACGCGGGCGTCGCGCTCGGCGAGCTTCTGCTTGTTTTCGTTATCCCCTTGACGCTTAAACTCAATCTGCTGGGTCATCAGCTCATAGCTCTTATCCCCAGCAGCTTTCGCGGCGGTGAGATCGGAGGAGAGACGCTGACTTTCCGCCTCCAGGGTGGTCACCCGGGCGGTCGCAGTCTTCAACGCATCTGCTGCCGTCGCGTTATTGCTGACATAAACCACCAAACCGGCGGTTTGCAGCAACGACACGATGACCAGCAGTGCAACAAAAATCTTGGTGAGGGTACTCAAGCGCAGCTCCTTGGACGCATGGGGTCCTACAACGGTGAAAATCCAGCGTCCATGGTAATTACGCCCGTGGGGGTGTCAAGTTTTTCCAAGTGTTGAAACAGCCCCGCATTAGCGGGAATCGATGGTGCCGAGCGTCGGCTGGATTTACAGGTGGGATGCGTGCCCTTGACGGGGATGTCAGACGGCCGCGTGAATATGCTGGTCCACCCGGTTCAGCAGGTGGTCGATTTCGATGCTGCCCTTCACGAAATAGTCACGGGCACCGAGTTCCAAGGCTTCCTGGACGGCTTGGGGGTCGCTCAAAGCGGTCATCATAATAACCTTTGCCCGTTCTCCCCCGGGGCATTCCCGCAGGGCGCGAAGCACGTCATAACCATTCATACCGGGCATGCTGATATCGAGGAGGATCAGGTCAGGAGTGACTTCCTGGTACTTCCAAAGCGCTTCTTCACCGCTGGCGGCGGTCCATACCTCGTGGCCGGAGATCGAGAGGATCTCGATCATCAGCGAGCGAATCTCTGCGACGTCATCTACAACAAGTACACGAGCCATGGTGGGATCTTAGGAAGGACGGATGCATCATGCCTATCGGGAGTTCCCCCAGAAAGTTAACATAAAACCTCATTCGCCTGTTGTTAAACCGATAACGTAAACCCTTCAACACGCTTAAGTAACGTGTGCGAGACTAGCAACCGTCGCCACCAGTTCCGAGGCTTCCACCGGCTTGCAGATATGCACCTGATATCCCGCATGTAATGCCCGGTGACGATCCTCCTGGCGGGCAAATGCCGTCAGCGCAACCGCGGGGGTACGGCCGCCGTTTTTCTGCTCCAGTGCCCGCACCTGTCGAATGAATTCCAGTCCGTCCACGTCCGGCATGCCAATATCGCTGATAATGATGTCGGGCTTGGTTTCCTGAAGAGCAGACAGCCCCTGCTTCGCAGAATCTGCGGTGATGACGACAGCATTGCATTCCTCAAGGAAACGCTTGATGAGTGAGCGGGCATCGGGTTCGTCGTCCACCACCAGCACGCGAAGTCCTTCCAAGGATTGGCAATCGGGCGAGATGATCACCACCTCCGAACTTCCGTCGCCCTTCCGCGAGCCGCTTCGAATGCGGGTGAGGGCCAATTGCGGCAACGACACGATAAATCTCGAGCCACGGTTTTCGCCCTCGCTTTCCGCGCGGATGGTGCCGCCATGTAGTTCGACAAGTTGTTTAACGATTGCCAACCCCAGCCCCAGCCCGCCGTGACGCCTGGAAATTGACCCATCCGCCTGCCGGAACCGGTCAAACACGTAGGGGAGAAAGTCGGGCGAAATGCCCTGCCCATTGTCGCAGATGCTAAGCTCCACGCGCGATTCATAAGCTCTCAGCATCACTTCAATGCGGCCGCTTTTCGGGGTGAACTTGATCGCATTGGTGAGAAGATTCCAGAATATCTGCTGAAGCCGCCCGGGATCGCCATTGATCGGCCCGGCAGTGGTGTCGAGAACACTGATGATCTGGATGTCCTTCGCGTCCGCCGCCGGACGGACCGACTCAACCGCGCTCGAAACCACCTCCGACGCATCCACTTTTTCGACCTTCAGGGAGATCTTACCGGAGATGATGCGATTCATATCCAGTAGATCATCAATCAACTGCGACTGAACGCGGGCGTTGCGGTAGATGGTCTCAATCGCCTTCTGAAGGTCCGCAGGCTTGCGCGAGGGTGTGTCACGACTTAGGATTTGAGCCCAGCCCAGAATGGCATTCAGCGGCGTGCGTAATTCGTGAGAGAGGGTGGCAAGAAATTCATCTTTCATGCGCCCGATGCGTTCCTGCTCGATGCGGGCGGCGCGCTCGCTTTCAAGCACTGCCTCGCGCTCCCTGGCGGTGCGGCGCTGCTCCGTGACGTCGATTGCCATCGCCACCAGATATCGACGTCCATCCGGAAGCCATCCCGGAGACGCGGCGGTAAAGCGCCAGATGCGCTGCTCGCCCGCACGCGTGCGCATGGTGAAATCTTGCTCCGCAACGCCGATGCGTTCGTGCGACCAATCGGACATCATGTTCCGCGCCGATTCCGCTTCTTCGCCGTACGCAGCGCGAAGCCAGTCCGCAAAGGTGGCGAAGTCGCCTTTGGAATAGCCTGTCAGTTTGGTGAACGCGCCGCTGATCTCCAGAATCTCACCGTCCTCGGCGTGCATGATGATCGGAATGGGCGCATCGAGGATCGCCCGGCGAAACCGTTCTTCGACAGCCCGGGCGGCTTGCTCGTTGCGCTTCTGCTCGTCGATGTCGATGTTCACGCCAATCATCGAGATCGGCTTACCGTCCGGGTCGTAATAGAATCGTGACTGGCCGTGTAGCCACCGCACTCGATTATTCGGAAGCAAGGCGCGAAACTCGTAACTCAATTCCGGTATACGTGCGGCGATTGCCTCCTTGACCGCTTCTTCGATCTTCTGCACATCCTCCGGCATGACGAACTTCCGCCAGGCATCAAAACCACCCTGCAAACTGCCTGGAGGGAGCCCGTAAAGGGCTTCGAGTTCGGGCGTCCAGACCACCACATCATCTCTAATCGACCACTCGAAGCTGCCCACCCTTCCGACATGCTGGGCAAGGCGCAGGCGCTGCTCATTCTCGCGAAGTTCCCGCTCCACGCGGGCACGCTCGATCGATTCCCAGCAGCGGCTGGCGACCTGCTGAACCAGCTCGACTTCGGCAGCGGTCCATTTGCGGGGTGTCGCCTGATGCACCGCAATCGCAGCGACCAGTTTGTCAGCGCGAAGCACCGGCACATAGATGGCCGCACGAATTTCCGCCTTCCGGTAGGATTCAATGACCGCCTGAGCGCTTGGATGGATTTCGGAATCCTCCACCACACAAGGTTTCCCTTCGCGCATCAGTCGGAGGCATTCCTCACCGAAGTCAGCGAAGCGGTAGCGTCCTATGATGCTGGGGACGCCATCGTTGTAATCCCCAGTAAGGTTGAACGTGTCCTGATCCTCCTCGACGTCGGCGTAGGCGCAGCGGTTCGCCCCGATATGCTCCCCCAGCAGTCTCGCGGCGGCTTGGGTGATGTCGTGCGGATCGACGTGCGTGCGGATGACCGCTTCAAGTTCGAGCAAAAAGCGGTCGCGGATTTCGTCCAACTTGGTGTGATGAATATCGGTGCACGTGCCGAACCATTTGACGATCGTCCCCATTTCATCGCGCAAGGGCAGGGCGCGACCCAGAAACCACCGGTAATCGCCGTCATGACTGCGGAAGCGATACTCGATTTCGTATGGTTCACCGGTTTCGATCGCCTGCTTCCACCGCGATTCCGATCGCTCCACATCATCCGGATGCAGCACGGTTGCCCAGCCAGCTCCCTTGGTTTGCTCGAACGACTTGCCGACATAGTCATACCAGCGTTTATTGTAAAACTCGTGATATCCATCAGGGCGGGCGATCCACACCAGGTGCGGCATGGTGTCCGCAAGGTGGCGAAGCTGGCTTTCCGCCTCCTGTTGCGCAAGCAGTTTTTCCGTTAGTCCCTGCGAAGCCCGTCGCGCGGATGCCTCTTCCGCACGTCGGCGGGCAATGTGAAACTGATGACAGATTAAGCTGATCGTCACCCCCACCACCGCAAGGCTGACCATCTGCGGCACGACAGAGTGCGCCTGAAATGAGCCTCCCTGAGTCACCCGCATGATGCTTATGCCGCCAATAACTGACAAAAGCGTGGCGAACAGCGCCAGCGACAAACCGCCCAGATAGCCAGCAAACACCACCGCGGGCAGCAGGACAGTTAATGTGGGGTGCGCTTCGAGATAAGGATCCAGCGTCCAGCGCAACATCACACACAGGAACACCACGATCGTGGCGGAAACATACAAAGCGGGCTTGCGTCGCAGCAAATCGTTCAAGGTTTGCCTTGTTGAAAACATAAAAAAAGCCAACAACCCGCCAAGCTAATGCGGGGTGAAGACCTGTCTATCAGGGATTTCTCTATGAACGAGCAAACCCCGCGATGAGGTCATCAACGCGGGGTGGTCTCCTTCCATTTTGTGAAATCCGCCTATCGTCCCAGAAGCGATAGCACCTGCTGCGGGGTCGAGTTGGCGGTGGCGAGAACACTGGTGCCAGCCTGGGTGAGGATCTGGGCACGGGTGAGTTCTGCCGTCTCCTTGGCAAAATCTGCGTCTCGAATCTGTGACTGACTCGCAGTCACATTTTCCAAGGCGATCGACAGCGAGTTCACATTCGTGTCGAGCGTATTCTTCTCGAACGCGCCAAGGCGTCCGCGAAGAACGGCGATCTGCTTGATCGCTTTCTCGACGATCCTGCTGGCGGCCGATGCGTCGCCTTCCAGCGTGGCGCTTCCGCCGGTCACGAGGTCGGTCAGGAAGCCAATCTCGCTTTCGCCCAGCTTGCTTGCGCCCACGGACTGGATCGAGATGTTCACCTGCTGGTTGCTCTTCACCTGCGGGCCAAGTTGGAAGAGCGCGCCGCCTCCGGTGATGGCAAAGCTGGTGCTGCCTGCGCCGAAGGTCTCACCGATCGTCAGTTCAAGATCGAGGGACGAACTGTTGAGCTTGATATTGCGCCCGTCGCCCACAGTCAGTGCGCCGTTGATCGTCGCGACGGCGTCGACGCCTTCGCTGCGGCTCTTGGCATTGCCCACGCTGTCAACCGTGTCAAACGTTCCCTTCAGTGCGGAAACAGTGACAAAGCTCTTCGACCCATAGTCCGCCGACTGCAGCATCACGCCCTGTGTCGGGTCGGTCGGGTCGATATACGCGGCGGCGACACCGGTTGCATCCGTCACGCGGTTGACTGCAAACGCAATCGCGGAAGCAGCGGTTCCGGAGACGAACTGCAGCGTTTCCACCCCCTCGTTGCCCGAGATCTCAAGCGTCAGCGAACTGGTAATCGTAGCGCTTCTGAACTCCAGGTCGGCCGTCTTTGCAGAAGTGATTACACTCACTTCCACGGGAATGGATGCGTTCGTGGCGAAGTTCGCCTGATTGATATGCAGGGAACTGATGGCGCTGGTTGCAACACCGGAGGTGATGTAGTCCATTGACCCGTTGATCAGCTTCAACCCGGCAAAACTCGTCGTGTTGCTGATGCGGGTGATGGACTCGACCGCGGAGTCGACCTGCAATTGATTCGCCTTGATTTCTTCAGGCGACAGCGCGCCGGTGTTGGCGGCTTCAACCACAAGATCCTTGATGTTCAGAAGCAGGTTTGCCACTTCCGACAATGCGCCTTCCGCCGTCGCGATGACGTTGGAGGCGCGGCTGGAGTTGTCGATCGCCTGGTTGATTCCGGAGATTTCGCTTCGCAGCGTCTCCGACGCGATCAACCCGGCAGGGTCGTCCTTGCCTCGGTTGATCCGCAGACCGCTGCTCAGTCGCTCAAGGGTCTGGCTTAAAGTCTTCTGACTCTGGGCCAGCCCGCGCTGGGCAGTCAAGGCTGAAACGTTCGTATTGATGCGGGCCATGTCAATCCTCCATGATTGCTGATGGCGAGTCGGGCGTACGGCTTATGCCCGATCGTTGGGTATGGCTTCGATCCGCGAAGCCGGAATAGGGATTTTTGATTTTCTATTTTTGACTTTTGATTTGGCAGTCAATCGAAAATCAAAAATCAAAAATCTACTTCTGATCGTCCTTGTTTTCGTTCCTCGGACCGATCTTTCCAAGGCCCGAAAGATCCTCGGGCTTGACCTGGGCCGCCGCTTTGTTTTCGCGACGGATTGCGTCATACACTTCTTTGCGATGAACGGCGATTTCCTTGGGGGCGTTGATTCCGAGCCTCACCTTGTCGCCACGAATGTCGACAACGGTCACCTCGATATTATCCCCAATCATGATCGTCTCATCGCGCTGACGGGACAGCACTAGCATAACAGGCTCCTTCCTGGCTGAAGCTCCGGGACATCCGTGTCACGGATCGCGCCGCGGGATGATGTTTCATCGCGCAGAGCGTTCAGCTTTGGCAGACAGATTCTTCCCGACCACGCGCCGCATTGGACGCGTACAACTTGCAAAGACACGTGACACTCACGCGCTTCTGGCAAGCGGAATCTCTGTCTGGAGCTTGATCAGCGGCTGCCTTGTCGTCCACTTCTTCTCGGTGAGAACCACCTGCGAGCCCACGCGGTTGGCGGCGTTCACCACCAGCGGGCCCAGCAGATTCCCGGTGAGCCATTCGTCCACCTTGTTGCAGATGACGAACACCTGAAGGCTTGCCAGGTCGGTCAGTGAAAGTTCCTGTTGCGTTTCCTCGCGAACCGGAACTTCGTAATCCTTGAAGAAGATGCTTGGATCGCACACGACAAACGCCAGTTGCGATTCGTCGACAGACTGCAGCCAGAAGAAATAGTTCTCCTCGCCGGTCTGGATCAGTGCAAAACGGGAATGATTGGGAAACCCAAGCAGGCCACGCGGAAAAGTGATGATGCGTTCCGCATCGACTTCAATCCGCCCGAAACGTGTCGTTTCGATTTCCATTCTCGAACTCCATTTCCTGCGATCCTTCCGGATCGCGTCCCCGCGACATCCCTGTCACGGCATGTGGTTTTCCGTCCGCGTACTCCGCCACGGACGAATCGAACAAGCGAGCATCTCCTGCTCTTAGTACGGCCCCGGGCTCACGCCCATGATCCTTAGCCTTCTGCCTCGTTCGTCGCCCGCCTTTTCCCGGCGAGCTTTGACGACAGCGATGAAGCTTCCACTTCAACCGCGTACTGTGGCACGGGCGTCCCGCACGTGCCTTGCCGCCTGAGCGGCAGACTTCACATTCTCTCCCGGTGACAGCTGTCATCCCGCATCACTCACGGCTTAGGCCGCTATCGCTCGTGCGGGGCGCCCGTGCCACTTTCTGCGCCCCTGCGAAGCAACTTCTGCGCTTCGCAGGATTTTGATCGTTATTTCTACGTTTGCAATGGACACTGCCAATCCCACTGCAACATCCGTGCCAGATCACGACAGAAAATCCATCAGCGACAGCCTCATGGTCATCGCGCTCGCCTGCAGCGTTGCCTGCATCGCGGTCTGCAGCGTCTGGAACCGGCTGACCGCTTCCGTGAAGTCGACGTCCTGGATGGACGACAGCAGCGACGCCGTCGCGAGGTTCTGATCCTCCAAACCGTCCGATCGGGTTTCGAGTTCCTGCACCCGCGCGCCCACCTGGCCGCGCACACGGATTGAGCGATCAAGATCGGTTGCCAGCGACTCCGACGCTTCGGTGATTTTCTGCTGATCGTTTGTCTGCAACGCATCACGCAGCTTGCCTAGATTCGCGAAGATGCCCGTGGCGTTCACCGGGTTCACATCCGCGCCCGCGATCACGCCTGCCGTCGCGTTGCCGTCAATCCCCAGGTCCGCGGCTGCGGTGGAGAAGTTGGCGTTCGCCACTTTGAATGTTCCCGCGCCAGCGGTGCTGTCGGTCAGCTCAATCCCATTGCCGGTGGCGACGAACCCAGCCGAGACACCCACCCCCGCAGTGCCCGCCGCCGTGTTGATCGCGTCGATGACATCCTGAATCGTCGTCGTGCCGTTGAGATCAACCCCGAAGCTTGTGCCATCGGATGCGGTGATGGTGAGATCATCTCCATCCACCTGCTTCACCCCTTTGCCATTGTTCAGTTCTGCAAGTGGCGTCGTCGGGTTGAAGCTCCGCACGCCAAGATCTGACGCGGTGTTCCCGCCGTTTTCGGAGATCTTCAGTTGGGTGCCCTGAATGGGGTTGAGAATATTGATCCCCGTGCCCGTCGCGTTAATCTCCGCCTTCACGCCAACGTTGGCGCCGTTGATCGCGTTCAGCATGTCTTCGACAGTGACCGCGGCACTCAGATCGATCGTGGCGGAGCGCAGTCCGTTGCTGATGGTAAGTCCCGAAATATCCAGCCCCGTGCCCGCTTTCAAGGCGCTGAGAGGTGTAAGTTTGGTGACTGTTGGCGCAACCGATGTGCCGACCACCGCAGCACCAATGCCATTGCTGACGGAAGTAAGGATGCCAAGATCCCCCGCCGTTTTTCCACCGCCGACATCGGTGACGGTGATGTCATCCGAGCCAGCGGATGTCAGCGTGATGCCGCTCCCGTCGCCTGAGATATCCGCCGAGATTCCGCCAACCGCGGCGGTGTTGATCCGGTCGATCACATCGCTGACGGTATCGGCATCGCTCAGGTCAATTGTCGTGGCGGTCGCCCCGTCCGAAATCCTGATGGAGCCTAACCGTACACCATCACCATTCGCGCCGCGCAGGTCGCTAAGTTCCGTCGCGGCGACGACTGATGGGGTGAGATCTTCCGATCCTTGCACGCGGGTTGAAAGCGCGCCGAACACATCCGCCCCGTCCACCATGAACGAAAGCGTGGTGTGTTCGTCGTACTGATTGTCAAGTGTGGTGGAGGATCCCACGAACTTCACCCCGCCGCCTTCTTCGACGAATGGTGCGTCGGTCGAGCGGTCGCCGCCGAAGAGATAGACGCCCTGAAAACTCTTGTTGCCCAGCGACAGCACCTGGCTGTAGATGTTCTTGATAATCTCCGAGGCGCTGTTGCGTTCGTCGGGGGTGCGATCGGACCCGACATTCTGCGAGGCGATCGTCTGCGCCTGTCGCATCAGGTCCGCCAGATCGCCAAGGGTCGAATCCACTTCACTTAAATGACTGCTGGCGGCTTTGAGGTTGTCGGCGTAGCCCTTGCGCTGTTCGAGAGTCTTCTGCAACTGCTGAATGATCGCCGCGGACCCGGGATCGTCGCTTGGCTGATTGACGCGCTTCTGTGTCGTGAGCTGGTTCTGCGCGTCAAGCATCTGTTGCTGCGTGCGCGTAATCTGCGACTGCACCATGTTGGTTCGCAACAGGTTGCTGACGCGGGAAAGTTGGAGGGGCAGAACAGCCATAATGATCTCAGTTGCCCCGTAGCGTGGGCGTCTCGCCCACGAATTTCTTAGCTGGTGGGCGGGACGCCCACCCTACGGGGGTTTATCTCGTCATTGCCATCAAAGTATCCATCATCTCATTCACCACACTGATCAATCTCGCTGCGCCCTGATATGCCCGTTGTTCGCGCATCAGGTTCAACGCTTCTTCGTCCAGACTGACACCGCCCAGCGCTTCGTGCTGGGCCATCAGCGTTTCCTGCACCACCGACGCAGCTTCGGCGTTGGTCTTTGCGGACTGCGCCGTTGTCGCCACGCCATTCACAATCGTCTGATAGTTGTCTTTCAGCGACTGTCCCTGCAATGACTTCATCGCGGTGTTTTCAAGATCCGCAATCGCCCGCGCCGTCTGGTTATCCGCCGGCTGACCGTTCCTGGCGGCGGCGAGCATCGATGGGTTGGACTTGATCGTCGTCGCCACTGCCATGTCACTGGCGTTCTTGCCGGTGAAGAAGTTGTTCACGCCCAATGCCGCGAGGACGCCGGAAGTGTCCTGGGAGAAGCTGATCTCGACATCGTTCGAATCCGTCTTGATTGAGAGCCTGCCGCCGCTGATGGAGGATGCGATGTTGTCGATCGCGTCGATATCCGCCGACAGCGAGTTCAATGTTGTGTCATTGTTATTCGCGTTATCCAGATCCACCTGCACCAGCGTGCTGGTGGAAAGCCCGGTGATCTTGTTCTTCACATGCACCACAAAGCTGCCGTTGGTGGGGGTGAAGTTCAGTCCGGCGTCTTTATCGGTCAATGCGACGGCTGGATCTTCCACGCTGTTCGCCGCCTGAATCTGCGAGAATCCCTGCAACCCCTGTCCGGATGAATGCACCTTATTCAGTTCGAAGATCACCGCATTTGCCAGCGAATCGATATTGTCTTCGACCTTCTGAATCTCTGTCTTCGCCGCATTCACCGCGCCCAACTGGCCTGACGTCAGCGATACCGGCCCGTTGCTGCTTTTGAACGCAACGCTGTAAACCGTCTGGTTGTTCACCACATCCTGCTTGAGGTAGAGCCCCTTGCTGGAGGATCCGATGATCAGCGGCTCCGAGCCGATGAACACATCGGTTGCCCCGCTGTCGCGCGAGACAGTTTTGACATCGACGAGTTTTGAAAGATCTTTCAACAGTGCATCTCGCTGATCGCGCAGCGAGTTTGCACCGCCTGCGCCGGCTTCCGTCTGGGAGATCTTTCCATTCAACTGCGCTATTTGCGACGCGATCGAGTCTGCGTCCGCCGCCAGACTTTTCAGTCGTTCCGCGGTGTCGTTCTTGAGTCCTTCAAGCGAGCCTCGAACGCTTTTGAACGTCTTGGCAACGGCTTCGCCGTTCTGAACCACCACTTGACGCAATCCGATATCCTGCGGCTTGTTTGCAAGGTTCGACCAGGAATTGAAGAACGTGCTGAACTGGCTCGAGAGATCGTTATCGGAAAGTTCGTTAAAGACCGATTCCACCCGCCCCATCCACTGCTGCATCTGGTCAGCGGATTCTGAATCGGAAATGCTGCCGCGGATGCGCCCTTCCAGGGCTTCATCGATCTGGCGTTGAACGGAGGCGAGGTTGACGCCCGCACCCAGGAAGATCCCCTGCTGATACTTCTGCCCTTGAACGGCATCCAGCTTGGAAACCTGGCGCGTGTAGTTCTCATTCCCGGCGTTGGCAATGTTGTTGCCAATCGTCTGAATCGCCGCCTGATGCGTCGTCAGTGCGCTTCTGCCGATGTTGAGAGATCCGATTAGAGACATAGTGGCTGGTGGTTAATGGTTGGTGTCTGGTGGTTGCATTGCCAGCAACCAGCCACCAGTCACCAACCACCTCTCATCCGATTGCTTCCATCACACCAATTCGCCGCGAAACTTGTGGCGTGCCGTTCTTTGTGTAGACGCCTGCACGCTCGACAGCACCGGCGACGAGTCGTACGACTGTGTTTAAATGTCCCAACACCGCACCCGCCAGTTTTCCGGCGACAGTGCCGCGATGCTGGACCTGGGCAATCACCTTTCGCAGTTCATCCTTCAGTTTGATCAGCGCTTCTCTGCGCGGCGGATAGAGTTCTGCGAGACGCGAGATTGTGACCGCGCCTTCAATGCGATTCTGCTTCACGATCTGCAGGACAATCTGCTTTCGCTGATTTTCCAGCGACGCCACGCGCAGCCGCAGCTTTTCCTGCTGCAGGGTGATTTCTTCCATCAGTTCGAGCTTGAAGTGCCGCATCGCGCCCTGCTGGGCTTCCATAAGCTTTAAAAGCTTACGATGCTCGACAATCAGGTTGGCGAGGACGGATTCAAGATCAGCAACGGCGCGTGACATGATCAGGCAACCCCTTTCGTGTGACGATCAAACTTGCGGGTCAGACTCTTGACGACTGCCTTCACGAGCTTCTGTCCGGAGCCCCGTGTCATGCGTTCGGCGAGCTTCTGGTGGAACATCGAATTCCACATCTGCCCGCCCCTGCCGCCTTCAATGCGTTCATCTTTGTAAGGATTGTTCTCGCTCTGTT
>Ga0105047_10013266_pt1 | contig 13182 bp, 7 predicted proteins | sample MAT04_FD_78384 | JGI IMG/M metagenome (GOLD analysis project Ga0105047, IMG submission 78384) | Freshwater microbial communities from Lake Fryxell liftoff mats and glacier meltwater in Antarctica - MAT-04 (megahit assembly) | ecosystem: Environmental > Aquatic > Freshwater > Ice > Liftoff... | reverse complement strand
TGTCGTCGATTCGGTAGCGGTCGATGACGATCGAGTTGAAGCTCTGCGGGTCGGCGTTGAGCAGGTCCGTCTCGACCCAATCGACAAATTTAGTGCTGAAGCCGCCCGCCAGCGTGGTGACATACGTCCGCTTGGCCAACGGCCCGCTCAAGTCGCGCACGAATAGCCGCCCGCCCGAACCCGCACCCCCCCCGGCGGGCTTGCCGAGGACCAGATCCGCCAACGCTCGCCCGTCGGCTCCGCGCAGCGTGACCCGCGTGCCGATGGCGTCGGGCGTGGAGCCGAGCACGGCCACGGCGGCCTCGTCATCGGGCGCGACCACCCCCAGCGAGCCATGGTCGCGCGGCTCGTCACCCACGACCTGCTCCTTGATGAGCCCGCTGAACGCCGACGCCGCCGCCGCGATCTTGCTCGCTGCGTCCGCGGGATAGTTGGACGCCGAGGGGATCACCCAGCGCGTGCCGTCGAAGGAGACTTTAAACGCCCGCACTTCCGACGCCGCCGTATCGAAGGAGATCACCTCCAGCGACTTGACCGCCAGCGGGTCGCTCAGCGCCGGCGTCAACGGCAAGCCCTGGTCGCTCAGCATCGACAACGCGATTGGCACCGGACGGGTGAAGTACACCGCCGCGCCGAGCAAACCGGCAACAGCGAGGATTGAAGTAGTAGTGGTCCAGGGGCTCGTGGGCATGGGTGTCTTGAAGTGAAAAAGTGCTTGAATGGTCGGTCGTCAGTTGCAGAGAAATCAGGTGCCTGAGGGCGGCCAAAAACTGTTCACGGTCTCGGGCTCGGCTTCAATCGGTCCCGGCCTCCGCCCGGCGCACGCTCGAATGCACATTGCGGCGGCGGACAATCAGCACGCCCAACCCCATGAGCAGCGCGGGCACGGGCGGCAGCGTCAACGCCGCCACGCGGATCGAGGTCTGGAGCTGTTCCAGCGAGCTCTGCGTGGCCAGCCGCGCGTCCTCGATGCGCTGCCGCTTCTGGTCCTCCACGGCCGCGGTGTCGGCGTCCAGCCTTCGCTGCTCCGCCTGCCGCACCGACTCCACCATCACCTGCTTGGTCGTGGCGTCGAGATCCTGCCGCCCCTCGATCTCCTTGATCCGCCCATCGAAACGCGTCCGGGCCTGCGTCAAGCGCGACTCGGCGTCGGCCTCGGCCACACGGATCGCGTCCTGCGTCACGCTGGTCTCTTCACGCCGCCGCGCCTCGACGCGCTCCAGCGTGCGGAAGATCCGCCGCCGCTTGCGCAGCTCGAGCAGCGATTCCTCGCCCGCGAGCTGATCGACCGCGTTGAGGATGAACGTCACGTTGTCGAACTCCAGCCCCGCCAGCCCGCTCTCGCGGATGCGGAAGAACTCCTCGCTGATCATGTCGAGGTCGCTCACCAGCAGCACATCGAGGTTGTTCGCCCCGCCCTTGAGCCGCGCCGCCATCACGCGCGGCTGGGCCAACTGCGTGGGTCGCCGGTTGGGGTTGAACCCACCCATACCCATCGGCCCGCGCTGCATCAGAGACGAATAGGCGATCTGCCCGCTGGCCTGCGACGACCGCAGCAGCGTGGTGAATATCGGTGCGGCTGCCGTAGAGGCGGGGTTTGAAGCAGTCGCTTCTCCATCCTTCGCCATCGCAGTCGCAGGCGGCGGCAACTGCTCGATCCGCCCGCCCAGCAACATGACGACCTCTTGAAGCCCCGACGTGATCGGATCATCGTCGTTGATCGGCGGCACGCCGGCCTTCAGCGCCGCGCCCGCCGCCGCGCGCGAGATGAACACGAACTCGGGTGGTACGCCGCTCAGCTCCGGGTGCGGGTTGGCCGGGTCCCACACGATCGCATCGCCCGCGATCGACGCCCCTAGCGCGGTCCACAGCGGCGCCAGGCTCGCCTTGGGCTCCGGCGGCGGCCCGCCGAAGGGGCTCGCCGGACGCCGCGGCTCCGCCGTCGCGAGCGCTGGATTCGTAAACGGGAACGGGTCCTCGATGATGATCGCCGGCCGCCCGGCTTCTACGTACGCGATCAGGTTGTTCAACTCCAAAGCGGACAGCGTGCTCGGCTGGGCCACGATCAGTACGTCCAGGTCCATCGGGAACGGGGCCGCCGGCGCGACCTTGACGACTTGATACTGCTTGCGAAGGTCCGCGACGATCGGCCAATCCGGCCTGTTCTGCATCGCCTGAAAGTCGAACTGCCCGAGCAGGCCCGCGGCCGTTTCGAGCACGCCCACTTTCTTCTTGGCCGAGGCTGAGATGGCGCGGAGCGCCCGCGTCAGTTCGTACTCCGCGTTGAGCCCGCGCCCCAGGAACTCGATCACGCTCGGCTCGCTCGCCCCGCTCCCCCCGCCCGTGACAGCGACGCCCATATACACCGGCACGATCCCGCCGACCGCAGCCGATTCCGCCGACAGGCCACGCGGCTTGATCCCGAAGTTCCGCTCCGCCTCCCGCGCTTCCTCGGTGTTGGCCCGCGTCTCGACCATCCGCACCTGCACCGCGCCGCCCGAGGAAGATTGCACCTCGCGGAGCAGTCCCATTAAGGTCTCGCGCTGCTGCACAAGCGACTCGGGCACCGTCGGCGAGAGGTACGCCGTCACCAGCGCCGAGCGATCCTGCGGCCACTTGGCCAGCAGATCGCGGGTCTGCGGCGAGAGCGACCACAGCCGCTCCGCCGTCGCATCAACCCGCAGCGCCGAGCGGTCGAGCAGCACCACCGTGAACGCCAGCCCCGCCACCAGCGCCACTCCGCGCAGCGACCAATGCACCGCCCGCGCCGCCGCGCGAGCCCCGGTCGGCTTGCGCCGCGAACCTATTACCGCGACGGTCAGCACCAACCCCAACACTGCTACGCCCACGAAGTACGCCACGTCGGCCAGGTCGATCACGCCACGAGCCATCGGCTCCAGCCGCGCGGGCAGTTCAATCGCCCGGGCCGCGTCTGCGATCATCCCGCCCGGCACCGCCCTCGCGAGCAGCCCCACGCCCACGAACGCGAAGCACGCCAGGGCCCCGCCGATGTACGAGATCGTCGCCGAGCTCGCCATGCTGCTGGCGGCCAGGCCCACCGCGCACAGCGACGAACCGGCCAGGAAGTACGCCAGGAACGTCGACGCCGTCAGCCCCAGATCGGGCCGACCTAAGAAGAGCAGCACGACCACGTGCCCCAGCGCAAACAGCAGGCACACGCTATAGATGGACACGCACCCGAGGTACTTCCCGATCGCCAGCTCCGTCTCGGACGCCGGGAGTGTCAAGAGCAGCTCTTCGGTCCCTTGCCGCCGCTCCTCGGCCCACGACGCCATGGTGATGGCGGGGATCAGGAACAGCAGCAGCACGGGGAACCACCCGTTGAGCTGGTCGAGGTTGGCCAAGTTGCGATCGAAGAACCCGGGCGTCCAGAAAAGCGCCAGCCCGGAAAGGAACACAAACAACGTGATGAAGATATAGCCCGCCGGGTTGGTGAAGTACCCGGTGAACTCCTTCCTGACAACGGCGGCGATGACGTGGGGTTGCATGGACTGGATCGAATCTCAATGAAGTGGGCACTGGCAGAAGTGGGGGAGGCAACGGTGCAGGGCGCGATGGGCTCCGATTACGCGGCGGGCCGCGCCGGAGCCGTCAGGTCGCGGAAGCGTGTCTCCATGTCGCGCTCGGTGGCCCCGAGCGAGCCGGTGGGTCCGTCGTGCACGATCCGCCCGCGGCTCAGCACTAGGATCCGATCCGCCAGCGCGCGAACCTCGCTAAGTATGTGCGTGCTCAGCAGCACCGTCTGCGACTTGGTCAGCCCGCGCAGCAGCGTGCGGACGTGCTCGACCTGATTGGGATCCAGCCCCGCCGTCGGCTCATCGAGGATCAGCACCTCCGGCTCGTGCAAGAGTGCCGCGGCCATGCCGACCCGCTGGCGGAAACCTTTCGAGAGCGTCCCGATCGGCCTGCCCACGACCGCGCTCAGCCGGCATTGCTCGATCACCTGCTCGATGCGATCGCGCGTCCGGGCCGACTCCAAGCCGCGCACTCGCGCCATGAAGCGCAGCAAGTCCATGGGCGTCATGTCGGGATAAAGCGGCCCGTTCTCAGGGAGATAGCCCAGCCGTCGCGCCGCCGACAGCCGATCGACCGCGACATCCACACCACCAATGAACGCCCGGCCTTCGTTCGGGCTTAATGCGCCCGTCAGGATGCGCATCGTCGTCGACTTACCCGCGCCGTTGGGCCCAAGGAACGCCACCAGCTGGCCCGCGGGGATCGCGAAGCTCACATCCCTCAACGCATGGACGGCCCCGAACGACCGTGAGATTCCTCGGGCCTCGATCGCCGGGGTCATCGCCGAGTTCGGTTTATCGTTGCCAGTCGCGCTTGTTGGCGCGGGGCGTGGGGCAGATCCGGGGGGAGATTTCTGGGCCGTCACGAGTCCAACCTCCTTTCTGCACGGTGCGCCACGAGCCAACGCGGCTGCCGCACCCCTATCCCCCCAGCCCATCGAGGTTAGCGAGCCACACCCCACCCGCCATTCTTCCGCGGGAGTCCCCGCTCGGTTCGGCTCAAGTCCGCCCGGGCGGGGGCTGTAGGGTTGTTGAGCGTATCGCCATCGCCCCTGAGCGTCGAATCCCCGTCGTTCTGCCCAGAATCAAGTCGCCCGCGTGTTCTTAGCGTGTTCTTAGCGCAAGCAACGCCGCGGCTCGGCGGCTCGTTCGTATTCATCCTGACTGCGCGATACCCTTGTTCTGTGTCCCCGTTCTTTGGAGCCTTATCCATGCCACGCCTGCTCGCCACCAACGCTGTCCTGACCACCCTGGTGGCCATCACCTCGGCGACCGCCACCTTCGCCGACATCAAGCTCAACGGCGCCGGCGCCAGCTTCCCAGCCCCGCTCTACCGCTTTTGGGTGAGCGAGTATCAGAAGGCCCACCCCAACGTCAAGATCGACTACCAGTCCATCGGCTCCGGCGGCGGCATCAAAGGCATCACCGACAAGACCATCGACTTCGGGGCCACCGACGCCCCGCTCAATAAAAAAGAAATCGAAGGCCTCGGCGGGGCCGACAAGATCATCCAGTTCCCCCTCATCATCGGCGGCGTCGTCCCCGCGTACAACCTCCCCGGCGTCGACAAAGACCTTAACTTCTCCGGCGAGGTCCTCGCCAAAATCTTCCTGGGCGAGATCGCCACATGGAACGACCCCGAGATCGTCGCGCTCAACCCCGAGGCCAAACTCCCCGCTTCGCCCATTACCCCCGCCTGGCGCTCCGACGGCAGCGGCACCACCTACGTCTTCTCCAGCTACCTCGCCACCCAATACTCCGCCTTCGAGAGCACCGTCGGCACCGGCAAGCAGATCCGCTTCCCCTTGGGCCAGGGCGGCAAGGGCAACGAAGGCGTCGCCGCCATCATCAAGCAGACCCCCGGCTCGATCGGCTACATCGAGCACAACTTCGCCACCGCCAACCGCATCAGCTACGGGGCCGTCCGCAACGCCGCAGGCAATTTTATCAAGGCCACCCCCGCCAATATGTCTGTCGCCGGCGAAGCCTCGGCCGACTCGCTCAAGGGCGATGTGCTCGCTGCCAACATCTGGAACCAGCCCGGGGCCGAGGTCTACCCCATCTCCGCCTTCAGCTACATCATCCTCTATAAGGATCTTGGCAACCTCGCCTCGATCGAAGAGGCCAAAGCCCTGACGGCGTTCTTCCGCTGGGCCCTCAGCGCCGGCCAGGATCGCGCCGGATCGATGGACTACGCCCCGCTCTCCGCTGGCGTTCGCTCCCGCGTTGAAGCGAGCCTCGACCGCCTGACGTTCAAGGGTGCCAGCCTCAAATAGAGCCTCCGGGCCTAATACGCACGCATGAGCCAAGCCGCCAGCCATCCCGACCGCGGCCCGGCGATCCCTCCCGGAAGCCCCACAGCCGCCCGCCGCGCTAAGACCGGGCTCGGCGACCTCGCCCTCGGGATCATGGCCCGATTCGGGGCCGCCTCCATCATCTTCATGCTCACGGCGCTCCTCTTTGTCCTCTTTACCGCGGCACTCCCGAGCGTCAGACAGTTCGGGGCCAACTTCTTCATCTCTACGCAATGGCGCGTCAATACCCTCGAAAAGCCCGCCATCGGGCCCGACGGCCGCGTCCTCAAAGAAGACGGCGAGACGGTCATGACGACCATCCCGCCCGCCTTCGGCGCGCTCCCAACCATTTACGGCACCGCCGTTACGTCGTTCATCGCGCTCGTTGTCGCCGTGCCGCTCAGCTTCGGGGCCGCCATCTTCATCGTCCGAGTTGCGCCGCGATGGAAGATCGCCGGGCCCATCTCCTTCCTGATCGAACTCCTTGCCGCCATCCCGAGCATCGCCTATGGACTATGGGGCCTCTACGTCCTCGCGCCTTTTCTCCGCGATTGGGTCGCCCCCACGCTCCAGAAAGTCCTCGGCGACATCCCCGCCTTCCGCTGGATGTTCTTCGAGACCATCACCATCGCCGGCAGGCTCCAAGAGCGCCCCATCGCCTTCACGGGCCGCGACATGCTCTGCGGCGGGCTCATCCTCGCCATCATGATCCTGCCCATCATCACGGCCGTCGCCCGCGACGTCCTCCGCGCCGTCCCCCGCGCCCAGATCGAGGGCTCGCTCGCCCTCGGCGCGACCTGGTGGCAATCCTGCTGGGGAATGCTCCGCTACGCCCGCGCCGGGCTCTTCGGGGCCGTAGTACTCGGCCTCGCCCGCGCCGCCGGCGAGACCATGGCCATCACCATGGTCATCGGCAACAACAACCAGATCGCCGCCTCCCCCTTCGCCCCCGCTCAAACCATGGCCAGCCTCCTCGCCAGCGAGTTCCGCGAAGCCGCCGGTCTCCACCGCGCCGCGCTGCTCGAAGTGGCCCTCGTCCTCCTCATCATGTCGCTCATCTTCAACGTCGTCGCCCGCTGGCTCTTCGTCGGCGGCCAATCCCGCTCCGCCGCCGCCCACTAAAAGGACCGACTCGCTCCCATGCGATCTCAAGGCGTTGGACAACTCGGCCGCTGGTACAGCCGCATCATGTTCGGCGTCTGCGTTGGCTTTGCCGCCCTCATCATCGCCCTGCTGAGCCTGGTGATCTGGTACCTCCTCGCCATCGGGGCCCAGTCGGTCGATCTCGCGTTCTTCACCCAAGATCAATCCGGTGACCCAACCGCCCCCGGCGGCATGCGCCACGCCATCGTGGGCACGCTCGTTCTGGTCGGCCTCGCCTCCGCCGTCGGCGTGCCCATGGGCATGCTCGCTGGTATCCACATGGCCGAGTACAGCCAGGAAACCTGGCTCGCCAAACCCGCACGCTTCATCGCCGACGTCCTCGCGGGCGTTCCCAGCATCGTCATCGGCATCCTGGGCTACGAGTTGATCGTCGTCCCCATGGGCAACTTCAGCGGATGGGCCGGGGCCGCCGCCCTCGCCTTCATCATGATCCCCATCGTCGCCCGCACCACCGAGGAGATGCTCCTCCTCGTACCCAACAGCTACCGCGCCGGCTCATTCGCCCTCGGCGCCACCAAGGCCCAGACCATCCTCCGCGTCGTCCTCCCCGCCGCCTCCGGCAGCGTCGTCACCGGCATCATGCTCGCCCTCGCCCGCGTCGCCGGCGAAACCGCGCCGCTCCTCTTCACCGCCCTCGGCAGCCGCTTCCTCACCCTCGACCCCAACCAGCCCTTCCCCTCGCTCACTGTCCAGATCTACACCTACGCCACCGGCCCCTACGAGGCCGAGCGCCGCCTCGCCTGGGCCGGCATCCTCGTCCTGATCTCGATTCTCTTCGCCTTGAACCTCACTATCCGCGTGGTCGCCGCCCGCTCCGCCCGCCACCTCAAGTCCAACTGAGTGCCATGATGGAAAGCCCTACCCAACCTCTCCAGATCAAGCTGCCCGCGGCCCCAGCTTTCCTCCCAGAGCGCCCCGCTGGCTACAACATGCTCGAGGCCATCCGCCGCAACGAGCCCGTCGAGTCCACCGTCCACGAGAGTGTTCACGCCCAGCCTGCCGTGCTCAGCATCCGCGACTTCGAGCTCTGGTACGGCAAGTCCAAGGCCCTCCACGGCATCAACATGCCCATCGCCCGCAACCGTGTCACCGCCCTCATCGGGCCCTCCGGCTGCGGAAAGTCCACGCTCCTCCGCTGCATCAACCGCCTCAACGACCTCGTCGACGGCGTTCGCATCCACGGCCAGATGACACTCCAAGGCTCGCCCATCTACGGCCCCGGCGTCGACGTCATCGGCATCCGCACCCGCGTCGGCATGGTCTTCCAAAAATCCAACCCGTTCCCCATGTCCATCTTCGAGAACGTCATCTACGCCCTCCGCATCGCCGGCGAACGCCGCAAGTCCGTCCTGGCCGAACGCTGTGAAGTCGCCCTCCGCAACGGGGCCTTATGGGACGAGGTCAAGGACCGCCTCACCGAGAGCGCCCTGGGCCTCTCCGGCGGCCAGCAGCAGCGCCTTTGCATTGCCCGCGCGGTGGCCTCCGAGCCCGAAGTCCTGCTGATGGATGAACCCTGCTCCGCCCTCGACCCGATCGCCACGCTCAAGATCGAGGAGCTTGTCCGCGACCTCTGCCAGCGCCTCACCGTCGTCATCGTCACCCACAACATGCAGCAAGCCGCCCGCGTTAGCCACTACACCGCCTTCATGTACCTGGGCCGGCTCGTCGAATACGGCCGCACCGCCGACCTCTTCCAAAATCCGCTCCTGCCAGAAACCGAGCAGTACGTCACCGGCCGCTTCGGCTGATCCGCCCAGCATCAGCGACCGCTAAACGCCTGCCCCGGCCGCCCCCAGCCCCCTAGAATCCGCCGCGCTCCTCCCGGCCGCCCGTTTGGGCGGCGGCGCGGTTGAGCCGACACTCGGTCATCACGACGGAAAGCGTCTCATGTCCACCGCCGTCAGAGCCATTCCCCCTTCGATCAACGGCTGGAACGCCCAGTACATCGAGGATCAGTACAACCGATTCCGCGCCGATCCGGCCTCCGTGCCCGATGACATCCGCGCGTTCCTCCACGGCTTCGACCTCGCCATGGCCGCACCGCGCGCTCAGGGCACCGCCGCCGCGGCCCCCACCGACGCCCGCGCCGCCATCGCATTCGCCCTCGCCGTCCGCGGACTCGTCCACGCCTTTCGCACCAACGGCCACCTCGCCGCCGATCTCAATCCCTTCGGCCCCGGCACCACCATCTCCCCCGAACAGCTCCGCCCTCATGTGCCCGTCGGCGCCCTCGATTCTCTCGAGCTCTCCGCTCACGGCCTCCAGCCCGCCGACCTCGCCAAGCCCGCTATCGGCCACGGCCTCCCGCTCCCCGAGAACGCCACGCTGCAACAGGTCGTCGACTTCCTCCGCGCCCGCTACACCGCTTCTACCGCCTGGCAGTTCATGCACCTGACCGACCCCGCCGCCCGCCTTTGGTGGCAGCAAAAGGCCGAAGCCGACAACACCCAGCCCACCCACGACGAGCGCCTTCAGATCGTCGAGCTCCTGTGCCGCTCCGAGCACCTCGACGAGTTCCTCCAGAAGCGTTACCAGGGTCAGAAGCGTTTTAGCCTCGAAGGCAGCGAATCTCTCATCCCGCTGATGGAATGGCTCATGCTCGCCGCCGCCGACACCGGCGTCGCCGAGACCATCATCGGCATGGCCCACCGCGGCCGCATGAACGTCCTCAACATCGTGATGGGCAAGTCCTATCAGCAGATCTTCACCGACTTCGAGCACAACTACCGCGAAGAGTTCATCGACGGCGGCGGCGACGTCAAATACCACAAGGGCTTCTCCAGCGAGCGCGTTCTCCGCTCCGGCAAAGACATGCAGCTCTCGCTCATGTTCAACCCCAGTCACCTCGAAGCCGTCAACCCGCTCGTCTGCGGCAAGGCCCGCGCCAAGCAACGCCTCCGTGGCGACACCAAACGCCGCAACAGCGTCCTCCCAGTCATGATCCACGGCGACGCCGCCCTCATCGGCCAAGGCGTCGGGGCCGAACTCCTCAACATGTCCCGCCTCGACGGCTACAAGACCGGCGGCTCCGTCCACATCGTCACCAACAACCTCATCGGCTTCACCACCGACCCCCGCGACGGCCGCTCCTCGCCATATTGCACCGACTTCGCCCTCGGCTGCGATTGCCCCGTCATCCACGTCAACGGCGACGACCCCGAGGCCGCCGTCCGCGCCGCCCGCCTCGCCGCACAGTTCCGCGCCGAGTTCGCCCGAGACGTTTTCATCGATCTCTACGGCTACCGCAAATACGGCCACAACGAAGCCGATAACGCCGCCTTCACCCAGCCCATCCTCGCCGCCCTCATCAAGGCCGACGACAAGAAGGGCGTCCTCGACCGCTACACCGGCCGCCTCGAACAGGCCGGCCTGGTCAAGAAAACCGAGATCGTCGCCCTCAAAGAACGCCTCGACGTCGACGTCAACAAGGCCCAGGAAGAAGTCAAGCTCGACCCCGCCAAGCCCGTCGTCGATCCCGGCCTGGGCCGCTGGGTCGGCATGGTCCACGACTACAGCCACGCCCCCGCCAAGACCGGCGTCTCCGCAGAGCTCCTCCGCGAAGTCTGCAAGACCCTCGGCAACATGCCCGAAGGCTTCACCATCAACCCGACGCTCAAAAAGATCGTCGATGCCCGGGCCGCCCTCGCCGACCTCATCGGCTCCAAAGACCCCACGCCCCACCTCTCCTACGCCGACGGCGAGACCCTCGCCTTTGGCACCCTCCTCCTCGAAGGCACCCCCGTCCGCATCAGCGGCGAAGACTCCCGCCGCGGCACCTTCAGCCACCGCCACGTCCTGCTTCGCGACTTCCAGACCGGCGAAGCTTTCATGCCGCTCAACGCCATGCGTCCGATCACCGAATTCCCCTACGACGTCAAGTCTGCCGATGATCGCGGCGCCAAAGACTCCACGGGCCAATACATCCAGTCGCGACTCTGCGTCTACAACAGCCCGCTCTCCGAGTACGCCGTCATGGGCTTCGACTTCGGCTATTCCATGGCCGACCCGCACATGCTCGTCTGTTGGGAGGCGCAGTTCGGCGACTTCGCCAACGGCGCCCAGATCATCATCGACCAGTTCCTCGCCGCGACCGAGATCAAGTGGGACCGCTGGTCGGGCATCACCCTCCTCCTGCCCCACGGCTACGAGGGCCAGGGCCCCGAGCACTCCTCCGCACGCATCGAACGCTTCCTGCAGCTCTGCGGCAACGACTCCATGCAAATCGTCTACCCCAGCACCGGCGCCCAGATCTTCCACCTCCTCCGCCGCCAGGTCCGCCGCAACTTCCGCAAGCCCCTCGTCATCTTCACGCCCAAGAGCAAGCTCCGCCTGCTCTCCAGCCGCATGGATGACCTTATCACGGGCACATTCCAGGATGCCCTCGACGACCCGATGTTCATCGCAGGCCCCGACAAGCGCAAGCTGGTCAAGCGCGTGATCCTCACCGCCGGCAAGATGTACCACGACCTCGCCGAACGCCGCGCTGCCGTCGGCCGCACCGACACGGCCCTGGTCCGCATCGAACAGTTCTACCCGCTCAATCACGAGCTCATCAAGAAGATCCTGGGCCAATACCCTTCCAGCGCAGAGCTCTACTGGGCACAAGAAGAGCCCCGCAACATGGGCGCGTTCCTCTTCCTCGATGACGCCTTCCGCCATGAACTCGGCAAGCCCGGCCTCAAGTACCTCGGTCGCCCAGCCTCCGCCACCTGCGCCTCCGGCGACACGCACCAGAACGACGAACAGCAGGACGCCATCCTCACCGCCGCCATCGGCCCCATTCCCGCTGCGAATAGGGATCACCAGCACGCTCCCAAGCCCGCGCCAAAGCGCTAGCCTCCGCCCCGACCACTCCTCCACCCTTTCAGCCTTCTGGTCCAACCCCCTATGCCCAAGCTCATCGACATCGTGATCCCCGCCACCGGCGAATCCGTCACCAGCGGCGTCGTGGCTAAATGGTCCAAGCCCGACGGCGCCGCCGTCAAGCGCGACGAAACTGTCCTCGAACTCGAAACCGACAAGATCACCGTCGAAGTCGCGGCCCCCGCTGCCGGCAAGCTCAAGCACTCCGCCAAGGTCGGCGACACCGTCGCCGTCGGCGGCGTGGTCGGCCAGATCGAAGAAGGAGCCGCCGGCGAAACCGCCGCGCCCGCCCCCGCCCCCGCCGCGCCCGCCCCCGCCGCGTCCACCCCCGCTGCCCCCGTCCCCGCTCCCGCTAGCATCCAGCCCGAACCCAAATCCGCCCCCGTCTCCGCGTCCAACGGCCAACCCGCCGACGCCCGTGCCACCCCGCTTGCCAAGAAAATGGCCGACGAGCACGGGATCGACGTGGCCGCCCTCGCCGGCTCCGGCCCCGGCGGCAAGGTCCGCGAGCAAGACGTCCTCGCCGCCGTTCAGGCCCGCCAAGCCGCCCCCGCAGCGACCGCCACCGCCACCGCGCCCGCTCCCCGACCCGCCAGCCCGGCGCCCGCCGCCGCCGGCTCCCGCCGCGAGCGCATGTCCCCGCTGCGTCAGCGCATCGCCCAGCGCCTCGTCGAGGCCCAGAGCAACGCCGCCATGCTCACGACCTTCAACGAGGTCGACATGTCCGCCATCATGGCCCTCCGCACCCGCTACAAGGAAGAGTTCGAGAAGAAGAACGCCGTCGGCCTCGGCTTCATGTCCTTCTTCGTCAAAGCCACCGCCCTCGCGCTGCAAAAAATGCCCGTCGTCAACGCCAGCATCGTCAGCGGCACCGCCGGCGAGATCGAAGTCGAGTACCACGAAGCCTGCCACATCTCCGTCGCCGTCAGCACCCCCAAGGGCCTCACCGTCCCCGTCCTGCGCAACTGCCAGAGCCTCTCCTTCTCCCAGATCGAAGCTGGCATCCGCGACCTCGCCGCCAAAGCCCGCGACGGCAAACTCGCCCTCGACGACCTCCAGGGCGGCACCTTCACCATCACCAACGGCGGCGTCTTCGGCTCCCTCCTCTCTACCCCCATCCTCAACGCCCCCCAAACCGCCATCCTCGGCATGCACACGATCAAAAACCGCCCCGTCGAAAACCCCGACAAGCCCGGCGAGATCGTCCTCCGCCCGATGATGTACCTCGCGATGTCCTACGACCATCGCCTCCTCGATGGCCAGGAAGCCGTGACCTTCTTGATCTCGATCAAAAACGCTCTCGAGCGCCCCGAGCGCATGCTCCT
>Ga0105047_10013262_pt1 | contig 13183 bp, 11 predicted proteins | sample MAT04_FD_78384 | JGI IMG/M metagenome (GOLD analysis project Ga0105047, IMG submission 78384) | Freshwater microbial communities from Lake Fryxell liftoff mats and glacier meltwater in Antarctica - MAT-04 (megahit assembly) | ecosystem: Environmental > Aquatic > Freshwater > Ice > Liftoff... | reverse complement strand
TTTACGTGCGCTCGGTGGATTTCAGCAACGACTCCATCATCGAGAAGCTGGAGGCGCGCGGGCTGCGCGTCCGCCTTTCGCCCAAGACGGAATGGATGGATTACTGCGGCTACGTCGGCCGACGGACGCGTGGCGGTCACCGGCTGGGCGACCGCTTCAGCGATTTGATCCGGCACCGCATCGAAGCTGCGGCCCTGGCGGCGATTGCCCCGCAGATGGGCTGGCCCGTCCCGCCGACCATCCCGGAAGCCCTGGCCGCCGCCCGGCCCTATGTGAGCGACGCGCTCGAAGGCGAGGCGGTGCTCACGGTGGGCGCGCCGCTGCACGAATGGCAGCAGGGCCAGATTGATGCCGTGTTGAACGTAGGCCCGCTGGAATGCATGCCGACCAAGATCGCCGAGGCGCAGTTCCATCACGTCGCCGAGCACGACGGGCTGCTGAGCCTGACGCTCTCGTTCAATGGCGATCCCATCAACACGGCGGCGCTCGACAACTTCGCGTTTGAAGTGAAGGCGCGGTTTCAGGGCGGGAAAAACTTCGCCGCCCGGGGATTGCAGCCAGCGGTGGAAACGACTCGCACGGCTGTGCCCACGCTGAGTTGAGCGTCGCTGCAAAGGGCCTCGAAGCATGAACCCGAGCGGTCCGGCTGGCTGAGGCTGGGACTGGATTTTGCCGCGGTGCTTCGGCGATAGTGCGCGCGTGGCCGCTCCCCCTGCTCACCGGAAGGACTTGCTGACTTCGCTGCTGCGCGACGTCTCGCGGTCGTTTTACCTGACGCTGCGGGCGTTGCCTGCGGCGGTGCGGCCGCAAATCAGTCTCGCCTACCTCCTGGCCCGCGCGACGGACACCCTCGCTGACACGGAGTTGGTGCCGGTGGAGGAACGACTGACCGCGCTGGCGGAGTTGCGGGAGCGCATTCTGGGGCGGTCCAGCGAGCGGCTGGATTTCTCCGGGTTTGTCCTCCCCTCGCCGGCGGGCGACGGTGGCCCAGGTCAGGCATTGCCAACGAATCGCACCGCCGCGGCGGAGCGGACGCTGCTGCTGCGCATCGAAGACGCGCTGGCCGTGCTGGCGTCGCTGCCCGGCGAGGATTTGGAGAAAATCCGCACGGTACTCGAGATCATCACCGGCGGGCAGGAGTTGGACTTGCGGCGCTTTGAATTGAGGCGCGCGCCCGGCGCGACGGTTCCCGCCGCCCTGCGCACGCAGGCGGAGTTGGACGATTACACCTATCGAGTGGCTGGGTGCGTGGGGGAATTCTGGACGGCGGTGTGCCGCGCAAGGTTGTTCCCGGAGGAGCCGCTGGACGATGCCTGGCTGCGCGACCACGGCGTGCGTTTCGGCAAGGGGCTGCAACTGGTGAACATCCTGCGCGACCTGCCAGCGGACCTGCGGCAGGGGCGTTGTTATCTGCCGGCGGAGGATTTGCGATCCGCGGGACTGGTGCCGGGCGATCTGCTGGTGCCCGCCAATGCCAGCCGGTTGCGGCCTTTGTATCAGCGCGAACTGGACCTGGCCGGCGCTCACCTGGCCGCGGGTTGGACCTACACACAGGCGCTGCCGCGCGGACAAGTGCGCGTGCGATTGGCTTGTGCCTGGCCGGTGTTGATCGGGGTGCGGACGCTCGCGCTGCTGCGGGAGACCAATCCCTTGGCGGAGAAGCGGGTGAAGGTCAGCCGCCGCGAGGTGCGGCAAATCCTGCTCGGCACAGTGTGGCGCTGCGCCTGGCCCAGAGGTTGGGACGGACTATACCGGCGGTGGTCGCAGGTTTTGCCCGGTGCAGGTTGAAAGCTGAGGGGTGCAGGTTTCCAAAACCGCAAGGTGTTCGGCAGGTCAGGAGTGTCGGTTTCGTCGAGTGGCACGCTCGTCCTCAGCGGCGCGGGCGAATCGCTGACGGTCGCCCAACTGCGCGAGGGCACGCTCCTCTTCCTGAGCACCACCTCGGGCACAACGACGTCGTTGCCCAGCGTAAAACCTTCCAGCGGTTTCTGGAAACCAGTTGCCTGGTCGCTCTCGACAGAGGCGAGGCCAAAGCCGCGGCTGGACCGAAGTAACCCCGCCCAACCAAGTCTGTCTGGTGAGCAGCCATGGCCGGCGGTGCGGCGGTGGGCCGGCGTCCGAAGCTGTAAATACTTGCGCCCCGGGAGTGGGGCAATTACGAAAGGTCCGTGACCACGCGAACCAACCACAGTCAAACGGCGCCGGGCCGCTGGCTCAACCGCACCGTGCTGGGCATCGGGCTGGCGTCATTGCTCAGCGATTGGTCGCACGAGATCGCCACGGCGGTGCTGCCGGCATTCCTCGCCACGATGGGGGTGGCGGCGGCCTGGCTGGGACTGATCGAGGGCGTGTCCGATGGCCTGTCGAGCTTCGCGAAGCTGGGATCCGGGTATTACACCGACCAGTTGCGGCGGCGCAAACCCATCGCGGTCGTCGGCTACGTCGTGACGGCGCTGGGCACCGCGTCATTCGGGCTAGCCTCGGCGGCGTGGCAGGTGTTGCTGTCGCGCTCGCTGGCGTGGCTGGGCCGCGGGGTGCGGACGCCGGTGCGCAAGGCGTTGCTGGCCGGATCAGTCACCAAGGAGTCCTACGGGCGCGCCTTCGGCTTCGAGCGGATGATGGATACTTGCGGCGCGATCGCCGGCCCGGCGTCGGCGTTGTTGCTGCTCGGAGCTGTCAACCACCATTACCCGACGCTCTTTGCGTGGACGCTCGTGCCCGGACTGCTCGCGGCCGCGCTGATGGCGTTCGTCGTGGTGGAGAAGGAGCGCAAGCCGGTGAAACACATTTCGTTCGGCGAAAGTCTGCGGGCGCTGCCGCAGCCGTTTCGCAAATTCCTGCTGGCCGTCGGATTGTTTGGCGCGGGCGACTTCGCCCATACGCTGCTTATCCTGCTCGCGACCCAGCGGCTGACCCCCACGCTGGGTGCCGCGAAGGCTGCCAGCATCGCCGTCGGGCTGTATCTGCTGCACAACGTGCTCTACGCCACCTTTGCCTTCGTTGCCGGCTGGCTGGCGGATCGTTTCGACAAACGGCGATTGTTGGCCGGCGGCTACGCACTCGCGGCGGTGATGGCGCTCGCCATCATTGCGCTGCCGGTGAGCGTCTGGACGCTGGCGCTGGTGTTCGCGCTGGGCGGAGTTTACGTCGCCGTCGAGGAAACGCTGGAGGACTCGCTCTGCGCCAAACTGGTGGACGAAGCGCACCACGGCATGGCGTTCGGCACGCTGGCGACGGTGAACGGGGCGGGCGACTTCCTGTCGAGCGTGATGGTCGGCGCGCTTTGGACATGGGCCGGGACCACGGTCGCGTTTGGCTACTGCGCGGTGTTGTTCCTGGCGGGGGCCTGGCTGACGTTGCGCATCCCGGTTGCAAGGGAGTAAGCCGAACTTCCCGCTGCTACCGCGGCCACACTGCCGTGAACGAGTAGCTCCCCGAGCCAATGCGAAAGACGCTGAAGTCGCCTTCCTGCTGCAGGAAGGTCACGCCGGCGGCGCGGGTGGCGGGCAGGCAGCCGCAGATGTCGCCGAGGTGATCGCGGTCGTTCTGGCGGTTCATCAGCACGAGGCCGTTCATGGCGACGGCGCTGGTGAAAGTGATGGTCAGTTCGCGCGGATGCTGCGCCCCGCAGGTCTTCAAATCTGGCATCTCGCAGATTTCTGAACCCAGAAGGAGTTTGATAGGCCAAACGCGCTGGTGTTCGTCGAACTCCCCGACGCCTGCAAGCTTGGCCCTGCCGCAGGTTTGAAAACCTCTGCCACGTCTCGTCGGCTGGCGATCTTGAACCTCGCACCCCAGAACTTCCCCCCAAACCACAGGCCAGCCTTACTTCACCGGACGCAGCACGACGAACCAGCCGGTGAAATTTGCTGCGTTGCCACCCAGAACGAGGGTTTCACCGTCTGGCAACTTCTGCTTGATGCGCCCCACGACTTCGCCTTTGCCGAGCAAGGTGACTTCCACCTGATCGTTTTCGAGATTCTTCACTTCGATGACGCAGTCTTTGCTCAAGTTGATGCGCTGCGTCTTGGCGTGCTGGACGGTGAACTGCTTGCGCTTCACCTCGAAATAATGCTGCCACTTGAAGGGTAAACTCTTGAGCCGCTTCTCCACCTCGGCGGTCACCGGCTTGAGTTCGGCGTTGTCCGTTTTCTCGTCGTTGGTGCCCCAGACCAACTGGGCCTCGAGCTTGATTTCCTTGGCGGCGACCGTGCCGGCCAGGCTCAAGAGCGACACCACAGCCAGCAGGAGCAGCGCGATGCGATGCCAGGCGCAAGTGCTCATCAGCGGGTGGCCCGCGGCGGCGCTTCGTAGTCAACCTCATGATCGGTCGCCGGGTAGGAGAGCCAGACCAAGGTCACGCCGTTGGCGTGGTCGCGGTAAGTCGTCGCGCCCGTGTCTCTCATGGAAGACTCAAATGCTCCAGCTCCCCGGCCTGCGCCGGAGGGCCAGATGAAAACCGAAGCCGCCAGCACGAGCAGGGCGACGCCCGCCGTCGGCACGAGCAAGCGCCGCAGCCAGGCCAGCAGGTTGGCACGCGGTGCCCGAGCGGGTTCGCGCTCCAGGCGCGCGATTTCACGCTCGATCTTGGACCAGTAAAACTCGCGGCTCTCCGGCAGCGCCGGTGCCGGCTCGTTGCCGGTCAAGGCTTCGCGGGCGGTTTTCAACTCCGCAAACAAGGCGCGGGCCTGCGGCTCACGGTCGAGCCACCCGGCCACGTCACGGCGTTCCCGCTCCGGCATTTCGCCGTCGAGATACGACTGCAACTTCAAAACTTGTTCGAGTTTCATAATACGGCTCACAATTCCTGCTCTCGCTTCCACCGGGTCATGAGGGCGGCCATCCGCCGGCGCGCGTAGAACAACCGCGACATCACCGTGCCGATGGAACACTTCATGACCTTCGCGATCTGCTTGTATTCCAAACCATCAAATTCGTGCAGGATCAACACCGTGCGGTGCGCGTCCGAGAGGTGCTTGAACGCCTCGTTGATCTTCTCCCGAAGATCCTCGCGCTCCAAGCCCGCGGTGGGGTTCCCCATCTCGATGGGCATGTGCCGCTCGACGCCGCCGGACTCCTCGGCCATCTCTTCGATGGATTCGGCCATCTGGCGCTTGCGCTTGCGCAACGCATCCAGGCAGAGGTTGATGACGATGCGCGTCATCCACGTGCCAAAGCTGGAATCGCCCTGAAACTGCTTCAGGCGCTGCCAGCCCTTGATCCAGGCTTCCTGAGAAAGATCGAGCGCTTCTTCTTCATTCCGCATCATCGTGAACGCCCGGGCGTAAATCTTGTCCCGGTGCCGGGCGACCAGCTCCTCGAAGGCCAGCATGTCGCCCCGCTGCGACCACTTCACCAGCGACGGCTCGTCGGCTGCGGAATGGTTACGATTAGCGCGCATGGGTTTCGACGGGAGGGGTTCAGAGGCTATTCAAGAACTGGTTCAAAGAGTTCCCTTGGTGCTGGGTATTTGTCCGGAAATCCGCGCATCCCGCTGACAGGCAAAGTCCACGGCCTTGGCGAAGGCCTTGAACAACGCCTCCACGACGTGATGCGGCTCGTCTCCGTAGAGGAGTTCCAGGTGCAAGTTGCAGCGCGCTTCGTTGGTGAAGCCCTGGAAGAATTCCCGCGCCAACCCGAAGCGGAAGGCGCTCGATGCATCCTGCGCCCGCTCGGCGCGCGTGACCTTGTAAGCCAGCGTGTCGAGGCCGCGCCAGACGAGGTAGGGTCGGCCGCTGAAATCAATCACGCACCGCGCGAGGCACTCGTCCATGGGCACGAACGCCTCGCCGGTGAAGGGATTCCGCGGGTCGAACCCACTGCCGTAACGGCGCAACCCCCGCTTGTCACCGAGCGCCTGCGTGAATGCCTGCCCCAGCGCGATGCCGCAGTCCTCGACCGTGTGGTGGGCGTCCACTGGCAGGTCGCCCCGGCAGCGCAGGGACAAATCTACCACCGCATGCTTCGCAAAAAGCGTGAGCATGTGGTCGAAGAACGGAACCCCCGTGCGAATCGTGCTCTTGCCCGTGCCATCCACGTTGAGGCTTAAGCGGATGCGGGTTTCGCGGGTGTCGCGTTCAATCTTGGCGCGGCGTGCGGTCATGTCGGCAGGGTAGCGAGCGGTGAGGGCCGCTGGCAACGGTGAAGGGGGTAGTGGCGCAGTGCCTCCGGCCTGCGACCGTGCAAGCGGGCGTCCCGCCTGCTGTGGCTCGGGGCGGCAGCCGAGCCGGACTGCCCCACTACCTCGGGCACCAAGTTAGTGGCGCAGTGCCTCCGGCCTGCGACCGTGCAGCAGGCGTCCCGCCTGCTGCGGCTCAGGGCTGCAACCGAGACGGTCGCAGCGACAGCGGCAGCCGAGCCGGACTGCCCCACTACCTCGGGCACCAAGTTAGTGGCGCAGTGCCTCCGGCCTGCGACCGTGCAGCAGGCGTCCCGCCTGCTGCGGCTCAAGGCTGCAACCAAGACGGACGGCCCCACAAACAGCAAAAAGCCCGAAGCCGCCGGCTCCGGGCTGAGGCTGAAAAAGTGATTCGCTGGCGCAGTCACTGCGGCGTTTCGGCGTGGGCACTGCAAGTGCATTTCGCGTCCACGGCTCCGATGGAGTAGGTGCCGCTGCTGGGGCACGAGGGAAACCTGCTGTCCTTGAGGTAAATCTTGATCTCATCCTCGCTCGGCGAGTCCTTCTCGGACTTCTTGTTCTCGGTACACCAGAGCTGCTTGGAGCTGTCAATCTGGTCGCGGTTCATCGCGCAGACCTGCTCCTTGGCCTTGCGGGTGGCGCGCATGAAGTTGGGCACGGCGACGGCGGCGAGCAGGCCGATGATCGCGATCACGATCATGATTTCCACGAGCGTGAAGCCGGAACGGGCGGAGAGACGGGTGTTCATGGTGTTGCTGGTGTTGGAGGCGCGCAGCGGGCTTGGCCCAACCGCGGGCGGATTCTATTTGCGCCCGCCGTCGAAGCAACCGGAAACCAACCCGGCCCGACGGCGGACATCAATTCTCCGGGCTTCAACACCGAGTTGGAAGCTTGGTTGCGCATCAAGGCTGCGCCCTCCCGGCCAGCGCTCCATCTGCCGCCTGTCAACCAACGTCGTCCGTCGCAGCCCCTAACCGCGCAGCTTGCCCAGGATGAGATCCTTGAGTTCCAGTGCCGCGGGCACGCGCGCGGCCAGAGTGACAATGCCATAGGCCACCGTCGCCAAGCCGGCAGGCACGAAGACCTCGCCGAGCTTCAGCCAGAGGTTGGTATGGCCGAGGTGTTGCGCCCAGAGGTGCTGCGCCCCCCAGGCCACGGTGCCAGCCAGCAGCGCTGCCGCCGCCAAGGGCAACAGACCAGGTCGCAGCGGGGCGAGCGCCAAGGTCTTGAGTTTCTTGCGCAGCGCGAAGATCAGCAGCAGGCAGTTGGCGGTGGAACTGACGGTATTGGCCAGGCCCAGCCCGCCTTCGCGCAGTGGGAAGATGAGGCCGACTGCGAAAACGAGATTCAAGCCCAGGCAGACGAGGCTGATCCTCATCGGCGTTTGCGTGTCCTTGAGCGCGAAGAAGGCGCGGACGAGAATGTTCACCAGCGAGTAGCCGACGAGGCTGAAGGCCAGGCATTGGAGGGCAAAGGCGGTGTTCGCGGTGTCCGCGGCGTCAAAGCGGCCGCGCTCAAAAAGCAGCCGGACCATCGGGGCGGCCAGCGTGGCCAGCAGGACCGCACAGAGGGAGTTGACCAGCAGCAGGTAGCCGATCCCCTGGCGCAGGGTGGCGCGGAAATCGTCCCACTTCTTCGCCGCCGCGATGCCCGCCAGCGTGGGCAACAGATAGGTGGCGAGCGAGATGCCGAAGACGCCTTGCGGCAGTTCCATGAGCCGCACGGCGTAGTTGAACGGCGCGATGATGGGATCGCCCACGCCGCCGAGGACGAGGCCGAGGTTCTGCACGATGAGCACGTTGATCTGGAAGGCCGCGATGCCGATGGTGCCCGGAACCATGCGCCGGAGGACTTCCCGCACCGTGGGATCGCCGAAGGGATTGACCCATTGAAACCGGAAGCCCGCGCGATGCAGCGCGGGAAGCTGGAAGCCCGCCTGCGCCACTCCGGCCACCAGCACGCCGATCGCGAGGACAAAGATCTGGAGCGAAAGCGGCTGCCCCGCCGCCACGCGCGGCACCAACAGCACGGAGGAGATCATCACCACGTTCAGCATCGTGGCCCCAAGCGCGGGGATGAAGAAATGCCCGCGCGCGTTGAGCATGCCCATGAGCACCGCCGCCAGGCAGACCGGCAGCAGATAGGGGAACATCACTTGCAGCAGCCGCAGCATCAGACCCGTCTGGTCGCTGAAGTCATGCACCGCCAGCAGGACGGAGAGGGTCAGCAGCCCGAGGCCGATCAGCGCGGTGGCCGCGATGATCAACCCGGAGATGACGGCGTTGGCGGCGCGCCACATTTCCGCCGGGCCGGCGTTGCGCTCCTTGTCCTTGAAGATCGGGATGAACGCGGCCGTAAGCGCTCCTTCGCCCAGCAGGCGGCGGAAGAGGTTCGGCACGGCGAAGGCCACCTGGAAGGCCGCCGCCACCCAACCCGCGCCCATGAACGAGGCATAGACCATCTCGCGCACCATGCCGAGGACACGGCTGGTAAGCGTGGCCAGGGCCATCGCGCCGGAGGACTTGAGCATCTGGGACATCGGGCGCGCAGGGTAGGCGAGGCAGGGGAGGTCTGAAATCCGAAATCCGAAGGGCGAAATCCCCGGCTGACACCACTGACCTCAAGCCCGACCTGCTCAGCATTCTCATCAGCGTGAACGATCTTTCCGGGTCGAACTGCGGAACTCCAACCGACTGCCGGGTGCCTGGCCGGACGCCGACATGATGCCGTTCGGCACCGTGGTTAAACGTTGGCGTCGTGGCCGGGTGCCGCGCTGGCGTTGGGCCAAGCTCAGCTTACCCGCCGAACTGAGCTGGCACTGCGGGATCCACAATAGACCTCTTCTTGAAGCAAGTCGGCGCTTCGGCACCGGGCAAATTCCATTCGCCTCCGCCGCGCGGTTGCGGCTAGCCTGACGCCCTATGCGACAATTCCACTTTGCCTGGGCTGCGGCGGCCGCAGTGCTCAGCGCGAACGCCGACGAGGGCATGTGGTTGTTCAGCCAACCGCCCGCCCAGTTGCTCCGCGAGCAGTACCAGTTCGACGCCTCGCCAGCCTGGCTCGACCACTTGCAGCGAGCCTCGGTGCGCGTGGGCGGCGGTGGCTCCGGCAGCTTCGTGAGCGAGGACGGCTTGCTGATTTCCAATCACCACGTCGGCGCCGGCACCCTGCAGAAGCTCAGCACTCCCGAGCGAAATCTTCTGCGCGACGGCTTCCATGCCCGCACGCTCGCCGCGGAGTTGCCCTGCCGCGATCTCGAACTCAACGTGCTGGAATCCATCGAGGACGTGGCGCCGCGGGTCAACGCCGCCGTGGCCAAGGAGTCCGATCCAGACCGCGCCTTCGCCGCGCGGCGCGAGGTCATCGCGCAGATCGAGAAGGACTCGCTCGACCGCACCGGGCTGCGCTCGGACGTCGTCACGCTCTGGCAGGGCGGTGCCTATCATCTCTACCGGTTCAAGCGCTACACCGACGTGCGTTTGGTTTTCGCTCCGGAGGAGCAGATCGCTTCGTTCGGTGGCGACCCTGACAACTTCGAGTTTCCCCGCTACGACCTCGACATCTGTTTCTTCCGCGCCTACGAAAACGGGAGCCCGGCGCGCGTGCCGGCCTTCTTGCGCTTCTCGCCGCAAGGCGCGGGCGTGGGTGAACTCGTCTTCGTTTCCGGGCATCCGGGCCGGACCAGTCGTCTGCTGACCGTGGCGGAATTGGAAAACCTCCGCGATCAGGCGCTGCCGTCCCGCCTGGCCGCGTTGCACCGGCAGGAAGTGCTGCTGAACGCGTGGAGCGCACGCAGCCAGGAAAACGCTCGGCGCGCCCGGCGTTCCCTCGTCGGCACGCAGAATTCCCGGAAGGCAACCGAAGGCCGGTTGGCGGGCCTGCTTCAACCGGAATTCCTCGCCGGCAAAGCCAAGGCCGAGGCCGAGTTCAAGCAACGCCTCACTGGCCGTCCGGAGTTTGCCGACGCACTGGCCGCCTATACGGCCATCGCCGAGACCACGCGGGTGCTGGCAGCGCAAGCCACGCGTCGGGGCCTGATCGAAGGCGGCCAGGGTTTCGGCGGTGACCGCTTCCGCATTGCGCGGACCCTGCTCCGCGCCGGCGATGAGCGGTCGAAGCCCGATGGCCAACGGTTGCACGAGTTCGCCGCGGCCGGCCGGGCTTCGCTGGAATTGAGCCTGTTCTCCCCGAAACCGATCTACGCCGACCTGGAAACGCTCACGCTCGCCGACTCGCTCACTTACTTGGCGGGACAACTCGGAGCCGGCGATCCGCTGGTGCGGGAAGCGCTGGCCGGCAAGTCGCCGCGCGACCGGGCGGCGGAACTGATTAAAACCACGCGAGTGCAGGACGTAGCCTTTCGTCGCCAACTCTACGAAGGCGGCACCAGCGCAGTGGCGGCGGCGAACGACCCGCTGATCGAACTGGCCCGCCGCGTGGACACCGAAGCCCGCGCGCTCCGCAAAGTCGCCGAGGCGCAAGGGGAGGTCCGCGAGCAGGCGCACGCGGCGATTGCCCGCGCCCGCAATGCGCTTAACGGCACGGCCGGTTATCCCGACGCCACCGGCACGCTGCGGTTGTCCTACGGCCTCGTGAAGGGCTACGAAGAGGCGGGTCAGCCGGTGCCGGCGTTCACGACGTTCGCCGGGCTTTACGACCGTGCCAAAACGATGGGCGGACGTCCGCCATTTGAACTGCCGCCGGTGTGGGTGAAGGGGAAGACGCGCTTGAAGTTGCCGACGCCCTACAACTTCGTCAGCACTTGCGACATCATCGGCGGCAACTCCGGCAGCCCGGTGGTGAACCGCGCCGGCGAGTTCGTGGGCATCATCTTCGACGGCAACCTCCAGAGCCTGCCAGGTGACTACTACTTCAACGACCGGCAGAACCGCGCCGTCGCCGTCCATTCGGCAGCGATCCTCGAAGCGTTGACCCGCATCTACGACGCCCGCGCCCTGGCCCGCGAGTTGACCACCGGCCGCTTGGCGAGGTGACTGTGGGAGCGCGCAAACGCCACAAGCGCCAATAGCATCTGTGTCTTCGCGCATGTTGCGCTCTCATTTGTCTGCCGTTTGCAGACAGCGCCGCCCCCTGCCTCCATTGGGTTTTGCAGAGGGATGGCGCAAGTTAAGGGTGCCGTACTCGGGTTGGTTCGCGCGCCAGAGCGGGAGACTCTGCCGCCGCCGTTGGCAAAGGCGGGTCTGGCCACGGTGCTCCTCGGCAGCGCCGGCATCGTGCTGGGCGCTTGGTTGGAAGCCCCTGTCCGGTCGCGAACCGCCAGACTCGTGATGGTCCTGGCGATGGTGAGCTTCCCGTTCGCGTGATCTTGGCGGCGGTCACGCCACCGGACCAGGCTGCCCCCCGTTGCTCCCCCACCGAGAATTGCGGTTGAGTCAGGCCTGCTTTCGGGGAAAACTCCCCAATGCCCCCGCTCAAACTCGGCTGCCTCCGGGCAAGCTTGGCCGCCCTGCTGTTGCTCTCAGTCCTGCCTTGCCCGATGTGGGCCGGCCTGCGTTTGAGCGAGTTGCTCGCCGGCAACGACGGCGGCCTGCGCGACGCGGATCGAGACACGCCCGGCTGGATCGAGCTTTACAACGACTCGGACGCGCCCGCTTCACTCGCCGGCTGGCATCTGACCGACAGCACCAACTTCCTCGCCAAATGGACCTTCCCCGCCACCAACCTCGCCGCGCGCGCTCCTCTCATCGTGTTCGCCTCCGGCAAGGACCGCGCGGTGGCGGGCGCCGAGTTGCACACCAACTTCCGGCTCAGCGGCTCGGGCGGCTACCTCGCGCTGGTGCAACCGGACGGCGTCACCCTCGCCTACGAGCTCAACTACCCGGCGCAGCGGGCGAACGTGTCCTATGGCCTCGGTCGCACCGTGCTCACGAACACGCTGGTCAGCGCCTCGGCCGCCGCGCGTTACCTGGTGCCCGTCAACGGCAACCTTGGCACAAGCTGGACCCTGCCCGGCTTCAACCACGCTGCCTGGACCGCCGCCACCAATGGCCTCGGCTTCGACGCCGGCACTAACTCGGGCGGCACCGTCGTGCTGGCCTTCGATGTCAACGAGCGCGCCACCACGCCGGTCACACAGGCGGGGTTCCATTCCTTTGTCATCAATTCAAACCTCTCCGCCTCCGCCATCCAGACCAATGCCACGACCCGCACCTTCCACGGCATCAGCGTCACGCTCTCGAACACCGTCGGTAACGGCTATGACGATCGGGTCCGCACCACGCCCACGAACAGCGGTGCCTTCACCCAGTCGGCCCTGCTGCGCGATCACGTCATGTCGCGCGAACTCACCAGCACCGGCGGCTTGGACTGGACCCTCAGCGGCCTCGCTCCAGACCAACCGCATCAGGTCAGCGTGTGGTCTTACGACACCGGCAGCGCCAACCCGCGCGTCTCCAACTGGTACGCCAACGGCGCTTTAGTGCGGAGCAAATACACTTTCAACGGCAATGTCCTGCCCGCGAGCGATGACCAATACCGGATAGACTTCACCGCCAGTTCCACGGCCACGGGCAACCTTCTCGTCCAAGGCCGGCGTGATCTTTCCAGCCTCGCCAACAGTCCCGCTGTGCAGGTCAACGGGATGCGGTTCATCCAACTCGGCTACCGCGGCCTCTTCGCCACGGACCTCGAGCCAGCGATGCGCGGCGTCAACGCTTCGGTGTATGTCCGCCTGCCGTTCACAGTGGCTGATCCGACCAAGCTCGGCAGCGTAAGCTTGCGCGTGCAATACGACGACGGTTTCATCGCCTACCTGAACGGTCAGGCAATTGCCTCGCGCAACGCGCCGGCCACGCCCGCCTGGAACTCGACCGCCACCGCCGCGCATGGGGGCAGCGAGAGTGAGGAATTCCTGCTGAATCTCCCGCCCGGCCTGCTAGTCGCCGGCGCGAATGTGCTCGCCCTGCACGGCCTCAACACCTCGGCGGCGGATGCGGATTTCCTGCTGCGCGCGGAGTTACTGAGCGTGGCGGAGACCGAGTTGCCGGCCCGCTTCTTCGTGCCGCCGACACCTGGCGCGGCGAA
>Ga0105047_10013261_pt1 | contig 13184 bp, 11 predicted proteins | sample MAT04_FD_78384 | JGI IMG/M metagenome (GOLD analysis project Ga0105047, IMG submission 78384) | Freshwater microbial communities from Lake Fryxell liftoff mats and glacier meltwater in Antarctica - MAT-04 (megahit assembly) | ecosystem: Environmental > Aquatic > Freshwater > Ice > Liftoff... | reverse complement strand
GGCGCCGGGTCGGGCGAGGTAGGGCGAACGGGCGAGCACCTCGGCGAGGAGCCGCTCGACGTTCTTGGGCGTGCCGTCGTCCTTGGTCTCCACGGCCGAGGGGTCGACCAGTCGGACGGCGAGATCCGGATCACGGAAGCCGAGCCTGCCCGCCGCCTCCAGGGCGGACAGACGGATCGCCCGCTCCCGGTCCCGGGCCTGCGCTTCCTGGCGCTCCTGTTCCAACTCGGTCACGCGACGCTGGAGCCGCTCGGACTCCGAGAGCTGGGCGTCGGTGACCTTCCGCAGGTCCGTGCGGTGCTTGGCCGCCTCGCGTCGAGCCTCGGCCAGCTCGCGCTGAAGGACGGCGACGTCCACGGTGCTGGTGGGCTGGTCGGTCGTCCCGGCGGCCGCCTGGGCCTGCGTCGTGGACTCCGATGTGGTCGTGCCCGCCTGGGGCTGCGCGCCCGGCTCCTGGCCGCTGGTCGCGCTGGTGCTGTCGCTCATGGTACCGCTCCGGTGCTGGTGACGGCGTCGGTGAACCCGGCGCCGATCGGGGTGGAGGTGTCAGGGACGGGTGCGACCGGAGGCAGGGGCTCGGCGGCGCGTCGCTCGCGCATCTGGCGCACCTGCTCGGGCGAGTAGCCCAGCTGCTCCTGCGCCGACTCGAGGTCGATGACGCCTGCCTGGAACTGCTTGAGCACGGCGTCCGTGCGCACCGCCTCGTTCTGGGTCTCGGGGTCGCGCCAGATCGTCTCCGCGGAGCGGATGTGGCCGCGGCTGTCGCCCATGGCCAGGAGGCACAGGCGCATGACCTCCTCCCAGCCCTCGCCCAGGTGGAGCGCGATGCGCCCGACCTTGCGCACGAGCCCCGCCTCCGACGACTTCAGGGATTCGCCGCTTGGCGGGATCGCCTGTGGCTGGCCGAGGAAGAAGTGGTACGGGATGCGGGAGATGGAGCTGATGTGGCCGACCTCGGTCTCGATCATCAGCTTGTAGGGCAGGAGGTCGGTCGCCGCGAACTCGCCGACCTGCGGGAAGGCCTGGTTGGGGTCCTCGGGGTCGGGTCGGGGGAACGTCCACAGCCGGTCGACGGCGGGCTTGAAGGGCTCGATGGGACGGCCCGTCTCGGGGTCGACCGGGATGTCGATGCCGATCGCCCAGCGTTGCCGGAAGGCCGCGAACTCCGAGGCCACCAGGGCGTCGGCCCGATACTTGTTGATGGCGTCCTGGTTGCTCATCACCGCGGCGATCTCCGACCGCCCGTCGAGGCGCACCAGCACCCCGGCGACCGACCACGAGCGACCCGACAGCCGTGGGCGGTTCGGCAGCGGCACGACCGGCACCACGCCCAGCGGGTTCGGCAGCGGCCAGGGCTCGTCGGGAAGCTCGAGCCGGGACCAGCGGACCGACGACGTCTCCAGCGCCAGCTCACCGGTCGGGAGGTCCGCCGTCACCAGCGGCTGCGCCTTGCCCAGGGAGCGGTACTTGTGGACGGCGTCGGGCAGGTGGACGTAGGCGACGAGGTGGCCGTCATCGTTCACCCAGCGCTTGAGCGCGGCCACCCGCTCCCGGCGATCCTCCCCACCGGTCGGTGTGTGGCGAGGACTGGGTACGCGCAGGACCGTCATTTGCGTCACGACCGTCACCAGAGGGCGCGTCCGACCACGTTGCCGGTGACGGTCGTGACGGTCGTGACGGTCGCTCGCCCAGGTCTTCCGCTCGTAGACCAGACGCCTCGGTCCCCCACCGGCGATCGTGCGTGGCGGTCTTCAGCCTGTGGTGCATTGCGCACAGGGTCTGGAGATTGGACGCGTCGTCCGTTCCGGCGTGGAACTTGGGGACGATGTGATCGACGTCGGTGGCCCGCAGACGGCACGTGAACGACGGGAGCGTCACGACCCACTGGCACAGCGGGTGGCGCAACAGCTGTCGCGCCCGCCGCAGACGCCACGCCGCGCCATACCCCCGCTGGGTCGTGGTCCCGCCGCCGCAGTCCAGGCAGCGTCCCTCGCGGGAGGTGATCCGGAGGCAGCCGGGGCACGGATGGGTGGCCATGTGACCGACGATATCGAGGCGGGGGAGTCACCTGCTAGCGTCTGGCGCTAGGTCCCGGCACGACGATGGGACCGAGCGGTGGGCCGCGACGACTTGCTGATATGAGCCCTATCGCGACTCGATCAGACGCCTCGCGGCCACCGTGGCCCCGTCGCTGCGGACCTTGGCCGCCACCGCGGTGGCGCGTGCGCGAGTCTTGGGGGCCACGGCCGTGCCGAGCGCGCTCGCGAGTGATCCCGAGGTCGGAACGGGACCGTCGTGGGCGGCCCCGATGCCGAGCTCAGCCACTCGGCGTGCCCAGTGCGGCTGGTCGACGAGCTGGGGCACCAGCACCTGTGGGGCGCCAGCCAGCGCGGCGGCGGTCGTCGTGCCCGCGCCGCCGTGGTGCACGACGGCGGCCACGCGCGGGAACAGCGCCTGGTGGTTGACGTCGCCGACGATGAAGCAGTCGTCCTGGTCGTCGGTCAGCGCGAGGTCGGCCCAGCCTCGGCTGAGGATGACGCGGCGCCCAAGTGCGCGGGTCGCCTCGACCACAACCCGGCCGAGGTCAATCGAGGTGCGCATCGCCATGCTTCCGAAACCCGCGTACACGGGCGGCTCGCCCGCGGCGAGGAACGCCTCCAGCGCATCCGGGAGCGGGCGCTCGTCGGGCAGGATCCAGGCCCCGGTCTGCACGATGTCGAGATCCGTCAGATCCTTCCATGGGGCAAGGACCGGATCAGCCGCCAGCCACACCTGGTCCGTGAGGACGTGGTCGCGGACATCGTCGAGCGGGGGCAGACCGATCGCCGCCCGATGCCTGTTGAGCGGCTCCGCGTACAGCGCGTTGACGCGCTCCGCGTCCTGCCGCCACAGCACCCGGTTGTCGGTCTCACCATCTGGCGACTGCCTGCCCGGGCGCGCGGCCGGCGGGAAGTGGCGTGACGGCAGCCCGAAGATATGGAAGCACGCGAGCACGTAGCGGATGCCGAGCGACTCCGCGACCGACCGCGCTCCGGCCGGCATCAGGCCCGTCGCGACAAGCACGTCACAGCCCTCGGCAGCCGCGGGAAGCGTCTCGAACCGCGCGGCGACGAGCTCTGCCGCCAGCCGGAACGCGTCGTCCGCCGACGGTGCCTTCAGCCTGGTCGCCACCGACCGCGTCGAGGGGCCGAGCGGGATGAGCGTCACCGCCGCCCGCGCGAGGAGCGCTGCGAACTCCTCGTCAGGAGGCGCGCATGCCCGAACTTCCGCACCGATCTCGCGCAGCCGGAGTGCGAGTGCCGCGAGTGGTTCGATGTCCCCTCGTGAGCCCCAACTGGAGAGCAGAACACGCATGTCGTGGACCTCCGGATCCGTGGATGCCTGAGCAAGGTCGCGGACTCTAGCGCAGGCCCCGGGGCTTGCGGCAAGCCCACAGGTGTGCGGTATCCTGTAGGGACCAGCCGCAAACGCATGGAGCCAACGGCTCCTGAGTTGTCGCGCCCTTCGACCAGAGGTTGTAACCACCGGTCACCTGGCGCTGTACGTGACCGCGCTGGGAACGGGCCTGCGCCAGGGCGAGCTGCTGGGCCTGCGGTGGGAGGACGTGGACCTGGACAATGGCCGGCTGCGTGTCCGCCACACGCTCGCCAACGTCAAGGGCGAGCTGACGCTGCTCGAGCCCAAGACCGACCGCAGCCGGCGGACGGTGATGCTCGCGGACGCTGTGGTGACCGCGCTCCGGGCGCACCGGACCCGTCAGCGGATGGAGCGTCTGGTCTCAGGCTCCCGCTGGACCGACAGCGGCCACGTGTTCACCACGCTGCACGGTACGCCCTATCACGCGGCGACCATCACTCGGGCGTTCCAGGCGGCCCTTACCCGGGCCGTGTTGCCCCGCTGTCGGTTCCATGACCTCCGCCATGCCGCGGCCACGTTCCTGCTGGCGCAGGGCATGACGCTCGAGGACGTCAAGAACATGCTCGGGCACAGCTCGATCACGCTGACCTCGAACACGTATGGCCACGTGCTGGAGCGGCGGCAGCGGGAGGTGGCCCGGGCGATGGATGCGGTGCTGGGGTGATGACCGGGGTCGGGCGGGCCGCGGGGGTCCCCACACGACACCAGTGCCCCCTCGGATGGGGTAATCCGTAGCTCGTTCCGTGGTAGGCCGGATGAGGAGGTCACCGGGGTGGTGCCGTCATCCGGTGCGCAGGACCGCCGGGTCTCGCGTCCGGCGCGCGAGACGATGCGCCACACCCGTCGTGCACGCACGGCAGGCCCGTGGGGGGCGAACGGGATTAATCTGTCGCCGCGGCGGCGCGCGCCGACATCGCTCGCCTCCACCCCGTTGTGCTGCCCGTCGCCGGCGGGCTGCGGCGACCAGCGTACAGCCGTGGCACCGACCGAAAATCCGGAGAAGCTGGAGACGGCGCGGACTACGATTCCAGGTGGACGCTCGTGCGCACCCATTGCCTGAGCAGCGCAGCGACGTGGCCGAGCAACGGAACGAGCCGGGTGGGTGCCGTCCCGGCCGCGCGAGCGCCATCACGCGAGGGGATCCGCGTAGTGGCGGCGGTGTCCGTCGGTGGCAGATCAGCCGCGAGTCGACGGACGTCCTGCCGCGAGATGATCTCGACACCGGGCAAGAGGTCGCGGTCAGGCCTGCCCTCCACGAACGCGACCGCGGCGACGTCATGTCGGGAGGCATGCGACATGGCCAGCGCGATCACATCGCCGATGTGGACCCTGAGGACAGAGTCCCGACAGACCAGCGGAGCTGGCGGACGAATGCCCTCGAAGTCGATCACATCCGGTGCCTTACCGCGTGGTACCTCCTGGACCTCCAGCCGGAAACCGATGGCGTTGCCCGCCGAGTCCTTCGACGACGCCGAGGACACACGCCCGATCACGACGCGAGGAGCGTCAGGCGCCAGCTCTCGGAACGAAGGCCACTCGTCGAACTCAACGCATTCCGCGGACGCCGGCATCGCATGGGCGGCCAGCACCACAACAGCTAGGGCAAGCGAGGCCGCGCTCGCCATCAGGCGAGTACCGTACGTCTCAGGCATGAAGATCGCCTCCTGTGCGCAAAGACAGCAACGTGCGTATCGGGTACGAGTCCCGAGGCGAAGCTAGCAATTGGCATCGAGACACCAATTGATGGTGACTCCGTCGTAGTCAATAAGTGTCTGACGCGCCCAGTTCAACGGGCTGTACCAACTCCTGCGGGTCAGTTGTCCGTCTGGAATTGCAGCGGGCGGATCTGGATCAGAGTGAACATGCAAACCGTATCCGATACCGGACTCCTGTCCTACCTCCGAGTTCGAGTAGACCGACCCGCCACTGTCGCCGCCGGTAGAGTCAAAATTCAGCTCAATCGTCTTCCGGATGTCCCAGCACTTCTCGACGTTGTTGACATTTTTTGCGCAGCTCTCGTTCTTGGACAACTCCTTCACAATCATGCCACAGTCCTTGTGGCTCGTCCTTCCCATCCGGCAAACCAGAAAACCTTCGGCCTGCTGCTCGCCAGCGACAGTCCCCACCAGGGTCCCGATTGTCGGGACCGACGGTCCTCGCATGAAACGGTTGAACGCCGGATGAAGAAACTGGTCCTGGACGGTGTTGTACATGCCGATGATGCCCACGTCGGCAGTCGCCTCGTCCTCGAAGACCCAGTCCTTCGCCTTACCGATGTTGTGGTTGTCATGCTCCAATTGCTCGTCGCTGCCCTTGTTAGCCCAGATGCAGTGACCGGCCGTAATCAGGACTTTCTGGCCAGTCGACTGAATCCGTGCGACGAAGGCGGATGTACACCAACGATTGATGTTGAAGCTCGGCATGATTTCGATACCACCCATCGGGGGCCAGCAGTTGTGGTCGTCCGTGCATGCGTCGGCGACGGCTGGGACATCATCTTCAACCTTGATTCCTGGCCCATACCGCTCACGGAGGACCTCGCGCCTCGGCTGGGTAAGGTCCATCACACCGACGACCACCTTGTTCATCGACGGGACTAGGCCCGTACGCACCACGTGGATTCCATCTGCCTCGAGCGCGGTCTAGTCGCCACTGATTGCACCTTGACTCGCCACGAGATCTGCCCAAGATCGCTCGACGGAGTCCACACGGAACGACGTGCCCTCCGGAAGTCGCGCAGCAAGGTCGTCCCGGAATCGGGCAGCATCTCCAGTGAATAGAAAGACGGGCTTGCCGTCCTGAAGGTGATCCACGTAGACGCCCGCGTACGACCCCCTCGACTGCGCGTATGACATCGCATCGCCGAGCGAGTTCTGCAGATCGGTACGTCGGTACAGTTCGTCGGCCTCTGCTTCCGAGAGCGGAAGTCCCCAGTTCGAGTCTGGGTATCCTTGGGAGTCCCCAAAGGTCGCCGCGACGAACTCCTCGCCGGCCGGAAAGCCAACGCTGCTACGGAAGTGGATAGCGGCGGCAACCTCCGCCGGGGAGGGCGCAGGTTCAGCTGCGGCTGCTAGTGGGGGGAGGCTACCGGCGCCGACGGCACCAGCCGACAGTGTCACGAGGATGCCGAGTACCAGTCGATGAGTTGCCATCCCGACCACCTCCTATCCAACGCGCGCCGTGCCCGTGCGGAAGGCGAGAATGATGGGGCGAGTCATGCGTGTCAATGGTTCAAGCTTCCAGACTGCCTGCCACGAAGCCAGGCCGCGGGTCCGCCACACGCTTGCCAGCCGGGTGCGGCGCGCGCGGAGAGCCGCCACGCTGCGGCGACGTTCCTGCTCGCGGGGCGTGACGCTCCGAGGACGTGAAAGGGCCTGCTCGGCCACAGCTCGATCAGGCTGACCTCGAACACCTACGGCCATGTGCTCGAGCAGCGTCAGCGGCAGGTGGCGCGGGCCATGGACGCGGTGTTGGGCGGTTGACGATCGTGCGATGGCGGCCCGGGCCTCTCCGACTCTGCCATGGTTTCCGGGCAGCCTGCCCGTACAGCACGGACACGACACCCTCAGAACAGGCGGCCGATCGCCGATAGGATCCAATCCACCACCGACGCCAGGGCCCGATCTGCGGGCGAGCCGCCGGCACCGGCTGTGGAGGTGTCCGGCAGGTCCGGGCAGCGGTTGCCGGGTGAGGGCACGCCGTACGGTCCGTCGTTGAACGCGGTGGTCGACTCCACCCTGAAACCGCCATCAGCCTCATACCACACTTGGTAGCCGTCGCCGGGACCGCGGTCTCTGGCCGTGAACGAGAACAGGGTCCGGCACTCGCCGAGCTCGCGGATCACGACGGTCGTGGGTAGGTCCGTCACAGCGGTCACGAGCCTCGAACCGTCGATCACCCACTCCTTGTCGCCGATCTCGAGCAACCAGCGCGGTCGTGGATGCCAATCCGATCTCGGGCCGGAGATCCGAACGTGGGTTTGCTCGTCGGCAGCCGCGATGGTGGGTGCACCGACCAGGACGACACCCACCAGCAAGGGGAACGCGAGCAGGGACCATCGGCGCTCGGCCGCCAGCTTGAAGTTCACTGTGGTCACCTTTCGATCTAGCAGTTGCCCGTCGCGACCAGGCAGATCTCCCAGGCCGTCTCGGCATCGACGTTCTGGACGGTGGAGTACCATCCCTCGCCTCCGTTCGGGTTCCAGCCTTCGTCGCTTCCCGAGTGGATGCCGAACGCGGTCGCGGCATCTCCGAACTCGCTGGTGCTGGTGAAATACGGACCACCCGAGTCACCACCATCTCCATCGAAGTCCACCACCCACATGTCCGTCATCTGCCGCCCCACGGACACGAGGGCTTCATGCCTCCTCTCGATCTTGCCGCAGCGCAGCTTGCGGCGTGCCCCACTCCGGCAGATCGCCAATCCCTTGACCTGCGCGTTGTTGGACTTCGTGGCTACGATCGGATACACCTGGGCGGTGCTGCCAGCGAGGGGGCTGCGGAAGTGAAGCCGGTTCTGGGATTGACCGCTGGTCCATTCGTCAATCGAGATGATTCCGACGGCGACGATTCCGCCCACGGGCCACTTCTTGCCGACCGCATTCCCGAACACAGCACCATCGTGCTTCCAGTTGATGTTCGGACCGGTACCTCCGTTGTTTTCGATGCAGTGACCGGCTGTCACCAGGACCCGTGCGCCGTCTCCCTCGCTCTTCCTGGCGATCCAAGAGGAGGTGCACAGCGGGTTTTCCTCGTTCCAGTTGTTCCTGTCGATGCGAATCCCTCCCTTGAGCGGGTTATCGCAGGAGTCATACCCTGCGCAGTCCAGCTGTAAGGGTCGGCCAACCTTGAGCGACACCGGCATGTCGTACCGCTCCTGTAGGAGGCTTCGCATCTCTGAAGACGACTGCTCGACCACGAAGGTCAGCCCATTCAGGACCTCGTCAGGCGCGAGACTGATCACAGGGACACCGAGGTCGATCAGCGTCTCGTGCTCGTCGAACGCGAGGTCGACAGTCTCCAGGAGTTCGTCGAACGTTCGCTCGACGCGCTCCACCCGGAACGGATGGTCAGGCAGCAGCTCCGCGATTCGATCGCGCGCGGACGCGAGTCCTCCCGTGAACAGGAAGATGGGGAGTGCATCTTGGGCCTGGTCGATGTAGGCGCCGCCATACTGGGGTTGCTCGGCGGCCCACTCGAGAGCCGCGGTCGCCGCGTCCTGGCGTCGGAGGCGAGCGGCCATGTCAGCCGCCTCGTCGGTCGTCAGAGGGACGCCCCATGCATCATCTGGGAACTGGTCTCGATCCTGGAACGACCGGCGGACGAGCGCTTCGCCGGCGTCGAGATGGAAGCTGCGCCGGAATCTCAGCGCATCCGCGAGATCGTCATCAGACGGCTGAGCGCCCGTCGCTCCAGGAGGAATCGTCGCAATGAGCGAGAGGGAGAGAACGAGGACTCCTGAGAAGCGCTTCATCAACCACCTCCGGGTTCTGGCCCACTCGTTATACCGACCAGCGGTATACACCCTGGGTCAAGGAGTGTCAATGACCCTCCGAATCGACGAATGGCCACGTGCTCGAGCGGCGGCAGCGCGCAGGTGGCGCGGGCGATTGGCGGGGTGCCGAGCGGGTAGGCGCGGTGCGGGCGACGGTCAGGCGGGCTGCTGTGGAGACCTAGCCGGAACGCACGGCACGCACCGCGACCGCTATCTCCCAGGCTCCTCGGGCACGTCCAGCGATGCGATCGGCCCGAGCGTGACGTCGCGGCCGCTCGAATGACGCAGGACGAGCCGCCCGTCGATCCGTTGCAGCCTGAGCTCCGTCACCATCTCGCCATCCGGGATCAGGTCGAAGCGGTAGCGCAGGTCACCGGTGGTGGGGTCATAGCTGATGTCGAGCGGAGTCCAGACCGACGACGATCGGGTCCGACAAGCGCGATCGCGCGTCATCCAGACGGCAATGACGGGTGAGGAGGTCCACCAGTCGCGGATCGCCACGCAATGTGGAATCAGGCCGTCGGGCTGCACGGGCGACTCGGACGCCACGAGCGGGGCGCTCGACGGAACCGGTCCCGGCGGGCCGCTCGGGCGCGGCCCGGCTGGATCCCCTGCCGTCGCGTCACGTGGAGGTCCATCGCTGCCGTCGAGGAGCGCCCGCCCTGCGACGGGCTCGGCCAGATGGACCTCCACGGGATAGGCGGGGTTGCTCGGGCAGCGGCCGCTCGGGAGCATCTCGACGCTGAACGTGATGATGATCGCCACGGCGCTGTACTCGATCGTCGGCTCGAGGACCCGGCCCTCGGGCGAGGTCCCGCTGGCGCAGGCTCGCTCCCGGATGAAGCCGCTGATGACCCGGGCGTCGTCCGCCAGGGGGAGGGCCACCGGGTCGACCCACCACGACGCGGGCCCGGACGGCGCCGCCTGAGGATCGCCAGTCGTCGCATCCCGCGGCGGGTCCTCGCTGCCATCGAGGAGCGCCCGGCCCCCGATCGGCTCGGCAAGCGTGACCACGACCGGGAACGAGGGGTTGCTCGGACAGTCTCCCGGTGACATCGTGACCCGGAAGGTGATGACGATGGCGTCCGGCCGATACTCGATCCCGGGCTCCAGGACCCGTCCCTCGGGTGATGCACCGTTCGCGCACGCCTGCTCTCGGATGAAGCCGCGGATGGTCGTGCCACCGTCCGAGAGGGGCAGGGCGAGCGGATCCACCCACCACGTGGCGAGGCCAGAAGCGGCTGTCGGTGATGCCGAGCCCTCCGGCGCCCCCGGCGTGCCGACCGATCTGAATGCGAACCAGGCACCGGCCACCGCGATGGCGACGACGAGCACGGCCGCGGTCGCGAGCGATGGCGCGGTCCACGACACCTGGATGCCTGTCGGACGCACCGGCAGGCCGGGAGACGGCGCAGCCGGACTTCGTTCTACGACGGGACCCTGGTCCACCAAGTCGCCGCGGACCCCGCGTCCGGCGACCCACCACCACCAGCCCAGCACCAAGAGCTGCGCCGCTGACAGCGCGCCGACGGCGATGCCCGCCCCGGACACCTCTCCGTCAGCCAGGGCGCCCAGGCCGTTGCTGACGGTCTCGGCCACCAGCGTCGCGATCGCGAGCGCGATGAGCACCCACAGCGCCAGCGCGACGCGGTGGCGGGCCAGCCGGACGGCCGTCAACGCGACCGTGATGCACACCACGTTGACGGGCCAGAGGAAGGTGCCCCGGCCGATGAGATCGGGCTCGACGTAGCCGGCGACGCCCACGTTCCAGGCATGCAGGGCCACGACCCAGCCGGCCTGAAGGAGCAGCACGAGCGCGGCCACGCCGAGGTCGCGCTGCCCGAGGGTCCCGGCGCGTCCCAGCATCAGCCTCACCGCGACAGCGAGGACGCCCAGCGAGATCGCCCCCCAGGCGAGGACGAACGCCCCCAGCGCGACCCCATGGCCCAGGCCGACGGCATCTCCCTGCGGCATCAGGGTGCGCTCCACCGTCGTCACCCCGAACAGGGCCACCAGGCTGGCCGCAGCCACGCCCAGCAGGGAGAGTGCGCCCAGAGCGGCGCCCCGCCAGGGGGGGACGGCCCGCGGCACGAGCACGTCGAGTGGGGCCAGCCTGGCCTCGAGGTCGGCCCAGGCGTCCTCGTCGGCCGCCGCGGCAGCCCGCGGTCGGGTGGGATCACTCATCGTCCGTCCTCCTGTTCGCGCTGCCTGATGACGACCAGGGCCCGGCCGATGGCGGTGCGCACTCCGGACGCACTCAGGCCGAGCACCGTCCCGATCTCCTCCGCCGACAGCCCGCCCGCATAGCGCATGTACAGCGCCTGCCTGGCGTGCTCGGGCAGGTCTCGCGTGACCGCGTCGAACCACATCCAGGTCTCGCGGGCGCGCAGCACGTCGGGCGCGACCGGCTCATGGTCGCCGAGCCTCTGGGAGGGTCGCCGACGGTCGCGACGTGCAGCATCGATGACCGTCCGACGGGCGATCGTGAGCAGCCATCCGATCGGGCTGGTGATCGCGAGCGCGTCGCCACGCCATGCGATGTAGGCCTTCTGGAACGTCTCGGCCACGAGGTCCTCCGCGTTGGACGGCCCGCGAGCCACGAGGACGTACCGGAAGATCGCCCGATAGTGCGCCTCGTAGAGAGCGGCGAACGCCGCATCACGCCTGTCGCGTTCCGTCATGACCAGGAAGACGATGCAGGACGGCGAAACGTCTCATCCTCGGGGCCGAGCGTGCGAGCGGCGATCAGCGAAGCGGCGGAAGAGGCGCGTCACGTTCGATCGGTCCACTGCGAGCCTTGGCGTCCATGGTGTGCTACCGCCGTGGCTGTCAACGGGGCTGTCAGTACGCGATTGCCACCACAGAAAACGGGCACTCGGACGGCAATAGCTAGGTATGCATGCGGATATGCACGCGAATAGTGGTGAGCCGGCTGGGATTCGAACCCAGGACACGAGGATTAAAAGTCCCCTGCTCTAACCACTGAGCTACCGGCCCACCGCCACGCTACCAGAGACGGGCCGAGCGTCAGGCGGCGCTGCCCGCGTCGAGGATCTCCAAGTACCCGCGGTAGGCGAACAGCCGATCGCGCCGGCGCCCGGTGATCTCCCGCACGATGCCCAGCTCCACCAGTCTCTCAAGCGCGGCGCCCGCGGCCGGGTGTGAGAGTCCAGATCGCCGCTGCACCTCCCTGACGCTGACGATCGGGCGGCTGGTCAGCACCCGGTGCACCCGAAGCGCCGACCCTGCCGCGCGGCCGAGCGAGCCGATGCGCTCCCGATCCGCACGGAAGAGCGCCCCGATCGTCTCCGCGGTCCGCACCGCTCCATCCGCGGTGACCCTGACACCATCCAGGAAGAATGCCAGCCACGCCTCCCAGTCGCCGCTCCGCCGCACAGCGTCCAGCAGGTCGTAGTAGGTGGATCGGTGCTCCTTGAGGTAGAGGCTGAGGTACAGCAATGGCTGCCGCAGCACGCCTGCGGAGCAGAGCAGCAAGGTGATCAGTAGCCGTCCGACGCGCCCATTGCCATCCAGGAACGGATGGATGGTCTCGAATTGGAGATGGGCCAGGCCGGCTCTGATCAGGAGGGGGATCCCGTCATCGTCCGAATGAAGGAAGCGCTCCAGGTCCGCCATGCATTCGGGCACTGAGAGGTGTGGCGGCGGCACGAAGAAGGCATTCCCTGGCCGTGTTCCACCGATCCAGTTCTGCGACCGCCGGAACTCTCCGGGATCCTTGCCGCTCCCGCGGCCGCGTGACAGCAGGATGCCGTGGATCTCGCGGAGCAGCCGGTTGGACAGCGGGAACCCGCCACGCAGCCGCTCCACGCCGTGCTCCAGGGCCGCGACGTAGTTGGAGACCTCGATGACGTCGTCAAGTGGCACGCCCGGTGCCTCATCGAGCTCGAACAGCAGCAGATCGGAGAGCGACGACTGCGTGCCCTCGATCTGGGAGGACAGCACGGCCTCCTTCCGTACGTACGTGTAGAGGAACAAGGCCGTGTCCGGCAGGACCGTCGAGACGCCATCCAACCGCCCGACCGCCAGCGTCGCCGCCTCCAGCGCTCGCTGGAGTCCTGCGTCCCCGGCGATCGGGGGTCGTGGCGGGAGTGGCGCCGGCACGAACGCGCGGATCCGTTCGCCACCCACGCTGGTGACCACGTACTGTCCCGGGTCCGGTCGGCGCACGGCCAGCAGCTCCCCGACTGTTCGATCGAACGTTTCATAGCGGCGTACGCTATGAAGCGTTCGGAGTGTAACTTACATAGCGGCTC
>Ga0105047_10013260_pt1 | contig 13185 bp, 11 predicted proteins | sample MAT04_FD_78384 | JGI IMG/M metagenome (GOLD analysis project Ga0105047, IMG submission 78384) | Freshwater microbial communities from Lake Fryxell liftoff mats and glacier meltwater in Antarctica - MAT-04 (megahit assembly) | ecosystem: Environmental > Aquatic > Freshwater > Ice > Liftoff... | reverse complement strand
TGTAACCCTCGGTTCCGAAGACCGATGCTCTATCCAATTGAGCTACGAGTGCGATTGGCTTATCACCAGCGATAGCGTGGATTATGGTGCTTTTTTTCGGGAAAGCCAGTGGGCTTTATGTGACAGGTTTACTGTTTGCCGCGTTTGTGTTTGTGTGGCTTGGGGACGCGCGGGAGTGTGGGGGTGACTGGCATTTCTTTTGGGGGCGTTTTGGCAGGGCGGTTCAACGCCTGGTTGGCCAGGGCTTCGCTCACATAGGTGTTGGAGACCATCTTGGGGTGGGCGGTCGACGTATCCTGTTTGAAAGGTCTGGCTCGCATCTGTTCTCACTTGATAAATAATCTCGATCGATCTTGCAGACATCCAATTTACAGTGGCTGGTTGCATTAGATATCTTCACTGGGTTGACGGCAACTGCCCGCTGAGGCGGTCATTTTGCTTTCTTCACTTGATCATGCTCGCTTTGGAATGAAATGCAATTAAACGACGCCCGTCATGTCGATGCCGATGACCGAGTTGCAGGAGATAGTTCATTGCCTGCTCGGCCCCGCCGGATCAGCGCAGGCAACTTGGTCGAGGTCCCTCTGGTCAAGGTGATTTTGACGACCACGGGCGGCAATTGTCGGCTGACACATTCCCTCATTGATTGATCAAAAGTTCTCCGCTCCGGCTGTAACCAGCCGGTCGGGGTCGCATCAGTAGCGCGGCCCGTCTTGTAATCAATTGATGAAGTAGTTTAACGATGTGCACCTCGGGTCTCACCGTAACGAATGGAAGTGGTTAATCCGTTCAGCAAATGTTCGAAAGCTACGAATGAACGCTGAACGTCACGCTGGCAGCATGGTCAATCATCGGGCACGCTGCTAAACTCCCCCATCGACATGGGCGACGATGAGGTTAACTCCGTGGATATGCTGGCAGCTGCGCGGATGAAGGCGCAGAAACTCCTCGACGATATGCTCCGTCATCAATCAGAGATAAGGGCTGAGCCGGGCTCGCTGTCGACGGACCAGGTTGCAACCGGTCAGACTGCTTTCGACAACGCCATCGCATCCACACGCAGGATGATCGACGCGCTCGATAACGCCATGCGCTTGGCGAATCCACAGCAGCCAACTCAATAAGCCTGCTCACGCTTTGGAGAGATCAAATGTCCGACATGACAACTTCACCTGAATCCACCGACATCTTCGCACGGGCGGGGAAATACTACCGCAACGCCCGGTACCTGATCGTGGCAGCCTGCGTCATCATGGGCGCGTACTTTCTTTACGATGGTTTCATCGGATATCCCAAGCAAAACGCCGACGCGCTCGCGCTCGATCCGAACACCAAGCTCCCGCAAAGCCATGCAAGCATTCTCCTCCAGAAGCAGCTGGGGATCGCCCTCCCCATTGGTGGCATCGCCTATCTGATCCTGATGCTGTACAAATCGCGCGGGGCGATCCGACTGACCGGATCGACGCTTCATGTGCCTGGCCATCCACCCATCCCGATCACGTCCATAACGCAAATCGACAAGGCCAAGTGGGACTTGAAGGGCATTGCGATATTGGACTATGTGCTGGATGACGGAAAAGCCGGCCGATTCAAGCTGGACGATTTCGTCTATGAGCGCGCCCCCATCGACGCCATCTTCAAGCACATCGAAGAGACTCTGGTGGGACGGTCAGAAGTTAAAAGCGATGTTGCGTGAGGGCAAGCGAGCTGGCTGCCTGTGTTTCTAAAACCCATAAGGGCGGGTTTTCCTACCACACTGAATGGAATCAGCACATCAAAAGCGCAATTTTTGCCTTTTTCCGGTGATGCCCCTTGAAATCCGGCAAATTCCTGTTTAACTAGCCCTCGGATTGTTCATAATTTAACCCATTGCATGGAGGCTCTTGTATGGCACGGATGTCATCGCGTATTGCGTCGTTTGCATCTCTCTCGCTCATCGGCTTCAGTCTTACCGGCTGCGTCGCCCAGGAAAAATATAACGCCCTGAAGCTTGATCGCGATCAGATGGCTGAGCGTCTGGGCTTGTCTGAATCTCAGGCGAGCCAGTTCCGTGGTGAAAACGAAGTGCTTAAGAAGCAGCTCGACGCCATTGCCAGCGCGAATGGATCCAAGGACGGACTGGCCAGCAACCTCGTCACGCAGAATGCTGCCCTGCAGGCGCAGCTGGATGAACTCAACAAGAAGTATGCCGACGCCCTGTCCCGCGTGGGCGTGAATGGATCGCCTCTTCCTGCCGAATTGAACAACGAACTGCAGGCCTTTGCCGCACAGAATCCTGACCTCGTCGAGTTTGATTCCGCACACGGCATGGTGAAGTTCAAAAGCGACGTCACCTTCGGCGTAGGTGATGCAGAGCTGACGCCCAAGGCAAAGGAAGCTATCTCGCGCTTTGCGACGATCCTCAATTCCGGCGGGGCTGCTCAGTACGAACTGCTTGTCGCGGGTCACACCGACAACCAGCCCGTGCGTAATCCGCAGACCATTGCCAAGGGTCACAAGGACAACTGGTATCTGTCCGCCCACCGCGCGATCTCCGTCAGCAACGCCCTGCAGAGCGATCGCGTGAACTCTGGTCGCATCGGCGTGCTGGGCTATGCCGAGTATCGCCCGGTCGCATCCAACGCCTCAGCGTCGGGACAAGGCCAGAACCGTCGCGTGGAAGTCCTGATTCTCCCCACGACAGTCAAGGGCTCCAGCGTCGCCAACGCCCCCACCCAGATGACACCCAAGGCCCCCGCTAACACACTGAATAAGGACACCGCCACCACCGACAACAAGCCGATGCTGAATAAGTAAGTCGTCGATTTGAAACGCAAACGCATCGAGGCTTCGAAAGTCACCCTTTCGAAGCCTCTTTCTTTGTACGTGTAGTCAAATCACCCGTAACTGAAAGCTCTCCGCCCTACATGCAATGCTGCGGTGAACCCTGCCGCTCCGTCCGATAATCACCAATTCAACAGGTATATCTCGCACATTTCTCATGCGCGGCGATTAACCCGCTGCGTGGGAATGCCGATCCTTCCTGCAGCGCCTCACTTCCGAGGTGCCCATGACATCAAAGGAAACTGGATCGATGAAAACCACCCACGCCAAGCTTGAAGCCCTCGAGACCCGCCGACTCTTCGCCGCCACCGCCGACCTCGTCGACGGGGTGCTAGAAGTCCACGGGACGTCCGGTAAAGACGCAATCAACTTTTCGCTCGACCCGGCTGACGATTCCCTCCTGCTCGTCAAACTGAAAAACACCACGCTCTCGTTTGAACTCAACGAGATCGAATCCATCACGGTCGACGGCGACGGCGGAAATGACCGCATCACCGTCTCCGAAGCCAATGGGATCATCATCGCACCGTTCACCTTCAACGGCGGCGCGGGGAATGACACCATCGTCGCAGGTTCGGGTGATGATGTGCTCAATGGAAACGCCGGTAACGACAAACTCACCGGCGGCGCGGGGGACGATACGATCGACGGTGGTGCAGGTAACGACCAGATCGTCGGTGGACTCGACAACGACTACATTATCGGCGGAAAGGGAAATGATAAGCTCACGGGCAGCGACGGCGATGACTCCCTTGATGCCGGCGCGGGCAAGGACAAACTCGACGGCGGAAACGGTGACGACAACCTGGACGGCGGAAACGGTAAGGACAAGATCACCACCGGTGACGGCGAGGACTCAGTCGCGGTCGACGACAGCAATCGCCGCGAAATCAAGGACCGATCCAACGAGGACGATCGCGTATACACCGTCACCGAATTTGACGATCTTGAGGCAGGCGTCCAGGAATTGCACGAGGGAGCAGTCCCGGGCAGCGACGTCTTCCGTGTCGAAGTGGCCGATGACTTCATCACGCTGTACTACCATTTCGGTGACGATCCGGAAGCCTATAAAACCGTCCTGCAGGTGGTAAACGGCGAGATCGAACTTTACTCGCGCGAGGTCAGCATTGACGAGCTGCGCAGTGTCGCCACGCAGGTCTTTAATGAGCGACATCCCAACCTTCAGATCGTGTCCCTCTTTCAAACCCCAGGCGGAGTCTACGACGTGCGCTATCGCGATGAGGAAGGTGTGATCCAGCGAGTCACCATCGACGACCTCACCTGGACCCTCGACGACGCCGATCGCGATCAGGACAACGATGGGATAAACGACCCGTACGACGGCGAGCACGATGGTCAGGACAATCAGCAGAACGATGACGGCAATGAACAGGATGATGACCAGCCGCAAGGGGATGGCGGGCAGAATCACAACCAGAACGAGGGAGGCGACGACAACAACGGACCCGACGGCGGAGTCAACGCGACACCCCACGTCGCCACCGCCACCCAGCGCCCCGCGCCATACACCGGTAGCGGCAAATCCGCCGGCCTCCCCTGGTGGCAGAGTTACGCAAAGAACTAGCCCGGCGAATCACCCCACCGACGCGTCACCAGCACGTATCGGTCAAAACTAAGCAGCCCGCCAACGCCACAGGCCTCAAGGCCCGTGGCGTTGGCGTTGGAAAAGCCCCACTGCGGGATAACCAAATTACCGGGACAGTCCGAATGCAAATCACTTAAGGCGAAAAGAAGGTTTCTGCTGGCGAAATCCGCACGGCGGCAGTTGTTCGACAGAGGTCGGGTGCGGATATCTCTAAGCCCGCGCGGTTCACCCAACAAAGAGTTGTCGGAGTCGACTGCAAAAGTCCCTAAATGAATCGCATTCGGATTGTCCCGGTGATCTTGATGCCTTACGACGTGCGCCGACGTCGGTCACCCGCGCGCTGGTTCGTTTACCCCCGGGAGGGTTCCGTCATTCTTTTTTTTGCTTCGCGCGTCAGCTCTGCCAGGTGGCCGTCGTTGGAATGCAGCTGCTCAAGATGGACCCATCGCTCGGGGGTTGCCGTCTCGACCATCTTCGCGCCGTATGCTCGATCCAGCCAGAAGCGGGCGTAGCCTTTGACGTAATCCTTTAATTCATGAATCAGGTGTTCGGGATAGCGCTGGCAGCAATTCATCGTGAACATCCGACGCTGATTTCCGCCCCCGTACGCTGCGTGCTTGGTGTTGTGATTGAACACGAGGATATCGCCAGGCGTAACATTCAGCGCGATCGCGGGGACATCGCGACCTTCCATGCCCCACGTGCGGACTGGGTCGGCCAACTCCTTCTGAAGAGCCTCGGCGTAGGTGTCGCCTACGTGATGGCTTCCGGCGATGACACGCAGCGCGCCCGTGTCGCCGGTCAGGTCATCGAGATAAAAGGCGATCTTCAGGTGCTTGACCTTGGTATGCCAGCCGTCCGAATGCCAACCGGTATCGCCGACGTAATAATTCCCGTCCGACCCCATGTAGTTAAAATCCTCACCCAGCAGCGAGGCTGCGATGCCCTTGATGCGCGGGTCGTCCAGCAACGCCGACAGGCGCGCGGACTGATCGGCAAACGGCACGATGCACGACCGCGATTTCCCATCATGCGCCTGACCAGCATGCCCGCCGCCGTGCTGGTTGAAGAGCGCTTGAAACGCCTTTTGCACGTCGGCGATCTGGTCGGCAAGCATGCCCGGGCATTTGAGAAAACCGAACGTATTGAAATATGCGATCTGCTGTGCAGACAAAGGAAGGTAGATCATACAATCATCCAGAAAAAACTCGTCATACAAGTTTAGTCACTGATGAGAAAGAGCGTAAGCAATTTTCTCAGGATTGACAGGGCGCAGGCAGGTGACGTTTCAACCTCTCGATGAGGTCGGTCACGCCAAACCTTGCCTTGGGAATGAGTTCGCTGATATGCAGTTCTTCCGCGCGCTGGATCATCTTTTCATCGTCCGACCCAGTCATCACGATCACAGGCATGTCGGCCCACAATGTCGAGTGTCGCAACTGTCGCAAAAACGCCAGCCCATCCATCTCGGGCATCATCAGGTCGAGGAGTATGAGATCGGGCACCTGTTGATAGAGCGTGGCGAAGGCATCCTTCCCATTGGAGGCCTTTAAGGTTTGGAAGCCTTCGAATTCGAGCAGTCTCGAGACTGCTTCGCGATCCAGTTGCGTATCGTCAATCACGAGAATCGTTGACATGCACCCTCCGAAAGTGAACGGGTTCCTACTGTCGGCTTGAGCGATTGATTGTCAAATCCCACAACGTGACATCCTTCAGCGCGTCGAGCAGTAGCATGAACAAAAGCAATCAATCGTGCAAGTGTCCATACCCCGTGTTGATGTAAAGAAAAGGTCACCGCGGAGGCGCAGAGAGCGCGGAGATCATCAGGACTCTGCATATCGCTACCTGACGTTTAAATTTTTTAATGGATTCGATAAATCACGGGAGACCCCCTCGCACCGCATCGACCGCCGGATAAAGTCTCCGCGAATCTCCGCATGGAAGTGGTCTACCGGCTTCCCTTCATTCGCAATCTCGCATTGACCCCATATAATCCCACAAGATGGATACGCAGACACTCGCTGACAACGTGCTCACCACCCAGCTGAAAAAAGTCGTCAACTGGGCGCGACGCAGTTCGCTTTGGCCCATGCCCTTCGCAACCGCCTGCTGCGGGATCGAGCTAATGGCGACCGCATCATCACGATATGACCTCTCCCGCTTCGGTGCCGAGGCAATGCGCTTCAGTCCGCGTCAGGCCGATCTCATGATCGTTGCAGGGCGCGTCACCATCAAGATGATGCCCGTCCTCCAGCATATTTATCAGCAGATGTGCGAACCCAAATGGGTGATCAGCATGGGCGCGTGCGCCTCCACCGGCGGCGTATTTGACGCGTACGCGACGATCCAGGGAATTGATCAGTTCATGCCCGTCGACGTCTACGTGCCGGGATGCCCACCTCGCCCGGAAACGCTTATCGAAGGCATCATGGCCATACAGCGCATCATCGATAACGAAGGCCTCCCCCCCGCCGGCAAGCGTCGGCCTCTCGCGATTGCGATCGAGACCAGCTACAAGCCGACCGCCCAACCGGTGCCGCTGACTATTGGTGGGAATCGTTCGGTCAATCACGTCTGATTTCAAGCTTGCAAAAAGCCGTGATACCAAACGTGACACGGGCGACCCGCCTGTGTCGTAGACAACACGGGTGGGTCGCCCCTGCCACAGAAAATCTCAACTCCAGCGCTTGAAGTCCTTTTTACTCCCTCGCAACTCTCTCGGAAACTTCCACATGCCCTTCGACTTCTCCACGATGCGCGGGTTCAACTATCAGCCCTCCTATGCCGCCCGCTTGGAGCAAATCTGGACGACCAAACGAAGACGTGATGAGACAACCGCGAAGCCCAAACTGCTTGCGCATTGGTTCTACCCGAACTCAAAACAGAATCACCCCGTCTTCGTCGTCGGTCCAGCGATTTTCCATCGCTCTCGGTACGCCTTTGCCTCCATCGGGATGAAAACATCCGCGCGCTCGAGAATCGATGGCTCTTGGCTGGTCCCGTGCCCCTCCTTGCGAAACGTCTCGCAAATCTCCAAGGCATAGCGCATTGCCTTCACTCCCTTCAACCGCGCAGCCACGCCCGCGATCGGGGAGCTTTGCATTGTCATGTCAGCGACGAACGATTGAAGACTCAGGTTGGCAAGGATCACGGCCTGGTTGGTTCGATCCTGCGGATATTTTGTCTGCCACGCTGTCAGCTTTTTCTCGTCCGCCTCCAGATCGTTCATCACCTCCGCTGGCTTGGTGAGCGACAATTGCAACGCACGCTGATTCCGACAGATCGTCCACTGTCGGACCAGCGCGTAGTCCGCCTGGGTAATATCATCCGGCAGCTGCAGCACGAGCGCAGCATCCTCACAGAGTTTTACAAACGTATCCGTGCGACCCATCGCGTACTCGTATTGACCCCGCGCCAGAAGCGCACTGCTCTTCCACGCCCGCGCCTTGGGGACATTGCCTGCCAGCGCAAGAAAGTCCTCCGCGCGCTTTGCATACTCGTCGGCACACTGGCGCAGCGATTCCTTCTCGTCTGCCTGCCCCATCACGCGACAACTGGTGTCGATTGTCACCAGCAGGTTATCTAGTTCATGGATATTGCTCGGATTAAATCGGCACACTTCGGCAAATGCCTCGCGCGCTCGCTGGAGTCGCGCCAGGGCCTCGGGGAGTTCACCGCGTTGCAAGAAGAATTCACCTCGCATCTTCTGGATTCGCCCGACGTGTCCGAAAAACCGAGTGTCAGACGGATGCGATGATCGCTGGGCGTCGGCGACGTCTTCAACTTCGGTCAAAAGTTTCTCTGCCCCCGCGCGATCACCTGAGACCGTCAAAATCTGCGAATAATGCGTCACCTCCAGCAGATAATCGCTGGCCGCATCAATGCTGTCGGGGGCAAGCAACTGTCGACGTCTTGCGTATTCGACAGCCTCCTTCATTGTCGCAAGCCCACCTGTCCATTCGCCTTTGTCGAAGAGCGTACTACCCAACTGATGATGCGCGAGCGTAGCATGACGCAGCGCTTCGTTGTCGGTTGGGAACAACTTTAGATAGTCCTGCGCATACCTTACCGACGTACGAGCAAGTTCGATCGATTCGTTGAGCTCGCCACGCGTAAACGCGCTTTGCGACAACCCAAAATGGACAGCCGACAGCCCGCGCAAGGCGTCTGTGTTGCCGGGCTCAATCTCCTGCAGACGCTTGAACAGCCCGAGCGCCTTTTGCAACGTCGCAAGCGTCTCGTCGCGTCTCGCCTGCTGCGACTGAATATCCGCCAGCTTGATGTAGCCGGCACCGATGTCATAAAGAAGCCGTGGATCGTCCCGCCCTTCGCTCTGCAATTGCTGAAGATATTGGTCGGCCACGCCGATCAGATGTGTGACCGCGTCCCCCGATGCGGGCAGATAACGAATCCGGTCGTACGTCTCAAACAGAAACACATTGGCCAGCGATCGTACGAGATCAAATCGCTTTTCGGCGATCGCGCGCTCGCGTTCAGCGCGATTGGATTGGTCAATCGCGCGTTGCTCGTTGGCCGTCGCGCGTTTTTCGGCACGCGTTGCGCGGATCGACTGCCACGTCGTCCCCGCCATCCCAAGACACAATGCGACAACCACCCCGATAGCCGACCCCACCAGCGCCTTGTGTTCGCGCATCCATCGGCGCATCAGTTCCGTCGTATTCGGCACGCGCAGCGGGATCGGCTTTCCATCGAGCCAGCTTTGCAGATAGTCAGCCAGCAGACGCGCCGACTGAATCCGATCCGACGCTCGGCGCTCCACCGCCCGCGCGACGATGGCTTCCAGGTCGGCATCAAAACCCGGGTCGATCTCACGCAGGCGCGGGACATCGGTCTCATGCACCTTCATCGCAAGTTGCTTTTCGTCGGCAGCGTCGGAAAAGAGTCGCTTGCGCGTGAGCAATTCCCACAGCGTCACCCCGAGCCCGCGTACGTCCGCGGGCGCGCCGACATTTAGCGACGCCGCTGCCAGTTGCTCGGGTGCTGCATAGCGCATCGTTCCCAGCAGCCCCCCTGCGCGGGATGACGTCAGTTGCGCGCTGGACTCTTTGGCCAGTCCAAAATCCATCAGGACGACGCGCGACCCGTCTGCCGTCAGCATCAGGTTCGCCGGTTTGACGTCACGATGCACGATCCCCTGTTCATGCACCGACTGCAACGCCAACGCCGCATCACGTATCAGCCCCGCCACCCGTCTCACATATCCACCCGGATCATCCGTAAGCTCGGCCGCCCGACGCGCAACTTCGCTTCGTGATGACGGAGCGGGCACGGGTGTCTCGTCGCTCGCCATGACCACGCTCGTTGATGGGACACTCGGTGTGGAAACGCTCCCCGTCACGACGCTCGCAGTCGCAACGCCCTCGGCCGAAACTTGCTCTGTCGATCGCGATACGTCGGCCGTCGCATTGGATGAATCACCAGCCGCCATCCCCTTCCCCCGCGCGCGTCGCTCGCGACCGGCCAGCGTGCGAACTGTATCCGTCAGTGTCAACGACCCCAGGCTCGACGACGACCGTCCCGACGTATCCGCAGACAGCGCCCGCCAAACCTCCTCCAAATCACATCCCGGCACGTGCTCCATCGTGTAATAAAGCGATCCATCCGGCATCGTCCCACTGGCGAGCACCTTGACGATATTTGGATGATCGCAGCGAGCCAGTGCCCGCATCTCGCGACGAAAGCGCGACAGCGCAACTTCATCGCCCGCCAGTTCCGGGGAGAGCATCTTCAAGGCAACCGTGCGGCCCAAAGATGCCTGTCGCGCGAGATACACCACGCCCATCCCGCCTCGACCGAGTTCGTGAATAATCTCGTAGTCACCCTTGTGCGTCGCACTCGTCCCCTCGAATGCTGGCTGCGAGGCCCCTTCGATTGCATTGTCCACGGACGAACCCTCGCGCGGCTGGCGGAGCTTGCCCAGCATTGCGACCAGCGCCGGCCCCATCGACGCGTTGCGCTCGGTTCGACCCGTCGTATACGAGAGATATTCGACCTGCTTCCCGTTGCGGTCACGATTGAGAAACAGCATCTCATCCGATGTCTCACTCTCACGAAACGCCAGCAACGGATCAAGTCGCAGCGGCACCCCGCGCCCCGGCCACGCGACGGCGATCACCTGCGGGGCAAGCGTGTCGGCATCGGTGCGATTCAGGATAACCGGATCCAATCGCTCGCCCTGCAGACCGGCCAGCTCGCGTCTCGCCAATTCCACGTTCTCATCATCGAGCGCGCGCAGCCCTGTTAAAAACATCAGGCGCGTCCCGCGAGGACCCAGCGCGTCAATCGTTGACTCTGCGAGCAGATCGTTCACCGCTGGGAAGAGCAGCGGGCCCATCTCCTGGTTGTAAAATGCTTCCTCGCGTCCGGCGCCATGGCCGAACACTGTGTTGCGATAGGTGACGAGCGCGTCAATCACATCGCGCACAGAGCAACTCGTGTGATTGGAAGGCTGCGCGTCGGCACCGTTCTTGATGCGCCGATGCAACGCGAGCATTCCCGGCAAATCCTTTCGCGGGAGCGTGTACTGCGCCCACACATGCCCAAGCGGATGCGTGGCAGCGTCGGGTCGCTGACTGAAATCCTCTGCCACCTCCCGTAAAATCTGCACCCAGTGCCCAAGCGACGGCAGCGATAATTCCGATAATAGAGAATCCAACCGATCCGTTTGCCGCGTGTTGTGATTCTCAAGATAAGCCGCCCCCAGAACTGACGCCGTCAGCTTGATCCACGCTTCAAAGAGATAAAAAGTGTTGTCATGCCGCCCCCGCGCATCCTTGGCATTGTGCGCCCGCGCATACAGTTGCGCCAGAGGCAACGGCAAGCGCGTGAGATAGTCCCTGTGAAAAAGAGGCGACATGCAGACGAGTGTCGAATGGAACGACCTGAATGTCGAGGGGACGTGGATAAGGCTGAAATCAGAAAGCAGAAGACTGAGAGCAGACTTTTTGCCAAGCGATGTAAACTATTTGATGGTACACACTGCAACTCCTCGGTCCCTGTTCCCGTACAATCCTCTTCTGCATTCCACCTTCGGCCGTCTGCCTTCCCCCTACATTCTCTCGGCGGCGACGAGGTCCTCGAAGGTTTCTCTTCGTCGAATCACACGATAGTCATTTCCGTCCACCAGCACTTCTGCCGCGCGGGGGCGGTTGTTGTAGTTGCTGCTCATCGCGAAGCCATACGCGCCGGCCGTAAAGACGCTCAGCAGGTCGCCGCGATCCGTTCGGGGTAGCGGGCGATCTTTCGCCAGATAATCTCCACTTTCACAGATCGGACCCACCACATCGACCTTCTCCCCGCCAACGGGCACGAGGTCCTCGTCGCGCGCGGCCGGGATATTGCCCGCCGACGGTTTCACCGGCCAGATGAAGTGATAACTGTCGTAAAGCGTTGGGCGAATGAGGTCGTTCATCCCCGCATCGACGATGACAAACTGCTTGCTGCCACCCGTCTTTCGATACAGCACGCGCGTCAGCAAAATGCCCGCGTTGCCGACGATGTATCGACCCGGCTCGACCGCAATTCTATACGGCTTGCCTTTGAGCAGCGGGATCAGCGCCTTGGCATGCTCGGTGATCGGTAGCGCCTGCCCGGGATGCTTGTAGTTCACTGCGAATCCCCCGCCCAGGTCGAGCCATTCAATCTTGTGACCGCGCTCAGTCAGACGGTCGATCAGCGCGACGACTTTATTGACTGCATCCACATAAGGTTGCACCTCATACACCGGCGAGCCGATGTGGATGTGGATTCCGCCGATGCGGAGGTTCTTCAGGTTTCGATATTGTTCGAAGACGCGCTCGGCTCGTTCGATATCGACGCCGAACTTCGTTTCCTTCTTGCCGGTGGTAGTTTTGATGTGCGTCTTTGGATCGACATCCGGATTAATGCGCACGGCCCCGATTGCCTGACGCCCCATTTCTCCGGCAATACGGTCGATGTTTTCGATTTCGGCCTCGGATTCAATATTGAACGCGGCGATGCCGACGTTGATCGCGTCGCGAATCTCGTCATCGGTCTTGCCGACGCCTGCGTAGATGATCTTCTTCGGATCTCCCCCCGCCTGCATCGCACGGAAAAGCTCGCCCCCACTGGTCACATCAAACCCGCACCCTTCGGCCGCGAGCGTCTTGCAAAGGTTGATGTTGCCGTTGGACTTGATCGAATAACACACGGTGGGATGGAGCGGCGCAAACGCGTCGCGCACTTGTCGATAGTGATGCAGCAGCGTCGCCTTTGAATAGACGTACGTGGGCGTTCCAACCTCGCGGGCGATGGTTTCGGCAGGGACGCCCTCGCAATACAACTCGCCGTTCTTGTAGTTAAAATGATCCATACACTGGCTCTTTCAGTTGGCAAAAATGGTGAGGCAATATAGTGCAGCTCGTGTCCTGATAAAAGCGCGAGTGGCGATGGACGGGCAACGCGGGTTGCCCGATGCGTGAACAATATCAACCGATCGGCTTGTTGACCGTTACTATTGCAGCAACGGCAGCCTCGCTGGTGGGCGGGCGGTCGGGCCAGTCGATCGCGTCACGAAGGGCTTCAATTCTTTCGCGTGTAAACGGCCGACCTCGATCCATGCCCGGACAGCGCTTGCCGGCACGTTGCCAGTTTTTTTCAGACGCGAGATTGCCGTCCCAGAACGGCCACGTGCGACATTGAAGCGGGCGTACATCGTATACCGGGCAAACGCGACGAGTATGGGCGACTTTTTCCGGTGTGGCGTCAACGGAAAT
>Ga0105047_10013259_pt1 | contig 13187 bp, 11 predicted proteins | sample MAT04_FD_78384 | JGI IMG/M metagenome (GOLD analysis project Ga0105047, IMG submission 78384) | Freshwater microbial communities from Lake Fryxell liftoff mats and glacier meltwater in Antarctica - MAT-04 (megahit assembly) | ecosystem: Environmental > Aquatic > Freshwater > Ice > Liftoff... | reverse complement strand
GCGAGCGCGACGTGGTGCAGAAAACTGTTCATGAAAACCAATCGGCAAGGTTCGGTGAAACGCCCCGTCGCGCCAGGCACCGGCAGCGCAGCACGAAACCTGCGAGTGTAACGAACTTCATGACGCGGCGCGCAGCGCGCATTCGCGAGACAATACCGGCCTGCCGGACGCCCGGCGCTCCGACCCACTCCATCGCGCGAGCCCTATGCCCCTGACGACCCGCAGCGCGCCCGACCAGGCGAACTTTGAATTGATCCACGCTGACGCCGCGCTGCTCGTCGTCAGCAAGCCGAGCGGTCTGCTCTCGGTTCCCGGCCGCGGCGCCGACAAGCAGGATTGCCTGATCAGCCGCGTGCACGCGATCTACCCTGACGCACTGATCGTCCATCGCCTCGACTGCGACACCTCGGGCCTTCTCGTTCTGGCGCGTGGCAAGACCATGCACCGCGAACTGAGCATGCTGTTCCAGGAACGGCAGGTCGATAAACGTTACGTCGCCGTCGTCGCCGGGCAGTTCGCCGAGACGACGGGCGAAGTCTGCCTGCCGCTGATCGTCGATTGGCCGAACCGGCCGCTGCATAAAGTCGATTTCGCGACCGGAAAGCCGTCGCTGACGCGCTATCGCGTGCTCGGCTACGACACCACGGGCGACACGTCGCGCGTCGAGCTGACTCCGCTGACCGGACGCACGCACCAGTTGCGCGTGCATATGCAGGCCCTCGGCCATCCGATTCTCGGCGACACGCTCTACGCCGACATGGCGGCCCGGGCGAAGGCGGGGCGCCTGCTGCTACACGCCGAAATGCTCGCCTTCACCCACCCGCGAAGCGGCGACGCCATGCGCTTTTTCGCTGCCGCGCCATTTTGATTGAGAACGTCATGAAGATCTTCAACCATCCGCTTTGGCTCGTCGGCTTTCGACCCTTTTTTGCGCTCGCCGCCTTGTCCGGGCTCGCCCTCCCGGTACTCTGGGTCCTGATTTTTTCGGGGACGCTGCCGGCTGAGTTTGCATCGTTCTCGCCGATCCAGTGGCACGCGCACGAAATGTTCTTCGGCTTTGGCTGGGCGGTCCTCGGCGGTTTTCTGCTTACCGCGACAAAGAACTGGGTGAAGATCCGCGGTTACCACGGCGCCGTGCTCGTCTACCTCGTCACGGTATGGCTCTGCGAGCGCGCCGGAATGTGGTTCGCCAGCGAGCTGCCAGCCCCGCTCTTTCTGCTCGCGAGCAATCTCTTCCTGCTCTCCATCGTCGTGCTGCTGCTCTGGTCGCTGATCCGCCACCGCGCTCAGGACAGCTATCCCGACAATTATTTCTTCCTGATCGCGCTGCCGCTCTTTCTCGTCGCCAAGAACCTGATGCTCAGCGCCGATTATTTCGCGCTCGGCACGAACATGACGCTGGCGCTCTTTCGCCTGGCTTTCCTGGTCATGCTCGAACGCACGCTGACCCAGTTCATGAAAGGCGTATTCGGCGTGGACATTCTGCGTAACGTGCACCTTGACCGGACGATCAAGCAGATCGGCGCGCTGCTTATCATTGCGGCTTTTTTGCCGGCGTCGTTCGCCGCCTGGATGCAGCTTGCGCTGGCCGTGCTGCTCACCGTTCGCCTCGCCTTCTGGAAGCCGCATCTCGCGCTGCGTCGGATCGACACCGGCATCATGATCGCCGGCTATCTGGCGATCGTCGCCCAGTTGCTGCTCGAATTTCTCGCCACAATGGCCGACGTGCACTGGATTGGAACGCTGTCGGTCCACGTCTTCACGCTCGGCGCGATGGGCCTCGTCATTCCGGCAATGCTGATCCGCATTGCCAAGGGTCACACCGGCCGTAAGGTGACGTTTGACTGGCTTGATAAAGCGGTGTTATGGATCATGGTCGTCGCTTTTGTCTCGCGCGTCGTTGCGCCGCAGATCGCCCCGGAACGCTATCTCGATTCGATTTACCTTGCTGCGGCGGGCTGGTGCGCCGGCTTTTCGATTTTCGCCTGGCGCTACATTCCTTACCTGATGAAAGCGCGCATCGACGGCAAGGAGAGCTGACCGGGCGCGATGAATTGTCAGCAGCGCGTCAATCGGGCCGCCACATCGTGTCCATCGACTCGGCCTACGAGCGCTCGGACGGCGGTGCAACCTTGAACACTTCGGCGAGCGTCGTGCTGCCGGCGGCGATCTTCATGGCGCCCGAGATGCGCAAGGGCTTCATTCCCTCGCGATAAGCGAGATCGCGGATTTTCGCGACGTCGGCGTCGTCGCTGATCGCCTGTCTCATGTCCGGCGAGAGCATGAGAATTTCATAGACACCGACGCGTCCGCGATAACCGGTCATGCGGCAGTCGAGACAACCGACGGCCTGGTGAAAATGCGTCGGCCGGTTGGCCTTCCACGGCGCGACCAGGCGGTCCCACATCGCTTCGTCTTCGGGCGTCGCCGGAACCGATTTCTTGCAATTCGGGCAGAGCAGGCGGACGAGTCGCTGCGCCATGACGCCGAGCACGGTGGCGCTGATCAGGTAGGACGGAATGCCAAGGTCGAGCATGCGCGTGACCGCGGCCGGCGCATCGTTGGTATGCAGCGTCGACAGCACGAGGTGGCCGGTCAGCGCCGCCTGGATCGTCACCTCGGCGGTTTCGAGATCGCGGATTTCGCCGACCATGATGATGTCCGGGTCCTGGCGCATCAGTGCCCGCACGCCCTGCGCGAAATCGAGGTCGATGGCGTTCTGCACCTGCATCTGGTTGAACGCCGGCTCGACCATTTCGATCGGGTCTTCGATCGTGCACACATTGACCGCCGAGGTGGCGAGCTGCTTGAGCGTCGAGTAGAGCGTCGTCGTCTTGCCCGAGCCGGTCGGCCCGGTGACCAGGATGATGCCGTTGGGCCGCTCCGACATATCCTTCCAGCGCGCCTGGTCGTCGTCGGAAAAACCGAGGTCGGTGAAATTGCGCACCAGCACTTCCGGGTCGAAAATGCGCATCACGAGTTTTTCGCCGAAAGCCGTCGGCAGCGTCGACAGGCGCAGTTCGGCTTCCTGACCGTCGGCCGTCCGCGTCTTGATTCGCCCGTCCTGCGGCCGGCGCTTTTCGACAAGATCCATGCGGCCGAGAATCTTGATGCGGCTGACCATCGCCGCCATGACGCTCATCGGAATCTGGTACACCTGATGCAACACGCCGTCGATGCGAAAACGCACGATGCCGATTTCGCGCCGCGGCTCGATGTGAATGTCGCTCGCCCGTTGCTCGAAGGCGTACTGCCAGAGCCAATCGACGATGTTGACAATGTGCTGATCGTTGGCGTCGAACTGCTTGTTGGTCCGCCCGAGTTCGACGAGTTGCTCGAACGACGACAGGCCGGCGCTCTGGCCGCCAAGTTGCGTCGCCTTTTTGACCGAGCGCGCGAGGTTGTAGAACTCGACGAGATAACGCGAGACGTCGGCCGGGCTGGCGAACACGCGGCGAATGCGTTTCTTGACGATCGCCTGGATCTCCTTCTCCCAGTCGCGCAGAAAAGGTTCGATGGTCGCCACGACGACTTCGGCGGTATTCACTTGCACCGGCAGAATCCCGAAGCGCGTCGCGTAGGCACTCGACATGACGTCGGTCACCGCGGTGAAGTCGATTTTAAGCGGATCGATATGGTAGTAGTCGAGGCCGACTTTTGCCGCTAGCCATTCGGACAGCTCGTCGAGACTCAGCGAGCGATGCGGCGCGATCGCCGATTTCCACTTCTGCTCGGCAATGATGGTTAGCGGATGCGCCACCAGGCGCTTCAAGCGGGACTCGGAAATCAGGGCCTTCGCGTCGGCCTTGGCGACGACGCCGTCGGCGACCAGCAAGCCGAGGACTTCTGCCACGGACAGGCGATGTTCGGGTTCGGTGTTGACCGAGAGGTCCGACATGAACAGGATTCCTGAGAGATGATCGAAGAACTATACCCGACAAGCCGCACGCCACTCAATGTCGGCGAAATAACGCTCCGGTTAGTACAGTACAATCGGACGTCTGTGCGCACAGTGCCTGCCATTGGCGCTGCGCCTGTCATCCCCTGGAGAATGTTGTGAAAAGAATGTTATTCCTTGCTGCACTAAGCGCTGCACTGACCGCCATGCCGTCGATCGCGCAACAAGGTCCAGCCGGCGTCCCCGGTGTTTTCGCGCTCGTTGAAACGGTCACCGCAACAGCGCCGCACGAACCGGCAAGCAGCCGCAGCAGCGCGCCGGCCAAGCGTTCGGCGGTCGCCGACTGCAGCCGCTTGCAAAACGCAGCGCAGTGCCAGGCGGCGCAGGAGACGCGGAAGAAGGCGCGTGAAGCGTGTTCGGGCCGCAGCGGCAGTCAGCACAAGAGCTGCCTCAGCCAGCAGATGCAGACGACCAATTGCAAGAAAACGTCCGACCCGGCGCGTTGCCTGCAACACCAGAAAACGCGTCAATTGTGCTCCGCCAAGACCGGCGACGCTCACCGCCAGTGCCTGCGGGACAACCTGACCACGCGACCCTGACAGCCTGTCGGGTGTCATGGAGGACGCTGCGCGACCGGCAATCAATCGCCGAGTAGTGCCGCCCGCCAGATCTCCAGCTTGCGCGCGAAGGCCAGGGTGTAGGCCGGGCTCGTCGACGGCAGCACGCGCGTCGTGTAACCCGCATCGTTCATGAACCGCACCAGGCGGCCGGCCGTTTGGCCGTTGAAGCCGACACGCCGCAGGCACGGCGCTACGCTCTGCAAACGCGAAAAGTCATTGATCTGCGCGGCCTCGATCGCCGCGTCAAGCGCGCCTTCGCGTCGGCAAGCGCGATAGACGTCCCAGACACCGAAGCGGTGAGCGAGCAAGCGCCGAGCGCGCAGCACGTAATCGAGTTCGTGCAGCGGCTCGCCAGTGAGCGCCGCCATGATGCGCCAGAACTGATTCTGGCGATGCGCGTAATACTGGCCGGCGGCGAGCGACGCCGGCGAAGGGAAGCTGCCGAGGATCAACGTCTCGATACCGGCGTCGATGATCGCCGGCAGGCCGGTGAGCAGTTCAGAATTCAACAAAAAACCTTAAACCAACCGCAGAGACACAGAGGCACAGAGAAAAACAAATCTCGAGAATTTCTCTGTGCTGTTCTCTGTGCCGTCTCTGTGGTGAATAGGCTTGTCTATTTCCCGCCTGACAGCGCCAGCATCAGGTCGTTGATGCGTTTGACGAAGCCGGCCGGGTCGTCAAGCGTTCCGCCTTCGGCGAGCGTCGCCTGCTCGAGCAGCAGGTTGGCCCAGTCGTCAAAACGCGATTCCTCGTATTTCAGGCGCTGCACCGCCGGGTGCTTCGGGTTGATCTCAAGAATCGGCTTGCTGTCCGGTGCCTTCTGGCCGGCTGCCTTGAGGATGCGCGCCAGGTTGCCGCCCAGATCGTGCTCATCGGCGACGATGCACGACGGCGAATCGGTCAGGCGGTGCGTGACGCGCACGTCCTTGACTCTGTCGCCGAGCGTCATCTTGATCTTGTCGAGCAGTTCCTTGTACTCGTCGGCGGCCTGCTCGGCTTCCTTCTTCTCGGCTTCGTCCTCGAGCTTGCCCAAATCGAGACCGCCCTTGGCGACCGACTGCAGCGGCTTGCCGTCGAACTCGGTCAAGTTGCCGGTGACCCATTCGTCGACGCGGTCCGAGAGCAGCAGCACTTCGATGCCCTTCTTGCGGAAGATCTCGAGATGCGGGCTGTTCTTGGCCGCGGTGAAGGTCTCGGCCGTAACGTAATAGATTTTTTCCTGGCCTTCCTTCATGCGCGCGACGTAATCGGCAAGCGACACCGTTTCGTCCGTTGTATCGGCGTGCGTCGAGGCAAAGCGCAAGAGCCTGGCGATGCGCTCCTTGTTGGCGAAGTCCTCGCCGGTGCCTTCCTTGAGGACGCGACCGAACTCCTTCCAGAACTTCGCGTACTTTTCCTTTTCTGCAGAATCTTCGTGGTCGGCCATGCCTTCGAGCAGGCCGAGCACGCGTTTCACGCAGCCGCCACGTATCGTTTCGATGTCGCGCGATTGCTGGAGGATTTCACGCGAGACGTTGAGTGGCAGATCGCTCGAATCGACGACGCCGCGCACGAAGCGCAGATAGAGCGGCATCAGTTGCTCAGCGTCGTCCATGATAAAGATGCGGCGCACGTAAAGCTTGATGCCGTGGCGCGCGTTGCGGTCCCAGAGATCGAACGGCGCGCGTTGCGGGATGTAGAGAAGCTGCGTGTACTCCTGCTTGCCCTCGACGCGGGCGTGAGCGTAAGCCAGCGGGTCTTCGAAGTCGTGCGCGACGTGCTTGTAGAATTCCCGGTACTGCTCGTCGGAGATCTCGGACTTCGGCCGCGCCCACAGGGCTGAAGCCTGGTTGACCGTTTCGTCCTCGTCGGTGGTCGCCTGTTCCTTTTTCTCTTCGTCCCATTTCTCCGTCTTCATCACGATCGGCAGCGTGATGTGATCCGAGTATTTGCGTATCGTCTGACGCAGCTTCCAGCCGGACAGGAAATCGTCTTCGCCAGCGCGCAGATGCAGGGTAACCTCGGTCCCACGCGCCGCTTTATCGACCATCTCGACGGTGAACTCACCTTCGCCGGCCGACTCCCAGCGCACCGCCTGATTCGCCTCGAGGCCGGCGCGACGCGATATCACCGTCACCTTGTCGGCGACGATATACGAGGAATAGAAGCCGACGCCAAACTGCCCGATGAGGTTGGCGTCCTTGGCCTGGTCACCGGTCAGCGCCGAGAAGAATTCACGCGTTCCCGACTTGGCGATCGTCCCGAGGTGCTCGACCGCTTCGTCGCGCGACAGGCCGATGCCGTTGTCGACAATAGTCAGCGTGCGCGCCGCCTTGTTGAAGGAAACGTGGATTTTGAGTTCCGCGTCGTCGCCATAGAGCGCCGGGTTATTCAGCGCTTCAAAGCGCAAGCGGTCGCAGGCGTCCGAGGCGTTCGAAATGAGCTCGCGCAGGAAGATTTCCTTGTTGCTGTACAGCGAGTGAATCATCAGGTTGAGCAACTGCTTGACCTCGGTCTGAAAACCAAGGGTTTCCTTGTTGGCGCCCATTAAAAAACTCCGTGAAAGTGGTTTTGTAAGTGATCTGACGCTGCCGCATCCGTTCAGGCAGCCGGCGAGCGCGAACTAGATGGGGGCGCGAACGGCTATTTCAAGGCGCTCGCGCCTGCCGAGCGCCTTGCCGCCGGCACGGGTGATCGGCGGAGAGAGCGGTCACCGTGCTTATCTTATAATCGGATGGGTAACATGTGTGATGAAATTCAGAAGAGCAGGATATAATCTCCGCTCAGTGTCTTTTTTTAAGGATGGGAATAACGATGGTTAAAAATACAGTTTCTCTGGACGGTCTTTCTGTTTCTGATTTAACCGCCTTGCAGGGGCAAATCGACGAACAGATCAAGGCGAGGCGTGAAGAGGCCAAGCAGGACATGAAGAAGCGGATTCTCGCTGAACTTGGTGCAGCCGGTTTTTCGCTCGCCGATATTTTCCCGACAGGCAGGGGCACAAAACCCGAGGCGGGTATCTTCAAGCAAAAAGTCCGGATCAAATATTCCGACGGCCAAAACCACTGGACCGGGCGTGGAAAAATGCCCCTGTGGATTAAGTCATTTGTCGAATCGGGCGGCAAACTCGCTTCGCTCGAAGTCGCCAAGTAGCGGCGATCCGGAGGGCAGCGTTGCCCTCCGGAGGCTTCACGGTCTCCCCTCCAGCCTTGAATTCAGGGCGGTTTTCGGGTTAAATGCACTCCCGCGAGCCCGTTTTTCCCCGCCTCGCGCTCGCCGCTCTTTTATGCACCTGACTAACGCCGCCGGGGCGCGCGCCCGACCATCGAAAGAGAATAATGGAACCTAAAGCTGACATCGCACTGATCGGCCTCGCCGTGATGGGCCAGAACCTGATCCTCAATATGGACGACCATGGCTTTACCGTCGTCGCCTACAACCGCACCACCGAGAAGGTCGACCAGTTCCTGGCCAACGAAGCCAAGGGCACCAAGGTCATCGGCGCCCACTCGATCGAGGAGATGGTAGGCAAGCTCAAGACGCCGCGCCGCGTGATGATGCTGGTCAAGGCCGGTAAACCCGTCGACGATTTCATCGAGCAGCTGATCCCGCACCTCGACGCCGGCGATATCATCATCGACGGCGGCAATTCCCTCTTCGAAGACACCAACCGCCGCCAGAAATACGTCGAGAGCAAGGGTCTGTTGTATATCGGCACCGGCGTCTCCGGCGGTGAAGAAGGCGCGCGCCGGGGACCTTCGATCATGCCAGGCGGCAGCCCGGCCGCCTGGCCGCACGTCAAGGACATCTTGCAGGCGATCTCGGCCAAGGTCGAGGGCTTTCCGTGCTGCGACTGGGTCGGCGAAATGGGCGCCGGCCACTACGTGAAGATGGTGCACAACGGTATCGAGTACGGCGACATGCAGCTCATCTGCGAAGCCTACAACATCATGAAGAACGGCCTCGGCATGAGCGCCGACGAGATGCACGAGGTCTTGAAGGAGTGGAACCTCGGCGTCCTCGACAGCTACCTGATCGAGATCTCGCGCGACATCCTCGCCAAGAAAGACGACGACGGCGCGCCGCTGGTCGACAAGATTCTCGACACCGCCGGGCAAAAAGGCACGGGCAAGTGGACGGTCATCAACTCGCAGGACCTCGGTATCCCGATCACGCTGATGGCTGAAGCGGTCTACTCGCGCTGCGTCTCAGCCCTGAAGGACGAGCGCGTCAAGGCGTCACGCAAACTCAAGGGGCCGCGTCCGGCGCTCACCTCAATTGCCAACAACCCGGTGCGCAGAAAGGCTTTTATCAACGACATCCGCGACGCGCTCTACGCGTCGAAGATCGTCAGCTACGCGCAGGGCTACATGCTGATGCGCGCTGCCGCCAAAGAGTACAAGTGGTCGCTGAATTACGGCGGCATCGCGCTGATGTGGCGTGGCGGCTGCATCATTCGCTCGCGCTTTCTCGGCAAGATCAAGGAAGCCTACGACACCAATCCGCAGCTCATGAACCTGATGCTCGATGACTATTTCCGCGGTGAGATCAGGAAAGCGCAGAAGGGCTGGCGCAACATCGTCGCGACCGCTGCCAAGCGCGGAATTCCGACGCCGGCGTTTTCCACCGCGCTCAATTTCTACGACCAGTACCGTAGCGCCGTCCTGCCGGCCAACCTGCTGCAGGCGCAGCGCGATTACTTCGGCGCGCACACCTACGAGCGCATCGACCAGCCGCGCGGCAAGTTCTTCCACACCAACTGGACCGGCAAGGGCGGAACGACGTCGGCGAGCGCGTACAACGTCTAGGGGTTCTCGCGCGCTTCTTTGGGCGCGTAAAGCGAACACCCACCGCGGAGGCGCGGAGGCGCAGAGGCGCTGAGGAAGCGCAGAGAAAAGCTATAGATCGTGCTTTTTCTCTGCGTAATCTCTGCGTCTCTGTGCCTCTGCGGTAATTCTTCCAGAGCTCAGACGGCCGACTGTCTCGCCTTGGCAATCCGCGAGTTTTCGAGATCGATCGCCGGGTTGGCGATGACGCCGGGGAATTTGTTGTCGACGAACACACGGCCCATGTCATCGACCATCGTCGCCCCCATGCCGCGCAGCGAGACGAGCGAATAGCCGCCGAGGTGCGGCGTGACGATTGTGTTCCTGGCCTTTAGCAGCACGTGGTCGGCGCCGATCGGCTCACCTTCGACGACGTCGGTCGCGTAACCGCCGATCTTTCCGGAGTCGAGCGCTGCGATCAAATCGGACTGGTTGAAGATCTCGCCCCGACAGGTGTTGACGATGATGGCGCCATCCTTCATCGCAGCGAGCTCTTTGCCGGTGAACATGCGCGAAGTCTCGCTGGTCAGCGGGCAATGCAGCGAAATGATCGCGCATTTTTCGAGGAGCTCGTCAAAGCCGACCTTGGTCGCGTGACGCGCAGCCACTTCGTCGGCGCTAACGTAGGGATCGTAGGCGAGCACATTGGCCTGGTAGCCGAGCGTCAGGATGCGAGCGACCGTCTTGCCGATTGCGCCGATGCCGACGATGCCGATCGTCGCACGGTTGAAATCGACGCCGAGCGGCAGCTTGGCACGCTTGGCCCATTGCCCGACGCGGACGATCGCGCTGCCTTCGACGATCTGGCGCGACGCCGCGTTCATCAGGCCGAGCGCCATTTGCGCGACCGATTCGCGCTCGACTTCGGGACCGACCTTGGAGACCGGGATGCCGAGTTCGGTGCAGGTCGACAGATCGACGTTGTCGCAGCCGACGCCGTGGCGGGCGAGAACTTGCAGCCTGGGCAGACCGAGCAGGACCGCGCGCGTGTAGATCGGCGTCACGCTGGCGATGATGCCGTCGGCGTCGGCGAGCTTTTCGTGAAAGACCGACGCCGGCGCGTCGTTCGGAATGTCGACGCGGATGAGGTCGGCGAACGCTTCGAGCTTCCTCAGGTGTTCGGGGAAGGAGACGCCGAAGGAGCTGGAATTGACGATGGCGATGCAAATCTTTTTGCTGATCATGGTTCGTTCCGTTAATGAAGAAGTGTGCGTATTTGATCTCGCTCAGGCTTTTTCGCTCAAAAGCCCGAGTTCCTTGGTCGCTGGCGCCGCTCTGTTCTTTAGCGGATGCAGGCCGTTGCGCGCCAGGAGCGGTTCGCGCAACGACGCGCGGACGGCGAAATAGCGGTCGGCGACTTCCTCGTAGATCGCGGCGTTGGCGGCAATCGGTTCGATCAGCTTGCCGCCGGCCATGATCTTGCGTGAGCGCTCGAGCAGTTCGCTGCCGACGCCGTGCCGCGCTACGCACGCGGCGCCGATGATCCCCATTTCGGGATTGTTGGTCAGCCGAATCGGCAGGTTCAAGGCGTCGGCCATGATCTGCATCCACGCCAGGTTGGCGCTGCCGCCCCCGCCCAGACGCAATTCCTTCACCGTTTTGTTAGGGTCAAGCCGCTCTTTGACGAAGAGGAATGAGAAGGCAACGCCCTCGAGGAAGGAGCGCGCCAGATCGTCGCGCGTCGAGGCGATACCTAACCCGAAAACGACGCCGGTGCCGATATTGCCGATGACCTTGTCGCGCTCGCCGGTGAAATAGGGAAAGGTCATGATCCCGTTGGAGCCCGGAACCGACAGCGCCTTGCCGCGCAAATAATCGAGTTCCAGACCGAGGACGTTGAGCAGCAGGTTGGTCGCAATCGTGCAGTTGTTGATTCCCGAACCGGTAAAGAACATTCCCGGCTTGAGCAGGCAACTCTGGATCGCACCACCTTCCAGATCCTGCACCGGCGTCGCCGTCGGCACGCGGAACATGCCCGAAGTACCGAAGTTGCCGACCGCGATATGGCTCTCAAAACCGGTCAGCGCGGCGGCAACCGCGGCGCCGTCGTACAAGCCGGCCGAGATGGCGGTCCCGCTCTTCAAACCGAATTGCGCGCAGATCGCCTCGGTGAGCGGCACTTTTTCGACGAAACCGTTGAGCACGCGCGGAAACTGAGCCGTGCTAAAGCCGACGGCCTCGATGATTTCCCGATCCCAGTTGCCGTTAACATCGAGGCAGCCCATCGAGTTGGCGGTGCTGTAGTCGGTCACGTATTCGCCGGTCAGCACACGCATGATGAAGGCTTTTGAATCGAGCACGTGGGCGACCTTGTCGCGCATCGCCGGGTTCTTTGTCGCGATGTAATGCAGACGATTGACCGGATATTGAAAAATTGGCGGACAGCCGGTCTTCACGTACATGCGGTCGGCGTCGCCGATCGCCTGGAGGAATTGGGGGTAGTGCGACTGCGACGTCGTATCGAGAAAAGTGGACATATGGGTCAGCGGCTTATCGTCCTTGTCGACGAGCATCAGGCCGAACATGTACGAGGTCAGCGAAAGACATTCGACCTCTTTCCCGCGACTGCCGATCGCCAGCCGGCAGACCTCAAGCAAGGCCGTTCTGAGCTTGGCCGGATTGTGCTCGGCCTTGCCATTGGCATCACCTTCGATTTTCATGTTGACGCTTTTCGCTTCGCCGGCGATCTGGCCGTTTTCATCGACCAGAGCCGCTTTGACGTTGGTCGTGCCCACATCGATCGACAGTATCAAACCCATACGCATTCCCCAATCCGGTAATAATGACCTGCGCGACGATCGCCGCCGCAGAGCGATGTCGGGAGCATGGTCCCGACTTTTGCTTCACAACAAACGGTTTGCACAAGCACCGCGCGCCATCGACGCTTATGGATCAATGGCCCGATAGGCGATCTCCAGGACTTCCACTTCGCGCCATCCGGCCGGACTCTGAAAGCGGACGAGATCGCCTTCGCGCGCTTTGAGCAGCGCGCGCGCGAGCGGCGAGACCCAACTGATCCGTCCGCGCGCAAAATCGGTTTCGTCGACGCCGACAACCTGATACGTAAGTTCTGCCCCTTGTTCGTCGGCGATCGTCACGGTCGCGCCGAAGAATACCTGATCCACGTTCTCCTGGCGCGCCGGGTCGACGATTTCGGCCAGATCGAGCCGCCGGGTCAGGAAACGGATGCGCCGGTCGATCTCGCGCAAGCGCCGCTTGCCGTAAATATAATCGCCGTTTTCCGATCGATCGCCGTTCAAAGCCGCCCAGTGCACGGCCTCAACGACCTTCGGGCGCTCGCTGCGCAGCAGCTGATCGAGCTCGGCCCGGATGCACGCATGACCACCCGGCGTGATGTAGTTGCGGGTACCCGGCGGAATCGCCAGCGCTGGCTCGAGCGCCTCGTCGTCATCCGCGTCGGATTCTCTGGTAAAAGCCTTGTTCATGCGCTGAGCACCGAAAATTCCGCGGCAAGGGTTTAAGGGAAGGCGCGTGCGCCAGTCGATCACGCGGTTGCCAGTGGTCTGGCGGCGCGGCCGGGCGCTTACAGCGGTTACAATTCGTAACTCTATTTTATTCGCAAATCCCGACCATGCAGCAAATCCCTAGCGCGCGCAGCGAGTTTGCCGCCGGCGTACGCGCATTTATGCCGCTGGCGATGGCCATCGTCCCCTTCGGTATGGTCTGCGGCGCCGCCGCAGTGGCCGCAGGAATGAGCGCCTGGCAGGCCTTTTCGATGAGCTGGATCATCTTCGCCGGGTCGGCGCAGATTGTCGCCATCCAGCTCCTCGGCGACGGCGCTCCGCTGCTCGTCATCGTCGCCACTGTCGCCGTCATCAACCTGCGCTTCATGATGTACAG
>Ga0105047_10013256_pt1 | contig 13190 bp, 2 predicted proteins | sample MAT04_FD_78384 | JGI IMG/M metagenome (GOLD analysis project Ga0105047, IMG submission 78384) | Freshwater microbial communities from Lake Fryxell liftoff mats and glacier meltwater in Antarctica - MAT-04 (megahit assembly) | ecosystem: Environmental > Aquatic > Freshwater > Ice > Liftoff... | reverse complement strand
GCCGCGGACACGACGACGAGCGCCACCACCACCGCCGGGGGCCCGCCGGCCACGATCACCAGTGCGACCACGATCATCACAGCGGCGCATGCGAGGTCGAGCAGCACCATCAGGCGTCGCCGGTCGAAGCGGTCCGCGATCACCCCCCCCGAGCGCACCGAGCACGGTGTAGGCGAGCATCCGTGAGATCGCCGCGGCAGCCACCCAGCTCACCGAGCCTGTCTCCTCGATCAGGTAGACGACGAGCGCGACGGAGTACAGGAAGTCGCCCGTGCTCGACACCGCTCCCGAGTCGACGAAGCGTCGCCACGGCCGATTGGTCCATGCGGACCGAAACGTGCCCGACCGAGCGGTCATCGCATCATGTCCCCCACGTCCGCCTTCCCCACGGGCCCCACCGATCCGCGCACGGTACCCTATCCTTTGACCACCAAGCGACGACACCGCAGACGACGACACCGCAGACGCGCGACCCGGCCGAGCTGCGTGTGTGCGCCACCGCACAGACGGGATCGACGGACGCGCTCATCGTGGGGTGCAGATCGTCAAGACGGCGCGCCCTGTGCGACGGCCCGAACACGAGGAGAAGTACCAGATGACACGGCACGCGAACCCCGGTAGCATCATTCAAACTCGGGGGTTCTCCGGAAGGCGGACGCAATGGTGACGACACGAATTTCCAGACGCGCTCGCGGTTGGTGGCTGGCTTTCGCGCTCGTGGCGGGCTGTGTCACGGTGACAGCGGTGGACGGCGCGCTCGTCCCGAACGAGGTCAAGGCGGCCACCCCGCTCGTCGGCATCACCAACCGGACGGTCGTGAGCCGCATCGGAGGCATCGACGTCCGAGCGAACTTGTGCGGCAGCTCGCCCGACGCCCGATTCGTCGTGCTCCAGACCGGCGAGTGGCCGGCACTCGACTCGTACACCGTCGATCGCACCACCGGTTCGGCGATGCCGATGCTTCCCGCGATCGAGGCCGGCCTCGATGCCTTCACTGTCAGCTGCCCGATCATCGCCGGCGACGGTCGTTACTACTTCTGGAACGCCGCCGACCGCGTGTTTCTCACCGATCGTGACACCGACCGCGACGGTCTGTTCGACGAAGCAGGCACCACGCGCACCATCGAGATACCCTGCGGGGACCTTCCGTACGGCGGACTCGCAAACGTGGCCGCCGGGGGACGAATCGTGGCCTGCGGCGTCGATGGCTACACCGACCTCGACACCGATGCAGACGGCGAGCTCGGCGAGCTCGCGTCGACGGCGCGCGTGGTCGTGTCCCACCAGGGCATCCAGCCCGTCGCGCAGGACGTGAGCAGCGACGGTCGGTACATTGCCTTCTCGCAGTACAACGTGCAGTCGACAGCGTTCGTGTACGACCGGCAGACGGCAACCTCGTCGACGCTGCTGATCCCGGCCAACGCGTTCGGTGTGCTCATCCGCACCTCCGCCGGCAGGGGCGCGCTCTCCGACGACGGGAGGTACTTCGCCTATCAGGGCGGGGACGACAGCGGACCGTTCACGCGCTATCGCGCCTACGTCCACGACCGCGACAGCGACGACGACGGCATCTTCGACGAGCCCGGCGACACCGCCGACACCGGGATCCTCGGCGAGGGCTTCGACCTCGAGCTCAGCGGTGACGGTTCGACCATCGTCTGGGCGGAGACTGCCGGACAGTGGGTGCCGGCCGGCGCGTACGTCTCCCGGTGGCAGACCGGTCAATCGCTCCGCATCGGGCCGGCACAACGCGGGGGGATCCTTGAGGCCGACGGATCGACGCTCATTGCCACGGAGGAGACCGAGCCCTACCCCGTCGTCGCCTACGACCTCGCGCCAAGGCTGTCCGGCGTCCTCGTTTCCCTCGGGGCCAACACGGCCACCACGCCGCCGGTCGCCACGACGATCCCGATCGGCAACATCCCGACCGAAGCGCGCCGCGCGCTGACGGTCGACGTCGCCAACGCGCCGTGGGGACGCAGCGCACCATGGGGACGCAGCGCACCATGGGGACGCAGCGCACCGTGGGGACGCAGCGCCGCACTGATCGACGTCGCCCCGTGGGGACGCAGTGCCCCGTGGGGTCGATCGGCGCCGCTGTCGTCGATCGGTGTCGACGGCGGGTGGCGCAACCTGCTCGCTGGCACGCCATACGCGTCGCGGCCGGTCCAGACCGTCCAGTTCGGTCAGGTGCTCGACCTCGTCGCCACGCCAGGTGCGCTGGCCCCCGGCCACCCGCTGCTCACGCTGCGGATCGACCAGTTCGACTACGCCGCGTCGCCGTTCGCCTCGGTGACCCCCGCTGCGGTGCACCTCGGCGGGACACCGCTGCAGTTGCTCGTGTACGTCGGTGGTGGCACGTGGTGCGACCAGCTGGCGGCGGTCACCGGTGGTGCCACCACCTGTGCCAGCGCGGGCGTCGACGGCACGACCACGTTGATCGAACTCGATCTCGATCCTGCGCTGAAACCTGTGCTCGACGCACACCCGATCCTGCGCCGTCCACCGGTGCAGCCGAACCTGGCCGTGCTCCGAGCCGCAGACGCACCGATGCTGCGCACGCCGCTCGACGGCGCCGGCCTCGACGTCGGCAAGCTCGGCGACGTCCCGCTGGCGGCAGCGGTGGCGGCGTCGCCGGCGTTCGCCACGCTGCCGCTCGCCGATCTCGGCGCGCTCGACGGCGTGATCGCGTGCAACCTCGATGCGTTCACGTGCCCGCCCGGAGCGACGCTGGCCGATGCCGCGACCGCCGGTGCGATCGAACCGTTCGCCACGCTCGCATCGATGGCCGCGGCGATCCCGTCGCGCTCCATCAACGACGTCGCGGACGCACTCACCGCCACCGTGGATGTGAACGACATCGTCGTCGGGTTCTTCGACGATGCCGACTACCCGTGGGAGCAGATCGATCTCGCCACGTCTGGGATCGAGCGCTACGCCAGCGACCCCAACGTGCTCACCTACACCCTCACGGTCACGCCGCAGGGCGGCCTCGGCACCTACGGCGGCACCGCCAGCGTGGTGTTGCCGAAGGGGTTCCTGCTCGCCGCCCAGCCGACGCTGTCACCCGTGCCTGCCGTTGCCCAACCGCCCGCCGTGGCGGTCACCTCGGCCAACGGCACCACCGTCACGCTCGGGCTGGAAGGCCTCGCGACCGACACGCCCACGCAGGTCACGATCCCCGTGTTGCCTGGCTTTCGACTCGGCACGTTCAACGCGCGGGCGACCGTGAAGATGAGCGGCTACACGGTCACCACCTCGCTCGCCCCGGTCACGGTCGTCGAGTCCGCCGATCCCGGCGACACCGCCGGATCGGCCACCATCGTCGCCAGCGACACGCTGTACCTGTCCTACATCACCGCTGCGAACGACGTCGACCTGTTCCGCGTCCCTGCCGGCCCCGCCGGCCGCCAGATCGGGGTACGGCTCAGCCACTTCGCCGGTGACGGCGACCTCGTGCTCTACGGCCCACCGAAGAGCCTGACCGCACCAGGCTCGCCCAGCAGCACGCCCGCGTCGGCGATCCCGCCGGCGCTCGCACCACTTGCCGACGACACCACCGGCGCGCTGCTCCCAGATGGCTATGCCGCAGTGGACCAGGGCGACGCGCCGCGCCTTCCCGACGAGACCGTGCTGGGCACGAGCGCCAGTTCTGCCGCGTTGGAGGACGTGGAGGCCACCGACGCCGAGCTGATCCAGGTCACCGGGTACAACGGCGCCCGCAGCGATCTTCCCTACATCATCCGCGTACGTAGCGACGCCGTCACCCCGCCGGATGCGTGCCCGGCGTACGCCCGCACGGGAGGGACGGCGGGTGCCCTCGCCATCCAGGCGATCCCGGCGGGCACCACCACCCTCGTGCTCGTGAACGAACAGCGGATGGGCGACACCTGGGGCGCGGTCGACGCCGCTGCGGTGTCCAGCGCCCTCGCCACCTTCATCGGTGACCCGACCGTTTCCGGCGCCGTCGTCGCCGTCGAGGGCGACCCAGCGGTGCAGAACGCCTACGCCACCTGGAATGCGCAGCCGTGCGATCCGAAGGCCGCCAACGACGTCGCCCGCTCGATCGGCGATCTCATCCGCACCATTCGCGCGACCCACCCGGAGATCACCAGCGTCGTGATCGTCGGCGGCGACGACATCATCCCGATGGCCCGACTTGCCGACACCACCCGCAGCGGCAACGAGCGCGGCTACGCCGACAGCCTGCCGATCGGCCTGCCCGCCCGGGCAGCGATGCAGGCCCAGATGGTGCTGTCGGACGATCCGTACGTTGACCTCAGCCCGGCCGACTGGCAGGGTCGTCAGCTGTACGTCCCCGATCAGACCCTGGTCGCCGGTCGCCTGGTGGAGACACCGGCACAGATCCTCACGGCCCTTGACCAATACCTCACGAGCGGCGGCGTCCTCGACCCGGCCACCACCTTCGTCAACGGCCACGACTTCATGACCAACGGCGCGCAGTCCGTCAACGCCGCACTCGCGTCGGCACTGCGCACCGCTCGCAGCGGCGTACCGACCTCCTCGTTCGGCACCCTGATCAACGAATCGTGGACCGCACAGCAGGTGCTGGACAAGATGGCCCTCGGTCCGTCCGTCACCGGCCTCTACGGCCACTTCGAGCACGACGCGGCGGTGTCCGCCAGCGGTTACAACACATCCTCCGGCGACTCGTTCACCGCCGGTGCGCTCGGCGCGACGATCGCCACCGGGTCGCACCTCGTGTTCTCGATGGGCTGCCACTCCGGCCTGTCCGTGCAGGACACGGGCAGCGGCGTGTCGGGTGACGACTTCGCCCAGAACCTCGTCGGCCGTGGTGCGGCGTTCGTCGGTGTCAGCGGCTACGGCTACGGCGACCAGGTGACGGTCGGCATGCACGAACGGTTGATGGTGCTGTTCGGGCGAGAGCTGGACGGTGCGCTGACGATCGGCCAGGCGCTCAACTCGGCCAAGCAGCAGTACTGGGCCACATCCGGGCTGAACGGCCCGTACGACGAGAAGGTCGTCGCGACCACCGTGTTCTACGGTCTGCCGATGTACCGCCTGGCGGCCACGCCGACGGTCCGCCCTCCCAAGCCGATCACCACCACCACGCCGGTTCCCGGCACCGGCTACACGGGCGCCATCACGTCGATCTCGCCGACGTTCACCACGCAGACCGCAGCGAACGACAGTGGCTCGTACGTCACGGTCGACGGGCCCGGCGGGACGGGTGATCCGCTCGATCCGCAGGTCACTGCGAACCGCCCGGTGCAGCCCCGCACCGAGATCGACGTCACCGCCACGCAGCTCGACGGCAGCCTCCTGCCGGCTCGCGGCGTGCTGGTCACCTCGCTCGTCACCGGGCAGGAGCTCACCCCCTTCGACGCCGCCTTTGCACGGCCGACCCTCGACCACACCTCGGCCGAACCCGAGCAGGTCAGCACCGCAGCAGCGTTCCCCTCGCAGTTCGCCGTGATCACCACCGCCGCCGATCCGCAGGGTGTGCCCGGGGCGGACGGGGTTCCGGTCCGCCAGCGCGTCGTCATCACGCCCGGCCAGTTCATCGCCGACCCGGCGACCCCCGGCGTCGGCACGCAGCGCCTGTACAGCGACGTCGGCATCGAGGTGCTGTACTCCACCAGCAGCGATGTCGATCGCCCGCAGATCGGTTCGAGCGTCGCGACCGTCACCGGGGGCACCGCACAGTTCGAGGTGAACGTCGACGATCCGAGCGGGATCACTCGTGTCCTCGTCCTGTATCGCTCGGCGGGGCAGGATTGGCTGCCGCTCGACCTGGTGCTCGACGGCGGGGCATGGCGCGGCAGCGCAACCGTCCCCGACGACGCGCTGGAGTTCATCGTCCAGGCGGTGGACGGCGCCGGCAACGTGGCAGTGATGGCCGGCAAGGGCGTGGCGCTCGTACCGTTCGTGCCGGCTCCGCCGGCCGACGTGACAATCGCGCTCGCCGACGTCGATGTCACCGAGGGCACCGGCGGCACCACGATCGTGCAGGTCCCGGTCACGTTCCTCGAGGCCACGCAGCAGGAGGTCACGATCGGCTGGTCGATCGCCGGCGCATCGGCCGGGGTGCCCGCCGATCTCGGCGCTCAGTCCGATACCGTCGTCGTCCCCGTCGGCACCTCGTCGTCCACCATTGCGGTCCAGGTGGCGAGCGATGCCCTCGACGAGTATGACGAGACGTTCACGGTCTCGCTCGGCGCCGTCAGCGGTGCGGTCACGCTCGCCGGCGCCGACGTCGCCACGGTGACGATCGTCGACGACGATGCCGCGCCGGTCGCGACCATCGCGGCGACGGGGTCGGTGTCGGAGATCATCGGCAGCAGCGAGCTCCTGGTGTCGCTGTCCGCTCCGAGCGGCAAGCCCGTCGTCCTCGGCGTCGCAATCACCGGCGGCACGGCCTCCCCGGACGAGATCTCCGTCGATCCGATGATCACCATCCCGGCGGGCAGCACCACCGGGATCCTCACGCTCTACACCTACGACGACGGTGTCGTCGAGGGCAACGAGACCGCGCTGGTGACGATCAACGCGATCGACAACGTCAGCGTGGGGGCGGCGTCGACCTCGGTCGTCACCGTGCTCGATGCCGCCCCACCGCCGGCTGTCGTGTCGATCGAACTGCCGGCCGCGTTGATCGTCGAGCCGGACACGTCCACCAACGTCAAGGCACTGTTCCGGCTGCGGTTGTCCGAGCCGCAGACCACCGAGGTCCAGGTGCGGGTGTCCACGGTCAACGGCACCGCGACCGCCGGCACCGACTTCAAGGTCCGGAACAACGCGCTGATCAAGTTCAAGCCCGGCGAGACGCTGAAGCTCGTCTCGGTCGTCCTCATCGGCGGAACAGAGCCCGAGTCGAGCGAGCAGTTCACGGTGCGGCTCAACAGCGTGTCCGGCGGCGGCGCCGTCCTCGGCACGAGCTCGGTCGTTGCGACGATCCTCGACAACGACCCGCCACCGGTGCTGTCCATCGCCGACGCCTCGGTGACCGAGGCCAACACTGGCACCCGTACGGTCACGTTTCAGATCTCGTTGAGCAAGCCGTCGGGTGAGCGGGTGTCGATCCCGTGGGCGACCGCGACCGACACCGGCGCAGTGGCCCCCGCGCTCGGAGGTTCCTCCGCCGGCACGTCGAACGACTATCGCAACGCGAGCGGCACCATCCTGCTTGCACGCGGGGCGACGTCGGCCACGGTGAACGTCAGGATTTTCAACGACCGTCGCGACGAGCCCGACGAGACGTTCCGCGTCGTGCTGGGCGCGCCCGCGTTCGCGACCATCGGTGACGGCACGGCCATCGGCACCATCATCGACAACGACTGATGCACCGATCGTCCACGGCACGGCCGACGGCGACGTCGGTCGTGCCGTGGGATGCGTTCGGCTCGCGGCTGCTCGTCGGCTGGGAGCACCGATTCGGGAATGGTCGCATCGCACGTCTCGAGGGCACCTTCGCATTTGCCGACGTGTCCGGATTCACGCGACTTTCGGAGGCACTCGCCCGCACCGGCAGCGGCGGCGCCGAGGACGTCAACGAGGTGATCAACGCGCTCTGGCACCGTTTGCTGGGCGTGGTCGGCGCGTACGACGGCGACGTCCTCCAGTTCGGCGGGGACGCGCTGGCGCTCTGGTTCGACGGTGACGACGATGCCGTACGCGCTGCGGGCTGCCTGCTCGCGATGCAGGGTGCCCTGCGCGCCCACGGCCCGATCGACACGCCGGTCGGGCCGGTGCGGATGCGGATGTCGGCGGGGGCCGAGCGCGGCCCGGTCACCTTCGCGAGGGTCGGCTCGTCGCACCACGATCTGCTGTCAATGGGCGACACCGTGTCCGCGACCCTGCGCTGCGAATCGGCGGCGGCCAGCGGGCAGACCATCGCCGGAGATCGCCTCATCGGCGCGCTCGACGCTCGCGCGGTTTGGCGTGGCCGGCTGCTGCGCCCATGGCCGGGTTCGCCGCTGCCGGTCGCGACGGTCGGCAACCAGGCGTTGCGTTCGTCCGTTGACTTCCGCACCCTCGTCGCACCTGAGCTACGCCCGCTGATCGAGACCACGGGGTTCCCCGGCGAGCACCGTCACGTGTCCGTTGCGTTCATCGGACTTCCCGCCCTCGATGCCCTCGCCGACGCCGACGTGGGGGATGCGGTCGCCGGACCCGTCGAGCGTGTCGTCGACGCGATCGAGCATGCAGTCACCGAGTACGGCGTCTGCTGGACCGCCTGTGACGTGTCGGTCGACGCGGCCACGTTCCTCCTGTTCGCCGGCGTTCCGGCGGCATCGGAGGACGACGAGGAGCGCCTGCTGCGGGCATGCCGCTCCATCCTCGATCATTGCGAGGGGCTGGGCGTGCGGATCGGCTGCGCCGCAGGGCCGGCGTTCGCCGGCGCGGTGGGGACGAACGATCGGCGCGCGCTGACCATGCTCGGCGACACGGTGAACACTGCGGCCCGCCTCCGAGGCCGGGCCGCGCCGGGCGAGCTGATCGCGGCCCGCCAGATGATCGAACGCAGCCGCGCCCAGTTTGCCGTCGACTGGCGCGAGCCTGCTGCGCTGAAGGGCAAGCGTGCCCCGCTCGCTCACGGCTCGGTCGGTCCCCTGCTTGCGTCGGGGCGCGATCTGGTCGACGTGCCCCCGGCCGAGGATCAGTCGTTTCCGATGGTCGGCCGAAACGCCGAGCTGGACCAACTGCTCCGACGGATCAGGTCACACGCGGTCACGGGCTCCGGCGGTGCGGTGAGGATCGTGGGCGATGCCGGCGCCGGCAAGTCCCGGCTGGTGCAGGCGCTGGTAGAGCTGGCGTCGCAGGAGAGCCACCTCGTGCTGCGCGGCGGCTGCGATCCGTACGAGACGACGACCCCGTACTTCGCCATCCGCCGAATGCTGCGCGCCGCGTTCGGCGTGGACGACACGGTCGATGCCAGCACTGCAGCGACGCAGTTGAGCGCCTGGGTCGGCGATCGGCATCCCGAGCTGATCGACGTACTCCCCGTCCTCGCCCCGGCGCTCTGGGCGACCGTGTCCGAGACGCCAGCGAGCAGCCGGATCGACGGCGACCAGCGACGGACGCGGCGCACCGAGCTGGCCGTCTCCCTGCTGTCGGACGTGAAGGCGCCGCTGCTGCTCGTCGTCGAGGACGTGCACTGGATCGACGATGCGTCGAAGGAGCTGCTCGACGCGATCACCGCGGCAGCTCCGGGTCATCCGTGGACAACCGTCGTGACGACACGGCGGACCGGTGCCGTCTCCCCGAACGACGTGCTGCTCGGCCCGCTGGGGAGCGCTGCCGCCATCGCGCTTGCGCGGGCTGTACGAGGCCATGCTCCACTGCGGACTGCTCGACTGAGATCACTGGTCGAGCGGGCGGGCGGCAACCCGCTGTACATCGCTGAGCTCGTCGCCGCAGCGGCCCTCTCCGCCGACGCCGATGGGGCGGCCGGCGGCAGCGACGATCACCGTGACCCCGGTGGTCCGATCGACCTCGGCACCCCGCTTTCGCGAATCGTGGCGAGCCGCATCGACACGCTGCCGACCGCCGATCGTCTGCTGCTGCGCAGCGCCGCTGTTGGCGGGCAACGCTCCGATCTCGCGATGGTTGCCAGCGCCCTCGATGATCCGGCCCTCGCCCACCCGGCGGCGTGGCGGCGGTTGCAGCACTTCGTCGCGATCGACGAGGGCCACCTCACGTTCCGGCACGACGTTTTCCGCGAGTCCGCATACGTCGGTCTCGCCAAGCGTCGCCGGCGCGAGGTGCACGCCCGCTTCGCCACCCTGCTCGAGGACCAGGCCGAACACAGCGCGCTCGAACAGTTCGCCTCGGTCGTCGCGCTGCACCACCGCGGCGCAGAGGACTGGCAGGCAACGTGGACGTGGTCGCAGCGCGCAGCGAGGCTGGCCGAGTCGCAGGGCGCATGGTCCGATGCCCGGACGCTGCGGCTGCACGCGCTCACTGCCGCGAGCCGGCTCGGGCTCCCCACCGCGGATCGAGGTGACGCGGTGATGCACCTCGCCCGAGTCGATGAGCGGCTCGATCGGTGGGCAGACGCCGACACAGGGTACCGAACGGCCAGGCGGCTGGTGCCACCCGCCTCGGCCGTCGAGGTCGACCTCCGCCGCGCCGCGGTGCGGGTCCGCCAGGGCGACTTCGATGCTGCGCTCCGACTGGTGGCGAGGGCACGTCGCAGCGGTCTGGACGACGAGCGGTCGGTGCGGGCCCAACTGATCGCCGCCGATGCTCACCGCCGTCGCGGCCGACTCCGCCGCGCACTCGGGGTGCTCGAGCCGCTGCTCGATCCGGCTCGGCGTACGGGAGATCGCGATCTGCTGGCTCATGTACTAATCGAGCTGGAGATCGTCACGAGCGAACTTGGCGACGCCGGCCACGAGACCTACGCGCACCAGTGCGAGGTTCTGTTGCGCGACCTCGGAGACGATCGCCGCCTCGGTCAGTTGCTGCTCGGCCCGGCGTGGTCCCGCTTCGTCGTCGGCGACTGGGACGGTGCCGCCGACGCACTCGCCGACGCAGCGGCAGCGTTCGACCGAGCCGGGTCGCCGGAGGGCGCCGGGTGGGCCAGCAACAACCTCGGTGAGCTTCGATCCGACCAGGGTCGGTGGAACGAGGCGTTGGAGGCGCTGGACGAGGCGGATCGCTGCTGGCGCAGCAGCGGGTTCGCACTCGGCACACCGCTGATCGCGAGCGCCCGGGGCCGCGTGGCGCTGCGTCGTGGAGACCTCGCCGCCGCACGCGCTCTGCTCGACGGAGCTGCGGTGGGCTTCGCTCGACTCGGCGCCGTTGGGTACGTCGTGGACACCGACCTCCGCCTGGCTGAACTGGCCCTTGCCGACGAGCGCATCGACGACGCGGACGGCATGCTGGATCGTGCGACCGCACTCCTCGGCGACCTGGAGGACGCGCCGCTCGTTCCGCTCGCGCTTGCCCGCCTGCGCGCGGAGGTGACGGCCCGTCGGGACGGTGCCGACGCGGCGGCTCACGAGTTGCGGTCGGTGACCGCCCTCACCCGCGAGCGCGGCGCCCTCGGCGAACTGCTGGCCTGCCTCGAGACCGTGGCCCGGCTCGGCCTCGCCGACGAGGATGAACGCGCCGAGGCGATCGCGTTGCGTGCGCGCCTTGGCTGCGCCCCCGCCTTCTGATCGGCCGGGGAACCGCAGGTGTTGGCCGCCATCTGTCCCGCCCGGTCGAGTCGCAAGAATCTGCTAAATGAGCTCTAGTACGTTCGGGTTGACCCTCGAGGCTGAGCTGCGACTTCCGTGTCGTCGGGGGACAGCAGACACCGAGGGCATTGATCGACCGAAATCCGGACATTGCTGACCGGCGGAACGTCATTGGGGCACGGAGGCCCTATGACATTCCGTGACCGTTCACATCAGCTGCAGCCGCTGGTGCTGCCGCAGCTGGGGCAGGCGTGGCAGCTGCCGGCGCGGATCATCTGAACACCGCACTGCATGCACATCGGTGAGTCGCTGTGACGCGCGGCGGGCGTCGACGTAATTTCCCCTCGGACCAGGCCACCTGGGTTGGTGATGTCGTTGTACGGGGCGGCCGGAGCTACACCCAGCTCCATCTGCACCAGCAGATCTTCGGCCGACGGGATGGTCTTTGGGTCCGACACCATCTCGTTGCCCGAACGGGTCTCCCACACGCTTTCCTCCACGCCGGGCAGCGTGGGCTGCAGGCGCTCGTCGATCGAGAAGATGCCCATCTCGGCACGCTCGTCGTAGGTCATGTACTCCAACGACAGACGACGGAACAGGTAGTCCATGATCGACGAGGCGAAGCGAATGTCCGGGTCGTCGGTCATACCGGCCGGCTCGAAACGCATGTTGGTGAACGCCTCCACGAACGCTCGCAGCGGCACGCCGTATTGCAGGCCGTAGCTGATGCTCTTCGCGAACGCATCCATGATGCCGCTGAGCGTGCTGCCCTGCTTGGAGACGGTGAGGAAGATCTCGCCAGGCTGGCCAGTGTCGTACTCGCCGATGGTGGCGAAGCCCTTGCAGTCGGCAACGCGGAACTCGAACGTGCGGCCACGACGGCTGCGCGGCAGCTTCTGCCGAATCGGCTGATGGACGATCTTCTCGACGATGCGCTCGACCACTTCGGTCGCGACAGCAGCGGTGCCCTCGGCAGCGCCGTCTTTCTTGGCGGTGCTCAGCGGCTGGCCGACCTTGCAGTTGTCGCGGTAGATGGCGACAGCCTTCAAGCCCAACTGCCACGACAGCAGGTGCAGCGCTTCCACGTCTTCGACAGCCGCGTCTTGCGGCATGTTGACGGTCTTGGAAATAGCACCGGAGATGAACGACTGGACGGCACCCATCATCCGCACGTGACCCTCGTAGTGGATGGTGTTGTCGCCCATGCTGCAGGCGAACACAGCCACATGCGAGGCAGCCAGGTGCGGTGCACCGAGGATGCTCTTCTCGACGTCGATGTACGCAACGATTTCGTCGACCTGCATCGGCGAGTAGCCCAGCTTGCGCAGCGCACGAGGAATGGTCTGATTGACGATGGTCATCGTGCCACCCCCGACGAGCTTCTTCATCTTGCACAGACCGAGGTCGGGCTCGATGCCGGTGGTATCGCAATCCATCATCAAGCCGATGGTGCCCGTGGGCGCCAGCACGCTGGCCTGTGCATTGCGCACGCCGTATTCCTCGCCGTCACGCACGGCGGACTCCCATGCGGCCTGGCCGGCAGCGACCAGCTCGGCGGGCACACCGGTGTGACTGGCGATCGTGGTGTGCGCATCGCGGTGCATCCGCAACACGTTGAGCATGTGCACTTCGTTCTCCGAGAACCCCGAGAACGGCCCCATCCTGCTGGCCGTGCGAGCGCTGGTGGCGTAGGCGTGGCCGGTCATCAACGAGGTGAGCGCGGCGGCCCAGGCACGACCCTCTTCGCTGTCGTACGGCAGACCCAGAGCCATCAGCGTGGCCCCCAGGTTGGCGTAGCCGAGGCCGAGCTGACGGAACTTGCGGCTGTTCTCGCCGATCTTCTCCGTCGGGTAGTCGGCGCGACCAACCAGAATCTCCTGCGCGGTGAACATGACCTCGATGGTGTGCATGTACGCATCCACATCGAACTCACCGTCCTCGTCGAGGTAGTGGAGCAGGTTGATGCTGGCCAGGTTGCAGGCCGAGTTGTCGATGTGCATGTACTCGCTGCACGGGTTGCTG
>Ga0105047_10013255_pt1 | contig 13190 bp, 12 predicted proteins | sample MAT04_FD_78384 | JGI IMG/M metagenome (GOLD analysis project Ga0105047, IMG submission 78384) | Freshwater microbial communities from Lake Fryxell liftoff mats and glacier meltwater in Antarctica - MAT-04 (megahit assembly) | ecosystem: Environmental > Aquatic > Freshwater > Ice > Liftoff... | reverse complement strand
GTGCGCGAGCCGGGCTTTGCCGGCCCCGGCCTCGAGGTCGAGGTCTGGGCCCTGCCAGCCGCCGCCTTCGGCCACTTCGTCGCCAACATCCCCGCACCACTGGGTGTCGGCAAGGTCGCGCTCGACGATGGCAGCGAGGTTTCGGGGTTCCTCTGCGAGTCCCATGCTATCGCCGGCGCCGAGGAAGTCACCCGCTTCGGCGGCTGGCGCGCCTACATCGCCGCAAAGGCGGCTTAGGCTCCCTCGGCGACCAGATGCCCGGCGCCGATATCGGTGTAGCGCAGGGCCGGCGGCTCGTAGCCGGCCGGCCGCACCGGGCTCGGCAGCTCGCCGTCATAGGGCACATACGCCCGCTTTTCGCGCGCCGGATCGGGCACCGGCACGGCGGCCAGCAGCTTTTTGGTATAGGGGTGCTGCGGGTTCTCGAAAATCTGCGCCCGCGTCCCGAGTTCGACAAAGCGGCCCATATACATCACCGCGACGCGGTGGCTGATCTGCTCGACCACCGCCATGTCGTGCGAAATGAACAGGTAGGCGATGCCGGTCTCGTTCTGGATGTCCTGCAGCAAATCCAGCACCTGCGCCTGGATCGACACGTCGAGGGCCGAGACGCTCTCGTCGGCGACGATCACCTTGGGGCTCAGCGATAGCGCACGCGCGATGCAGATGCGCTGGCGCTGGCCGCCGGAAAACTCGTGCGGGTAGCGCGCCGCCGCTTCGGCCGGTAGCCCGACACGCTTGAACAGGTACTCGACACGGTCGGTCAGCTCCGAGCCGGTCGCCACGTCGTGGATCTTCATCGGCTCGGCCACCAGTTCCCCCACGCGCATGCGCGGGTCCAGCGAGGCGTAGGGGTCCTGGAAGATCATCTGGATGTCACGGCGGATCGGCTTCATCTGCGCTGGCCTGAGGCCGCCGGTATGCCGTCCGGCTATCCGCACGTCGCCGGTGAAGGGAACGAGGCTCAGCAGCGCCTTGCCGGTGGTGGATTTGCCGCAACCCGACTCCCCGACCAGCGCCAGCGTCTCGCCGGCGTTCAGCCGGAACGACAGGCCCTCGACCGCATGCACCTTTGCGGCGCTGCGGGCGAAAAGCCCGCCGCGCACATCGAAGCGCACCGTGAGGTTGTCCACCTCCACCACTTCCTTGCCGGAAGGCGCGGAGGTGGCCCGCTTCGGCAAGCTGCGGCCCGCCATCTCGCCGAGCCGCGGCACTGCCGCGAGCAAGGCTTGCGTGTAAGGCGCGGCGGGCGCGGCAAACACCTGTCGCACTGCGCCGTGCTCGACCTCGCGGCCATCCTTCATCACCAGCACCCGGTCGGCCATCTCGGCGACGACGCCCATGTCGTGGGTGATGAGGATCACTGCAGTGCCGGTTTGCGCCTGCAGCGTGCGAATGAGGCTCAGGATCTGCGCCTGCACGGTGACGTCCAGCGCCGTCGTCGGCTCGTCGGCGATGAGGATTTCCGGCCGCTGGCTCAGCGCCATGGCAATCATCACACGCTGCCGCATGCCGCCCGACAGCTCGTAGGGAAACTGGGCCAGGCGGCGGGCCGCCTCAGGAATCTGTACCTGCTCGATCAGCTCCCGTGCACGGCGCTTCGCGGCATCGGGGGTAAAATACTCATGGGCGGCGATGGCCTCGGTGAGCTGGGCCCCAACCGTCAGCACCGGGTTCAGCGAGGTCATCGGCTCCTGGAAGATCATCGAAATCCGCCGGCCGCGCACCTGCCGCATCTCTTCGCCCGAAAGGCTGAGAAGCTCGCGGCCGACGAGTTTCACGCTGCCCTTCGTCACGCCGACGGCTGGCTTTGGCAGCAGCCCCATCAGCGACAGAGCGGTGAGGGACTTGCCCGAACCGCTTTCGCCGGCAATGCAAAGTGTCTCGCCCTTGTCGAGCGCAAACGACAGGCCGTCGACGAGGGGTCGACGGCCAGCTTCGATCGTAAGGTCGGTGACCGAAAGAAGGGTCATGAGACGAGGTCGCTCACCCTCACTCGAACACCACGCGCGGGAAGTAGAAGCTCACCACCCAGTTGGGCATGTCGACGATCTCCGAAATCCTGAGATCCCCGCACACCGAGCACAGCATGTAGGCGTCCACCGCCGAAAGGCCCTGCTGCTTGCCGAGTAGGTCGATCATGCCGGCGACCGCATCGCGGGCTGCCGTCATCAGGTCGGGACCGATGCCCGTAGTGGCCTCATAGCCCTTGGCGTCGAGGTGGTTGGAGACTGGCCCGGACGTGGTGAAGCGCGGAAACTTGAGGTTCGCGCCCTTCACCAGCTCAAATTTCAGCGCCACATCCATCTGGCTTTCGATCGCCGTGCCGCAGACCTCGCCATCGCCCTGCGCCGCGTGTGTATCACCGACCGAGAACAGCGCGCCCTTCACCTCGACCGGCAGATAGAGCACCGAACCTCGCGACAGGTCGCGGATGTCGAGGTTGCCGCCGACCCGGCGCGGCGGGACCACCGAATGGAAGCCCGGCTCGGCCGGTGCCACGCCGATCTCGCCGGTGAAGGCCTTGAGTGGCACCCTGCCGTTCTGACCGAACATCGCCGGAGCCATGCTGCCGGGGTCGTATTTCCACAGCGTCAAGGCCGGGTCGGGAAACTGGTCGGCCAACAGCCCGAAGCCGGGAATGTTGGCCGTCCAGCCGAAGCCCGAAGGCTGGAAGTGCTCGAAGGTCACCTTGAGCGCGTCCCCCGGCTCGGCGCCATCGACATAGACAGGGCCCGAGACCGGATTCACTTTGCCGAAATCGACGGTCGCGACGTCAGCGACAGTGCTGTTCGGCGTGAAGTGGCCCGCCCCTGAATCGAGGCAGTTGAACAGCACCGTCTCCCCCGGCGCGATGGTGCGCACCGGGGGGATGGAGTGGTCCCAGCCGTAGTTATGTTCGTGGCTATGGACCGTGTGGCCCCAGTTACTGGACATCTTTGGCGAACACGTAGTCGTAGTTGACGGGGACGTGCACCGGGTCGACGAAAATCGCATCCGGCCCACCGATCCGATCGGACTTCATGGTGAAGCGCTGCTCGTTGAACACCGGCACCCACGGGGCGTCGTCCATCACCTTCATGTAGATGTCGCTCCAGGCCTTTTCGCGGTCGGCGGCCTTGGCCGGATCGATCATCGAGTCGGCGGCGACGGCGTCCTTGTCGAGCGCTTCGTTGCAGTATTTCGCCCAGTTCCAGCCGCCATCGCCGGCGCCAGCACACCCGAGGATCGGGCCGTAGAAGTTGGAGGGATCGGGGAAGTCGGCGATCCAGCCCATGCCGCCCGACCACACCAGTGGGGCAGTGCCGGCGCCGCCGGCTTCGATGACGTTGGCCTGGGCCAGCGCCTTGATCTCTGCGGTGATGCCGATGGCCTTCAGGTCCTGCTGGATCGCCTGGGCGATGCGCGGGTTGGGATCGACGTTGTAGACGTAGAGCTCGGTGGTGAACCCATCCGGGACCCCGGCATCGGCGAGCAGCTTCTTGGCGCCTTCGACGTCATAGGGAATGCCTGCATAGTCCTTGGTGTAGCCGGGCATCGAGGGCGGCAGCGGCTGGTTGGCGACGAGGGCGCGGCCGTTGATGATCTGGACGATACGCGCCTTGTTGATGGCCATGTTGATGGCCTTGCGCACCTCGACCTTGTCGAGCGGCGGTGTATTGACGTTGATGGTGATGTAGCCGGTCTGCAACTGGCCGCCCTCGATGATCATCGGCTTGTAAACCGGGTCATCCTTCACCTGCAGGAATTGCGCCGGCGGAATGCCGTCACCGGGGATATCGACCTCGCCGCTCTGCAGGCGGAGCAGAGCCACCGTCGGCTCCTGGCCGATCTCGAAGGTGATGGTGTCGAGTTTGGGGATGCCAGCCTTCCAGTAGTCGGGGTTGCGTTGGAACACCAGCTTCTGGCCCAGCGTCCAATCGGCGAGGGTAAAGGCCCCCGAGCCGACCGGGTGCTTGCCGAAATCGGCGCCGAACTCCTCGACCGCCTCCTTGGGCACTACCGAGGCGAAGTTGATCGCCATGACGTGGAGGAAGGTCGCGTCGGGACGGCTGAGCTTGATCGCCACCGTGTAGGGATCGACGACGGTCACACCCGACAGCGAGGTGGCCGAACCGTCGGCCATGGCGGCGAAGCCGTCGATCGAGCCGAAGAAGCCGGCGCCGGGGCTCTGCGTTGCCGGATTGGTGACGCGCTCGAGCGAGTATTTCACGTCATCGGCGGTCAGCTCGCGGCCGTTGGAGAACTTAACCCCCTTATGCAGTGTGAAGGTATAAGTGAGGCCGTCGTCCGAGATCGTATAGTTCTCGGCGAGGTCCTTGGTCAGGGTCGAGGTGCCGGGTTCGTAGTCCATCAGCCCGTCGAACAGCGACTTGATCATCGACCAGTTCTGCCAGTCGTAGCCGATGGCGGGATCGAGGGTCGAGACGTCGTCCTTGTAGGTGACGATCATCGATCCGCCCTGCTTGGCGGCCAGGAAATCATCCTGGGCGATGGCGGGCAGGACAGTCGCGGGAATGCCGGCGGCGAGCAGCGTGGCGAGTGCCACGCCATTTAACAGCAGATTTCGCATTTGTTGTTATCTCCCAATGACTTAGTTCGTGCAGACGGTGTTCATCTTCGTTCAGCTAGCGGTCCGGCCCGTTCATCTGAGCTTTATCCGCGGGTCGATCAGCGGGGCGACGAGGTCGGCGACGAGGTTGCCGACCACGATGGCAGCGGCGGAAACCAGCGTCACGCCCATGATGATGGGGATGTCGATGCGCTGGATTGCCTGCCAGGCGAGCTGGCCGATGCCGGGCCAGCCAAAAACGCTCTCGACCACCACGATGCCCGACATGAACATGCCGATATCGATGCCGATCATCGCCACGATGGGCAGGATGGCATTCGGAATGGCGTGGCGGAACAGCACCTTGGCGCCCGAAATGCCCTTCGACTGGGCGGTGCGGATATAGTCGGCGCGCAGCACGTCGAGCATCGAGGATCGCATCATTCGCGCATACCAGCCGGCGCCGAGCAGGCCGAGCGTCAGTGCCGGCAGCACCAGATGCTGGAACGTGCCGTAGCCGCCGATCGGGAACCAGCCGAGCTGCACTGCAAACACATAGAGCAGCAGGATGGCGATGACGAACTGCGGTGCCGAGACGCCGATAAAGCTCAGGACCATCAGGGCGTTATCGGTGAACTTACCGCGCTTGACGGCCGCCAGCACGCCCATGCTGAGCCCGATCACGAGCTCGCAGACGATGGCGCCGGCCATCAGCAGCAGGCTCGCCGGCAGGCGCGAGGCGATCAGTGCCGAAACCTCGGTTTTCTGCAGGTAGGAGCGCCCCAGATTGCCCTGCAGCAGGTTGGTCAGGTAGCGCCAGTATTGCTCCCAGAGCGGCAGGTTGAGGCCGAGCTGGGTGCGGATGTTCTCCACCGTCTGCGCTGTCGCAGAGCGGCCGGCGATCTGCCGCGCCGGATCGGCGGGCAGCAGATAGAGCAGCACGAAGGTGATCACCGTGATGCCGAACAGGATCAGTACGGCCTGGCCGAGCCGACGCGCGAGATAGCCGGTCATTCGCCTCGCCCCCGCTGAGTGGGGTCGAGGATGTCGCGCAACGCGTCGCCGAGCAGGTTGAAGGCGAGGCTCAGCAACAGGATAGCGGCGCCTGGAATGAACACCAGCCATGGCGCGGTGGTGAAATAGGTCTGGTTTTCGAAAATGATGTTGCCCCAGCTCGGGGTCGGCGGCTGCACGCCGATGCCGAGGAAGCTGAGGGTCGCCTCGAGCAGCACGGTGGTCGAGATGCCCAGCGTCGCCCAGACGATGATGGTCGAGGTCAGGTGCGGCAGGATGTGGCGCCACAGGATCAGGCCCGAGCCGGCGCCGAGCGAGCGCTCCGCTTCGATGAACTCGCGCTCACTGAGCGAGCGCGTCTCGGTGTAGAGGATGCGCGCCACCTGCACCCAGTTCACCATCGCGATGACCAGCGCCACGATCCACAAGCTCGGCTTGAAGATGGCGGCCAGCACGATGGCGAGCAGCAGCGCCGGAAAGCTCATCATCAGGTCGGTGAAGCGCATCAGCACGGTGCCGATCCAGCCGCGGAAATACCCGGCGGTGATGCCGACCAGGGCGCCGATAAACACCGCGATGCCGTTGGCGACGACGCCGATGACCAGCGAGGTCTGGGCGCCGAAGATCAGGCGGCTCAACAGGTCGCGTCCGAGCAGGTCGGTGCCGAACCAGAACTGGCCATCAGGCGCCAACGGCGCACCTTCGAGCGTCAGGCCTTCGAAGAACTGCTGCTGGGGATCGTAGGGCGCAACCAGCGGCGCCGCGATGGCGGCGAGCGCGATGATGGCGATGACGACGAGGCCGAACACCGCCTGCGGGCGGCGCAGCAGCCGTGCCAGCACCGAGCGGGCCTGCACCGGACGCGCCGGGGCCATGGGCGAGCCGAGGTCAGGCGCGATCGCGGACATTGGGGGCCCTGAGTGCGCCGGTGATGCGTTCGGCCATCGCCTCGATGGTCAGTTGCGCCTCCATGGCGCGGCGGCGCAGCAGGTCGTAGGCGGCGGTAGCCGGCAGGTTGTTCTGCACCATCAGGCAGGCGGTGGCCTCGGCGACGAGCTGGCGTTTGCCGAGACGGGTACGAAGGCCCTCGAGTTCGGCGCGCATGGCGGAGCGGCGGGCGAAACCCTCGCTGGCAATGACCAGCGCGGCGAACACGCCGCCTGAACCGACCGGCTTCAGCAGGTGCGCGTCGGCGCCCTGCCGGATGGCCCAAGCCAGCCGGCCCGGTGCTTCCGAGCCGATCAGCGCAATGGTGGGCATCGGCGCCATGCCCTCGGGCCAGGGGAACTGGCCGTCGAACCCCATGTCGGCATCGAAGAACAGCAAGTCGGACGCCGCTGCGTCCCCGATTTCGGGCCAGGACGCCAGCGTTGTGACCCCGAGCTGGCGCAACTGCCGCGACAGCGCCTCGACCAGCTCGTGCGGGCGGTGCAGCACCAGCGCCCGGCAACCTTCGAAATTGGGGGTGAAATGGCGATCGCTCATTTGATCACCCGAAGGTGCGGGGTTCGATCGCTGGCGCTGCCGGTTTTTACGGCCAGCGAGGAACGGGCAAGATAGGGGTCCGGCATCACCGGGTTCAGCGCCTCGTCGACCACGTCGAAGCCGCCACTGCCGTTGGCGCGGCCGATGCGCGGAACAAGCACCGTGTGGTTGGTGGCGCGATCGATGCGGACCGGACCGAACGGCGAGGTGAAAGCCTGCTCCATCGCCGCATCGCGCACCGCGCCGGGCTCATCGGTCCCGGCGCGCTCGATGGCGTCGGCCAGCATGTGCACGGCGGTGTAGGCTTGGACGAAGAAGGCAGAAAGGTCGGGCTGCGCGGTACTGAGGCGGCGTGCAGTCGAGAGAAACCGCCGGTTGTCCTCGCTGTCGAGCGATTGGAAATACGGCGCGATGACGTAGTGGCCGGTCACCGCCTCGCCCAGCCCCGCGGCCTCGCTCTCGGCGAAGTTGCAGCTCAGCACCGGGCGAATGTCGGCGGCGAAGTTCGGGTCACGCTGGCCAAGCTCGTGGTAAGCGCGAAGGAAGGCGTAGCTCGATGGCCCGATCAGGGTGTTGAGCACGAAATCCGGGCGCTTCAGCCGGATCTCCTCGATGATGCGGTCGATGTCGGTGTCGCCCAGCGGCACATATCGTTCGCCCGCCACCGCGCCGCCCGAATGCTCGATGATGTCCCGTGCAATGCGCGAGGTTTCCCAGCCCCAGATGTAGTTGGAACCGACGAGATAGCCGTTGGCGCCAAAGCGCGGCAGGGCATACTCGAACAGCCGCAGCACATGCTGGTTGGGGCAGGCGCCGAGGTAAATCACCTGCTCGTTGCACTCGAAACCCTCGTACGGGCAGGGGTACCACAGCAGTGTGCCGGATTTTTCCAGCACCGGGATCACTTCCTTGCGGCTCCACGAGGTGGTGCAGCCGACGATGTGGCGGGCGCCGGTCCCAGCGACGATGTCGCGGGCGAGCGGCGCATATTGCTCGGTCACCCCCTGCGGATCGCGGGCTTCGGCGGAGATCTTAAGGCTGCCCGGGCGTTCGTTGATCTCGGCGATGGCGGTCATGGCGCCGGCATAGCCCTCGCGCCCGATGGCCGCGTAGGGCCCCGAGCGGGAGAACAGCACACCGATAGCAATGCCCGGTACTGGCAAGCTCTGCTCCAACACAAAAAGCCCCACCCAGGAAGGCCTGAGGCATTCCCGAAGTGGGGCGCAAATGCCCACGAAGAAGGATTTCTATGCCTCAGATCAGCATGCGCGCTGCCAGAGAGTCAAGCGGGCTTGCGCCTGTTCGTTGGGCAATGGGTGCAACTGCACAGCACTTGGGCAGAGACCGCATGGAGCAGCCAAGCCCCGGGGTTTTCACCAGCGGCTAGCCACCTGCTCGACCGCTGCCCGGATGGGGCGGAGGTCGGGGGCGGCGAGGCGGATGCCCCAGCCCAGGTTGGACGGCAGGGCGCTGACTGCGGCGTAAAGGTGTGGAATTTCAGGGAGTTGCGGCTGCGGGTGGCCGATGAGGAGGAGGCTGGCGAAGGCGCGGAAGCGCTGGCTGAAGCTGGGGGTCTCGAGGTGCTGGCGGTCGAGGAGGGCGGTTTCGCCGTCGCGCCGGATGGTCAGGGTGTTGTCGAGTTCGGCGAGCGGGCGGGCCTGGTTCTCGGGGTCGGGCGCCGTGAAGCTGTCGACGAAAAGCAAGGTGCTACCAGTACTTAGCGCGATGTCGGTGATCTGCTGGTGGCGGGCATCGGGGAAGTAGATGCGGGCTTCGGGCAGGTAGCTGAGGTGCGCGCCTTCGCCCAAGGAGATGCTCAGGCGCTCGCGGCTGGTGTTGCCGGAGCGGGCGCGGAGGACGGCGGTGGCGCCCTGGTAGGTGAGGTGGACGTTGGTTGCCGCATCGAGGGCCAAGTTCACGCGCAGGTGATCACGATCATGAATTGGTCCTGAACTGTTCTGGACCATCGCGGTGAGGCGGGAGGCCTTTTCTGAACCAACCTGAACGTTAGCTGCCGGCTCCCGGAAGGTGCGCATCAGGACATACGGATAGGTAAAAATCCGGCGGTCGAGCAGGGTCTGGCCCTGGCGGCGAACGAAGCTCAGGTCGAGTTGACACTGCTCACTTTCCGAAAAATGCTTCACGTCCGGAACAGCACCTCTCGCTCGATGAGGTCGACGACGGCCTCGATGCCCTCGCCCTTGCGGCAGTTGGTGAGGAGGACGGGGCGATTGTTGCGGACGGCGAGGGCCTCCGCTTGCATGCGCTCGAGGTTGACCCCGACATAGGGGGCGAGGTCGGTCTTGTTGATGACGAGCAGGTCGGAGCGGATGACGCCCGGTCCACGTTTGCGGGGGATATCGTCGCCGCCGGCCACATCGATGACGAACATCCAGAAATCCGTGAGGTCGCGAGAGAAGGTCGAGGCGAGGTTATCGCCGCCCGACTCGAGGAGGATAAGTTCGACGCCGGGGAAGCGGCGTTCGAGCTCGTCGGCGGCCTCGATGTTGAGGGTCGGGTCCTCGCGGATGACGGTGTGCGGGCAGGCGCCGGCCTCGACGGCGGAGACGCGGGCCGGATCGATGAGGCCGGAGCGGCGGACGCGCTCGGCGTCCTCGGCGGTGACGAGGTCGTTGGTGATGACGGCGATGTCGATGCCGCGTGCCATCAGCGCGGGGATCAGCCGCTCGACCATGGCGGTCTTGCCAGAGCCGACCGGGCCGCCAATGCCGACGCGGGCGGCACCGATGGGCTTGGTCCGTTCAGTGGCGATATCGGGGGAGAGCTGGTTCATCTGAGCATGTACCTCCGCATCAACGGGACCTTTTTCACCGGCTCGCACATCAGCAGCTGGCCGTCGGCGCGGACTTCGTAGGTCTGGGGGTCGACTTCGATCCAGGGCAGCAGGTCGTTGCGGATCATGTGCTTTTTCCGCAGCTGGCGGACGGACTTGATGGGCAGCGTCTGCTTGGCGAGCCCGAGGCGGTCGGCGACGCCGGCATCGATGGCGAGCTTGCTCATGAAGTTGAAGCTGACCCGTTGCGTCGCCATGCCGAGACCGCCCCACATGTGCTTTTGCACCTGAGGTTCAGCGAGCCCCAGCGAGCCATTGCCGTCGCCCATGGCCTGCCAGGTGATGGCGCCGTTCTTGATGACAGTCCACGGTTTCACGCCGAACGAGGCGCGCGGCCAGAGCACGAGATCGGCGATCTTGCCAACCTCGATCGAGCCGACATGGTCGTCGATGCCGACGGCGATGGCTGGGTTGATGGTGAGTTTTGCGACGTAGCGCTTCACCCGCTCGTTGTCGGCGCGGTCGGTGGTCTCTTCGGGGAGGCGGCCGATACGGTCCTTCATCACCGAGGCGAGCTGCCAGCACTTGGCGACGTTCTCGGCCAGGCGGCCCATGCCCTGCGTGTCGGTGCCGAAGATCGAGATGGCGCCCATGTCGTGGAGGAAGTCCTCGGCCGCCACCGTGCCGGCGCGAACACGGGATTCGCCGAACAGCAGGTCCTCGGGCGTGTTGTAGTTGAGGCTGTGGGCGATCATCGACATCGGCAGCCCCTCCTCCATCGCATACTGCGTGTAGGGGTTGGTGGGGTTGGTCGATGAGGGGATGACGTTGTCGTAGGAACAGACCTTCAGGAGGTCCGGCGCGTGGCCGCCGCCGGCGCCTTCCACATGGTACATGTGGATGGTGCGATCGGCACAGGCCGCCATGGTGTCTTCGGCGAACAGGAACTCGTTGATGGTGTCGGTGTGCAGATGCACCGCAAAATCATTGCGGTCGGCGGCGATCAGCGAGCCGTCGATGACGGTGGGGGCGGCGCCCCAATCCTCGTGGATCTTGATGGCGGCAGCGCCGGCCGCGACCGATTCCTCGACCGCCTCCGGACTGGTGCTGCCACGGCCGAACAGGGCGTAGTTGACCGGTGAGCTTTCCATGCCCTGCAGCAGCAGGCCGAACGAGCGCGTGGTGCCCGACCCCACATCGAGCGGACCGGAGCCAACCAGCGTCGTCGTGCCACCGGCGAGGGCGTGCTCGGATTGTTCGGGCGAGGCGATATGGGCGTGGCTTTCGATGGCGCCGGCGGTGACGATGAAGTTGACGCCGCTCATCTGCTGGGTGGTGCTGCCAACCAGCATGCCGGGGGTGACGCCGGGCATGACGTGCGGGTTGCCGGCCTTGCCGATGCCGGCGATCCGCCCGTCCTTCATGCCGATGTCGGCCTTGATGATACCGGTCACCGCATCGATGATGGTGGCGCCGTAGATGACGATATCGAGAATGCCGTCGCTGGGGCGGGCATAGGGATCGATGCCCTCGCCGTCGCGAAGGTTCTTGCCGGCCCCCAGCACCAGTTCATGGCCGTAGATGGCGTAGTCGTGTTCGATCTCGACCAGCAGCTCGGTATCGCCCAGCCGGATGACGTCGCCCTTGGTCGGGCCGTAGAGCCGGGCGTAGGCGGCGCGGGAAAGTGTCGACATGTGTTCAGGCTCCCTTGTAGCCGCGGGCACGGGCGAGCTCGAGGCCCGCAGCCTTGGCCCCGGCAGTGTCGAGCGATCCGTTGACGAGGCCGGCCTGGCCCTGGACGATGCGATTGCCGGCGATGGGGATAAGTCGGACCGATTGCGGCACGCCGGGTTCGAAGCGGATGCCCATGCCGGCGGGCCGATCGAGCTTCATGCCCCAGGTGGCGGCACGGTCGAACTCCAGAGCGCGGTTGGTTTCGAAGAAATGCGTGTGGCTGCGCACCTGGATGTCGCGATCACCGGTGTTGACGACGTCGAGCGTGACGCTCTCGCCATCCTCGAAGAAGGTGATCTCGCCTTCCGGGCTGAAGATCTGGCCGGGATAGGAGTCTTCCAGCAGCGGCTGGTGGCCGATGGCGATCGGCTCGAACAGGACGAGGAGCTTGGTGCCCTCGGCGAACGCGCACTCGATGTAGATCATCGGGGTCATCTCGGCGACGCCGGGTTCGACGTCGTCGGTGGTGAGCAGCCGGCTCGCCATGTCGCGGATCTCCGCGTAGGGCATGTCGCGGCGGGCAGCGAGCATGACCTCGTCGGTCAGCAGGGCCACGGCTTCAGGATGGCTGAGGCGGATGCCGAGGCTCTTGTTCCGGCGCGCCATCTCGGCGGCAGTGAAGATGGTCAGGCGATCCATCTCGGTGGGTGTGAGGTGCATTTTTCTTCCCTGAACTCAGGTGGCGAACATGCGGATGTGGCGGGAGGGGCCGCGGGCGACGGCGATGTCGATCAGCGGGGTGAAGCTGGAGGGGAGTTCGTCGGCGTCGGGCGGGTCGTCGAGGAGACCGGCCAGCACGACCCGGGCGGCGGTGAGGGCGCGCTGCGCCTCGATGTGGCCGATGAGGCCGAGGCGGGTGGCGGCGGAAACGAGCCCGTTGACGAGGCCCCAGCCGGAGACCAGTTCGGCGGCCTCGAGGCTGAGCGCGGCGTCGCGATAGACGAGGGCCTGGATGATCGGGAGGTGGCCGAGGCGGGGGTCGGCCGCCAGCATCTGGCGATAGGTGGTGCTCAGCGGACCGCCGAGTTTGACGGCGACGCCGAGGAGGGCGCGGCCGGCGCGGTGCGAGCCTTCGCGCATTTCGGCCGAAAGGGTGGTGGCTTCGGCGATGCGGTCGATGGTGGCGACATGTTCGAGGCTGGTGGCGACGTAGGCGCGGCGGAGCAGGACGCGGTCGGCTGTCTGCCAGCGGTGGGTGAGATGAGTATGGATGGCGGCATCAAGTTGCTGGACTCCGTCCAGCAGACCGTCTGCGGCGAGGCCCTCGATGCCCCAGGAGAAGGCGAAGCCGCCCGCCGGGTAGGCGCTATCGCCGTATTGCAGGAGGGACAGGGCGGTGGTGGCGTCGAACACCGGGCGTGGGACGCCCCCTCCGCCATGCTCCGCATGGTCCCCCTCCCCTGCTTCGCGGTGGAGGATCAAGGGGAGGTCGGTGTTTGGGGTGATGGTCATGGCTGTGACCTTAGCGCGGTGCGAATTGGAGCTAGTGCGTGTGGTCGCCCCCTCCACCGCCTACGGCGGTCCCCCTCCCCCGTTGCACGGGGGAGGACCCAGGAGAGGTCGGTGTTTGGGGCGATGGTCATGGCTGTGCGCCTGCGGGGGGTGTCTGAC
>Ga0105047_10013254_pt1 | contig 13190 bp, 8 predicted proteins | sample MAT04_FD_78384 | JGI IMG/M metagenome (GOLD analysis project Ga0105047, IMG submission 78384) | Freshwater microbial communities from Lake Fryxell liftoff mats and glacier meltwater in Antarctica - MAT-04 (megahit assembly) | ecosystem: Environmental > Aquatic > Freshwater > Ice > Liftoff... | reverse complement strand
TTAGAATAAGCCCAAAATACCGGCACAAAGCCAAGCCCTCCCCCCGAAGCCAACCTAAATCCCCCTCTTACATGCCCTCCCCCCTCAAAAACATATTAACCCAAATCTCTCCCCTACCTCAAGACATTCTACAGGAGGTAGTTCAGCAGTTTCAACACATGGAGTACCCCAAAAACTATGTGTTGCATAAGCAAGGCAGGGTCTGCAGGCACCTCTGGTTTATGACGAAGGGTGCAATTAGGTTTTTTTACATAACCGATGAAGGCAGGGAGTTAAACACTTGGTTTTCGCTCGATCAACAAATAGTAACGGATGCGCCGGGTTTGGTAAGCCAGACAGTGTCACGCGAAACTATTCAGTTAATAGAAGACAGTGAATTGTATGCTATTGAATACAGCGCGCTGCAATGGCTGCTTAAAAAGCACCATGCGGTTGCACTATGGTATATAAAAATATGGGAGCTACATTATGTTGCCCAGGTTGAAGATAGAATTGCGGACCTGCAGTTTCTTGATGCAAAGCAACGCTACCAAAAATTACTGGACCATTATCCCGGCATTACCAATCGCATTAGCCTCGGGCATATTGCCTCGTATTTAAATATTACCCAGGAAACATTAAGCAGGCTTCGGTCGCCCAAAGCATGATGTTAGTTTTTTTTTAACCTACATCAAATAGCTTTTTGACCTACCTCAAAAGCATTAAAAGCTATCACATACAAATTTGCAGTGCAAGTATTTTACACTTCAAAATTGTATCGGTATGAATTTTCAACTTTTCTTTAAAAACTTACTTGAATCTTTTGGCGGAAACTTGTTAACATATGCTGTCTTCGCAGTTCCACTGTTTTTTATTTTTTGGATATTCGGTAAACAGTATTTTAAAAAAATAAGAATACAGGAAACTGAACGGGCCAATACGCACCATTTTAAGCACGACGTAGGCTTTTCGGCAAGTAGTTTTTTGGTTTTTGCCATCATGGATGTTTGGTTGATTTACCTGGAAAGCAAGGGGTACACCCAAATTTATTTTGATGTAAAGGAATATGGATACCTGTGGCTCATCGTTAGTTTTTGTATAGTGTTATTTATTGACGATATGTTTTTTTACTGGAGTCACAGGGCTATGCATTTGCCACGTTTCTATAAATTTTTCCACAAGGTGCATCACGAAAGTACCGACCCATCGCCTTTAACATCCTTCGCCTTTCATCCTTCCGAAGCGGTTATTGAACAATTAACGGTGGTGGTGTTGCCTTTTGTATTGCCTTTAAATTTTGGCGTAATGATTGCCTGGCAAATTTTCTCGATGGCTAATAATGTGTTGGCCCACCTGGGCTACGAATTATATCCTAAAGGTTGGGTTAAGTTTCCCTTGTTAAAATATAAGGTAGCGTCCATTCACCACAACATGCACCATCAATTATTTAACGGCAATTATGCCTTGTACTTTACCTGGTGGGACAAATGGATGGGCACCGAATTTAAAGACTATGAAACCCGACACGAACAAATTTTTGAAAGGCAACATATCAAAAAATCAAGCGATGGTTTGTATTCGCTTACCGTTTCTGCCATTAAGCACGAAGCAAATGATGCTTTCACTATCCGGTTTGGCAATGTGCCCGATCTTTTCCGAAACTTTTCGGCCGGCCAACATATTACCATCAAAGCAATGCTAAATGGTGAAACCTTATACCGTACTTTTTCTTTGTCATGTATTCCCCACTCAACTGATGTTGCCTCAGTTACCATAAAGCGGATCCCCAATGGAAGGGTTACTACTTGGTTGTATAAAAACCTGCAAGTGGGCGACACGCTGCAAGTAACTGCGCCGTCGGGTCAGTTTTATTTGCACCCCGAACCAGCCAATCAAAAACACTTTGTAATGATTGCAGGCGGAAGCGGTATTACGCCCATTTATAGTATGATTGGCACGATCTTACAATTTGAGCCCAAAAGCAAAATCACTTTGCTTTATGCTAACAAAAATGCTGACAGTATTATTTTTAAAGATAAAATTGACCACTGGGCAAAAGAGTATCCGGCGCAATTTGTCATCAGGCATTTTTTAAGTGAAAAAGCGAATATTGAAGGTGCCACAAAAGGCTATGTTACCCGTGTTTCGTTGGAAGAAATTATTAACCAACACACCAGGCAAAGCCTGGAGTTTTATATTTGTGGCCCCGAAGTAATGACCAATAAATTAGTGGATGATTTAACGTATCTGGGTATTGAAAAAAGCAATATTCACCGCGAACTGTTTTTACTAACAACGCAGCTAACGCCCGAAAACTCAACAAAGGCAAAAGTCTCTGCTACGGTATTTGGCACAGCCTATACGTTTGAAACCAATGGTAAACAAACCATACTGCAAAGTGCATTAGCACAAAATATTCCGCTGCCCTATTCGTGCCAAAGTGGGCTTTGCGGTATGTGCAGAATGAAATGTACCGAAGGCAAAGTAACCATGAACAACAACCAGGTACTTACTGAAATGGATATTAAAGAGGGGTACATACTCAATTGCCAGGCTGTTCCACAAACGTCAACCATTACCATTAAGCACCAGTAACTGATATGAAAAAGTTATTTGTTGTAGCCATTTTACTAATGGCTACTAAGGTTACTCATGCCCAAATTTCGAACGAAATACTTTTTGGCAACAGGCAGGTTCATTATTTAACCTATTGGCAAAAAGATATTGACAGCGCAGGCAAGTTTAATTTTTTCAATATAAATCGTTTTGCCATTGATCATAATGATAAGCTGTTTAATAATTTTTCGAACGAAGGGCAGCTTTCGTACCGGTTAAAAGATTGGATAGGAATATCAGTTGGCGGTGGTTTTGACGGCGAGGTTTTTATGCCAACGCTTGGGCTCAACTTATCTTACCTAAATAAAAAGGGCGATTTTTTTATCGAAGCCTATCCAACCATTGGAATTGCAAAACGAGTTGCCCCCAGTATTTTCGGACTAATTGGTTACAACCCCACCTTTGACAAAAAATGGGGACTTTCCAGCCAACTTATTTTTACGGTGGATGAGCTGCAATCCAGTCAGTTAGTAAGAGTAGGACTAAACTTTAAAAACAAACTGCAATTTGGCATCGGTGCCGATATTTACCAGTTTCAACAAGCAGCACTAAATTTTAGTAATGTGGGAATTTTTGTAAGGGTAAACTTATAAATGATGAGAGACACAGATTACTATGGTGCAACCCATTTTTTATTACAATGTTTAAAAATAAAAACTTTCTGCAACACCAGTATTGCAAAAAGTTGGTTGCAAAAGATTTTTTTGCAACAGAAACTTTGCAACAGATTTGTTGCATAAGAATACAAAATGGAATTTTTGCAACGAATTTAAATAATGGTCTTGTTCTACCTGCGCTTCTTTTGGTAAATAGATACAAAGGCACCGGGTAAGTATTAAACAACAAAACTTTTTCGTCCTTGGACTTCGCTGGTACTTATTACAAGCTATATATTTTAAAACAAAAACGACACCAAAATAAAAGTTGCGCATTTTGGGTTTATTATTTAATTATAGAGAATGTAAAACAATTGTTTTAAGTAAAGAAATTGAAATATTTTTAAGATGGTAGCCATACTTAAAAATTTAAAGAAACCGGAAGGAAGTAAATAAAACGCAGGTTCTCAAATAGAAGACCCACGCTATCTTTAATTTAAATTTGAGGATAGCAAAGGGACTTATTAAAAGCTGAGTACTTACAAGTCCGCAAAACTGCAACTTGGTTACTTATTTTGCAGATAATTTGAAATCAGGCCGACAACCCCCGGCAGCAATACTTAACTTTAAGTAGAACGGCCTTGCCGAAACGGGCGTAGATGTCATTTTTTTGGGAATTGCAGACCGACGTCCTTTTATTCCAAATTTTTTCTATCTACTCTATATTTTTTATGAGTGTTTTTTAGTTGTTGATTTACCAGCGTGTGTAAAGCTTGCAAAAAGCACAGGGTAGTTTGTATGTCCGTAAAAAACATTACTAATAAATTTAAGATCTAGCCCTTTTCAGTCATCAATAACATATTTGCAAAAAAACCCAATAAGACAAACGAAAGTAAGCAGCGATCTATTAACTTCATCCAACTATCTAAAATATGTTTACATGCAATTAAATCCACTCTGCAGTTCTAAACACCATTTAACATTTTCTAACCGAATATAATTACAATAATTTCTAATTTAATCGAACCCGGTTGATATCAAATCCTTTTAAATTAATAAAACACTTTATAGTAATTGTGTCGATGTAACGTTATCCTAAAATATATTATTCGATTTTATGAAATGATCACTAAACAGCCCACTGTTGTCGGTGGCGAAACCTAGAATAATGCACATTATTATAAATAAATTATGAAAAATATTTGCTTGTACGAACATTTTAAAAAACAGCTTTGAATTTATTATTAAATATTTCATCTATGAATTATAGTACGGGTTTTGTTTGTGGACAACCAATAAGATAAACTGAATGAATACCATACTTGTTTTTCACTTTTCCCGCTTTCCATAAATAATTACCAGCCGTAGTTTTATTTGCAATATCTAACAATTCCTGTGATTTATACATTCTAAGAACAGAAACGCATCCGTCCCAGACCGTATAAATTGGTATGAGGGGAATAATATAAGTAAAGAATAGCCTCGAAAAACTAAACGGCTTAAAAAAAGCAGTAAATAAAAGTATCGCTATTGGATTTAAAACAATTGCACCGAGCATTACTAAAATACTTTTTTCGTAACCATCAAAAATTCCTATTGGAGCATCGCTATCAATTGCATTTTGTAGAATATTTTTAACCTGCTCAGGATTAAAATGGTGAATTGCAGAAAACATTACCCTGAACCCTTTTAAATCTTTAGGCACATTTAATGCATCAACAGAATAGTTTACAAAACCAATTTGACCCCCGGTTCTTGCCTTTATTACTTTATATGCTTCATAATTTGGAAATTTATCAGTTAAAATTATAGATATTTTTTGTTTTGAACTCTCTGATAAAGTCTTAAAGATTTGTTCAATATAACCGCCCCCGCCAGAACATAAATCAATTATACATGTGTTATATGTTTGATTGAGTGATTGTAAAATTAGGGGCAATACCGGCTTATAAATTTCAGTTGCAAGTAATAAGTACCGTAAGTAATCGGTACCCCCCACCCTTATCACATCCGGAAACCAGGACAAATCTTCAAATTCAAAAAGATTAACTCTCATACTACCCGTAAAATAATTATTTTTTTGCCAATTAAATACTTTGTTTAAAATAGTAGAATTGCTTAAGAAAAACTATGACCACTATTGGGTTACCAATACCAGATTTAACTTGATGATCAAAAGGAGACATTTAAATTACATAGTGTAAAGGAAGTTAAGCCGAAAAGTGTTAAGTGATGTTGCAGGCCTAAAACTGTCGATTAAATCTAAAACCATAATTTTAAACATAAATAAATTAATTAATGCTCGTTTGTAATGAACACCATTTGTAGCCAACACAAGTTAAACGACAGGTCGTCCATGCAAAGCACTTACCTTTTCTTTTTAACATCAGCATATAATTTTTTTTGCATTACCAGATTATAAAATTATCTACTTTTGTCCGTTTTACAAACCTCCTAACTGAAAATAATACCACCTTGTGAAAAGAAAATCGACTAATTCATACCGCATTCGTCATTCGATGAAAATATACAACTGGATTATAATAAAAGTAGCTAAAGCGTTAGACCGTATCATTAAAAAAATTTAGCAAAATAAAGTATTCCTTCGTTTACAAACATCGATGGAGTAGTAAATCAATAATTATGAAACTGTGTTAAGTTAAAAGGATTTGTTAGTTTGCCGATACGGATTGGTTTTTTATCTACCAATTCATAAATACCCAATTCAAAAATACCTGTACCGTCGGCTGAACGTTAAGTGACGCCAAAAGGAAAAATCAACCTGGGTCCATGTAAAGTAATTGATAAATACCAAATTGATATCAATTTGGTCAGCTCCTTTTTTCCTCATTCCAATTTTTAATACACCAAGCCACCAGCCCTGCACGGCTAACTATTAGGTAACTCAATGGCGGCTTGCTCATCCTCTACTCAAAAGATTTTTATTTTCAGGCCAAATATTTTTTCATAGAAAATGATATTATCAGGCAATACAATTGGTATGACAGTTGGCCCTATAAAAGCACCTTATCTTTTCAATGTTTTTCGTTCCAATAAAATAGTCGAGCATGCCTCCAATACTTTTTGCTTCTGTATGGCTATTTATTACGGTTCTACCACCTTGCTCATAATGGTAATTGTAATGCTGGAATCCCTTGGGACACCAACTATAAAAGAAATAAATTTTACTTTTCATTTTTCAAAAAAGGATCCTTCCCTTTCTTTCCACTAAAAATCCTTTTTGAAGCAGCGCAAAATTGATCACTATTATTTATCCTGCCTGTTACCGCCTATTACAATGTTTAATAAATATCAGCGTCATCCAATACAATAAATGTAGCTCCATCTAATTCCAATATTGATTTCTTTGCATAATTACTCACCTTGACCGTTTTAATTAAGCCGACTTTTTAATTATCCGTAAGCAATACTTATTTTATTATTTTATCAGCAACCAACGCTATTACCAGTTTATTACATACAGTATGTACTATTCAACTAACGCAGCTTTTGCAATAAGTGGAGAGATACGGTATCAATTTTTGCAATTTGAGTAAAACGCTGTTATACCCGTAAAACCTTTATAAATTATCAGATTAAAAAATACTCTACTATAAATTGTATCAGTTGGTGTTATGCAGATTGGCTGTATTTGTTAATGTTATAAATCTGTTCCCTACGTTGCTGAAAATTTGTAGCATTTGTTCTGTTATAAGCTCAGTCGAGATTAAATAAATCTCAGTATTGTCAGCAAGCAATTTGTACAATGATAACTACAGCAGCCCTTTAAGAACCCAATGAAATTGTTTAGTACCCTGGTAAAACTTATGAATTCAACAGACAAAAATTAAACTTTGATTCAAACTAATACTTGCGTTTATTTTGCAAGTGTAATTTTTTCATCAGCACTTTCATTTCGATAGTTAAATTTATCTCCAGCATTTAATAACATTTGGGCGTTTATTGTCAACATTTCTTGCGTAAAAAGTAAACTATTCCTAATTGATTTTAAATTTCACATTTATACTTACAAAAGAAAATAGCCCAATGAAATTTACAAAATAAACAATTGCTCACTCGTCTACCATTTCGTTGGTCATTGCGGGAAGATTGGAAAACCACAATGTTTAAGATAATCATTATGCCAACCTGACATATTAAGTAATTTCATTAAGCTAAATCTTTACCCTTTTTATCTACTTTAAAAAGTTATATTTTAATAATTTTAAGCAATCAATACTTATTTAAAATATAAATTCTTACCTCTATTATGATTAAGCCAGCTACTATTACAATTACATTGACACCTTCTCATTTATCAACCCCATTTTTTGGTTATCAAAGAGGCTAATCAAAATACGACAACCATCGCCGCTAAAGCAACCTTACCGCAATAATTTGAACTTTCACAATTACTAATAACAGAACGTTTGCGGCAACTATATTTTGGATTAATTTACAAGAAAATTCTACTTTTACAACCACATATATAAATAACAAAACCTGGACGTATAAAATTTTTAAACGCAAAATTCCCAATATATAATACCTTAAACTCTTCTTCGCTTTAAATTATAGAAAAGGATCACAACTATTATCATCTACCCAAATGCGATCCCGCCCATAAAGTTTATAGCCAAAATATCATTTACAATATGTATTGTCACGCTTGTAGTTAGCAATAATGCTAAACTAACGTAACGGCGATTGATTACTCCAACAATTGTATAATTACGATACAATAAATATTTTTATAAAATAAAGCCTTAACTAAGTAAGGCTTTATTTTAATGAATTGATAGCATTAATCGCCAGGCAATAAGACTTTGTCAATTACATGAATAACTCCGTTGGATGCACTGATATCAGCACTTGTAACGTTGGCTCCACCTACTGTTACCTTTCCGTCTTCTACCGTAACTTTTAAGGTACTACCTTCCACGGTAGTTAATTCTTGACCATCTTCCAAATCTGCAGCCATCGTTTCTCCACTTACTACATGGTAAGTCAAAATCTTAGCAAGCTTTTCTTTGTTTTCTGGTTTCAATAAATTGTCCACTTCTGATTGAATGTCAGCGAAAGCCTCATCAGTAGGAGCAAAAACTGTAAACGGGCCTTCGCTCTGCAACGTTTCTACTAATCCGGCGGCTGTTACTGCGGCAGCAAGGGTTTTACAATCTGTTGCAGCAATCGCAACAATGTCTTGGTCTGTTGTCATTTCTGTTTCCATTTATTTGGTTTTTATATAGAGAAGGAATTTTCTCTACTTAAAGCATTGGTGAAATAATATGATATACTATTTTTATAATACAAACAATTCGTAAAAATTATAAATTATAAAAGCCGATTTTAATCGTATTATCATAACTATTACCTTTTATTTATGCTGTTTAGCACCATTAATAAAGATTTATTTATCAATATCACACACAACTATTATAAAAAAATAATCTTTATTAAATTTTAATCGTCTCTCTATTTAAAAAATTTGGATTTTGTAACAGGATCAATAATTCTTAATATATATAGTAAAATTCATGCTTAGAAGATACAACAACTATATGGGGAAATGAGTAACGATATTTACATATTAATGGGGAGAATATTGCTCAGTTGAGTATTATATTGAATGTTATGGAAATACTTAGGCCCAACTATTTTGATTGGTAAGAATTTAAATTGATGTAGGCCCAATAGTTTCTGTATTAATTTCTCCAAACTTAAAGCACGTCTGATACTCAAACGAAGAGTAAAAAAAAAGAAAGCTATCTACCAGAAATTTTCCCTGTTAACACGCCATATTATTGATACACCGTAAGTGTGTACATAACCGTACTATACAAAACATGCCCTTAAATGGGTCCAATTAATAAATTAAATTTCAAAGAAATCTTTATATATTAAATAATTTAATAGCTCCCTTTAAAGGTTCCTTTTAGATAGCTAATATGTTTAACAGCGAGCTATTATTCGCAAGCTAAAAAAATATTTAGTTTTTTATCAACAAATTAGATTTATTATTGTTAATTGGACCAGATAATTTTTAAAATTATTAATTTTGCTTGAAGTGTATCTAAATGTGTAATACTTATATTCTTTTGTTTAATTACAAAGTGTATAATGTCAGCGATTAGTGATTTTAAGCTTAAACAAGTTTTTTGATAAATAACAAGCCGCTACATTAAACTATACTTAATGACTTTAATCTAAAAAATTGAGCTTTCAGCCGAAAGCTTTTACCTTATAATTCTTTAATACTGCATTGCTTCAATCAATAGTTTAAACTTCATTTTTTACCTTTATAGGGCGCTGGCCATCTACAATTTTTTAGCTATCAGCTTAATCAAACCAAAGTTTTTACCTGGTTACATCGCTATTATAGGTATGGCTGCAACAACGGTTTAAAATGGGCGCTGAGTTTTACCATGACTTTGATACCGGATGTTAAGGGTAATGTAATAACTTCTTTACCCGAAATGGTATTGTCAAACTTTTCTTACCATGGTAAGTTAAACTAGTAAAACACAGGCATTGTTTTATCTATTATCCTCAAGTGATTAAAGTGGCGGTTTGAAGTTTTTGTAAAGCGCATTCCTTCCCGCAGCGTTTTATAGGCAATACCTTTTTTATGATGGTATCTTGCAATATTATACAGTACCTTCCAATGGAACATAATAATTTTAAAAGCCTGAAGCAAAGTGTTTCCATTACCATACATGTGGTGTGGCTCTGCACCAGTTCCATTAAATTCTAAAATTGAAAAATTTTTACCTTCTTTTAAGTCTTCAACTGAAGTACATTTTATATCGTATCGGCCGTAAAATAATTGCCCTGAAAAATGGCTGAGTGCATCAAAAACTTTCAACAACTTTTCATCTTTCTGATCTTCTATATTTACCATGGTGCCGCCACGGCTAAGGTTGGCCACCCATGCTAATTTAAATATTTCACCCGCCGCAATAACCTGTTGTAATCGCAACCGGTGTTTTATTTGCCACTCTTCGGGTTTAAAATTTGGACGGCTTTCCAAACCCTTCATTAATTGTTGTAATGTTGACATTCCATTGCCGGTAACTTCCAATGCTTCTTTGCGAACAAAGCCTGTAATATTTCCAATTTCGTTACCAGGATAGCGGTAATAGAAAACACTAACTTCCATAGGATAAGTAATTAACTTCTGAATGATGTAAGAAACTGTCATTGTTTCATGGTACAAAGTCATTTCTTGAAAGTTATTAATTTTTCTAAACATTAAACCCATCATACCCACATTGGGCTTAACCGCCACAGGAAAAATTAAATCATTCTCTATCATCAGCTGTTGTACTTTTTGCAAAGGGAATAAAGTATTTATATAGATTGAATTAGGATAACTCTCCTTTGGTAGCAAATCATATATTTCTTGTTTTGGCCCGCCTTCAAAACCACCAAAAGTAAGAACAGGATTTGCTGGCGAAAAAAAGTAGAACGACCAGGCACGCAGGCTATACCAAACCCAAACAGGAGAGATGAGTACGTATTTAATGTTATAATGCCATGCCTCCCAGTGGGTAAGTGTATACCAGGCTTTTTTAACCTTCATTTAATTTTTGGGGGTAAAATGATGTGAAAAACGGCAATCGGGTGCCAAAAATTTGCTTTATTAAAAGTAATCATCTTAGCTTTTTAAAAACGATTACAATAGCAAAATTTCTTGCAAACCCTTTGTTTTAAGTCGCTTAACCTTTTATATTTGTTAGTAGGTGGCTTCTTTTAATTACCACTGTTATTTACCAATGTGGTCGGCCAATTTACACCGTTACAGTATCGTTTGTTTGTAAACTCACCTTTTTTAGCGGATCTATTGCCAGCCAAAGTAGCGCACCCATTAACATTACAAAAGCCACCACAAAAAGCGGGTAATCAAAGTTGTTGGTTGCCTGTATAATTTTACCAAACATGATGGCCATGAAAAATGCACCCATCTGCCCAAAAAAATTCATAGCGCCGGTAACTGTGCCTGCATTGTTGCCACCAATATCGGTGCAAACAGCATACGAAACCATTACACCAAACGAAAAGAAGGCATTGGCGGCAACAAGGCAAAAAGCAACATGGTTTGCCTGCGGCAGAACAGCAGCTAAAAAAAGTAATATAGCGCAGCCTCCCAGGCCTAGTATGCCAACAAAGCGACGCCCAAAACGCAGGCCTTTCCGCTTTACCAGCAAATCGCCCACATAACCGCCGATAAGAAAACCTGCAATGCCGGCAACAAACAAGGTGAAGACAATTTCCTTCATGGTATTTTCAGAAAAATGTTTTCCTTCAACCAGGTAAACCGGCATCCATGCAACAAAAAAATAGTTGGCCCATTGCACACAAAAATACATAAGCATAAGTGCCCAGAGGTTCCGGTTACGGAGGATGATTTTCCATGGAATGGCATGGTGGCTGGTATTAAATCTGCGGTTGCTTTCTATGTAGGCAACTTCCTGCGGTGATATGTTTTTTATTTTAGCAGGAAAATTTTGGAACCATCTGTAGCAGATAATTACCCACACAACACCAATAAACGCATTTACATAAAAGGTGGTTCGCCACCCGTAAGCAACTGCAATGGGGATAATAATGAGCGGCGCAATAGCCGAGCCAATTTGCGAACCAATACCTACCCAGGTAAGGGAGCGGCCAATTTCCTGCACGGGAAACCAGCGCGAAACTACCATCATGCAATTGGGGTAAGTGCCAGATTCGCCTATGCCAAACAGGAAACGAATAATGATGAGTGAGACAAGCCCGGTGGCTAAACCGGTTAAAGCAGTAAAAAGGGACCAGAATAAAACAATGCGAATAAATAATGCCTTAGGCCCAATACGATCGCCCAAAATGCCACTCGGTATTTCAAAGAGCGCATAGGCAAGCGAAAAAGAAGCGAGTACCCACCCAAACTGCTCATTATTGAGCGAAAACTCTGATTTAATTCGTACCCCAACAATAGATATACAAATACGATCGAGATAGGTAAGTGTAGTAAGTGAACACAATAGTGCTAATACACGATAGCGGTAGGGGATGGTTGGCAGCATGGTCTAAAATTATAGATTAAAGCTGTCGTATTAACAACAATCCCGTTTGTTGCAGCCGTATAATAGTTTAGGCAAGAATACCGTTATTGTTCTGCTTCCTTTTACGAAACTGGTAAGAGTGAGTGGAATATTGTAAGTTACTACCCGGCTTAGAAGATTGTTGGTGAAGAGCATAAACAAAGGCGAAAAGATTTCGGACTTCCATTTTTTTAATGGGGTGTGTGAATAGGGTTGTTATTAACAAAAACAGTAAACTAGCTAACTGATGTGGTAGTATAGTCAGTTTTCGCCTTTGGTGTTTGGGGAACTTCCAGCAAAACTTCGCCCAGTTCAGCTTGTAATTTTGCGATGGACCTGAGCGTGAAGTTGTGGTCGCCATTTAACCACTTATGTATTTCTGACGGCCGCTTACCCAATTTTTCGGCAAGCAATTTTTGATTATATCCCTTTTGTTTAATGAGATGATTTATCCGAATTACCAAATCAGCATAGAGGCGTACAAAAATGTCAACGTCCTCAGGGGTTTGATCCAGTACCTGCTGTAAAATTTTACTTCGCATCGTTATAAGTTTATAGTGGTATAGTTGCCGTCCTGATTGAAATTCCTTCCGTCTCGTGTAATCAATATCTCCTTATCGTAAAGGGCATCAATTATCCGTTTTGCAAACTGGTTGGCTTCTGTAAATACCATACTGGTTTTGCCACCTTGGGCTGTAGCGCTTGTCTTTTCGGCACCGTTAAATAATACAACCAGCCTATCGGAAATACGCAAACAGTAAAGCCGGAGCGGAAAGTTTACATAGTTAATAGTCATTTCACCCACTCTGTATCTGCCCGCTGGAGGTAACGCCTGCGCCTGGTTTTCAAATCTGAAAAAATCTTCCAATGCCCCGTATTCATCTCCAATCACGATTGTTAAAAACTTTGCAAGTTC
>Ga0105047_10013253_pt1 | contig 13190 bp, 12 predicted proteins | sample MAT04_FD_78384 | JGI IMG/M metagenome (GOLD analysis project Ga0105047, IMG submission 78384) | Freshwater microbial communities from Lake Fryxell liftoff mats and glacier meltwater in Antarctica - MAT-04 (megahit assembly) | ecosystem: Environmental > Aquatic > Freshwater > Ice > Liftoff... | reverse complement strand
GCCGGTTTTTTCGTTCCGGTTTATCCAAGGTACTCCAGAGTTCAAAATATTTGTGGAAACAACTGGTTTACCAAAAGACATCGCTTCAATTTGAACAACTCCAAATGCTTCAGACTTTTCACAAGACGGTAAGCAAAAAACATCGCAAAACTGAAAGTAGTTTCCTATCTGTTTAAAGCTAATTTCTCCGAGTAATTTCACTTTAGACTCCACTCCTGTATGTTTAATCAAAGCTGAAAGCTGCTTTTCTAATTCGCCAGTACCCCCTATTAAAACGATACAGCTATCTGGTAAGTCTTTGGCTGCCTCAATAAGATAACTGAATCCTTTGTAGTAGATAAGCCTCCCCAAGCTAAAAACAACTTTCCTGTCTTTGTACGTTTCTGCCAGACATGCCAGAAAATTTTCATCCTTTACAAAATCATTTTTATTGATCCCTATCGGAATGATTTCACATTTATCCTTATAAGGCTTTAAGTCATGTGACCCTTCTAGGTAAGGGGGCGAGGTTACTATTATTCTATCTGCGCGTTTCAATAAAGCCTGTTGAAAAGGTGCATAGAATTTTTTTAGCACTTTTTGTTTGACTATATCACTATGCCAGTGAATAACGATTTTGCCCTTAAACTTTATGGTTTGGAGTGCGATAGCGCCTCCTGGGTTAGGAAGATGTATATGGATAATATCATATAAATTATGAATTCTTTTGAGAATTTTGTAGTAAGAAAATGAAAAAGGTGTAGAAAAAGCAGTAAAAAGATTTAATGCACGGTATGTGGTATACCTGTCTGTTTCGACTGAATTAGACGACTGCTCACTAAAACACAAAACATCGGTTTGAATATCATTCCTGTTTAACTCTTCAACCAAATCAAAGTTGACTTTTTCAATACCACCGAAGTAGGGAGGATAATATTTGCCGAGGTGTAAAACTTTCATAAATCAATCCGCAATAAGGTGTTTATCACTGAATATAGTTCCTTTCCGGATTTTTCCCAATTAAATAGGGTTGACCGAATTTTACCCTTCTCCTGCAATTCTATTTTCATACTTGAGTCTTTAATTATTCTAAAAATCCCTTCTTTTATACTCTGCTCGCTATATGGATCAATATATATTGCTGCATCGCCACAAACCTCTCTTAAACTGGGTATGTCTGAAGCTACCACAGCACAGTTATTCTTCATTGCTTCCAATGGAGGAATTCCAAAGCCCTCATATAGGGAAGGATACACAAAAAGAAAACAATTTTCATATAAAGATAACAGTTCCTGATCTTCCACAAACCCCTTATAAATAATGTTTTCTGAATAACCGGACAGCCGAACATTAAAATGATTTGCGCCTCCACCAACCAGTATTAGTTTAAATCCCTCCATATCATTTTGCAGAAAAACATTTATCAGTCTTTGCAAATTTTTCCGTGGATCATGCGATGAAACAGCTAATATATACTTTTCATCAGTAACTGGTTGGGGCAATCTTTGCAAGCTCTTTTCAAAATAACCAGAAGCCGCATTATTGATTACGCTTATCTTACTAGCATTTACCTTAAGGTACTTTACAATTTCATTTTTTGAAAACTCACTAACTGTTAAGATTGCTAACGAATTTCTTGCGACAATCGGAGTTGCAAAGCTATAGAAAATAGTATATGCTTTAGAAAACCACTTGCCATTTACGTAAAACGAAAGATCGTGTATTGTGATAATTTGCTTTTTATACCAAAGGGGACCTATTCCCGATAAATTAATTAAAAAAGGCATCCCTTCCTTATTCAAAAATCTCGGCAAATCCATCTGCTCCCAAAAATGAGACTTTAAATTACCATATCTGATTAAATGAAAACTTTCAGGATTGTCATAACAAAGCCATTTAGGAATTACGATACCGAAACTTACATTTTGTTGTTTTAGCTGCTTACATAATTCAAGTGAAAACCTGGTTATGCCGTCCATTTTGTTGCAAAGAAATCGTCCATTTACGTATATCATTAGTATTGCTTCGGTATTATTTTAAATTCTCATAAAGTTTTATATGCTTGAGGGCTGCTTTTGCAACACTAAACCTAACAATATTTATCATGCCGTTTTCAATTAGATTACGGCGCAAAACAGCATCTGATATAATTCGCCTAAACCCGCTCTCTATCGAATGTGTGTTCGACGGATCTACCAAAACAGCCGCATAAGAGGCTACTTCGGTCATAGGTGAAATAAAAGACGTAAGCACGCATCGCCCAACCGCATTACCTTCGATTATCGGCATTCCAAACCCCTCGTAAATAGAGCAGAAACTTACGATATCACAATTTCTGTATTGTTGCAGTAATTTCTCATCTGTTAATCCGACATTTATTTCGTAAGAAATATTATTTTTAACGAGGATATTTAACATCAATTCATCGACAGCACCAATAATTGATAAATGACAAGGTATACCTCTTAAGGCCTGTATAACGTTTTTAAGATTCTTGTTCCATGCCGTTCCGACCTGCAATATCACAGGCCTTTCTGTGTTAAATTGCTTTCTATGAACACTAAACATAGGGTCTACCGAATTGTAGATTACTTCAATATCATTTCTACGGGTTAATTTCATTACCCCTTCTTTTGTATGATCAGATATACAAATGATCTTGTCGGAAAATTTTAAAGGCAATTTGAACCAAATCATCCGTATCATCCATTTTTTAACTGGGTTCTTTATGCAATCCAGTGCGCTTATATCGTGGATAGTCAATACAGATTTACAACCAATAAGCGCCATTACACAATAATGTATTTCTCCGGTAATATGATTTATGCCATGTTTGTTACGATGCTTAAATACGTAGATCATATTTTGAAGTACGCTAAACAGGTTGGCTCGGTAACGGGGCACAAAACACTCTTCAACAGACTTATATTTCCTAAGTTCGTTTTTCAGTGTTTTAAAGACTTTGGCAATACTATACCCAGCCCTTTGATTACGATAAAAGTAAGTTACGTCCATAGCCGTTGTCATTTTTTTTCCAGCGCATCATATGTATTGTTCATAAATACTGAATTATAAGGACGAAAAATATCAACCCCTAAACTTTCTTTATAATAGCTAAATCCCTTATCAATAAGTAAATAACCGTAAATGATTATTAAAAAAAAAATAATAAGTTTGGAAATACCTTCTTTGAAAACAGTCAGTAGATAGGGAATTAAGAAAATTTCAGCAATATTATAATATAGCAGACCCCTGGAAATAATAACCTGAAAGACCGTGTTATTTAAAAGAATATAAATTATGGCTCCCAGGAAATAGGAGTTAAAAAAGAAATTAAAAAACTCATCCTTATTTTTGATCCCTTTTTTGTATGCTATTGCAATGATTAACCAAAACGATCTCTTGAGAAGCGATAATATCGAGAAATAAATGTTGTTTGAGTCGTCAGAGTTTACATAAAAAGTCATTTTGTCTCCAACGGATTCGTCAAATAAATACAGGAAACTAACTGGTATCTTATTAATTATCCCAAGCAACGATATAAGCACAACAAAGAACAATATGCCCAAAATAAATTTTGTTGACAATTCCCGGTTTAAAAAATATGCCAAAAAGAACATGATAGCGGACTTGTGAAATAAGAAAGCAAGCACTACACATAAAAGAAATGCTAAAAATTTACGTTCAAATATAAATTTATAGGAATAAATACAGATAGCAAATGCCAAATACTGCCTGTTCATTCCCAAGTACGATAGCATCAAGCAATAAAATAGAAAAAATGAAAACAGAGGACTAATAGAATATTTTATGACCGATTTTGATATTAGCGAGTAGACTATTATTGAATGAAAAACTAAAAAGACAGAATAGTTTTCGGTAAAACTTCTTATAAGTTTATTAAGGAATACATACCCTGGCTCCATGCCCGTATTCTCTATGGTTAAGCAGTTGGTAAAAAAATTATAATACGGATTCCAGTCTGTAGCTATTCCCCATCTAAAACCATCGTGAAAAATAAACCAACACAAAATTGCGATAAATAGTAAGATGTAGTACTTCCCTTTCTTAAGAAAAATATCAGAAAAAGCAGAAAAAAAAAGTAGCGAAAAGGTAAAGATATACATTGATTTATTTGTCTGTATTGCCTAACTTGAGCATGAAAGTATCATCTCACATTTTGTTAATTACTGCCCCGTGCCGTAGTAGTTAGTTTTAAATCTTTTAATAAAAGCGAATCTCAACTGGATGCCTTACAAAGTAACAAAAAAAAAACCAATAACTTGGGCCTGCTGATTATGTCGCTATTCTTTTTTCAAAATATTTTTTTCAACTCCCCCGATCCATTTTCTACATTCATCGCATAGCTTATTAATACACCATGCTAAATAAGTCAGCCACTTTACCCACAATGATACCTGCCCGGTTAATTTAACCAGGTTTAGTACTATAATGATGGTGGCAATCCACGATTCGCTTGTTTGTTGCAGCCTTGCTTTTATCCGGTTCATTCCGTAAGCATTTTTTGCCTATCCAAACTTGCCCTCTCTTGGATTCCTTTCGCCTGTTCTTATATGAATTTTCATTGCCGTAGGTCTGCCGAGTCGCTTAGCTACCAGCGCTATCTGTAGCGCTTCGAGTTTACTTCGATTTCCCATAGTATAATATATTTTGTCTACCAATACTTCTTTGGGTTAATATCTCAATCTTGCCTTGTATTGTTCCACTGTTTTCATTAACCAAGTACCTTCATTAAAGGCTTCCCAGGACAGGTCTTCTAAAAATGCATACCCTCCCATCAGGCAGCCTTGCATCTTGGCTCCGAACTCTACATTAGCATTTGTTTTCCCTCTAACAATGGGGCGTACGTGCGGTTGATGAATGCATACTATTCTGTGTTCCACACTATGTATTTTTTGCTGATACATCTTTGCCTGTTGATCGTACAAGGTTTGTCTTACCAAAAAATATTTGTACTGATGAGGGGCAAAAGGAATGATGGCGTAGCTTTCCTGCAGCTTGTAAATGCTTTTGAAATCTCTTTTTAAATAACACAATTGATTTTGCAAAGCGTTGCGTATTTCACTTCTTGTTTTCCTTTTCTTTTGAGCTGTTTTTAAATAATCTTTTCTTGCTTTTTGCCTGTATGTTCTGGGTTTTTTCTCATGCAGCTTTGGGTTAAATAAAAAGTTTATCAATTCCTCTGCCTTCATCCGGGAATCATTGAGTAAATTTAAATCGGTAGGATAACTGATGTCTTGTGGACAGGCTGTTGCATCTACAATGAGCTTGCCTTCATGCGTTATTAATGCAGGCTCCGCAGTAGTGCCGGCCGAAATGGGCGCAGCTTCTACTACTGTAGGCGGCGATGATGGCGGATCCTGCTGCTTTGTAATTGCCGCTTCGGTTTTCTGATTGGCCATGTGAAGTATCTTTTCATTGATGGCATTGATTTGTTCAATACTCAAACGTTTACGAAACTCTACAAATAAGGATGGTTCAAAGGGCTCTTCATCAATGAAACTACTATAGCCTATAAGGTACTGCATGTAAATTTTCTCCTGTATTTTTGCTCCAACATAATTTTTAATCAACTGCTTTTGGTAAACATTTACAAGACTATCTCAAGGTATCTTATGGGATAACACCACCCAACGATTGGCAGAATTTAAATTTTCATAAACGGTGATTAAATCCGGCAATGGTGAACTGAGCTGGACTGACATATGGTTGCTTCGATGCACGGTTTTTGCGGGCTTTTTGACATGATTGCCTGCACTTAGTTACACCAAAAGTCCTAAAAACTATTGAATTTACTGCAACCGCTCAATAGTATGCAGATCCTAACTAAAGCGCTAAAATTTGTACTTTGACGCAATTCCCTTTCTAACAAATAAGATACTGCCGATTGAACCACCATGATTGGTGAACTCATTGCCAATTACAGTGCAATTTGAATCATAGACATTTCTGAGTACAATGTTTAAATCGTAATAATTCATCTGTATTACAGGTGTAAAAAAATTCACATTCCTTACTATTCTACGCACGATTTTGTATAAGCCATTAACAACAACGGATTTTCCAGCCAATACATTGAAATACTTTCTAAACTGCATCTTTTTGCTATCCGTTTCACTGAACGTTACATGAATAACAGCTATACCGCCTTCCGATAAAGAAGTCAGTAAATTTCCGATGATGTCGTTGCCCGTTTTTACGAGGATATGCTGAAGCACCACATAAGTATTGATAAAATCAAATCTGTTAGCAACGATAAATTTTTCCGAATACCCCTTATAGACCGTATTAAAGGTTCCAAATTTTTCTGAATTGGTCCGCGCCTCTTTTAAAATGCTTTCGGAAATATCAACACCCACTATATGTTTACAGCGTTTCGATAAGGGTATGGTTAACCTGCCCACTCCACAGCCAAAGTCCAACGCCGCTTCCGGATTGAATTTTTCGCCAATTGCATTCTCAATAGCATTAAAAACATTGTCTGCATACCTTTCTCCGGAATCAAAAAAAAGCTCCAGGTTTTGCTGAGTTAAGTTTTTTGTCTTAAATTTCTCCTCTACGATTACACCAAAATAGGGATCTGTTTTTCCTAGTTTCTCCCATTCTTTGTCTGTGGTATTCATATATATAAATTATTTTTGGGTAATATCTATTTCAAATAATTGATCTATTATCGATGTACGCCGCAAAATTGTTTTAAAACTTATTAAAGTTAACTAATATCTCCCTAAACACTAATTCCGAATCTTGAAACGCTTCAGGTAACTTTTATCAATGAGATAAATATGATTTTCATGTTTTGAATATAACCTCATTAACCTTGTCAATGTAAAAAACCGCTTGGCACCCGTTATTTTAAACAAGTAGAAAAAAAACCTGTTTATTATAAGTATCTTTTTTTCCGCATCAGCTACGTTGCCAATGGACGCCTTGTCGGAGCTTGCCATATTTTCAGTTATAACACCTGCTTTCTTTAAAGAAAAATAAAATGGACCATCCGCCAGAAAAGGATTATTATCAATTTTGCCATCCTCTAGCAACCTTCTGAACAGCCTTCTATATACAATCGAAATATAAACTTCATTGGAAAAAACCCCATAGGTGTAAGGTTGCGAGATAAATTTAGCAAAATCACTTTTGATCAGATGCTGCTTGTATTTTTCAAAAATAATCCGCAGGTCCGCTGGTATGTCGAGGTTACCAATATTGTCCTGGCTTATCGTATCGTTTAACAGTGCCGCATAATTAAAACCCGAAAAATGTACAAAAATTAAAGGGTATAAGCGAGTGTCTTCTGTGTCAATTCGATTTTTGATAAGCAACTGTTTATTTTGCACAACAATTGTTCGCTCATAGAAATTCCATGGTGCTAAATTCATTCCAAGGTCAGTACAAATAAATAGTTGATTTGGGAAAAAGGCCGGTAAGAAATCCATCCACTTTTGGTCTGTAAAATAACTTTCCATTTTATTCTGATAACATCTGTCTTTTAACCGTATAGTCCACCAGTTCAACATTTTAATAGAAGTGCTGTCATTCTTTAAAGCCAAAAAACCGAGGTTGTAAATTCCGGAATACAGCAGGCTTTGCTCGCTCAATTTTCCTGTATATACCTCCTCCATTAAAGTGATATGTGGTGTTAGAATAATAGAGAATGTATTTAGCTCTTCGTAAATACTGTCAAGCCTATTAAATACTAAAATATCGGGATCGAAATAAATACAGCTTTCGGGTTCGTATTTTTCAAAAATGTATTTAAAGCAGGAAGGTTTGATAGAAGTACAAAACTCTGTAATATCGTATTTAAAGCACATCTCATACCATTGCTTCGTAGGAATATTCACTGCATCTTTCGCTAAAATAACATTATCCGGAAAGCTCGAAAACAAATCGCCGGAGGTAAGCTCATCCGCAATGAAAATAAGAAATAAAACATCTTCATTATAGAAATTTATTGAGGTACCCAATGTTTGAGCCAAACCGATGTAGTTTTTGGCGCAAATTGTAAATGCGATTTTTTTTACATGCCTTTCCATTAGTAATCTGATAATTTAATCCACGAATCAGGGTATATCTCACTAATATTGTCTTTTCTTAAAAACCTGCTTGGCGATACAATTATTTTCCGAGGATATTTATTTAACCAGGCTCCCCACCAGCTAAATGTGCTGTTTGATATGATGTTGTATTTGCATAAGCTCATTAAATACATATCTCTCCAGGAATCTTTTTTTTCATTACATACGACATAGGTTGCACTGTTGAAGTGAAGATTGTGCCTGACCCATTCTATATCGTTTGAAAAGATAAAAAAATGAGGATCTGCTACTTTAGATGAAATAAAATTAGTAGCAGACTCAAAATATGATTTAGTACACACATCACCGAAGAGTTGAAGATTTTCTGCATCAAGATAGTCTCCGCGACGGATATGTACTGCCACGCTGTTGCATTTGAGAATATCATTTACATGGCTTTGGTTCGGACCGTTAACAATGTGCCTGAACTTAAATGCAGCACATACTTCATTCGTGATGGCTGAGAAATATTTTTCCGAATGCCAGCCCCCATAGTAGTATGTAATTCCTTTTGATGGTATCAAATAGGTATCCTTAAAATTATATTCGAAATTTTCTTTTATGATTTTACAATTTGCCATATTCATTATCCACCTTAATGGTTTGAAAAAAAAACCTGCTCTCTCCGTAAGAAGAATTCTGAATAAAATATAAAGCACTTTATTTAAAAAGGTTTCCCTAATACTAATATTAAAAACAGTCTGCAGCTCTACTCCGTTATGGCTCTTACTGTCAAATGCAATGAGATAAGTAGACTTATTAACGCTTTTCTTCTGTAAATAAAAGGCGTATTGAGACATTTGGTTTCCCAAACCATTAAAAATAATTATTACATCCATTTCCTTCCTGCCATTTATTGTTTCAACACCTTTAATTTGATAGTGTACTTTTTAACGAAATTGTTTATTATAATGCCTTACTTTTCATTTTTTTAGATCGAACCTAATAAGTCTGATACTTATAGTTCAATTTTTATGTAATGAAGATATTTTAAATAAAGCTTTTATTTACAAAAATCCCATCAGCTTGTAACAGTTGCCCCGTTGCCAGATCTGCAAAACCATTCTCAAGTGAAAATAGCTTAAAGTTTAAATTTTCCAGATAAGTGATCATATCAATAAAGAGCATTTCGTTCTCATATAATTGCGTAAGCGACATTTCAAGTTGAATGACCTTAATATATTTCAGTGACTGGACTGCACCATCTATTACATTTTTTTCAAAACCCTGAGTATCGATCTTCAGCATTAAATTATCTTCAACTTTGCAAAAGGAGTTAAAAATTGTATCAAGTTTTTTGATTTCAATTTGTTCCTTATTTACATATTTTGAAGCGGGAGCGTTCATCACATGTATTGGTAGAATATCTAATATAGAACTAGACACTAAATTATCCGAAACATTAATAATGCCCGGCATATCTTCATTTCCCAGTGCAAAATTGTTTACGCTCCAATTTTCGTCATTCGAAGAAGCTTTTTGAAGTTCTTTGAATACACTTTTCAATGGTTCGAAGGAAATAATTTTATTACTGTATCCAAGTTCTCGCATAGTTCTTGCATAGGCTCCGTCATTCGCACCTATATCTAACAAGATGTCAATCTCATAACGTCTTACAATTTTCATTCGTCTGGACTGATCAAAATCTGGATATCCGGCTAGTTGATAGCCACCTTTCTTTAATAGATTTTTAATTAAATTTTTCATTTCTTTTTTGCCTGCTTTGTTTCTAAAAATTTACTTGTGAAATAACAAGAAAATGGTGATCTTAACAATCCATACTTCCATTCCTATTTATTCCAAATTCCGCTGAGTTGATTATTGATTATCTTTTTATACTGAAAATAAGATGAAACTATTAATGGGAGCAACATTAATGAAGTGGCATTAATGGGGCCAGAAATACCAAACCATCTCGAAAATAAAATTGCCACTGGCAAATAAATTATGATTGAAAAAATTGATATTAACATTTGTACATATACTTTACCCACTCCATTTATGACATATACATAAGTGCAATGCAAATTATATAATGCAGCATATACGCCCATAGAAACCGAAAGTGAAAGCGGGATTTTCACTGTATCTCCAATCCAGAAAGAATAAAATGTATTTGAAAAAATCACAAAAATAAAAGCAACTAAACATGATAAAAAACACACCTTTCTAATTTTGTCTGTAATATTTGCTATCCATTTCAAATCGTTTTTTACGAAAGCTTCTGTAAATGCTGACCATAGCGGTGTAACTATAATCGTAAATGTCATTATTATTATATAAAAATATTTATAAGCAATATTATATGCAGTCACTTCCTGTGGCCCAAACATTTTGATAATTATAAAATTAGCGGAAGAAAAGATTAACAAGCAACTGATTTGAATTATAAAAAACTTCATACCTAGCCCCAGCAAATCGTTCAAATATTCAACCCTGATTTCTTTAAAGGCAGGCGTCAACATTGCGTACCTAGAGTTAAATAAAATGACAGATGATATAGCCAGTACTACAATTGGTGCAGCACTTAGAACAATAGTCACCATTATCAGTGAACCTTGTGTCGTCTTAGTTAATATGTAAATTATTGTCAATGACAATAAATTACTTATCACCCCTATAAATCCATCCATTGCCGGACGCTGATCAGCAGATATTATAACACTTATCATTTTTATCACAAACCGAATACAAAAAAGCCCAACGAGCCATAAGAAAATTTTATTGAGATAAATTCCTGTAACAGCATCTACATTCAATATTTTGCTCCATTGTAAAAATGGGTTTACAATGGCAAACAACAAGAATAACAACGACGATACAACAATTAAAAACGCAAAGGTTGTACTTACGTAACGCCTTGCCAACGCATAATCATGAACTGCTAAGGAGTGAGCCAATTTGTTTCTTAATCCATGCCCTATTCCTACATCAAAAAAGTCAACCCAAACTATTATTGAACTAAGTGTTAGCCAGATGCCATATTCAATGGGGCTTAAATAATGTAATGTTAACGGTACTAATATGAATGAAATAATAATACTTATGCCTTTAAGAAAAAAAATTTGAACAACGTTTTTCTTCATTTTTAATGTTCTCGCATGCCCAGTCGAAAAAAATGAATATAAATGTGAAATGTAGTTCATAGTTTTAATTTATCCCTTTTTTATCATCCAATCTCACAGTTTGCTGAAAGGTATTGTTGATACAAATATTTAATATTCAGTTCAAAATAAATTTGTGGTTGCTATTTTTTTTGAAAACAGTTTTGAGAAACAAAAATTTATTCGTCAAAGTATTAAGTCTATAAAGCCTATTTCAATTGATTAAAAGCCCTTCTTCCTATCAGCACTAATACTACCAAAATGCCAGCAATGATACCACCTGCGATAATCCCTTTCAATTTACCAATCTTCTCCTTTTTCAATGGAAAAATAGGCCGGTCAATTACTTGGATCAAAGGTGTCTCTTTTCTCAAGGTAACCTTGGCCATTTCAGTTTGCTTTACCAATTCAGTAAGTATAGCAGTATTGGCTTGTACATCCACCTGTCTTTTGTATGAGGGGGTTCGACGCACATTCAAAGCAGGATTTAAGCCAAATGTATTATCATTTGCTACTGCCACACCAATAATAGCTGCATTTAATTCTCTTCTTATTGAATCAGTTTGCCTTTCCAAAATATCCATATTTATTTGGGCCTTCTTACTTTTGGTTAAGATATAAAAATCCGACACCTCGCTAGCCAATGCCTCGGTAAAATATTTTGCAAAATTCTCATCGCCCGATTGGATATCGATGGTAATAATATCAATTTTTTTATCCTTCTGAAAAACTTTCAACCCATTAGATGAGATTGCCCCATAAATATTCCCTAAAATACTATCCTGTATACGAGAAAATTGGAGACGATTAGCATTGGGTAAGAACTGTATGTCTTTATAAGCTATTTTCTTATTCCATTTTTCTCTCCAATTCTGCTGCTGAATATACATTTCTGCAAAGGAAATCGTTTTATTGTTTAACGTAACTGGAGTTAGCAAAGCCTTCTCAACCATGGTCCTTGACTTAAATAATTCGATTAAGTTATTTCCAGAAAAAATCCCACCGCCACTTTCTCCAACATCAAATCCAAATTGACTTGCCAGGCCTAAGGCCCCACTCAATCCCCCACCACCTTTATCATCTTCCAAAGCGAATGATAAAGAAGCTGTGTATACAGGTTTACTGAAAAATGCCATCCCCAACCCAACGGCTCCGCCAATTATCCCTACTAAAAAAATAATCTTCCATTGAGAAATTAAATAGAAAAACCACTCTTTGCCAATGATCAACAATTCCTTTAAACTGATTTCATCCCCCGAGGTTTGCTTACTCATTTATTTAAATATTTAATCCTGTTTGCCAAAATACAACTAAGTCTTTCTTCTTATTATCTATGCTGGCTTGAATTATCCTTTTTTATTGCCGGCAGTAGACTTGTAATATCTGGAAAAAATTAGACTTTTTATCTTAGAATTGCAATTACCACTCCTGCCATCCCCACCAATACACTGGCAATACTTACTATCTCGCCAATAGTTGTCTTTTTGGTTTCCGGCTTTTCGGGAATTACTATTTGAGATCCAGCAATTACTTTCGGATAATTTCTAAAAAACAGGAATGAACCTGCAACCGCCGCCTTCCCATTTGGATAAATAATATATGCTTTTTTCTTCCATGCCTTGCTATCCAACCCTCCTACTGCATTGATGTAATAATTGAAGTTTTTCCCTTTCTCATAAGGAATTTCCGATGTAAGCAATACATTTCCCGATACCTTTACGCTTTCATTGATGATAGCCACCTCTATTTGATCGCCAGGTAGCAACGCAATATTGGTATTGCTATTGGGATCTTCAACAATTTTTTTCCAGTCTACAGGGATTGTTGCATATTTTAACTCTTCCTTTAATTTTTGAGTAAGTTTTTTTTGAATACTATCATTTTTGCCCAATTTAATATTCACATTTTCCAATTCTTCAATCTGGCTTGCCTGTATCGGTCGCTTAATTTTTACACCTTCCACATTGGCGATAGAAGTTAATCCGCCTGCCCTTTTAACGATGTCGAG
>Ga0105047_10013249_pt1 | contig 13194 bp, 14 predicted proteins | sample MAT04_FD_78384 | JGI IMG/M metagenome (GOLD analysis project Ga0105047, IMG submission 78384) | Freshwater microbial communities from Lake Fryxell liftoff mats and glacier meltwater in Antarctica - MAT-04 (megahit assembly) | ecosystem: Environmental > Aquatic > Freshwater > Ice > Liftoff... | reverse complement strand
CACAGAAGCCCCAATGGACTGTTCCGAGGCGTGACGCTGATTGGCCATTCGTTTTCTGTACTCTGGATCGAACTCATACAGAATCGCGTCGGTCGCAGCCTCATCGTCCCCTAAACGTAACGTCTGCCCGCAATCCGTCACCGAGAATCGTCTAAAGTCTGGGACCATCCCTTCGCCCGAGGTTTCGAAAGCGGAAAATGGAACGGTCAGCGATTCCATGTTTCCTCGCCACGACGTCATCGTGCATGTAGATTTGTCGACAATCCCTCCGATCACCAAATCGCAATGACGATCCGATTGAAGTGCTTCGACGAGTTCATCCGGCGGCAAGCATTCCTTCTTAACGCCATACGCATAATGGAGAAAACACTCCTTCAGCGCGGGAAGCGTTTCCTGGCTCAAGTCATGAAACAGAATCGCACTTCCCAGCGTTTTGGCTGGCCAACTCAACGTTCTGAGAAGTCTTTCTGTGGAAGATCGATCACAGCTGATCCACAACGAGGCCTTGGTCGCTTGGCTGAGCGACCGAGTCAGTTCAGCTTTTGTGCTGACGACCTGTGGGTGGAGTTTTGCGCACGCCTTCGACAAGGACAGGCTTCTCACCCGTAAAAAGGTCGGATGTCCGGTCCTCGGCGATGAGATGGCTTTCGGCATGTCAACTCCTCCTCCTCGGCTTCCGAAGCGTGGTCGTTCACCGGATTCGATGGATACTTGGCGTCCCATACCAATCGCAGACTGTTCCAGAATGATGTTTCTTAGATGCAGTTCAGCAGTTCTTGGGGGATTTCTGCGGGATCTGGGATACGCTCGATGAACAGTCCGGTTCGCAAGTTGATTCGCCACGAATCTGTCCCACGAATGATCGTCACATGCGGCGGCTCACGAATCTCTTTCTCACGGATTTTGACTTTCCATCCCGCCTGCTGCAGCCATTTGGGCATCAGGAAATCAACCGGCAAAACCGCATCTCCCCCCAAAAAACGTCAGCACTCGGCTGACATCCGCTGAAGTTGTTCTACGCGCGGGCTGGAATGAGGGTCATCCCAGAGTTGCCGTTCGCTCCGCGAACGAGCGCTCGTTCGCGGAGCGAACGGCGACTCTGGCCACCCATGACATCGATCTGGGTCGCGTTCGATGCAATATGTCCTTTTTTGAGAAATATCAATAGGGTACATTTCTGGCAGGGTCGGGAACCGATTGATCTCCAGCACTCACTTCGCCGGCTGGGCCTTCTCAATGACTCCGTTGAGTTCCTCTAAGCCTCGGCTACTGTCGACCTCGTAGAACCCGACTCGGTAGTGCAGAATCTTTCCGTCGGCTGCGATCACGACCCACAGCGGAAGTTCCACTCCGATCGTGCGGGGGTCGCCTAAAGCCTCCAGCGACCCGTCGGTGATCTGTCCCAGCGGATACCCGATGTTCATGAACTCCTGAAGCTTGCGCGCCGAGCGGATCGCTGCGGGAGCTGTCGCGGGACTCTGCAGCGGCTTGGCTGAGATGACTCCGAACACTTGCACTTGATCCTTCCGCTTCTGAGTCAGGAAGTCGAGATAGCCGATCTGCCCATATGGCTCCGACAGTGGCTTGTCCTGGTACTCCCAAAAGTGCAAGACGGTCAACCGCCCGGGCTTCGACAGATTGATAGCTGCCCCTCCGTCGAGCGGAGTCACCACAATCGGCGGAGCGGAGCGACCGACGAATCGCGTCGCCAGATTCGCGATGGCGGTCTCGCGTTGCTGCCCGGCGGTCACCTCGCGGCGGATGACTCCCGCGAGTGCGGCAAACGGCGTCCCATCGGCCGCCTTGTCCACATCGCCCAAGGACTTTTCCGCGAGCTGAAGTTGTTCCTCCGACAACGACTCCGCCTTCTCCGCATCGAACTTCAACTCCTGCTTGAGCTTCAACAGCGGAGCGATCGCCTTCGTCCACGACTCGACCACTGCGGCATCCGCGGGAGCGTCCTCCTCCAGCTTGAGATTGAGGTCGAACCGCTCCCCCATGCCGACGAAATACCGGTGCTGCGCCGCCAGGATTGCGCCGTTCGACTTCTCGATTAACAGGGTCGTCCGACGCCCCTGGGGAGCGTTGATCTCCAACTGCCAGCATCGCTGAGAATTCACGGTCTTCTCTTCCAGGAGGCGATACGTGAGGTCAGCCTCTTTCCACTCGGCCCCGGCCACCAGCTTCGCGTAGGCCGGGTAGTGGCCAAACCGCAATCCGATCCAGGAGCTATGACCGTCGTGCAAATGACGCTGGACGGGGAGACTCGGCGCGGCGCGGCCTTCGGCGTCGAAATCGACCCGCCCGAACTGTGCGTGCCACGGCTGCTCGTCGCTCGACTCGTCCATCAGATAGAGCACTGCTGGAAAGCCGGCTGTCTGCGGCAAGACGAGGCAGCTGACTTCGAAGTCCCGTACCGGCTGTGAGCCTCCGTTGGAGGTCGCTTCGCTGAGGGTGGCCGTGTAGCGCAGCAGGGAGTGCTTGTCCGCACGACCATCATCCGCCGTCGCACATCGTCCGACCAAGACTCCGGCGAAGACCACAGCGAGACAGGCACACAACATTCGAAACATGGCGGGCTCCGGAGAGAGGAAGGTGGTCGTGCATCTTCGCGGGACCGGGCAGAATCGACAAGCGGACAAGCCGTTTCAAAGCTCGCCCAGGCGTGTGCGTCTCAAACGTGGGTCGCGGCTGGCTTCTGCTCCCTCTCCCCCACTGGCGATGTGGCTCACGGAGTCGGCTCGGGAGTGGGGGAGGAGGGCTGGGGTGCGGGAGCGAAACGACTTTCCAGTGAGCCCCGAGTGCGAGACGCACTTTGTGATTGTCGCCGGACTCTCCGAGTCCGTTGTCTGCGCGTGTCCCGCAGATCGCGGTGGCGAGTGGGGAACGACTATGAAACGGGTGTCCCGGGGCTCGTAAAAACAGTCGAAGTCCGATTGTCGATGCGCCGGATTCGGAGAATCCGGCGACTTTGCAAAGGGCGTCTGGCGCTCGTTGGCCCCCTCCCCCTACCCCTCTCACCAACAGTGAAGTCCACCTGGAAAGTCGCCTCGACCGCGGGGGAGGAGGAAGCCGAAAAGTTGCAACCGACGTTTGAGACGCCCACGAGGTTCCTCATGGGATTGCGATCTTCGCCAGAGACCGGGACAATCCATTTCGCAGGTGCCACTGGGCATCACGCCCTGTGCAGGATTCAGAGTCATGGTTCAAGGTTCCTCCCGAGGTCGCCGGATGTTTTGGCTGTTGCTGTTGATCCCGCTGGTGTGGGCTGCGCTCGCGATCCCTTCGTGGAAGCGACCGATTTTGGGTCGGGTGGACGGGCATCTTCGGCGGTGTCCGGACTCGCCGAATTGCGTCTGCAGCGAGGGAGAAACCGGCGACCATTCCACCGAACCGCTCCGCTTTACCGGCGCCCCCGAAGCCGCTTGGTCGCGCTTGATCGCGGTCATCGAAGCGACTTCGAATGCTCGAATCATCACTCGGGAGAACGGCTATCTGCGGGTCGAGTTCGTCACCCCGCTGATGCGCTACGTCGACGATGTCGAGTTCCGACTGACTCCCCATGAAATACACGTTCGGTCCGCGTCTCGCGTCGGGCGATCGGATTTGGGAGCCAATCTCAAGCGGGTCGAGATCCTGCGTCTGGCCTTTGAGAAATCACCTTCGCATCCATGACGAATGCCGACCACGAATACCGGTTCGCGTCGTCCTCGGAGGCGGACACGACCCGCTTTGGCCAGCAGCTCGCACACGCTCTGTCTGCGGGTGATGTCGTCGCTCTGCAGGGACAACTCGGTGCTGGGAAGACTCGCCTCGTCCAGGCCATCGCAGCTGAGCTCGGATGCGAACACGCATTCGTCGTCAGCCCGACATTCACGCTCATACACGAGTACGACGGCCAGCTGCCGATCTACCACGTGGACGCTTACCGCCTCAAGGACTCGGACGAGTTTCTGGACATGGGCGGCGGCGAGTTGCTGAACGGGGATGGAATCTGCCTCATTGAGTGGGCGGACCGGATCGGCGACCTGCTGCCTTTGGACCATCTCAGGATCGACATTGAGGTCACCGGAGAGAATTCGCGAGTGTTTCGCTGTCGAGCGTCCGGGCCGCAATCGAAACACAGCGTGAACGCATTACACCAATCGATGAATTGAGTCCCCGATCGCCCGGCGTTTTCGGCATTCGAGTCGCATTTGAGCGGTCATCCTGCCCGTCTTTACAAGTGCCAGCACGCCTCAAACGGCTGGAGGCACATTCAAGGGGGGCGGTGTCTTGGATATTGCCGATGGCATTCGCGAGTCACTCGAAGTTGTGTTCAGCGAACTTTCGCAGGCGCGACATGAGGGTGGAGAACGCATGCGGGTCAGCCAGGTGAAGAGAAAGTATGCAGAACAAGAATGACATCGATCGAGTCGCAAAGAGATGACGTGCCGTCCCTGATCTGCTTCCCGCAGCTCCCCCTGGTGCCTCGGCGGCTTGCCGTAAAATCCCTGATCCTCAGTGCCGCGCCGGGCAATCAAATCGGCCAGGCATCTCTGACCGACCGACATTCCCCTCAGAGGTGACTTCATTGGGCCACCGATGGTTCTGAGGCTCTGCCTGACTCATCCAGCAGACCCCCTCGTGGGGAATCTGTTACGATGCGTCACATCACAGCGATCCGTCGGCTGTGTTCTGAGTCCGGGAGTGGTTGGTGTTATGTCGGAACGTCCCCATCGTCCGTCCGGTTCGCGCCCTCCGAATCAGAGGCGGAAGGGGCCACCAACCTCGGCCCACCGGTCAAGTCCCCCGGAGTTGGGATCGCCGAGATATCGCGGCGAGGACGAGCAGAAAATCTGCGGATTCCACGCCTGCTTGGGTGTCTTCGAGCGGCGGCCCGATGACATCATCAAGGTCTATCTGACCGACGATCGCACGCGACACGTCAGTGCGATGCTCAAGTGGTGTGCGGCCAATCGACGGGCCTACAACGTGGTGCTCGCCGAGAACCTCGAACGCCTCTCAGGGTCGAGCCATCACGAGGGGATCATGATCCTCGCCCGCAAACCCACCGGACTCGATGACTCGGCATTGCTGCGGGGAGTCCGCGACCAGTCGCTGACCGGGCCATTCCTCTACCTCGATGGACTACAAAACCCTCACAACCTCGGGGCACTCCTCCGCACAGCTGCCCACTTTGGAGTATCGGCGATTCTGGGGTCAGCTGGCGACTTGCCTGAAGTCTCCGCTGCGACATCGCGCGTGGCGGAAGGAGGAGCGGAGCATGTCGCGGTGATCGGACTGCACCATCCCGTAGAGACACTGGCGGCCTTACAAGAGTGCGGGTTTGTGGTCCTGGCCACATCGAGTCACCAAGGCCGACCGATCTACAAGGAAACTCTCACCGCGAAAACCGTCTTCGTGCTCGGCGGCGAACAGAACGGCGTCACCGGCGACTTGCTCCAGGCTGCGGATCGTTGCTTGTTGATTCCTGGAACGAGTCTCGTCGAGAGCTTAAATGTCTCCGTGGCAGGAGCGGTGTTGCTGAGCGAGCTGTACCGGCAGGTGAATTTTGGAGTCGCACTGCGCAGGCCCGCGAATCCGCGCGGCCCCAGCCCACAGCGCCCCGGACCCGCGAAATTCAAAGGCCCGAAACGGTCTTAAGTCAGCAATCGCCAGTTCAGCGGCTCCATCTGGTCTCGTCGGATTTACGGCGGATAGACGAGATGCGCCCGAACTGGAAAATGGTCCGAACCGATGTCGGGCCCCACGGACCGGTCCAGAACACGAGTGCCGGGCTCCACCAGACAGTGGTCGATGGGGATTCTCAACAGCGAACTCTTCGCGGGCCAAGTCGGCTGCCAACCAAAGCCATACCTGGAATCTCGCAAACCCGTGGCCGCGATGAAATCCTGGAAGACTGGCGACGACGAGGTGCTGTTGTAGTCTCCCAGAACGACACGCGGAGGAGGGAGCGTGCGAATATATTCTGCGGCTGTGTGAAGTTGTTGGTCTCGGATGCGGGAATTCGCCGCTCCCGACGGAGGCAATGGGTGTAAACCGACGATCGTCCAGTCTCCGCCAGTGGACTCAACTTGACACTCCACGGCAGGGATGGCGCCATCAAGGTTAAAGAACAGGGAATGCGAAATCCGAAGCCGGCTGATCAACGCGAGGCCGAAGTTATCCGATCGAGACTTGATGACCTGGTGAGGCCAGTCGGCTTTCCAGGATTCGATCTGGTCTGCCCACCAGGGATCGACCTCGCTAATAAACACGACATCGGCCTGGACCGCTTTCAACCAGCGATACAGTTCGTCGGACTGGCGATTGCGGGGGTAGACATTGACTGACACGACCTCCAGTGATTCACCCTCAATGTATGCCACATTTTCCAACGAGATGGAGGTGTAAAAGGGAACCCACTCCATTGCATTCACCATACCCAGCAACCCGGCCACGAGGGCCATTCGTCGGTATCTGCGAAGAAACAGGTACAACGAGGCGATCCCCGCCAAGACTGTCGCCTGGACGACGAAATGCGTCGTAATCTCGCAGACCCAGTGCCAGCGCCCCAGATAACGAATCAATGTCCCGAGAACGACGCACTGGCAAAGCCCGTGGGCGAACAGGTCTTCGATGCGACGAGCTGTGATTGAGGAGGGATCCGTCGAGAGCAGAATGGGTTGTTCGACCACGATCGCCTCCGGCTGACCTGACTCAAGTGTTGGCGAGAGGACCAGCGGCACGCTTCAGCGTGAGAAGCTCGTCCGGACCTGGGTGTCCAGACTCCGAACACCCCGTCGTCTCAGACATCTTCAGTTCCACTGTGCCAACCGTCGAGCCGACTCGGCGAGTTGTTGCATGACGGCGGATTTGTCGGGTTCGCTGAGTTGGGGGGCGCATTCGCGGAGCAGCGTGACCGCCACACCGTGGCGGCCCGAGTGGGCGGCGGTGATGCCCAAGTCGCGGCAAGCTTCGACCGATGTCGGATTCAGGGCCGTCAGTCGGTACTGCACAGACCAGAGGGCGGTCCAATTGGTTTGCTTCAAATAGAGATTCTTGAGATTCAGCAGCATGCGCTCAATCACCACACGCGGAGCAGCGGGCTTCAGTGTGGGGAGTAACGCCTCGGGGGCTACCTGGGTTCGTAAACTCAACCAGGCGAGGCATTCGGCCTCCGAAAGAATCCGCCCTTCCGTAAACGGGTCGACATACAATATCGCTTGGTCAGTCTTCAGTCGGCACACCACATGCTGTGGTGCCGGAGCCATTTCCAACGCGATTCCCAAGCGTTCGGCCACAGCACAGTACAGAAGCGACAACGTGATCGGCAGTCCGCGCCGAGTCTCGATCACGCGCGGCAGGAAACTGCTCTCGGGCTGACCGTAGCACTCCTCATCGCCACGCAGTCCGAATTCCCCGGACAGACACTGCACCAACTGTTCCAGCATCGCTCGCTCATCCGCGCAGCTGGCAATAGAGAGCGTCAGTTGATCGGCCCGCTGTTGAATCCAATCGAGCGTCGACTGAAAGGAGAGGTCGGGATCGGCGTCGCGGGCCAGTTCTAAAGCGGCGACGACTAAGTCGACATCCCGGCGACCAACGAGGAGTTTCGAGAACTCCTCGTCCTGGTGAAATCGACTGACATCAAGTGGTTTCATGGGCACGTCTAACTCACTTCCGGAGCGGATTGAGTTCAGAGCCCAACTCGACCAAGCCACGGATCAACGAGCAGCTATGTAGTTCATTCCGAACCAGAGCGTCAACGGGGGACGAGGCATTGAGAATCCGTTCGGTGAAAGTCGCCGAATGCATTGCGATGAAAAGAGCGACATCGCCTACGGGGGATCATCTCCGCCGGGATGAAACGGGTGGCAACGGCAGATACGGCCCACGCCCTTCCAGGTTCCAATGAGTGGCCCGTACTTACGGACAGCTCCGATAAAGTAGTGGCTGCATGTCGGTTGAAAGCGGCACTGACGACCGAAGACGGGGCTTAAAAATATCTGATAAAGGCGTACGCCGAAGATCAGCAGCGCGGAGAGCAGAGCCTCGATCCCCCGCAGGAGTGCGATCGCAGCTCGCCAGATCACAATGAACTCCTGCCGTAACGGCGAAGATTCAGGCGAAGGCAGGACATGTCATCTCGTCTCCCTGGGATCATGTCGCGTTGCCCGAGAGCCCTGTCACTGACGATGAGAATGGCGTTTCTCTGAGTAAGTGGCAAGACGCCATCATTCCGACAATCAATGGACTCTCTCTCAGCGTTCGGATGTCGTCGAACGGTTCTCGATGGAGGGGTACTCCAACGTCTCATGGATCAGCTCGGCGGCGACCAGATTTGGTTTTCCAGAGGCAGTCGTGGCACCGTACAGACAACCACCCATCGGCAGCAGTCGGCTCGCGTCGAAGAACTCCGCAACTTGCAGCGGGCCGACCGTGACCGGTTCTGGTTGACCAGCGATCTCCACGAGAAGTTGTCCGCTGCGGACCATGAAGCGAGTCGTCCCTTCGGGGAGTTTGACCTCCGGAGTGACCGGCAGATCGCGATCACCGAGGTCGACGCACAAGCGGCGATCGGCATCGAGAACGAGTCGCCCCACACGGGTGTATTGCTCCTCACCGCTCGGGAGGGTGACAGCGAAAAAGCAGCCTCGTTGAACAGAGACGTGCGAGGGATTCCCGGTTTCCAGATGTCGGCCCGACTCTGTGTGTAGTCGATAGCCGACAACTTCCGCATGTTCAGAGACCTGCTCTGCGTCGAACGCGACTTCCATCAGAATTGGAATCATTTCCAGGTAGCCACACGTCTCCCGATTCGCTTGATTGTGCTGAGCAATGCGGGCTCCGAGATTTTCGCTGGAGGACAGGTCATTGGAAAGGGGAGCGGGCTGAAGGCTGTGTGTTGAATGTGACTCTTGCAGTGGAGTCGGTGCAGCGTCCGGATGACTCGATCGAAACAGCGGAGGTGGAGAGCTGAGATGATGGAGCCCCGAGGTGTTCTGACCGAATTTTTTCCACATCAAAATGATGCCCGCAGCATCGGCGGGGTTCATTCCCTGAAGGGCGTCGGCCCAGACTTCTCGCTGTTGTTCCGAGACCCCTTCGAGTTCGTCCTTGAGCATCTTCACCACCTCGGGATCGAGTTGGCTCAAAGGTGCAGCACTCGGCGCGTCCGAAGAAACCGCTTGCGCTTGCTGAGTTCTGGATGTTGCGGGCTGAGGTCCAGTGGGAGTGGAGACCGCCTGGCGTGCGAGCGGCCTGGACTGTGACACCACTAACGTATTCGGAGGAGTCACTTTCGACGCCGAACTCGAAACTTCCCTGGGCGTGTGAGGGGCCAAAACCTCGACCAAAGCATCGGCGTGAACGGGTTCATCTCCGAAGTCCGGGTCGTTCAGAACGACGGCTCCCCCCGGAGTCAGGACGTGCCCCGGAGTGTTCAACTCCGGGGCGGAGAGCACTTCGGGAAGTCGGTAGCCTCCCGTGCCCATTGATGCCGAATGATGGAGATCGATCGGTTCATTGAATGACACTCGCGGAGAGTCAATTCGCTGCCAGATCGAGAGGTGGCCCGCAGCAAAACCGACGGCCAGCCCCAGGCAAGTGCCGCAGAAAAACGTGAGCCGCAATCGAGCATCCATGAACCGCCTCCTGCGGCCGATCGCAGCTGTGCGACCGGAACGCTGCCCCAAGAGGACCATCCCGGTCCCCGTCTTCGCTTCCGAACGAATTTGGAAGCCCCGCAAGGTAGCCGAATTCCTCGACGTGTAGCAATACGAGGTGTTTGGCGGGGGCCGTCCGCATTCATGCGGTCTCGTTGAAAGGCTTTTGAGGTCTATTGATTCCCCGGGTGGCACAGGTTGGCTTGCTTCGGAGCCTACCCGTGTGCGGCGGCCCGAGAGGCGATTCGGGGAACGCCCGTCGTGCAAGAACTTCCTCCGGCTACCGCCGCTCTCGTAGAGTCCAGAGCGACCCGACTGACGCCATCCTGCGGAATCACGGGGTCGCAGTCCCTTTCGCAGCCGGTTCCGGGATCGGCGGGCCGATCAAGGGGCCGATTTTTTGGATGAACAGATCGCTGGCATCAAACGCCTCCGATGCGAACAACGCTCTTGTGACCTGCAGGCGTTCAGCAGGCATCAACGCGAGTACTCGAATCGTTCCGTTGGGGCGCTGGATGTAGACTTGACCGCGTTTGACAACCTTGCCATTGATCTCAAAGTGAGTCGGGAACGTCTCCAAAATCACGCGGACACTGCCAGCCGGTCTGGGATGATCACGCCCCGGAACGAATCGTTGAGCAAAGTCCGATTGGGGTCGCGTGTAACCGAAAGGTTCGTGACGAGTCACAAACGCATTTTGAAACACAGAGGTCCCGTCGGGATAAGCCAGCCAGTCACTGTAACAGTACAATCCCCTTCGCATGTAGACCCCATGCACAAGCTCAATTCCGTTCGCTTTCATCTCGGCTTGCTCCCTGCCTTCCAAGGCGCGAGCCGCAAGTTTCCTCTGAGTTTCAATCTCGCTGGGATCGACCAGCGGCAGAATTCTCTCTTTCCACAAAAGAGTCGATTTAAGTTCCTCTCGGATGAACTCTGGCGTGAACTGACCCAGTTCAGCGAGAGAGAGTGGAAGCGGTGTCAGTGAGCCATCTCGTTGTCGAATAAAAACTCGCCGCTCTTCCGTCGCGGGAAGCGCTACTCCGTTCAGAAAGATCCCGCGCGGAATTGCGTCCACATGGACCGTCGCTGCCGCATTCACCCCCGGCTTCTGCCGGGGCCACGCCCAGGGAAAATTGGTCTGGAAAGCGGTATGTCTACCACTCCCCTCCTCTAGGATGACCAACTGTTTGAGCGTGCGCTGGCCGTCTCGGATCGTCCAAAGTCCATAACCGGTCAAAGGATCTTCACTGCGGCTAAATGAAACGGGCTCCATCGTCTCCTGATGACTGTGCAAATACACCGACAGGGACACCACTGTCAGAACGAAGAAGATCAACCCGGCGGCGGCAAGCCTGCGTGTTCTCATGAGTACCGACTCTCCGCACTCTCGTTTAGCAGCAGGATCAGTCCAGCTGGGGTTGATCGATCAGGCACAGGTGGGCTTGTTGTGCGAACCGGAGTGGCCTCCGCACAGCGGAATGGCCAGAGCGATCTCAATGGTGCGGCCCCGCGTCCACTCATTGGGCCGCGTTTCGGTCAGCAGCCGGTTCCGGGATCGGCGGTCCGACCAATGGGGCGATTTTCTGCTTGAACAAGTCACTGTCTTGAACCCGGTCTGTCGACAACAACTCTTTGGTGAATAGTCGTTGTTCATCGGGAGTCAGCTCCAACACTTCCACCGTCCCGTCAGGACGCTGGATATAGGGCTTGCCGGGTTCGATGGGTTCACCATTGATCGAGTAATGAGAGGGGTAAATTTCTATAACGACTCTCGGGGCAGACTCTCGAAATAGATCACGGTTCTTCTCAAAGTAATCGTTCTCCAGGTTCGAACTGTATGATGAAGTGATCGGTTCGTATCTAGAGATAAACGCGCACAGCAGCCGAGATGTCCCGTCACGGTGACAGACCCAATCACTTCTCCCGCGAAAATCTCCGTTCAATGTATAAGTCTCCCGCGTGATCCCGCAAGCTTTCAGAGCGGCGAACTCTTTCTTCTCCTGTTCCAGATCCGCTTGCCGCTTCTCTCGCTTGAGCAACTCCGGATCGAGGAGCGGCAGGAACTTCTCTCTAAAGAGAGCAGACTGGGCGAGTTGAGCGGGGTAGACTTCCGGTCGGAAGAGCTGCATCTCGGTCGGCGTGAGTTCGATCGGGTGGACGACGCTGTTCTTGTCCAATACGAAAATTCGTACACTCTCGCTGGTTGCCAGCCGTTTTTTATGAACATACAACCCTTTCGGAAGGATAGCGACGGTGGTGCTATGCGCTGGCACTCGTCGACGTGGAGATCGAGATTCATCGAAGACTTGTGTCGGATCATTAGATGTCGATGTCGATTTGAAAGGGATTTCGCTGCTTGTGATAATCCCATGAACGAGGGTCGATTCTCCGTTTTTCTCCCGTTTCCATTGAACCTTACTTGAGTAATGAGCCGGTCGGTCAAACGAAGAAAAATTGATCGTCGCACCTGAACTAAAATACTTCGTGTTCAACCGTTGCCACCAACGGCTCTCCTTCACCGCTCCGACAGCGAAGAACAGCATCACCAGGGAGAGACAGATTCCCAAACATAATCCACCCCACAACCATCGCTGAATGTTCATGATCGTTGGCACCGTTCAAGTCAGTTCGTTTGGTAGACTCCCAACGTCATCGTCGCAGAGACACTCTGGCGTACACTCTTCGGCCTGTAAGGGTCTTAAGCGACCCAACCGAGGACACCCCGTGAAATTCAGTTGGACTCCGTCGTGATGCCTCCACGGGGAAATCTCTTGCGAAGGAAGTAGCATATTTCGTCGGATATCTGCGGACAACCCAGTTCGTAAAGATGTCTCAACTGGGCAAGTCTTTTGACGCCATCGTCCGTAACCGAAGTCTTGGCGATCCGAAGGCACTCAAGTTCTGTAAGCAAGAGCAATGATTCGACAGAGTCATCGCTGATCTGTGTTTCCTGAAGTGCGACCCATTTCAATTGAGGAAACTGGGCGAGAGATCGGACTCCTCGATCAGTGATTCTCGTTGCATTCAAGGAAAGGGTTTCTAGCTGGTGAAGAGACTGGAGCGACCCCAATTGAGAATCCGTAATGCTGGCTCCATCGAGTATCAGAGTAGGGCAATTCTGAATCACTCGGATTGCTTCAATCACTTCTTCTGAGCATTCACCAGAGAAATAGATCGTGCTTCCAAACTCGCCAGTGATGACATTAGGTAGGAGCCGAACGGGAGGACGTGTGCCCGCCGGAGCGACCAACCGGTGAACGATATCGGACGACCGCCGGTTGTCGTTTGAGCTGACGGGAATCCCATGCTTCCGAAGTACGCTGGAGGCATGTTCCATAACGGATTGATTCTTGATCGCCGAGAATCCAGCCAGCAACACAGCGCATGAGCCACCCAATCCAAACCATGCCATTTTGCTCTGCGGGTGTGTTATGCCTTCTGCCTTTGCTCGGCCTTCACGAGAGGACTCAACCCGCTGTTGGGGTCAGTCGATCATATCCGCGGCACACTGGCCATTCACGATGCAATCCTTCAATTCGGATCT